>Ga0209236_1001675_pt1 | contig 13452 bp, 10 predicted proteins | sample GraSoi013_1_40cm_FD_185819 | JGI IMG/M metagenome (GOLD analysis project Ga0209236, IMG submission 185819) | Grasslands soil microbial communities from the Angelo Coastal Reserve, California, USA - Sample 09_27_2013_1_40cm (SPAdes) (version 2) | ecosystem: Environmental > Terrestrial > Soil >... | reverse complement strand
GTCCCGCGCCGCGCCGTGCTCAACGGTCCAGCATGGCGAATTCCCCGGGGGCTCCTGCGCGACGCTCGCGAGGAAGGGCGCAGTGACCAAGGCGACAAGTGCTATGAGAACGCGCATCGCTGCTCCTAGCTTTGGGAGACTCAACTGAGGAGGGCGCTGCGGCCTCAGGTGACTTGCTCTGGGCACCCCCAAATTTGTCGGTAGCCGCGTTGCAGGCTGTGTCGCGGGTCACGATGTCCGCGTAAGTGCAAGTGTGTCTTGCACTTGCTAAAAATCGAGGTGCATCTTCCCGAGCAGGGCCACGAAGCGGGGGTGCCGGTGAAGCGTCGTGAACAGAAACGAGCCTTTGATGCCGTACACACCGCCTGACCGCTGCTCGTAGGCTTGCTCCAACAGATCGATCGCGGCGTCCTGCTCGCCGAGGCCGGTGTAGATGTAGGCCAGGTGGTAGGGTGAGACGTATCTCTCGCGCGCGAGGTCTTGCAGCTGCCGCAATACGTCCCGAGCCTGCCCCACCCTGCCCGCGAGGGCGTACGCCTGCCCGAGCTGTGCCCAGAACAGGGTGTTGCCAGGGGCGAGCGAGACCGCGCGCTCGAGCTCTGCCAGCCCCCTGTCCGGGTTGCCGTTCTTGAGATGAGCCCACCCGAGGATGGAGCGCCCCCTCGGATCATCGGGATCGAACTCCACCGCACGCGTGGCCGCCTGCACGGCCTCATCGTAGCGCCCTGCCCGCACCAGCACGGACGCCACATCGGTGCGGTGGGCCAGCGGGTCGAGCTCTTGGGCGCGCTTCACCATCGCAATGGCTTCGTCGTACCGCGTGAGCGCCGACAACATGCGCCCGTAGAGGTCGTACGTATCCGCGCTGCCGGGGCTCAGGTCGAGGGCGCGCTTGAACTCCGCTTCGGCGCCCGTCCAGTCGAAGTCGCACACGAACTTGAGGAAGGCCAGCATGCAACGCGCCTCTCCCAGCGCGCCGTCGAGCGCGAGCGCCTTGGCCGCGGCCTCTTTGGCTCGCTCATAGGCCTGGGCCGGCGTCACCGCGCCGCCCCCTTGGCCGCCCAGCTCCGTGAAGGCCATCGCGACGCCGGCATGTGCCAGGGCATACTCGGGGTCCTTCGCAATCGCCTGCTCGAAATACTCGATGCCTCTGCGGATCCCCGGCTCCGTGAATTTGACGAGACAATGGCGGCCCTGGAGATAGAGCTGGTAGGCCTGGAGATCGCGGGTGGGCTCCTTGTGGATCCGGGTTCGCTCATCGGCGGAAAGCTCCGCTTGCAGCGCGGCCGCGATCTGCAACGCCACGTCCGTCTGAATCGCGAAGACGTCGGTCAGCTGCCGGTCATACGTCTCCGCCCAGAGGTGTTGATCGGTGTCCGCGTCGATGAGCTGCGCCACGATCCGCACCCGGTCCCCGGCGCGGCGCACGCTCCCCTCGAGCAGCGTGGCCACGCCCAGCTTCGCGGCGATCGCGCGGAGCCCCTCCTGGCGTTTCTTGAAGGGCATCACCGAGGTGCGCGAGATCACTTCGAGGGCGCGGATCTTCGACAGCTGCGCGATGACGTCCTCCGTGATCCCGTCCGCGAAGTACTCGTTCTCGGGGTCCGCGCTCAGATTCACAAACGGCAGCACCGCGACGGACCGGGCCCGCGGCCGGCCGGCGCCGGGTGTGGCGAGTGCCTCGGCGAACGCGCCCGCGGATGCGAACCGGTCGGCGGGGACCCTGGCGAGCGCTCCCATGAGCGCGCGTTCGACGCCCGCCGGCACCGCGTCCCGGAGGCGGCGCACGGCGGGCACCGGATCGGCCAGTCGCTTGGCGATCACGGCCTGCGCCGTGGGTCCCGTGAAGGGCGGCTCGCCAGCCAGCATCTCATACAGGACGCACCCGAGACTGTACACGTCGCTGCGAGCGTGCAGCTCGCGCTCGCCCAGCGCCTGCTCCGGGCTCATGTACTCGGGCGTCCCCACGACGAGCCCTGTCTCGGTCAGCCGCGCGCCCGCGGCCGCGCTGACCGCGAGGGCGATGCCGAAGTCCGCCACCATCGCCTCGCTTTCGTAGAGCAGGATGTTCTCCGGTTTGACGTCCCGATGGATCACACCCTGGTCGTGCGCGTGGCCGAGCGCGGAGGCGACATGCCTGGTGATGCGGAGGGCTTCGTCAATCGGTAGCTGCGTCTCGCGCTCGAGCTTGTGGCGCAGCGATTCGCCTTTGACGTACGGCATGACGTAGAAGAGGAGCCCGTCGGCTTCGCCGGAGTCGTACAGCGCCAGGATGTGGGGATGGTTGAGGCGGGCGGCGATCTCGACCTCACGCAGAAACCGATCGGGCCCGAGCACCGACGCCAGCTCGGGCCGCAGCACCTTGACCGCCACCTTGCGTTGGTATTTCAAATCGTCCGCGAGATAGACCGTCGCCATGCCGCCGCTTCCGAGCTCTCGCTCGATGGCGTAGCGGCCGGCGAGGGCGGCGTCGAGGCGCTCGCGGAAGTTCCGCAACGAGGCGGGCGCGGCGCTCAGGAGCGCGGCACGGGGTGGTCGCTGAGCACGGGGTCGGCCCAGGGACCGACCTCAGTGCGATACTGTTTGGCCATCACCCGTGCGGTCTGAGCGAGGTGCCCTAAGTCGTGTACCACCCAGGCCGCGAGCAGCTGGCGCAGCGTCACGCGCCCCAGGCTCGGGTGCTCACCGGGCAGCTCGAGCTCTCGCGCGGTCAGCTTCCAGGAGCGGAGCAGCTCGAGATTCGCGGCGCGCAACCGGGCGAATTCGGCGAGCAGGGACTCCAAGGAACGGCCCACGTTGCGCGCCCGGTGGCGGAATCGATCGTATGGCTCGAAGCGGAGGTCGGGTCCCCTTGCGAGAATGATGCGCGCCCGCGGGATCCAGTCGGTCTCCTCACCGTCGATCAAATGCCCCACGACATCGAACGGACTGAACGTGTCGGGGCCTTCCCTGCCCCGCACCCACGGCTCGCCCAGGCCGTCGAGCAGCGCGCGCAGCGTGGCCGGCGAGCGTCGCAGCAGGTCTATCGACAGATCGAGATCGAATTCCATGATCGTGATGGTGGTTTCATCTCCTCACACTCTGACCCACGAAACGCAGGCTGTTGCCGTCGGGGGCCTTCACACACGCCATCGCGAAACAGAGAAGAATCAAGGACCATTCCGCCACGGTGGCGTTCATGGATTCACCCCGGCCGATACTCTCCCCACACGCGCCGCAACACGTCGCTGATGTCCCCTACCGTCGCCCGCGCCCGTACCGCGTCGAGCATCGGCTCCATCAGCGGCGCCGCGGCATCCCGGGCCGCCGCGTCGAGCGCCGCCAGCGCTCCCTTCACGACCTTCGCCTTGCGGGCGCGCCGCGCCGCGACGAGCCGCGCCCGCTGCGCCGCCGCCAACGCGGAGTAGTCGGGCGCCGGCACCGACGCCATCGGCTCCTCCACCAGATACTCGTTCACCCCCACCACCACCCGCTCCCCCGACTCGACCGCACGCTGCTGCTCGTAGGCGCTCCTCGCGATCGCGTCCTGAAAGAAGCCGCGCTCGATTGCCCGCGCGGCCCCGCCCTGCGACTCGATCTCGTCCACGAGCCGCCGCGCCCCCCGCTCGACATCGTCCGTCAACGCCTCCACATACCAGCTCCCGCCCACCGGGTCCACCACGTCCGGCACCCCGGTCTCGTGCGCCAGCACCTGTTGCGTCCGCAACGCCAGCGTGGCGCTCGCCGCCGTCGGCAACGCCAACGCCTCGTCGTAGGCGTTGGTGTGCAGGGACTGGGTCCCGCCCAAAACGGCGGCCAACGCCTGCACCGCCACCCGCACGATGTTGTTGAGCGGCTGCTGCGCCGTGAGCGTCGCCCCGCCCGTCTGCGTGTGGAACCGCAGCCGGCAGGCCGCCTCGCCCGCGGCGAATTTCTGCTTCATCAGGCGCGCCCACAAGCGCCGCGCCGCGCGGAACTTCGCGACCTCCTCGAACAGATCGGTGTAACCCGCGAAAAAGAACGACAGCCGCGGCGCGAAGTCGTTCACGTCCAACCCGATCGCCTGCGCGCGGCGCACGTACTCGAGCCCGTTCGCGAACGTGAAGCCGAGCTCCTGGGCAGCCGTCGCCCCAGCCTCACGCATGTGATAGCCCGAGATTGAAATGGGGTTGAAGCTCATCCCCTCCCCCGCCACGAACCGGAACACGTCCGTCACGAGCCGCAGCGACGGCTCGATGGGATAGATGTACGTGCCGCGCGCGATGAACTCCTTCAGGATGTCGTTCTGGAGCGTCCCCTCGAGCTGGCGCCGAGCCACTCCCTGCTCTTCCCCCACGACCACATACATCGCGAGCAGGATCGGCGCGGTCGCGTTGATGGTCATCGACGTCGAGACCTGGTCGAGCGGGATCCCGTGGAACAACCGCTCCAGGTCGTCCACCGTGTCGATGGCAACGCCGGCACGCCCCACCTCCCCTTCCGCCATCGCATGGTCCGAGTCATAGCCCATCTGGGTGGGGAGATCGAACGCCACTGAGAGCCCGGTCTGCCCCGCAGCCAAGAGATGCCGGAAGCGGGCGTTCGTCTGCTCGGCCGTGCCGAAACCGGCGTACTGGCGCATCGTCCACAGCCGGCCGCGGTACATCGTGGGATAGGCACCGCGCGTGTACGGGAACGCCCCCGGCGCGGTCTGGTCGCGCGCGGGGTCGCCCGCCCAGTCGTCGGGTCCATACACGGGCTTGCGCGCGCTCACTTCGCCGCCACCGCCTCGGCTGACAGGATCCGCGCCGCAAACGCGACGTCATCCTTGCTGCCGATCACGAGCGGCGTCTTCTGGTGCAGGTTCTCGGGGCTGATGTCGAGAATGGAACGGCAGCCGTCCGTCGCCCGGCCCCCGGCCTGCTCCACCACGAACGCGAGCGGCGCCGCTTCGTACAGGAGCCGCAGCTTGCCGTGCGGGTTCCTCGTGTCGGCAGGATAGAGGAAGATGCCGCCGGAAATGAGGTTGCGGTGGAAATCCGCCACCAGCGAGCCGATGTAGCGGGCGTTCTTGGCCTGCACCTTCCCCTCGCCGTTCTTGAAGGCCGCGACGACGCGCTGCACCGGCGGGGTCCAGCGGTTCCAGTTGCTCTCGTTCACGCTGTAGTACTTCCCCACCGCGGGCGTCGTGATGTCGGGATGCGACAGCAGGAACTCACCGATCGTGGGGTCGAGCGTGAAGCCATGCACCCCCTGTCCCGTCGTATACACGAGCATCGTGCTCGAGCCGTACAGGATGTAGCCCGCCGCGATCTGCTTCTTGCCCGCCTGGAGGCAATCGGCGACGCCCGCGGGGCCGTTCTTCTTGGTCACGCGGCGATGGATCGAAAAGATCGTGCCGATCGAGACGTTGACGTCGATGTTGGTGGAGCCGTCCAGCGGGTCGTACAGCACGACGTATTTGCCGGCGGGCTTGCCCGACGGGACGGGGACGGGTTCGTCGTCCTCCTCCGACGCCGTCACACACACGCGCCCCGTGTGCTGGACGCTGTGGCGCACGGTCTCGTTGGCGAACAGATCGAGCTTCTGCTGCAGGTCGCCGGAGACGTTCACCGCGCCCGCGGCGCCGAGGATGTCGGTGAGCCCGGCGCGGCGCACGTGGCGGGAGATGATCTTCGCCGCAAGGCAGAGGTCGTAGAGCAGGTTCGACAGCTCCCCCGTCGCCTCGGGATGGAGCCGCTCCTGCTCCATGATGAACCGCTCAATCGTGATGACTTCGGACCCGTCCACCGTGGCCGTCCGTGGAGAAGGTGATGGTGCCGCTCTCGTCGGTCCGCAGAATCGCGACGCCGTGCCGCGCCAGCCGCGCCAGCACCTCCGGCGCCGGATGGCCGTAATGGTTGCGCCGCCCCACGCTGATCACGGCCTCGCGGGGCGCGAGCTCACTCAGCCAGGCGTCGGACGTCGCGGAGCGCGAGCCGTGGTGCCCCACCTTCAACAGCTCCACGGGCCCCACGCGTCCCGCGAGCCGCGCCTCGACGGGGAGCCCGGCGTCCGCCTGGAGCAACAGCCGCACCGCGCCGTACGTCACGCGCAGCACGACGCCGTGCTCGTTCACGTCGAGCGGCAGGGCGAGGAGGGTCGAGTCCGGGCTCAGCACCTCGAGCATGACTCCGTCCAGCTCGATCCGGTCCCCCGCCCGCCCGGGATGATAGCGGGATCCCGCCGCCTCGACCTCGCCCAGGAACTCGAGGTACAGCGGTCGCCCCAGCGGCTCTCCCGGCTCGAGCACCACGTCCGGCCGGAACGCGCGCACCACCGCCGGCAACCCGCCCAAATGGTCCGCGTCGCCGTGCGTCGCCACGACCAGGGCGAGCCCGCTCGCTCCGTGCCGCCTGAGAAACGGGATTACCACGCGGCGGCCCGCGTCGCTCTCGGGCGTCCGCGGCCCGCCGTCCACCACCACCCAGCGCCCCGCCGGCGTGCGCAGCGCCGCGGCGTCGCCCTGCCCGACGTCCAAGAAATGTACGGTCAAACAACGACACGCGTCGAGAGACGCGCCGCCGAGCGCCGTATCGACGACGGGCGCCCAGCAGACGAGCGCCACCACGAAGCCGCAGCGGGCCCCGACCAGCCACGGGCGGCGGGGCGAGTTCCAGAGCCACCACGCCGCGGCAGCGACCCCCGCCCAGAGGAGCGCGGCGCGCCACCCCGCGATCATGATCACATGGCCCCCGGGGACCGAGGCGGCGAGCCGCGCGACGGCGTCGAGCAGGGCGAGGCCGAGCCCCGCGCCCGCGGCGAGGAGATGGGAGAGGGCGGCGGCGATCCGCGGGAGCGCGAGGGCCATCGCGAGCCCGGGCACCGCGACGGCGGCGAGCGGGATGGCGACGAGGTTCGCGACGACGCCGATCGGCGCGACGGTGCCGAAGGCGAACGCGGTGACCGGGGCGGTGACGAGCGTCGCCGCGGCAGGAGGGGCGAGGAGCCGCAGCACGCGCGGAGAGCGTGCCATCGCCCGGTCGGCCCAGATCACCGCCCCGATCGCCGCCACCGAGAGCCAGGCGCCGACCGACTGCAGTGCCCAGGGATCCGCGAACAGCACGACGAGGGCGGAGAGCGCGATCACCCCGCGCGGCGCGGCGACGCGCTGGCGCAGTCTCGCGACCTGATCGGCCACGAGCATCACGGCCGCCCGCGTCGCGGGCGCCGGAAACCCGAGCACCCATAGGTAGCCCACGAGCAGCAACGCCGCGGCGCCCGCGCGCGGCCCCGGCGACAGGCCGAGCTTCCGGAGGATCAGGGCAAGCCAGGCGGCGAGAAAGCCGACGTGCAGGCCCGAAATGGAGAGGATGTGCGCAAGCCCCGAGCGGGCGTAGCGCTCCCGCACCTCGGGATCGAGCGCCGCGTTGGGAGCGAACACGAGCGCCGCGACGAGCGGGGCCCGGGCGCCGAACAACGCGTCCGTCCGCCGCGCGAGCCGGTCGCGCAGCGCGCCGCGGCCCTTGGCTTCGCCGTCGAGCTGGCGGACGCGCCGCGCGACGAGCATGCCGCGACGGGCGTCGCCGGTCCAGCGCCCCGCCACCAGCCACAGCGTGCCACCGCGCGCGGGACGGGACGCCGGCCACCGCATGCTCAGCGCCCCACCACAGCGCCCGCCCTCGACCCGCGCCTCGACGAGCCCGCCGTCCTCCGGAGCCGGATCCGCGAGCCGCACGATCGCGGCACGCGAGGCCACGCCCCACGCCCCACGCCCCCACATCCCCTGACACGTCGCCGTCGTTTCGCGCACGGCCGCCGCGCCCCAGAGCAGCCCCGACACTCCCATCAGCCCGATCGCCGCACCGACCGGCGCTTGGCGCGCGACGCCGCGCGCGACGACCAGCACGGTAGCCACGACGCCCCACGTCCCCACGCCCCACGCCCCCAAAAAGCCGAGGCCGGCCCAGAGGCCGGCCCCGAACGCCACGCTGATCCACAAGAGCGGCGGCCGCACCGCCGCCTCAGGCTGCTACAAGAGCTGCACCGGCTTCGCGCCGCAGCGCGGAGCGAGCGCGACCTTGCGAAACCCCTCGAGCAGCACCACGTCCAGCTTGGCGCGCTCCTGGTCGCTCGTGAGCGACAGCTCCGTGAGCACCTCGCCCTGGTGCGTCGAGACGTAATGCGGCGACAGGCGGTTCAGCGCGTACATCAGCACGTCGCCCCGGCAGGTGTCGCACCCGCAGAACCGGGGGAACCGCCGGCGCAGGTCCTCGTACTCGCGCTGCACCACCTCGGATGTGACGTTCCTTACCCCACGACGGCAAGCTCCTGCGCCACGGGCCAGGCGGTGAACGTCGAGCCCGTGGTGCCCGTGAGCCGCACGCGCCGGTAGGTCCCAATCCACTCGTCGGGGCCGTCGAGCAGGGCGACTTTGTTGCTGCGCGTGCGGGCCTGCAGCAGCCCGCCGCGCTTCGCCTTCCCCTCCACCAGCACCTCGTGCGTCGTGCCGACGAGCGCCACGTTCTGCGAGCGCGCCACGTGGCGCACCGCGGCGATGAGCCGCTCCAGCCGCTCCCCCGCCACCGCGTCGGGGACGCGGTCCTTGAGCTTGACGGCCGGAGTGCCGTCCCGCGGCGAATACTTGAAGGTGTACGCGTCGTCGAACCGAACCTCACGGACGAGCGAGACCGTCTCCTCGAAGTCCTGCTCCGTCTCGCCCGGGAAGCCGACGATGATGTCCGTCGTGAGCGCGATCCCGGGGACGGCGTGCCGCAGCGCCGCCGCCACCTCGAGGTAGCGCTCCCGGGTGTAGCGGCGCAGCATCCGCCGGAGCACGCGGTTCGAGCCGCTCTGCACGGGGAGGTGCACGTGCTCGCACACCGCCCGCGTCTCCGCCATGGCGGCGAGCACCCGCTCGCTAAAGTCCGTGGGATAGGGCGACGTGAAGCGCAGGCGGCGGATCCCGGGCAGGACGCCCACCGCGCGCAGCAGGTCCGCGAAGTCGTGCTCGCCGTCGTGGTAGCTGTTGACGGTCTGGCCAAGCAGCGTCACCTCCGTGGTGCCGCGCGCGGCGAGACCCGCGACCTCGCGCACCACGTCGGCCAACTTGCGGCTCCGCTCCGACCCGCGCGTCATCGGAACGATGCAGAACGTGCACCGATAATCGCAGCCGCGCTGCACCGTCACGAAGGCGGAAGCGCCGGCTGGGCGCGCCGGCGGAATGTCTTCGTAGTGCTCCCACTGCTGGAACCGCACGTCGGCCCCGCGCTCCCCCTGCTGCGCCCCGGCGATCAGCTCGGGGAGGCCGCGGTAGCCGTCGGGACCGATGACGAGGTCCACCTGGGGCACCTGCTCGAGCAGGGTCGGACCCAGGCGCTGCGCCATGCACCCCACCACGCCCAGCACGCCCCCCGCCCGCTTGAACCCCTTCAGGACGCCCAGGCGCCCGAGCACGCGCTGCTCGGCGTGGTCCCGCACGGCGCAGGTGTTCACGAGCATCACGTCCGCGTCCGCCGGGTCGTCGGTGCGAACGTACCCCAGTGGGCCGAGCAGTCCCAGCACGAGCTCGGAGTCGGACACGTTCATCTGGCAGCCGTAGGTCTCGATGTAGATGCGCGGCATGGCTAGTCCACCGTCACCTCGCAGCGGGGACGCCCGTCCCAGCGGTCAACAGGAAGATAGACCGAGAGGTAGTCCTCCGTCACGACCTCAAGCCGGCCCGCCGCACGGCCGCTCACCACGCCGTCGGCCCGCCGGCCCCGCTGCGCCTCCCGGTACGCCAGCGCCTTGCGGTCCCCCAGCTCCCGCAGCTCGCGGGCGCGCGCGCTCACGACCTGGGGCGCGACGCGCCCACCCAGCCGCGCCGCGGGGGCGTCGGGCCGCACGCTGAACGGGAACACGTGCAGATAGGTGAAGGGCAGCGCCTCAACGAGGGCGCGCGTCGCCGCGTGATCCGTGTCCGCCTCGCCCGCGAAGCCCGCGATGATGTCGGCGCCCAGGCCGAAGACGGGGAGCCGCGCCGCGAGCCACTCGATCCGCGCGCGGTAGGACTCGGCGGTGTACCAGTGGCGCCCCATGCGCTTGAGGACCCGGTTCGAGCCCGACTGCAACGGCGCGTGCAGGTGCGCCGCGAGATGCTTCGGCGCCTCGATCAGCAGGCGGGCGATCGTGTGGTCCACTTCGGTCGCTTCAATCGAGGAGAGGCGGAAGCGGACTTCCGGGACGGCGGTGACGAGTGCCTCGAGGAGCTGGCCCAAGCTCGGCTGACCCCGGGCCGATGGCCCGCGGTTCCACCGAACCGAGTCCTGCCCTGGGTGGCCCCGGGGCGGCGCCCCGGGGTCAGCCGCGCGATCCTGGCCGTAGGTGCCGATATGCACGCCGGTGAGTACGATCTCGGCGTGGTGTTCGGCGAGCGCCTGCGCCTCGCGGACGAGCTCGGGAATCGGCCGCGACCGGTTCGCCCCGCGGGCGAGCGTCGTCGCGCAGAAGGTGCAGTGCTCGTCGCAGCCGTCCTGGATCTTGAGCCAGCCGCGCGCATTCGCCTGGAAGCGGCGGAGCTCCGGATCGACGCGCGGGGCGGCGTAGCCGGCGGCGCCGAGCACCGCGACGGGATCGGCCCCCGGCACCACGGCGCGGACCGCGGGGAGGCGCGCGATGCGACCGTCGTCGAGCGCGGCGGCGCAGCCCATGACCACAGTCTCGAGCGGCCGCGCGCCGAGGGCGCGGGGGCGCCGGGCGAGTCGCCGCACGAAGCGGCGCATCTTGCTCTCCGCTTCGTGCGTCACCGTGCACGAGTTCACCACCGCGACGTCGGCCTCGGCGGGATCGTCCACCAGCGACGCGCCCTGGTCGGCGAACGCCTGCCGCACGAGCTCCGTGTCGTACTGGTTCGCCTTGCAGCCGAAGGTGTGGAGGTAGACGTTCACGGGCGGATGGTCAGACCCACGAGCACGGTCCAGGCGGTCTCGGTCAGCCCGCCGCCCTTGCGGACGAGGCGCTCCAGGCCGAGGTCGACGAGGGCTCGGTTGCCCGAGAAGCTCTTCCCGGTGCCCAGCGTGACGCCGAACTCGGTCGGCGCCGCGGTGCCGGGGCCGAACGGCAGCTGGCCACCCCGCACGCCCAACCGGAACGGCGTCGGGCCGGCCCCGACCTCGGCTCCGGCCGACCAGCTGGTGGTGTTGAAGCCGCCGGCGTCGGACCAGGAGCGCCACGCCACGGTGCCGGCGACGCGCGCGCTCGGGCTCGGCGACCAGCGCAGCGCCGCGCCCAGCGTGGTCGGGAGGTCCACGCGGTCCGTCTCGGTGTCCCCGAGCCGCGCCCGCAGGCGGTTGTCGGAGCGCGCGTAGCCGACGATGCGGACCGAGCGGACGGGATCGAGCGCCACGCTCCCCGAAATCCCGAACCCGTCGTAGCGCACCACGGCGGTCTGCGTCGTCCCCAGGAACGTCGTGTCGTCGTAGATGCGCTGAGCGGTCTGGCGGCTCGACCCGCTCAAGACGTGCGCGCCCGCCCCGATCGCGATCCATGAGCCGAGTCGCGCCGCGGCCGCGACGCGCAGGTCCGCCACGGCGCCGTCGCTCCCGACGCGGTCGGTGTAGGGCGCGTACGCGCCGCGCAGCATCTGCGAGTCGCGGGTGACGATCGAGTAGGTGCGGTCGAGGTAGGTCGCGAACCCGCCGCCCACGACGAAGCGCCGGGAGAGCGGTCCCGCGAGGCTCATGAACGGGAAGCGCGAGCTGCGCAGATCGTCGCGCGACCCGCCGATCTCCGCGCGCCGGTACGTCGTCGCCTCCACCGCCGTCGCCGTGAGCTGCAGCGCGTCGGCGAGCGAGACGTCGGCGACGCTGGAGCGGGGGTCGAACGGACCGAACGCGCCGCCCGTGGTGCGCGCGCGCACGCTCTCCCAGCGGCCGGGGACACCGAGGCCGCGCACGCTGAACTGGGAGTCTTGCGCGGCCAGTCGGACCGTGAGACTGACGGACAGGAACAACGCCGCCACCAGTCGCCTCCCCGTCCGACTCATGGCTTGCCGAACGGGAAGCGCTTCACGTAGGTGACGTGCAGCGCGGGCGCCAGGGCCACGTTGGTCGAGGGCTCGAAGCGGATCTCGGGGAACTCCGTTCCCTCCGGGATCTGACGCAGCGCCAGGGTGGTGGGCGCGAGCGTGTCGATCTGCCAGCTCCGGAGAATGTCCGCCATTTCGATGCGCACGGTATCCCCGCGCGCGATCCCGATGTGGACGCGGGTCGTGGCGACGCGCGACGGATCGGGCGAGAGGGGCGACTTGGCGCTGAAGTCCGCGAGGACCCCGTGCGCCGACAGCGTGAATGAGTCGGCGGGCACGCCCTCCGGCGGTCGCGCCGTCACCAGAACGAGCGTCGCGCGCGAGATCTGCACGGAGTCGCGAATCAGGCGCGGCAGCGCGAAGCGCATGATGCTGCGCGCCACGGGCATGCCCCCGACGGCGAGCGTCGAGTCGAGCGTGGTGTCGACCGAGGGCGACAACAGGTCGAACACGAAACTGTCGAAGCGAACGCCGACGGTGGAGGACCGGGGGACAGTGTCCTTCGCGACCGAATCCGCCTCGGCGAACCAGGTGAGCAGGGGACCGAGCCCCGCTTCCACGGATCCGAGGCCGATGCTGGCCCGCGAGTCGGCCACGACCCGGATCCCGAACGCCGCCTTCCCGCTGTCGGCCACGACGTAGGGCGCCATCGCCGAGTCGAGCTTCGCGATCACGGTCACGCGGTTGGTGAGCGTGTCCACGTACACGCTGTCGCCCAGTGCGCTATGGGTCGGCTGCGCCAGCAGGTCATCGACGTTCAGCGACCGGAGCGAGTCGGCTGTTGTCCACGCCCCCGCGAGATCGGCGAACGTCTTGGTCGAGTCGAGGTCGAGGGGCAGGCGGTAATAAACCAGCGTGAGGTTGTGGGCCGACGTGTCGCGCCGCGTGATCGTGACGGTCAGCCTGAGCGAGTCCACTCCCACGATCGCACCGGTCGTCGTGTCGCCGCCCGTGCCCACCACCAGGCGCTGGCCGACCGGCACCAGAAGCACGATGGCGCGGCCGTCGATCACGCCGGGCAGGGTCGCAGCGAGCAGCGACCTCGCCTCGTGGGGCCGCACGAACCCGCGGAAGGCGGAGTCCCGCTGCACCACGGTTTGCAGCACCGTATCCACCCCGGTGATCGAGCGGCTGGGGCAGAAATCGGGACAGTGCCCCGGCGCCGTGACATCCTCGGTGCAGGCGGTGGCCGCGGTGAGCGCGGTGAGCGCGGCGGCGAGCGCGGCCCGCCTCATCGGTCGAGGGACTCGCGGGTGAAGGCGTCGGGGAGCAGCTGGGCCAGGGTCCAGCGCCGCTCGCTCGTCGGGCCGGCGGCGATCACCTCGAGGTCCGTCCCGAACTCGGCGAGCAGCTGGCGGCAGGCGCCGCAGGGCGCGGCCGGCGGGTCCACCTCCGTCGCCACCGCGATGCGCGTGAACTTGCGGACCCCGGCCGCCACCGCCGCGCCC
>Ga0209236_1001672_pt1 | contig 13461 bp, 11 predicted proteins | sample GraSoi013_1_40cm_FD_185819 | JGI IMG/M metagenome (GOLD analysis project Ga0209236, IMG submission 185819) | Grasslands soil microbial communities from the Angelo Coastal Reserve, California, USA - Sample 09_27_2013_1_40cm (SPAdes) (version 2) | ecosystem: Environmental > Terrestrial > Soil >... | reverse complement strand
TTCAGGCTAAAGTCAGGTTGACCTACGACAGATGTGTAGGTAGGGGGAGAACCCGCATGGGCGAGAACGGTCGGAGCCAGGCTCAAGGTGAGCAGGGCCAGGACCAGCAGGCTCTGTAAGCTTCTGGCTGTCATGATGCGGCGCTCTCTCTCGTGGAACAGACCAAAATACTTTGCTTAAGACGTTAACAGTCCACCCAATGACTCAGCTGGTCGTTCGCTGGCCTAATCTCATTCTGATAGGGGCAGTCTTTACTCTCGCCACGGTATTCGTCGGCAACTGGACTAGCGGGTACGGCTTCCCATTGGCGTGGAAGACTGGAGGGTGCCCCCCGCCTGGTATCGAAATTTCGGCTTCGTGCTTGCTAGCGATCGGCTATGACTGGCTAAGTTTTGGACTGGACGTACTATTCTACACGTTCGTTGGCTACGGGCTAGTTCTTGCTTACGCCAAGTATCGCGCGCGAAGGACGGCGCGGTCAGAATCAGAGAATCTCCTAGACTAGTCGCGATATCAGGAGTATCAGTCCGATCGCGTAGGCAGCGGCCCTGTGAATCTTCAGCAACAGTCGTGCATTCCTGTTAGTCTCTGGGCCATACTCCTTCTCATTAGTCAAAACTGCCATGTGGTGCATCTCGACGACGGTGATTCCGAGGAAGACGGCCAAGCCGAGTCCGACTAGGTCAATCCGCAGCGCTTGGATGTAGTAGCTGGCTAGGACAGGCATGAAGCCCCACGCCACACCAAACCCAGCGTACGAGTGGAGCCACTTCGGCTTCTCAATCGGATAGAACAGGGCGAAGAATCCTCCGAGAACGACGAACGCAAGGAACCAGATTGAGTAGAGCAATGACATGTAGATTCCAATAGCTACTCCTACGAGAACCGCGACTACGCCGACGGCTCTAATCGCGGCACGGTTCATCTTGGGGAAATATGGAAGATACTTGTCGCTGCTTCCCGCAATGTCGATGTAGTGCGCTCCTATTACGAGACCGAAGAATCCTGCAAGCATTGTCAGCAGATAGCGGTCTAGGTGGAACTCTGGAGCTAGGGTTGAGGCCACCGTGACCCATGAGAACAGCACAAAACTGAATGGCCATCGGAGGCCGAACCACCAGACATTTTTCTTCCAGATCCCGACCAGATCAGGCTCGACCAGTGGAAGAACACTGTCAGGCATGACGAGCGCTCACTTCCGACATATTTAGCAGGTTCCAGTCCACGCTTGGTTGAGTCTACGGGTTCTGAGCATCTCTCGGCAATCCAAACGGGGAGCGTCTCATCCGGTTAATCCAGAACGAGATAATGGGGACGGACCAGATCAAGAGCCTGATGTGTACTCCAAGAAAAGCCCAATCCCAAGGAGCGACAAGTGCTATGAGCACTATCCCCGTCAGGATGCTTAGTCTGTTTCGAACTCTCCTCATCCTTATCATAACATAACCATCGACAAGGTGCTCCTCTTCCTGCGCGATAATGTGGGCAAAAGTAGCCAGGATCAATAGACTAGCAGCGAGGTCGACCGTGAATAGGATCGATGCATACTCCTGAACACTCAGAGAGTTGAAAGTAGACACGACTTGGTCGAAGAGGTATGGGGTTAAGGCAACGAGGACTAGTAGCACGATGTTGAGGAATGTTATGAGACGGGTCTCGATCGGGAGAACCGACATGTCGCTGGTGTAGATTATCCAGCTTGTGATGAGGATCAAGAACACAAAGAGAAACTGGAGAATGTTCTTGTTGATCTCGTCTACAGTTGACGATTGGCTAACGGTTATGACAAGGCTGATTGCGCCGATTGAGAGGGACAATCCGTAGATCAGATCAGAGAGTGTCTCCAGTCTTGGTCGAGGTCGCCGTGGCGCTCGTCCTCCCTCTTGCGTAGACAACGGTCCTCGGCTGAAGGGAAGCCTACATTTGACGTTTTACAAATACTGACAGTGGATACGGAATCCCCGAAAATGCCGTTACCGGTCTAGGAAAACTCGAAGACACTCTTCGTGTGGAATGTGGATGATCAGGCGAAGAACAATAGTCCTGTTATCGGTAGGTGAGTTGGTTTCCAGTATGGCCGAATATGCTCTTCATCGCGGGATAGTCCCTTGTACAAGTATCGTCCGAAGACGCTGCAGGCTAGAACCGAGCAACTGTCGGTGGTAATGAGATCTGGCCGGATTTGCTGCTTAGTACTTTAGCTGGCCCACCGTATGGTCTAGTATTCGGTTTCGGTGATACGGATTCATCTGGGGCGCGGTTGGTGCGAGTGCAATTTCTATGGGGCGCGTTGACATTGTGTCTGGGTGCAGGTTTTCCTTTACCCATTCTGGTACAATCACTGCTCTCAACAGTTCTTGCACTGAAATGCCCCTCTTCTTTGCTTGAGAAGATACTGTGAGGAAAGTCTCATCGGCCAACGAAAGCATAATCTTGTTCATCGATTAGTACCCACTTGACCCACAGATAGCTATATAGAGTATATAATCGTTTCACGTGCTATATGCATCTCTAGACCATGGGAAGACTGTGGATCGCGTGCTTATCCTTTCGCTGACCACTGGCCCACGTGAGTTTCCATGAACTTCGCCGCTCGTCTAATCGCATCGATCTCGTTTTCGCGCCGCACGAACCCGTGGCCCTCATTCTCGTAAATCTTGACCTCAACGGTTACCCCATTCTTTCTCGCCGCTTCAGCCATCTGCTCCGTCTCCTTAACCGGGCAGCGAATATCATTCTGTCCTGCTAAGAGTAGAAGCGGAGCGCGGATCCTATTAGCGAAAAATAAGGGTGAACGGTCCTGCCAGAGGTCGCGGTCCGCGACAGGATCACCCATCAGCCACTCGTCGTTTTTCTGGAGAACCGGATCCTCGTTCTCATGAGCGGTGAACCAGTTGGCGAGAGGGACGATACTCACGCCCGCAGCCCATAGGTCTGGGTATTTTGTCAAGGCCATTAGTGTGAGGTATCCTCCCCAGGACCCGCCCGTAATCGCGATTCTGTTCGGATCAACGTACCCGGTAGTCTTGAGATAGTCGACGGCTGCGACTAGGTCCTTGAGGTCTCCCCCGCCAGCATCCTTTCGGAGTGACTCTGTGAATTCGCGGCCGAACCCGGTTGACCCGCGGAAGTTAGGCGCGATCACCAAGTAGCCATGGCTCGTGTAATATTGTAGGCTGGGGAACCAGCTGTTGAAATGTTCCCACTGGGGGCCGCCGTGGGAGTAGACGATGGCTGGGTGGGAATGGTCGGCTTTGATATTCGCCGGGACGTATAGGAAGCCAGCGATCGGCGTCTGGTCGAAGGACGGATATACTACGAGCTGGGGGCTGACGAAGTTCTCGCGATGCAAACCGCCGACGAGCGAGTCGGTGATCTGTTTCAGGGTTCGCGCCTTGAGATCGTAGACCCAGATGTCGTGCGGGCTGTCCCCAGACGCATGGACGATGGCGAGGCGCTTTCCGTCCGGCGAGAATCTCGCGGCACGGACGACTCCTTGGGTTGGCGGAATCTCTTCTTCCTCCCCATTGAGATTTCGAAGAAGGAGTCTCAGATTCCCCGCCTCGTTTACAACATAGGCGAACCGGTCTTCGGTCGGCGATACGTCTACTAGCTGGCTGTCCCAGTCTTGCAGAGTTAGCCATTGAAACTCCGGTCCTTGTTTCAGTTCGAGCAGTGCGACGGCGTCTATTCCCCGGTCGTTAGCGTTGCTCGTAACGTAGACGCGTTTACCATCGCGGGTCCAGCCTCCGGTTGTGGTTGTTGACTTGTCGTCTATCGGGGCGAGCATTGTCTCGTTCCCGGTCTCTAGATCGTAGACGCTTGCGCCTGTGTACTGGTAGTTCTTGGTTCTCGTCAGAGCGAGCTTGTGTCCGTCAGGGCTGTATTCGAGAGATGTGCAGTCCCCAGCCTCGTGTCCGATTATTTTCTTGATTGTTCCCTTGTCAGGGTCAAACTGGAAAACAGGATATCCGCCGGGACCCTCGCGTTCGCCGGCGAATACCAGTGATCGTCCATCCGGGGACCATTTCGCGTCCCGGTATCCGACCTTGTCGGTGTTTGTGATGTTGCGGATACTGAAATCTGTTAGGTCGACCAGATAGAGGTTCGGCTTCTCGTCTCCCTGAAAATCCTGCGCATAAAGGAGGAACCGACCGTCCGGAGATGGCTCCTGGAGCAGCGTCCTCTCATCGCTCACTGTTAGCTGTACCGGCCAGCCACGGTTGCTGGGCACCGCCCAGATGTTGTACCGGCCGGTGATGTTCGTGTCGAAGTAGAGATGCTCGCCGTCTACCGACCATTGCACACTGAGTATCCCACGTGTATAGTAGAGCTTGTCAATCTCCAGTGGCCGATGACTTGGATTAGACGGGCTGGTCACTGTTCCACTAGCCAGTTTTGTGGCGGGTGTCGAGATCATTTGATCACCAGGATCTGTTTAGAAACCGGACAAGACGAAGTTGCTATGTAACGTTGTCGAGAAGGGCAGCTCTACTACTCCGCCAAACAGGACAACGTTGGCCGTGAACATGACGTCGAGCCTATAAGTGCCGTTGGCGCGGACTCCTTGATCGATTGAGAGGTAGATACTATGTGTCCGTGTTCCGATTCCTCCGCTGATGTTCGTCTGTCCTAGATCTATCGTCTGGTTCGAAGGATTCGTCAATGTCATTGTTAGGGTGATGTTTGTTGTGCCTCCATTACTCGAAACGCTGGAGTCCGAAGTTCTAACCATTCCCTGCGTTCGGATGCTGAAATAGTATTCCCATGCGGTGACTGCTTGACTTGTTAGTCTGAGACTGGGGCTTGTCGTCGTTGTCCCAGTAGTATCGTCGAAGCTCATGATTTCTAGGGGAACCCTGTAGCTTCCGGCCAATGCGATGGGTGTGACCACAACCGCGATTACCGCTATTGCGATTATCGCGAGTATGAGCTTTCTCTTGGACTTCGCTTTTGGTGCGGGAGCTGCCATGTCTTCTTCAAAGCCACGCCCGAGAAGCATCGAGTATTAGATTTTGTTACTATTCCCAGACTTGATGAGTGGATGGGGCCGTTTTGAAGGCGTACGCGTGAACAGTCTATCTTTTATCGGCGACTTGCAATTTCCCTATTGAGGTTTCTTGGGAATCCCGGTTCTGGTTTCTAGATTAGACAAGCTCGAAGAGCAGGTCTTTCACCACGTCTTCGAGCTGAATCCTAGACAAGCGGTAATGCTGGGCTTACATGATTATGATGGATTGTTGCCGCATGTTTCAGCAGATCGACTCAAGGGATGGGCTGACAAGGCTGTCGGACTGCTCCAACGGATCAAAGACGAATTTCACGAGCTCGACAAAGAAGGAAGGCAAGACGCGCAGTCCATGGAAACTATGCTTGAGAGGATGCTGTTCGAGATTCAGGATCTCCGCGCGTATTCGACTCAGCCGACGATTTACGCGTTGCAGTTGAGTGCTACTCCGTACATTTCCCGAGAATATGCACCGGTCGACGCTAGGATAAGCGCGGTGAACAAGCATCTCCGGAAAGTCCCAGAGTTTCTGGACCAGGCCTCGACGAATCTAGACGGAACCTTAGCAGACCCGATTGTCGAGGTCGCGATAAAGCAGATTCAAGGCGTCATTCGGGATCTTGATGCGGACGCGGCTCGAGAGGCTGCAAAGGCGAACGTGGCGATCCGGGAAGAGTTCGAGAGATCGAAAGGGGAGGCCGTGTTATCGATGGTTGACTTCATCGAGGCACTCCATGAGGAGCATAAGACCTCGATGGATTTTGCACTCGGAAGAGAACGGTTCCAGAAGCTGTTGTGGGTGAATGATAGGATCAGCCAGCCAGTCGAAGAAGTGTTAGAGCTAGCGATTCGAGACCTTGAAGCGAACACCAAAGCGTTGAGGGAGGTTACGGAGAGGATTAGGCCTGGCGTGACCGTCTCGACGATTCTTGAGGAGATTCAAGAGGACCATCCAACAGCCAAGCTACTGCTTGATGATGCAGCGGAAGGATTGCACGATCTGGAAGGATGGCTTAGAGAGAGGGAGCTGGTTTCCATTCCTGCTGGGACCCGGGTCCGAGTTGTTCCCACGCCATCCCATATGAGGGCCACTACGACCGCGGCCATGTCGTCGCCGGGTCCGTTCGAAAAGGAAGGCCTAGAGGGACTGTACTACGTGACGCCTCCGGAAGAGAGTTGGGATGCGAAGGCGCGTGAGGAGTGGTTGCGCCACTTGAACCGTGTGACGTTGAAGGAGATCGCGATCCACGAAGTATTCCCTGGACACTACACTCACCGCGTCTTTCAGAAAGAGTTTGGAAAATCAATGACAAAGAAGGCCTACTGGAACTATGCGTTCGGCGAGGGTTGGGCGCACTACTGCGAAGAGATGATGCTGGATGAAGGATATGGGGTCGAGCGGCTACGGTTTATTCAGTTGAAGGAGGCGTTGTTGAGGGACTGCCGTTTCATTGTCTCGTTCAAGATGCATACACAAGGAATGACTTTGGATGAGGCGCGACAGTTCATTATGAAAAACGCGTTAATGGAAGCGGGACCCGCCGAAAGAGAAGCGCTCCGGGGAACCTTCGACCACTCCTACTACGGCTATACGCTGGGTAAACTGTTCATCAAGAAAGCGCGCGAGCGGTTCTTCCACGCCCACCCGGACGAGCCAATCAGAACGTTCCACGACAAGCTACTGAGCATAGGAGGCGCACCTGTTGGCCGCCTGGAATCGCTAATCGTTTAGCGGTTCCCGTGTCGGCTTGTTGACGCGTTTGCAGTTTGCGCCGATAATGTAGGGCCGTATACACCAACAGTAGCCCGGCAGCAATTATCACAATGATTGCCAGTGTCACTAGAGAAGGGTCCGCAGCGTTTGCGGCGGGTCTGGCCGGGAGGTCGTAGGTGTAGATCGTGTCCGGCGAAGTGAAATAGAGTTTGTTGTTAGGTCCTAGTTCGACGGCGATGATGCCGCCTGGTACGTTGTAGAGCTGGGTCATCGATAGAACTGAGCCGGTCGAGTTGAGCTGAAGCTGAACTAGGTTGCCGGTGGTGTATTCGCCGAAGATGTAGCTGTTCGGAGCAACAGCCGCTATGCCGGTGGGTGTGACGATCTTTTTGAAGTCGACAGTCGCTTCAATGAAGCGAGGGTCGTTGCAGACAGCCAGGCAGGTGGGCCACCCGTAGTTGCCCCCCTTGACGATGATTAGGATCTTGTCATCGCTGCTCGGTCCAGCCATCGTCGCGATGAGACGGTTGTTCGAGGAGTCAAAGTCGAAGCCGAAGCTGTTCCGTATTCCCAACGCATAGTCTAAGCTTCCAGCTGTCGGATTGTCGCTCGGGACTGAGCCGTCCGGATTCATCCGGAGCATCTTCCCCGTCATCGAGCTCTGGTTCTGAGCCTGCTGTCCTTGATGGAATTCTCCGACCATCGCGTACAGCTTACCGTCCGGTCCGAATTTGATGTAGCCGCCGTTGTGGTATACGGTGTTGGGTGCGCTACTCGTCACATCGAAAATATCTCTGGCGCTAGTACCAGTATTGCCGCTCGCGGCATAACGAACCATGTGGCCATGAGTGTAGAACTGGCCGTCGCGGTACGTGTAATACACGTAGACGTAGTTGTTTGATGCGAATGCGGGGTCGAGGGCTATGCCTAGAAGTCCGGCCTCGCCGGTGTTAAAGATCGGATTGACTGTCGCAAAGGGAGTGGGAAGGAGTGTTCCATTCTGCTGGATTATTCGGATGTTGCCGGTGTCTTTTTCCGTGTAGAAGACGCGGCCATCCGGAGCGAACCTTAACGAAACGGGAAAGTTGAGGCCGGTGAGAAGAGCGTTCACGGGAGACGCTGCGTGAGCCTGCGTGAATACGGCAGGGCTGAGGGAGAAGGTGACGAGAAGAATCGTCTTTAGGAGAAGACCTTGAGTCCGAAGGCTGTTCAGCGTCACGAAGTACTCTTCTCGTGCTGAGTCGAATTTGCGACTCTATCGATTAAATACCCTAGTGAAGAGAACCGGGCAGGTTCGAGAATGACCCGCAAGGAATGGCAGAAGAAAAAGAAGAAGATGTCTGGCAGAGAAGGTCCGAAGAAAGGCAAAGTTCGCTAGACGCTACGGCCCCAAGAGGATTCGAAGAACGGCAAGTATCCTAGTTTGGACATTAGTATGTGTCACGATAATGCTCTATTATGGGTAGAGTATTAATAGCGCTTCTCGCTGATCTCCATCGCATCCTTCGTAGTCTCCGAGAACTCTAACAGAGTATCAACAGTCCGGCTCCTGTACCGACCAGTATTCCGGACATAGTGCAGATAGTTCTGCATCTGATCCTGAAACACGCCCACATTGTCGGCGACCACGACACTTCCTTGATGTAGCTTGTTTTCTACCGCTTTCAGATAGTCTAAGTACTGTGTCTTCTCCGCGTCCAGGAAGACTAGGTCGAACGGTCCTGGAAGCGTAGGAAGGACCTGCTTCGCGTCTCCCTGAATTATCTTGATCTGATCTTCCAGCTGAGCACGCTCGATGTTCTGCTGTGTTATCCGGACATGTTCCGGGTTCTTCTCAACAGTCGTGATTTCTGCGTTGGCAGGGCTGTTCTTCGCAATGAGGATAGCGGAGTATCCGTAGAGGGCGCCTACTTCGAGGATCTTCCGTGGCTTGAGCTTCGCAACAACCTCGGCGATTATTCGTCCCTTGACGGGACCGATTGATGGGATGAAGGAGCGTTTGCCCATCTCCTCGATCTCACGCATTACAGTGTCCGCGGGGTCTAGGGCTTGCTTCGATGGCGGCATCGGTATTATTGGGAAGGATACTGATAATTGAGCCAATCGGTACGGGCCCAGGAACCGTCTACTCGGCAAAGGACCCGTCCCAAGAGTCTGGAGAATCAGAAACTTCTCGTGACACCAAGACCCCGCCACATAGAGTTCCTTTTCTGTAACTCGCCCGATCAGTTATCCTTTCTTCATTGTTAACAATCATTTCTCCTGTTATCTTTTCTTTTTCTACTAAATATTTCTCGACCACCCCCCCGGGGTTGTCAAAACAAAAAAAGTCCTTCACACTTCTCGAAATCTCGCCCTGGAAAATCGCCCGGAATAACCCCTGATCCGGAATCGGGGCAGGCGATTTTTGACCTGCGGGACATTCACGCTTGACGACCCGGAGAAATCCATCATGGGAAAATGCTTGACTTGCCCGTTCTAAGCCCTGAACCGGAAGACTCGCCCAGAACAGTTTCAGCTGGCGAGAGCTCTCTAGGAAAAAAGGGGGGCCGGAAATATTTTCTCACGACGCGGGAGCGGCGTTTGAGACGAGTCCGGGACGAAGAAGTCGCTTGGAAAATGCCTAGATTAGAGACCTGTTTGGTTCGCTTGTTCTGATAATTCGGTCAGCCTCAATCCTTCGACGGCCTATTCCCACTGTCTTTTGCGGGTAGTTGTTTCAGAAATTCTCTCGGATACTCTTTCGTGTTGAGCAGCGAGAGGAATCTTCCCTTCCTAATCGACTCCCTCGCACCTTCCAACTCCTTCCTCTGCGAGAGATGATCATGCACCTTCGCCTTCGCAAGAACATCCAACACCTTACCCTCATAGAACGGCTCAAGATCCTTCCCTTGACAGACCGCGCAGTCGCAGCTGGTAGTGTTATTCCGGATCGCCTCGTAATCCCTCTTCTTCATACTACCCCAGCCCTTACGATCGAAGACGTTGATGACCTCCTTCGTCAACGGCGTGGGCGGCGGAGGAACAATCCACCGGGAGAAGGAATCAATCCCAAACATCGGAAGAATCATACCCTCGCTACACGTCAACAATCCCCGTCCAAACCGGACCTTCGGAGGAGTCTGCAACGCATGCACCCACACCTCCGGTTTCCGCTTCTTGAACTCCTCAACACCCCGAAGCGCATGATAGTAGAAGCCACCACGAAGATCGAAGCCGATCATTGACGGCTCATGCTTCTCGACAAGAGCCAAAAGTTTGGCAGAGGTCTCTTTGTTATCGGTAGCCTGAATCACCGGCATCATCGGCTTGTCAACACCCCGCTCCTCCATCCATCTCTCAGCAAAACGAAGTTGAGCCTCGTAATCTTCGAGAGAGAAGTCGAGCGAGTGCTGGACTGTGATGATATCAAGTCCGGCGAGATATTGAAGGTCGAGTAAGGTTTTCAGATCCTCAGTCTTTGTAACAGCCGCGCCGCCCTTGAAAGCAAGGTACAGCATTCGAATCGCGTCAGGCGCCGTCTCCTTCGACAAGAATCGCGCCATCGATTTCAGCGCGTCCTCTTGAGTCAGAATCTTCTTCACAGTCTCCGGAGGCGCAAGACGAGCAAGAACAGCAATCTCGCCCGGCAGAGGATCCTTGACGCCCGCGGGCCTCAATGCGTTGCGTTCCGGACTAATGGGGAACCTGTTCGGAAGCGGTATTCTGTGCTGGCCGATTCTCAGCTCGGACTGGCTCGCACCGGTCTTCTCGTCCGTCTTGATCTGGGCAAGCTGGACTGTCGACATAACGTTCCGGAAGAGGAGACGGTGGTAGAAGAATCTTCTACGACAGAGCCGAAAGTACTAGTTCTCAGACTGGGAATCTGGATCCTGGTTTTGGTCTGACTGTTCCATGTTCTCGGCAGTTGACGCAGTCTGGTCATCTTGATATTCTGTGGATGCGTCGGGAGCTTGACTCTCATGCGCCGTCTCAGTGGTTTGAGAAACACTGGAATCTTCGGTGGTTGGACGAGACACGTTCGCATCCTCGCTAGATGGCACGTTCGTCGCTCCTAGCATTGAGTTGCCCGGAATCTTGAGATGGCTTCTGAGCAACAGCATGAGCGTCAAGGTCCCGACCGCGAATACAATACCATTGACGAGTATCGAGAGGCCAACTCTAGTGAGGGATCCTTGGAGGATGAAGTAGAACTGGGAGACAGCGTAGACGGATCCGAAAGAGAAGACTAGGAAGGGAAGCACCTGGCTCCACCGACGGTCCGCACGCTTAACCGTCTTCCGAGCAAACGTCTGCATAGCGCCGAGGATTGAGACAATCATCAATCCAGCATCGATAATCGCGTTCGACGGCTCATTCTGCGAGACAAGACCCATCAACAGCGTAGTAGCACGATAGAGAAGGTAACCCCACACCACCAGGAATGTTCCGCCTGCGAATATGGCCGCTTGGGGCTTGCCGTTCTTTATGTTCTTCCATCCCCACATGACCGTCAAGAAATAAGTCGCAACTATCATCAGCGTCACGACCATCGTCCACAAGAGAATCTCGGTGCCCGCTCCTCCAACATTCGCGTAATTCTGGTTCGCCCAGCTCGAAATCTCCCAGACACCGACGCCCAGCGGCGCTATCGGAAGGAAGAGAACCGTCATCCCGAGGATCCGCATCATCCTCTTGACAAAGCCCTTTCCGACAACACCCTCTTCGAACTTGAGCATCGCATGAGTAACCGGATTCGCGATGAAGTACGCTTGAGACAGAATCCACGCGTAGAATATCGCAATGAAATATGGGAAGACAGGTAAAGCCTCAACAGATCCCGCCTGGTAAATCCAGTACGAAATTCCCGCAACAACCGGACCGAACACTAATGCAAGAATGATGACTCGTCGCTTCATATTCGTGAACAGAATCGAGGTTCTGAATTTTTCAGACAGCGCTAATGGCGCCAGGACAAGATAGGTTGCTGAGGCACTTGCACCGATAACAAACACAACAGTCCACGTACTAGCAAGCCCGAGAGCCCGGCCGACGTAGGAAGCTGCAAACAGAAAACTCAGAACACCCATAAAGAGCAGCGTATGCCCGCGGATCCCGGGAGCTAGAAGCAGTTGAAGAGAGCTCGGCAAGTGAAATCTAGAATGTCTCTCCGTCGGGGAAATTGCCAGCTCTTTCACCTAAACTTGATTATCGACGCAGAGTTCAGCCTCACACTAGAGCTAATGACAAGAGCGATACCATAATCGCGCATCCGTCGTTACTTGCAATCGACTACTCCAAGTCTAATGAGCTTATAACAAAGTGAATCAACCGAACTCCAATTCGAAGCTGATCATGATGGAACACTATCATCCGAAAGATGAGATGAAGAGGTACGTCCGGGCCTTCATCTATTTAGCGACCAAGCTCGGCAAAGAAAAGTCGGTCGCAGAGGATCTGTGGGGAATCCCAGAGATAAAGGAGGTTCACATTATCCCAGGCAAGTATGACATCCTAGCCGTGGCCGAGGTGGAGCGGAAGTTCCTCGAGCCCGACTCGCACAACATCTACTGGTTCCTCTTGTCTCGTATCGAGGGTATTGCGGGAATAGAGGATACTTCGACGATTATTCCAGTAATCTCGATGTCCCACTGGTCCCACTAGAATACCGTCTGGCAGAGAATCGGACTCGCAGGGCCGCTATCCGGCTCCGGTTCCCGCTCAGTCTCACGCATCATTTGTTCACTATTGAATCTCCGATGGTTCGGTCACTCTCGGGAAAAGCAGCGCGACACTCCGGGTCGTTCGGCCGGAGAAACGTTCGTTTTCTTAGCGGAGCCAGAGTAGCAGAATCCTGTGCTTCAGGATTGCTTCGAACATCGAGTCCCTTGCGGTCCGTAACGGCAGTGGACGAGGTCGGGAGACACGTCTCCTACTCTCTTCCATAACATATCCATACAAACCGGACATCGAACCGGATAAAAGAATAGTCAACCAGCATTACTCTATTACCTCTCATTACTCACACCGTTTCTGTGGATACCACAGGATACTCTGTTGACTACAAGATCAGGAATCATCCGGTCTTGTGGGATCGGCGGCCTTGCTGGTCGAATTGTCAGTGGAGATGCATTTCTTCATCTGGGCGAGGTTGCCCTCTGTGCAGGTCAGTCCACATCATAGGCGTTCAACCAGCCGGGAGGCTTTTGGAACGCCACCCGAAACATTCAGGATTCCATTATATTGGCTTGACTCCTCAATTCCATAATACGACTGCTACCCGATACATCCGTTCTCAAAAGCCTTAATGGGATATGGACAAACCTCGCGAAGCTAGGTCCTTGAAACGTCGAATCCCAAGTACGAGGCTCCTGGTTGGGATGAGATCTATCAAATGCTTCTTGATCTAGCACAGCAGATCAAGAAGGACGAGTACAAGCCGGAAGTTATCGTCGGGGTCTCGCGCGGAGGATGGCCCCCCGCCCGAGTCATGAGCGACCTCCTACAGAACCCGAACCTCGCGAATCTGAGAGTTGAATTCTACAAGGATATTGGAGTTCGCAACAAGAAGCCACGGATTACACAACCAGTAACAATGGAGGTCGTGGGAAAGCGAGTCCTCGTTGTCGATGACGTGTCAGACACTGGCCATAGCCTCAGAGTCGCAGCAAACCACTTACGAAGAAAACCTGTCAAAGAACTCCGGGTCTGCACGATCTACATGAAGCCGCAGAGCATCTACCGACCCGACTATTACTCG
>Ga0209236_1001667_pt1 | contig 13464 bp, 8 predicted proteins | sample GraSoi013_1_40cm_FD_185819 | JGI IMG/M metagenome (GOLD analysis project Ga0209236, IMG submission 185819) | Grasslands soil microbial communities from the Angelo Coastal Reserve, California, USA - Sample 09_27_2013_1_40cm (SPAdes) (version 2) | ecosystem: Environmental > Terrestrial > Soil >... | reverse complement strand
CAGTAGACCGGGAACGACACGCCGAGATAGGACAGCAGCAGCGCGATCCGGTCGAACGCGCCCCCCGGCCGCACGGCGGCGAGGACGCCGAGGGTGATGCCGGTGACGGCGGCGAACGTCATCGCCCCCAGAGCGAGTTGCACCGTCTTGGGGAAACGCTCGGCCAGGTCCCGGGCGATCGGCCGGCGCGTGATGTACGAGCGGCCCAGGTCGCCGCGCACGACGCCCCAAACATAATGGCCGAACTGCGCCGGGAGCGGATCGTCCAGGTGCAGCTCGGCGCGCAGCCGAGCGATGGTGGCCGAGTCGGCCCGCTCCCCCACCATCTCGAGCACCGGGTCACCCGGCACCACGTTGAGCAGCAGGAAGGCCACGACCAGCACCCCGAACAGCGTGGGCACCGTCAGGAGCAGGCGGCGCCCGAGCGTCCGGATCACGGGAGGCGTCGCACCCCCGTCCAGCGCTGGCCGTTGGAGATCACCGGGAATTCCCAGCCTTCGACCTTGGGGTGCTTGGCCCAGAGGTCGACGGGGAACCAGAGGTACAACCACGGCGCGGCGCGGTAGACGCGCTCGTCGATCTGGCGGTACAGCGCGGTGCGCGCGGCGTCGTCGGCGGTGCGGCGGGCGCGGAGGATGAGCGAGTCGGTGATCGGATCACGGTAAAAGGCGTAGTTGCCGCCCGGCCCGAAGTTGCCGCTGTGGAACAGCGGGAACAGGAAGTTGTCGGCGTCGGGGTAATCGGCCCACCAGTCGAGCAGGGCCATGTCGGCCTTGCCGGAGCGGGCGGCTTGCCGCTGGCTCGAGGCATCGCGCTCCACCAGCTCCACGCGAATGCCGACCTTCTCGAGGTCGGCCTGCACGGCCTGCGCCACGCGGCCCAGCACGATGTTGCTCGAGCTCCGCCACAGCTGCACCGCGAAGCCGTCGGGGTAGCCCGCGGCCGCGAGCAGCTGCCGGGCCTTGGCGGGGTCGAAGCCAAAGCCCGCGCGCGCGGTATCCGCGCCGGGGAGCAACGGCGGGATGGCCCCGCGCGCCACTACGCCGCGCCCGTCCCACACCGTTCGCAGGATCTCGGGGACGTTGACGGCGTGATTGATTGCCTGGCGCACGCGCAGGTCCGTAAGCGGCCCACGCTGATTGTTGAGCGCGACGTACATGACGCGCAGCGCCGGCTTCCCCTGCAGCCAGGCGGGGCGCTGCGCCCGCCAGCGCGCGCCTTCCCCGAACGGTACCTCGACCGCCGAGAGGTGACCGGCCTCCAGCTCGGCGGCCTGGGTGAGCGGCTCGGGGATGATGCGCACGCTGAGCGTGTCGGCGAGCGGCGCGCCGCCCCAATAGTCGGGATTCTTCGCGAACAGCAGGTAGTCGTCGTGTTGCCACGCGACGAACCGCCACGGCCCGGTGCCGATCGGGTGGGCCGCGAGGTCGGCCGGCGCGGGAGAAGGCACGATCGACACGACCGGCATCGCGAGGAACTTTGGGAAGATCGCGAGCGGCTCGGTGAGGTCGAACGCCACGGCCGTGTCGCCGAGCACCTGGATGCCGCGCACATCCGTCGCCTGGCGCGCGGCGTACGCCTGCGCGCCGGCGATGGGGTAGAGCGGCCAGGCGCGCCCACCGGTCGAGGCCGGATCCAGCACCCGGAGGAAGGTCGCCCGGACGTCCTCCGCCTTGAAGGGCCGGCTGTTATGGAACCGGACGCCCGGGCGCAGGTGGAAGACGTAGCGCTGCCCGCTCCGCTCGATCGTCCACCGGTCGGCGAGGCCGGGGAGCAGCTTGCCGTTCACGTCGAACGCGGTGAGCCCGTCGAACACGTAGGAGACCATCTCCCCCGTCGGTACGTCGGTCGAGAGCGCCGGGTCGAGCGAGCGCGGGTCGTACGTCTCGTAGTAGGCGAGCGAGGCGGCGCCGCCCGATTTCGACCCGCAGGCGGCGAGGAGCAGCGGCGCGGTGGCCACACAGAGTCGAAACAATCGCATGCCGATCGGTGTCGAAAAGGTTGACAGTAGGGTGGAAGGCCGTCAACATACGGATGCTGCCGGACTGAGTCAATTGCGTGCTCTCATTCTCTCCGCGCTCGTCGCCGTGTCGGCGGCGGTCCCCCCGCACCTCGGCGCCCAACAGGAGCAGCGGGTGGTGCGCGGGCTATCCTTCGTTGGCAATCACGCCATCGACGACTACACGCTCAGCACGGCGATCGCCACGACCAACTCGAGCGACTTCGCCTCGAAGTGGTGGCTGCGGTGGATCGGTCTGGGTGAGAAGCGCTATTTCGACGAGCTGGGGTTCCGGCGCGACGTGGTCCGTCTGCTGCTCCTGTACCGCCAGAGTGGCTACTTGAACGCGGGGGTAGACACCTTGGTGCGGCGGACGGCGAAGGATGTGTGGGTGACGTTCCGCATCACCGAGGGCGAGCCGGTGCGGGTCACGAAGATCGAGCTCTTGGGGCTCGACTCGACCGCGTTCGACCTCCGGAAGCTGCACCGCGCGCTGCCGCTGCAGGTCGGCGACCCGTTCGACCGCTTCCTCTTCCAAGCGTCGGCCGACACCGTGGCCCGCTGGTTGCGCAATCGCGGTTACCCCTGGGCCGAAGTGCTCCGCAACTTCGACGCGGACGCCGCGACGCTGACGGCCCAGGTATCGCTCGAAGCGGTGCCGGGGCCCCCAGCACGTATCGGGGAAATCGTGGTGCGCGGCGTGGCACACGTGGACACGACCACGGTGCTGCGGGTGCTGGCGGTGCATCCGCGCGATCCCTATCACGAGGACCGGCTCTACCAGAGCCAGCGGGACCTCTATAGCCTGGGCACGTTCCGGGCGGCTAGTGTCAGTCTTCTCGACTCGACTCCCCCGCCCTCCCCCCCCGGGGGCCCTGGGGGGGGAGGGAGCGCAGCAGTGGGTGATCCGCGGGAGGGGGCGGGGGGGGCGGGCGACACGCCGGTCCGAGTGCTGGTGCGAGTGGCCGAGGGGCCGCTGCACGGCGTGCGCGTCGGCGCCGGATACGGCTCGGTGGACTGCTTCCGGGTGCAAGCCGGCTGGGCGGCGTACGATTTCCTGGGGGGCGGTCGCACGCTCGACGTGACCGGCCGTGTCTCGAAGCTGGGGGTGGGCTATCCCTTCGATGCTGGGTTCAAGGACAACGTCTGCAAGTATCTCCAGAGCGACCAGACCTCCGACACGCTGAACTACAGCGTGGGGGCGACGTTGACCCAACCGGCGTTCATCAATGCACGCCACAGCGCCAGCGTCGGCCTGTTCGCCGAGCGACGCTCGGAGTACCAGGCGTACATCCGGCAAGCGGTGGGGACGAACCTGGCGGTGACGTTCAACGCCCGGCGGAACGTCCCGATCACCCTCGGCTACAGCTTCTCTGTAGGCCGCACCAGCGCCGATGCTGCGGTCTACTGCAGTCTGTTCCGGGTATGCAACGCGGCGGACCAGAACTTTCTCGCCAACGCGCGGCGGTTCGCCGCCGTGACCGGTTCGGCGGTGCGGGATCGCGTCAACAACGTGCTCGACCCGACCGACGGCAGCCTGGTGTCGCTCAGCCTGATGCACACGTCGCGCCACGTGGGCTCCGACCCGTTCTACGAGTTCAACCGCGGGGAGCTGGAGATCGCGCAGTACTATCCGCTCGGCCGTCGCGGCGTCTTCGCCTGGCGGCTGCGCGGCGGCACCATCCTCCCCCAGCGCATCACCCTCTCGGGCCAGGGAGCCCGCTTCGTCCCGCCAGAGCAGCGCTTCTACGCCGGCGGACCCAACTCCGTGCGCGGCTATGGGCGCAACGACCTCGGGCCGCACGTCTACGTCACATCCGACACGCTACACTTCGACAGCACCACGGCGGCGCGTGGCGACACGATCTACACTGACCTGCGTACGGCGCCGACGGGCGGCAACTCGGTGGTCGTGTTGAACGCCGAGCTGCGCTTCGCGACCCCGATCTTTCCCCAGCGCATGCGGGTGGGATTGTTCGTGGACATCGGACAGGTATGGGAGCGGGGCCAGGAGCTGGTGGCCCGGAGCCTTCGGGTCACGCCGGGCGTCGGGCTGCGCTTCGCAACCCCCCTCGGGCCCGTGCGCCTGGACGCTGCCTACAACGGGTACGCCGCCGGGGCGGGGCCGCTGCTTTTCCAGGACAACGTCACGGGCCAGCTGACCCAAATCCGCAGCTCCTACCGGACTCCGCGCCCGAGCAGTTTCTGGGGGCGCCTCGTGCTGCAGTTCGCCGTGGGACAGGCGTTCTGATGGTCCGCCGCTCGCTGGGCGCCTTGCTCTGGTCGCTGGTCGGGCTGCTGGCGTGCTCGCTCGGCGCGCTCTCGGCCCTCGTCGGCTCGGGGGCCGGGCGCACCCTGCTCACGGCCGTGACGCGGCAGTCCCTGGAGCGAGCGGTGGCCGGGGCGGTCGAGCTTGGGGACGTGAGCGGCCCGCTGCTCACCGGGGTGACGCTGTCGGAGGTGAAGCTCTACGACCCCGACTCCACGCTGGTCGCCTGGTTGCCCCACGCCGAGATCAGCTACAACCCGTTCGACTTCGCCGCCGGACGCATGGTGCTCCGAGAAGTGACGCTGGACCGGCCGTACCTGAACCTGGTCCAGCACCGCAACGGGCGCTTGAATCTGGAGGAGCTGCTGAAGCTCGGCGGCCCCAGTACCGGCGCGCACGGGCCGCCACCACTGGTGTTGCTCCGCAACGTGCAGATCGAGGACGGCACACTGGTCGTGCGGCTGCAGGCCCGGCTGGGAAAGGGCGGGGAGCGTGCCGACAGCGCGCTGGAGATTGACCAATTCGGTCACGACGGCCGCCGACGCGTGCGCCGCTTCGAGCACCTGCAGGCGCGGCTCGCGGCGCTCCGGCTGTCGGCGCCGCGCGAGCGGGGGATCCGCGCCGACATTGCCGCGCTCGCGGCCGAGATCACCGATCCCGCCGTGCGACTCACGGACGTCGTGGGCCGGGTCACCGTCGTCGGGGATTCCCTCGATGCCGACCTGAAGCGCGTGAGACTGCCCCGGTCACAGCTCGCGGTCAAAGGGCGGGTGCGCTGGCCACACGATACGGTGCGCTACGACCTCGCCGTCCACGCCGACTCGGCGCGCCTGGCCGACCTGCGGTTCCTCGATCCGCGCTTTCCCGACGGCGTGGTGCTGCACGGCACGGCGGCGGCGCTGCGCACGCACGGCCGCGTGCTCGAGGTGCGCCTCGATCCGCTCGACCTCGCCTACCACGGCGGCCGCTTGACCGGCCGGCTCACCGCGCTCTCAGTCGCGGATTCGGGCATCGTGGGGCTGCGGCAGACCGACCTCGCGGCCGAGGACCTCGACCTGATGCTCCCCCACGCCTTTCTGACGCACCTGCCGTTTTACGGCCATCTCAGCGGTCATACGACAGCTGACGGACGGCTCGACGCCCTGACGCTGGACGTGGACTGGGCGTTCCGCGATTCGCTGGTGCCGGGGTGGCCGGTGAGCCGCGTGAAGGGGCGTGGCACCGTCAATGTGCTCGGCTCGGAGAGCAACCGGGCAGGGCTCGCCTTCCGACCGTTCGCGGTGGAAGCGGCGAGCGTGGACCTCGGCACCGTTCGCCAGCTCGTTCCCTCCGTGGCGTTGCGGGGGACGCTCGCAGCGGCGGGCACACTCACCGGCTCGCTCGCGGACGCGCAGTTCAGCGGCACGCTCGCGCACCGCGACGGCGACCGCCCCATGAGCCAGATCCGCGGCACGGTGCGGCTCGACAGCCGCACCGATACCCTCGGGGTCGCAGCCGACGTCGTCGCGGACTCGATCTCGTTTGACGGGCTGCGGAGCAGCGTGTCTGGGCTGCCGCTCGCAGGGAGCGTGGCAGGACCGGTGCGCTTGACCGGCTCGGTCGCCGCGCTCACCGTGCACACCGACTTGAGCGGCGCCGACGGGGCCCGGCTCCAGGCCGAGGGCGTGCTGAGCCTGCTGGGCGCGCGGTTCGCGGTACGGGATCTCGCGATGCACGGCACAGCCCTGGACCTGCGACAGTGGCTCGGCAATGGGCCGTCCTCACGCCTCACGTTCGCGGTGCGTGGGTCGGTCGTGGCCGACAGCGGATCCCCCCCTACCGGAGCGCTCGTCGTTACGCTCGCCCAGTCGGTGCTCGCCGGCGCGGCGATCGACAGCGGTGCGGCCCGGGTCCGACTCGCCCACCGGCAGGTGTTCGTCGACTCGCTCCGGGTGATCCAGCCCGGCCTGCTCACCACCGCCTCGGGTGGGCTCGGCTGGCGGCGGGCCGATCAGGGGGAGGGGGGGGCGGGAGACGACCTGGTCGTCGACTTCGATGTCGACAGCCTCAATGTGATCGACTCGTTGGTCGGTTGGTTGGCGGGGGCGCGTCTTCGGCACGGGCCGCTGCGGGGTTCGGCGCGCGTGCACCTGGCTCTTTCCGGTGCGCTGGATTCGGTGGCTGTGGATGCTCAGGGAACGGTGGAGCGGCTGCAGTCGGGGGCGGTGCGCATCCCGTTGGGGCGGGCGCACGCGCGGTACGAGCCGGGGCCGGTGCCGGCTTTCGCCCTCGACGCCTCATTCGATTCGGTCGCCTACGGGGGAGCAGGCTTCGGCGCGGCGTCCGCGGTGCTCCGCGGCACCCGCGATTCGCTCACCTGGTTCGCCCGCTCGCGCCTCGGCGATCTCGGGGCGTTTCTCGCCGGCGGGCGCCTCGCCCGCAGGCCTGTCCCCGGTCATGGCCCGGAGGTGGCGGTCGGGATCGACTCGCTGGCCCTGCTGCTTCCGGGCGGCGTCTGGTCCCTGCAGGCGCCGGCCCTTGTGCGCGCGAGCGACAGCGCGGTCGCTGTCACGTCTGTGACGATGCGGAGCGCGAGCGGCCGGCTGGACCTGCGCGGCACGCTGCCGGCCGCCGGACCCGCGAGCGCCAGCCTGCAGGTCGAGGGCTTCCCGGTCGCGGGCGCGTACGCGCTGCTGCAGCAAGACACCCTGGGCGTGAGTGGGACGCTCACTGCCACGGTCGCGCTCGCCGGGACGCGCGCGGCGCCTGTCTACACGGGCTCGTTCGCCCTCAACGAGGCTCAGTTCGGCGACTTCCACGCGCCCTACCTCGACGGCACCGTCGAGTACCGCGACCGCCGGCTCGCGACCACGATGCACCTGTGGCGCAGTGGCCAGCAGATCCTCAACATCACCGGGCACCTGCCGCTCGATCTGGCGCTCACGACCGTGGAACGGCGCCAGCTGCCCGACACGATCTCCGTACACGCCGTGGCGAACCAGGTGGACCTGTCGGTGTTGGAGGCGGCGACCCCGCTGCTGCGCCAGGTTGGGGGCAGCTTTACGGCCGACCTCGGGATCCGAGGCACCTGGGACGCGCCGCGGCTCGAGGGCACGCTGCAGATCGACTCGGCCTCCGCGACTATCCCCGCGCTGAACGTGCGCTACGAGCAGATCCAGGGGCGGCTGGCGCTCACGGGCGATACGATCCGGGTCGGGGAGCTTTCGGTCCGAGGCGGCAGAGGGCGGGCCGACGTGCGCGGCTTCGTGCGCCTCGAGCGGCTGACCCATCCGATCCTCGCGCTCGACATCACCGCCGACCAGTTCAAGGCGCTGGAGATCCGGGGGTACCTGAGCCTCACGGCGAGCGGCGAGCTCGCCCTGCGGGGCCCGGTGTTCGGGGCCACGCTCAGCGGGCGCGGGACCGTCACGTCCGGCGTGCTGTATTTCGCCGACCTCGTGAACAAGCGGGTGGTGAACCTCGATCAGCCCGACCCCTGGATCGCCTCGCTGATCGACACGTCACTCGCCGCGCTGATCCAGCGCCAGCGGCTCGGGCCCGCGTTCGAGAGCGTGTTCCTCGACCGGCTGCGCATCGACGGCCTGCAGCTCGTGATGGGCAGCGACGTGTGGCTGCGCTCGTCCGAGGCCAATATCCAGCTGACCGGGACCGTGACGGTCAATAAGGAGGAGCGCACCTACGGCTTGACCGGCACGCTGCAGGCGCCCCGCGGCACCTACCGTCTGGTGATCGGGCCCGTGACGCGCGAGTTCGTCGTGACGCAAGGCACGGTGCGCTACTTCGGCACGCCGGACCTGGACGCAGGGCTCGACATCGAGGCGAAGCATGTCGTGCACCCGGTGACGCCCGGCAAGCCGGCGCCCGACCTCACCGTGGTGGCGAGGATCGGCGGCACGCTGCTCGTGCCCAAGCTTTCGCTCTCCGTGGAGCGTCAGGACCTGTCGCAGACCGAGATCATCTCGTACCTGCTCTTCGGGCAGTCCAGCTTCGAGCTCGGCGGCGGTCAGCCGGGCGGCGTGGGGAGCCGGGGCCTCGTGCTGAACAACGCAGTGGCTATGCTGTCCAGCGCCATCTCGGGCGAGTTGGAGCGCAAGTTCGTCTCGGATCTCGGTGTCCCCCTCGACTACTTCGAAGTCCGCCCCTACGATCCCGCCGACCCGTTCTCCGGCGCGCGGCTCACCGCCGGGTGGCAGATCGGGCGCAAGACGTTCCTCGTGCTGAACGGCGGGTTCTGCCAGGGCCAGAGCGGCCAGGGTGTGGACGTCGCCAACACGCTGGGCGCCAGCCTGCAGTTCCGGATCAGTCCGGAGTGGCGCACCGAAGCGAGCTTCGAACCGGTGCGGACGTGCGGCACGACCGCGGTGCCAGGGTCCTCGCTCCGTCAGATGGGCCTGGATCTCTTCTGGGAGAAGCGGTACTGACCGTGATCCGCGCCTTGCTCATCACCAATCCCGCTGCGGCGCGCACCGACGCGCGTGCCGTCACCGCGATCCGCGAGACGCTGCGCGGCGGCGGGTGGGACGTGGAGGTCCTCGCCACCGCAGCGCCGGGCGACGCTCGGCGCTTCGCCGCGACAGCGCGCGCGGAAGCGTTCGACGTCGTGGTCTGCTACGGCGGCGACGGGACCGCGATGCAAGTCGCGGCCGGCCTCGTCGGCGGCGACATCCCGCTCGGCCTCGTCGCCGGGGGCACCGGCAACCTGCTCGTCGGCAACCTGCGGCTGCCGCGGCGGCCGGCGGCCGCGGCGCGCGTCATCCTCAGCGGCACGCCGATGCGGCTCGATCTGGGCCGGATGGAGCGCGCCGACGGCCTGCATTACTTCGCCGTGTGTTGCGGCGCCGGCTTCGACGCCGCGCTGATGGCGCGTACCCGCGGCGAGGACAAGCGGCGCTGGCGCATGGGCGCATACTTCGCGCAGGCCATCGCCGCGCTGCCGCAGGTGCGCAGCGTCGCCCACCGGGTCACCGTAGACGGCACACCCCACGAGCTGCCGGCGGCGATGGTCCTCGTGGCCAACTGCGGCGAGCTGCTGCCGCCGTTCCTGCGCCTGCGCGAGGGAATCCGCCCTGACGACGGCTGGCTGGACATCGTCGCCGTGCGGAGCGACGGAGTGATCGAGAGCGTGGCGGCGTTCTTCGACCTGCTGCGCCGCGCGGCCAATGGCACCGGGCGGGTGTGGTTTGCCCGCGGGCGCGCGGTGCGCGTGGAGGTGGTTGGCGGGGCCGCCCAGCCGGTGCAGCTGGATGGCGAGGTGAGAGGTGGGACGCCGTTCGAGGCGAGCCTCGCCCCGCACGCCCTCGCCGTGCTGGTCGATCCGGCCGCAGTGCCGGGAGGGGTCCGGAACAATGCCTGACAGCGTGCTGCTGATCGACGACGACGAGAGCGTGCTGCGGGCGATCGGCGCCTACCTCGAGAAGATCGGCGCTGAGGTGCACCGGGAGGCGAGCGGCCAGGCGGGGATCGAGACCTTCGAGCGGGTGCGCCCCGACGTGGTAATCCTCGACCTGCACCTGCCGGACGCCGGGGGACTCGATGTGCTGGAGCGCCTCAAGGCGCTGGGCGCGTCGGTCATCCTGCTCACGGGCCACGGTGACATCGACACGGCCGTGCGGGCGATGCAGCTCGGTGCCGAGCACTTCCTCACGAAGCCGGTGGACATGACCCACCTCGTCGCCGCCGCGGCGCGAGTGTCCGAGAAGGTACGGCTGCGCCGGCAAAACGTGCTGCTGCGCAGCCACGAACACCTCGACGAGGGCCTCGACACGTTGGGGGTCTCGCCGGCGATGCAGGAGCTGGCGCGGCAAATGCAGCTGCTGGCGGCGAGCGACCGGACCACGGTGCTGCTGACGGGGGAGAGCGGCACGGGGAAAGGCTGGGCCGCGCGCATGGTGCACCACCTCAGCCCGCGCGCCCCGGGGCCCTTCGTCGAGGTCAACTGCGCCGGACTCTCGGCAACCTTCCTCGAGTCGGAGCTGTTCGGTCACGAGCGGGGCGCCTTCACCGATGCCAAGGAGCGCCGCCAGGGCCTGTTCGAGCTGGCCGACGGCGGCACGATCTTCCTCGATGAGATCGGCGACCTCGCGCCGGAGCTGCAGCCCAAGCTGCTCAAGGTGCTCGAAACCAAGACGTTCCGGCGCCTGGGCGGATCACGGGAGCTGAAAGTGGACGTGCGGCTCGTGACCGCCACTAACCGCGACCTCGTGGGAGACGTGAAGGCGGGGAAATTCCGGGAGGACTTGTTCTACCGGCTGAGCGTCATGCCGCTGCACCTGCCGCCGGTGCGGGAGCGCTCGCGCGAGGACCGGCTGGCGCTGCTAACGCGCATCCTGGGCGAGCTGCACGCCCAGCTCCCCGGTTGCCCGGCCGAGTGCTCCATCGAGGCGTTCGACCGGCTCCTGTCGGCGCCGTGGCCGGGCAACGTTCGCGAGATGCACAACGTGATCGAGCGGGCGATGATTCTGGCACGGGGCCAGCCGCACATCGGCGTGGAGCACTTGCCGGCGGACTTCCGCAAGGGGGGGGGGGCCGGCCGCCACCAGCCGCTCACCCTGGAGGAGGTGGAGCGGGTCCAGATCGAGCGGGCGCTGCGCCACCACGGCGGCAACCGCACCCGTGCCGCCCAGGAGCTCGGGATTTCGCGGGCGACGCTGATCAATAAGATTAAGACCTACGCCCTAGACCTCTGAGGCACGCTATGGACAAGCCGGTCCTGAAGGAGCACGACGCGATGGTCTGCCGCTACTGCGGGAACGAAGAGCGCGCGTCGGAAGGCTACCCCTGCGCGGACTGCGGAACGTTCATCTGCTTGATTTGCAGCTTCCGGGGCATCACGCGCTGCAAGGCCTGTGAGGAGAAGGCGAAAACTCCGAAAGCCTAAGGCTGCTGCGACCGTACCTCCCGCTTCAGCTCTTCCGGCGTCATCCCCAGTTCCTTGGCCAGTCGCTCGAAGGCGGCCTCCGCGCCGCTCCACTCGCGCGCCGCGGCGAGCGCGTCGAGGGCGACCGCCGCGATCGCCGCGGTGCGCTCCTCCAGCTCGCGCGTGCGCACGGCGACCTCGCGGGCCAGCCACTGCTCGAGCCCGCGGCGGTCCACCTCGAGCTGGCGGCGGCGCAAGGAGCTCTGCAGCGACACCTCCAGCTCCTCCAGGTCCACCGGCTTGATGAGGTAATCGAAGGCGCCGAGCTTGAGGCACTCGATAGCGGTGCGGGGCTCGTCAATCGCGGTGAGCATCAGAATGGCGAGGTCGGCATCCTGCGCCAGCGCTTTGGGGACCAGCTCGATGCCGGTCATATTCGGCATCCGGATGTCGCATAGCATCGCCTGGGGGCCCCCCTGGGCGACCTGCGCCAGCGCCTCGGCGGCGTCCCCGGCCGTGATTACACGGTAGCCCAGGCGCGTGAGGAAGCGCTCGAGCGCCTGGCGGATGCCTTCCTCGTCGTCCACGACGAGAATCGTGGTGGGCTCGGAAGGAAGGAGCGCGTCGCTGGACGACATGGCGCGGTTAACCTACGCGGACTCCACAAGCCGAGCAAGCAACAGTAGGTTTCGCGGGTCGTGCCCGACCGCCCTCCGTCCAACCTCGCCGCCGTCCCCGGCATCACCGTGGGACACTGGACCGATCCTGCCGGCGCCACCGGCTGCACCGTCGTGCTCGCCCCCGAGGGCGGGATGCGCGCGGCGGCGGTCGCCCGCGGGCGCGCCACCGGGACGCGCGAGATCGACGCGCTCGATCCCCGCCACCTCGTCGACGCGATCCACGCCATCCTCCTCACCGGTGGCTCGGCGTACGGGCTTGGCGCCGCTGACGGCGTGATGCGCTGGCTACGCGCCCGCGGCCGCGGGCTGCCCGTCGGCCCTGCTGGCGTCGTCCCCATCGTCCCGACCGCCGTGATCTTCGATCTCGGCAATACGGGCCAACCGGTGAAGTGGCCCACGCCGGACGATGCGGAGCGGGCGTGCGAGACGGCGGGCACCGCGTTCGCCGAAGGCTCGGTCGGCGCGGGGACGGGCGCGACGGTCGGCAAGGCGGCTGGGCTCACGGGCATGATGAAAGGCGGGCTTGGCAGCTGGGCCGTGCGGTCGGGGGACGTGGTCGTCGGCGCCCTGGTGGTGGTGAACGCCGTGGGCGACGTGCGGGATGCGCGCGGCGCCATCCTCGCTGGGGCGCGCGACGCGCGGGGACAATTCCTCGACGCGCAGCGCTACCTCGCGCAGGGCGGCGCACCGTTCGCCGGGAGAGGGGCCGAGCAAGGGGATGGCGAGGCGAGCCGGCTGCGCCGCAACACGACGCTCGCGATCGTCGCCACGAACGCGGCGGTCGACCGCGTCCAGCTGCAGGCGCTGGCGCAGGCGGCGAACGACGCCCTCGCCCGCCGGATCACGCCGTTCGGCACGCTGTTCGACGGCGACCTGACCTTCGCGGTGAGCCCGGGGAGCGTACCGGTCGTTTCGCCGTTGCAGGTCGAAGCCCTCGCCGCCGAGGCGGTGCCCGAGGCGTTGGAGCGCGCGGTGCGCCTGGCGAAAGGGACGCCGGCAGTGCCCGGACTCGCCGACGGGAAGCTGTGATCGACAAGCTCGAGCGCGCGATCGACGACGTGGGGCGCCGCTGGGTGCCCGACCGCCGCCTCGGCGTGTTCGAGGTAGTGGTGGAGGGCGAGCCGCGACGACTCGGTGGACGGACGACGAGCCTGGAGGCGCTCGAAGCGCTGCGCCGCCTGGCGGCGGACACCGGCATCGCCGTGGAGCTGGTGCGACTCCCCGATGCCTCGGTCGGCGGCGAGGCCGCTGCGGTGCTCACCGCGGCGATCGCCCCCCTCCTCGGGGAGCCGAAGCCCAGCGCCGCGCGTGTCAGCGAAGCGCTCCACGGCGAGGCGCTGGCGGTGCTGGAACGGCGAGACCAGTGGCTGCGCGTGCGGCTGGGGGACGGCTACCACGGCTGGCTGCACGAGGGCTATGTCGCGACGGGCTCCGAAGACTGGGTGGCCGATTGGACGGCCCGGGCCGCGGCCCGCTCGTTGGGCGTCGAGCTGCAGGTGCCGGACGGGGGCGGCCGGCGCCGCCTGCCGATCGGAGCGCGGGTGGCGCCCCGTCGCGACAGGACGGTCGAGCTGGCGGATGGCCGCCTCGCCACGGTCGTCGCGGGGAGCGTGCGCCGGGAGGCGGAAGTCCGGGCGGAAGCCCGCATGCTCGCCATCCC
>Ga0209236_1001664_pt1 | contig 13471 bp, 10 predicted proteins | sample GraSoi013_1_40cm_FD_185819 | JGI IMG/M metagenome (GOLD analysis project Ga0209236, IMG submission 185819) | Grasslands soil microbial communities from the Angelo Coastal Reserve, California, USA - Sample 09_27_2013_1_40cm (SPAdes) (version 2) | ecosystem: Environmental > Terrestrial > Soil >... | reverse complement strand
GAACGATCGCCTGAAAGAGAATCTCGACGAGTTGCTGGATGCGGTGGGCGGGCGGAACGCCTTCCCGACGTTCCCCTGCGACGTGCAGAACGATGAGCATGTCCGGGCCGTGTTTGAGGGGTTGCGCGACCGGTGGGGCCGGCTGGACGCGGTCGCGCATTGTATTGCGTTTGCCAACCGTGACGACCTCTCCCGGCCGTTCCACGAGATCTCACGCAGTGGCTATGCGCTGGCGCTGGACATCAGCGCCTACTCCCTGATCGCCGTGGCCCGCGGCGCGGCGTCGTTGATGGGCGATGGCGGAGGCAGCATCTTCACCCTGACCTACAACGCCGTAGAGCGCGTGGTCCCCGGCTACAACGTCATGGCGGTGGCCAAGGCGGCGCTGGAGACTGAGGTCCGGTACCTGGCCAGCGAACTGGGGCCCGGTCAGGTGCGGGTGAACGCCATCTCCGCCGGACCGATCAAGACGCTGGCCGGGAGCGCGGTGAAAGGCCTGACGAAACTCCGCGATCTCACCGAGCAGACGGCTCCGATGCGCCGGAATGTGACGCAGGAGGACGTGGGGGACGTCGCGGTGTTTCTGGCCAGCGATCTCTCCCGCGCCGTGACCGGTAACGTCATCTTCGTGGACAGCGGTTTTCATCTGATGGGCATCGCCCAGGAGTCGTAGCGGACGTCAGGGCCGCAGCAGATTCCACCACCCGTACCGTTCCAAGAAGACCAGGTCAAACAGCATCGCCCCACCGGTAAGCCGGCGCGTACTCCGCAACGCGGCCGCGAACCTCTCCGGCTGCCCTTCGTACAGTGACAGCAGCAGGCTGCCTACCGGCGTCGTGGCGCCCGCGGTGAGGTCACGCGCCAGCATCGCCCCACCCTCCACGCTGGCCCACGCCGGGAGACGGGCGCGCAGCGCAGCAGCCCGTGAGATGTCGGAATAGTACAACCCCACCAGCAGGTAGTCGAAGTACTGCGCCACGGCGGCCTGCTGCCATGCGGCCGTGACCCAACGGAACGGCAACCGCGCATCCGGCGCCGCCCAGTTCACGCTCTCGCTCCAGTACGTCGGATACCATCCGCCCACGTACGCGGCGAAGGCGAGGTCCGGCCGCTCGCCCCGGACCACCTGGCGCGCCGCGCGCACAAACTGTCGGATGATGCCGGCACGCCAGGCCACCCACTGGCGGAAGAGCGGGCCCGGGATGACGCGATCGGAGTCCACCCACACCACGTCCTCCGGCCAGCGGGGCACGGGACGTCCCAGCCATCGCTCGAATCGGGCCCGGCTATCGTCGGACACGTCGGCCGTGGCATCCGGATACCTGGCCCGGTCGAGGAGAATGCCGTCCACGTCGTAGCGCGAGACGATCTCGTGGATCACCGCGAGTTCGTATAGTTGAACCTCGGGAAGCGCCGGGTTCACAAACGCCACAGCGCCGACCCGTGAGGAGGGGACCACGCCCAGAGCATAGACCAGGTGCTGCGCCTGCCAGTCCGGGCGCTCGATCGCCAGACCGGTCTGCGTCGGAGTGTAGCCCTCCCCGAAGACATTGACGGCCGCGTGCACCTGTATCCCGCGCCGGTGCGCCTCCTCGATCATCACCCGCAGCAGGTCGTAGTCCTGCGGGTACCAGGTCGCCGGCGCATCATAGACGGGCGGGGACACGCGAGGAATGGGCGAGGAACGGAGCAGCGGCGCAAACTCGCTTTCGTAGGTCACCAGACCCCAGGCGGTTTTCGCCTCGGGGATGACCACGGTCACGCCCGCCGCCTTCGCTTTATCCAGTACTGCCGCCACGCCCTCACGCGTGCTCAGGACCGGCAGGTTGGCGGAGGGTTCAATCCACAGGGCAAGCCGGGGGACTGCGTCCCCTCGCCCAGTGGCGGGCGCCGCCATCATGAGCGCGAGGCCAAGCGCCGCGATCGTAACGCGCACGCCGCCTTCTTCGGCTCCGTCAGAAGGATTTCCCCCGCACCTCCCCCAACTAAGAGTGCTGTTACCCTCGCACACTTTCCCGAGATCGGCACATCGAGAGGAGTCGTCCGGTGCATAGTCTGATGCAGGTTGATCCGCGCCGTCCGTTTCCCCGGCAGTTCGTTCCAGAAGGGGCGACCATGGGGGATTGGGCGCAAATCGAACCGTTGTTCAGGCAACTGCAGGACCGGTCCATCAACTCCGTTGAGGAGCTGGAGCAGTGGCTGGTGGACTGTTCCGAACTGTCGGCCGCGATTGCCGAGGAGCGCACTCGGCGATACATCGCCATGACCGTCCAGACCGACGATCCGGTCCGGGAGGCAGCGTATCAGGAGTTTATCGAGCAGATCGACCCCAAAACCAAGCCATGCTGGCACGCGCTGGAAGTCGCATACCTGAAAAGCCCGCACCGCAAACTTTTGCGGATAGACCGGTACGGTGTCCTGGACCGCATCATCGAGAACAACGTCTCCCTGTACCGGGAGGACAACATCCCGCTGGAAACAGCGGACGCGCTGCTGATGAAAGACTATCAAAAGCTAAGCGGAGCAATGACCGTCGTCCACCGCGGCGAGGAGATCACCCTGCAGCAGGCCGCCAAGTTCCTCGAAGAGCCCGACCGCAGTCTCCGCCAGCAGGTGTGGGAGCTGGTCACATCCCGCCGGCTACGGGACAAAGAATCGCTGGAAGACCTCTATGACAAGATGGTGGCGTTGCGCACGCAGATCGCCCGCAACGCCGGCTTCGAGAACTACCGCGACTACATCTTCAAGCGGCGGCGGCGGTTTGACTATACGCCCGAGGACTGCCTCGAGTTCCATGCCGGCGTGGAGCGCGCCGCCGTTCCCCTGGTGCGGGAGATTCTCCAGGAGCGCCGCCGGAAGCTGGGCGTGGAGACGCTGCGGCCGTGGGACACGCTCGTCGACCCTCAGCAGCGTCCACCGCTGCGGCCGTTTGCCAGCATCGAGAACCTGGTTATGGGCATCGAAGAGATCTTCCGCCGGGTCGATCCCGCCCTAGGCGATCAGTTCCGCTTCATGTGGGAGGAGAAGCTCCTGGATCTGGACAGCCGCAAGGGCAAGGCTCCGGGAGGCTACCAGAGCACCCTGCACGAGCGGCGCTGGCCGTTCATCTTTGCCAACGCCGTGGGCCGCGACGACGATGTGCGCACGATGCTCCACGAAGGCGGCCACGCCTTCCACCAGCTGGCCGCGCGGGAGCAGCCTCTCATCCACTACCGCAACGCGCCCATCGAATTCGCCGAGGTGGCCTCGATGGGCATGGAGCTGCTGGCCGCCCCGCACCTGGACGTGTTCTACAAGAATCCGGAAGACTACAAACGCTCCTATCGCACCACCCTGGAGGACGCCGTCACCATCCTGCCGTGGGTGGCGACGATCGACGCGTTTCAACACTGGGTGTATACACACCCCGCGCACACGCGGGCGCAGCGCCGGGAGGCGTGGGGGCAGGTCTTCAGCCGCTTCTCCACCGTGGTGGACTGGCGCGGCTATGAGGAGGCGCTGGCGTACGCGTGGCACCGCCAGCTCCACCTGTTCCTCAGTCCCTTCTACTACATCGAGTACGGCATCGCTGAAACCGGAGCACTCCAGATCTGGACGCGCAGCCGCACCAACCACCGCGAGGCTGTGGAGCGTTACTGGCAGGCCCTCTGGTTGGGAGGCTCCAGACCCCTGCCCAGGTTGTTCGAAGCAGCCGGCGCGAGATTCCGGTTCGACTACGACACGGTGGCCCCGCTGATGGACGCCGTGGCCGAGGAACTGGGCCGGATCGGGGACTAGAAACCGAGGCAGTCGCGCAGTCGGGCGGTGACGGAGTCGCGGGTTACTGCTAGCCGCCGAAGATCAGCAGCACCCCCGCGGCGGCCAGGGCCGCGCCGATGGCCGTGTGGGCGGTCACGCGCTCAACCTGCCGGAAGGCATATAACAACGCCACGGCAAACAGCGGCGTGGTGTTGCTGAGGGGAGTTACGATCACCACGTCACCCAGACTGAGCGCCAGGTAGTAGGCGAGAAACCCTCCCGTCGTTAGTAAGCCACTGGCAATCAGCCACACCAGACTCCCGCGGGTCGCCCGCAGCGGCTCGTGCTTCCAGCGTGCCGCAATGTACGGAGCGAGCACGACCATGGACCCGGTGACCGTCAGGGCGGCGCCGAGCACAGGATCCGGGTGCATCCGCAGCCCGATCTTTCGCAGCATGAAGGACACGCTGGCCATCACCGCCGTGTTGAGGGCCAGCAGCGCGCCGGTAGTGAGGCTCCGCTCAGTGTCGGGAGGGGATGCCGGTCCCGCTCCTTGCCGGATCGCCAGCGCAACGCCGGCGACGACCAGCACGGTGCCCGCGCCCACCTTCCAGGTCAGGTGCTCGCCTAACACGGGGATGGCCAGGAGCGCCGCGAAGATCGGGGTCGTGTTGCTGATCATAGTGGCACGAGCGACGCCGATGAGGTTGAGACTTTCGTAATAAGTCAGGCGCGCCAGCGCCGGGGCGAACACTCCTGCCAGTATGAATATCAGCGATGCAGGCGTGACGAGATGCGCCAGGGAGCCCCGCGCCGCGGAGACGACCCACAGCGCGGTGATGTTGGTGGCAATGGAGATCACCGTCGCCGTCGCAGCGGTGGAACCGCGCAGGCTGAGGCGGACGCACAGCGCTTCGCCGGCGAAGAAGACGGCGGAGAGGAGGGCGTAGAGACTGCTCACACTGCGTTATCCTTCTTCGCGGCGGCGGAGAATTCCGCGGGGCTAGGCCCGGCGGCGCTCCAAGTTCGCAAACCGGCTGTGCTCCCGATTGAAGAAGAGCTCGATAGTGCCCACCGGCCCGTTGCGGTGTTTGGCGATGATGATTTCGGCGATGTTCTTCTTTTCTGTCTCCGGATTGTAGTAGTCTTCGCGGTAGATGAAGAGGACGAGATCGGCAACTTGCTCCAATTCTCCGCTGTTATGAACCACGATCCCGTTGGCGATGAAGCTGTGAGTTCCCGGCATCACGAGGTCGAAAACTTGCTCGCATCCAGCGAACTCAATACTCACGACCCTATCCCAGAGGATGTCGTTTGAAGCCATCTCAGCAATGTGAGGAACTTCGAGCCTTTCTGCAAGTTTGGTCGCGGTAGGCCTATCCAGCGTCTTCCCTGTCTGCAATCTGAAGCCGAGCTGCTTCCAACTGATTCCTGCAACCTTCTTTCGTGCCCACAGCTCCTCCGTCACGGAGAGCGGAAGCCTGTCGACTTGCGGCTTCGAACGCCGCTCCTCGAGCTCTGCTAGGGAGGATTTGACAAGGGCATCTTTACGCCCCTCAATGCCGATCAGTCGGCAGAACGCGGCTAAGTGACGCGAGTCCTCAAGGGTGACTCTGTAAAGTGGGGCAGTCGCCTTCTTGCTCTGATAACCCGAACTAATCTGCGAGACAATCCCGAACCGTAGGAGCAAATCTCTAACGTCATCAGCGAGTCCCCGGCTGACTGTATCGTAGTGCAGAGACCATAGGTAAACTCCATTCTGATAATTCCGGCGCGTCAAGCATCCGTCCGTGGAGAACAACGCACGGAGCAACGCACGAGTACTCTCTAAGCTTGCATCGAAGAATACTACAGCAGGAACGCGCTTGTTGTACGAGGACTGCCCCTCGACACCAAGTTCACGTAGCCATTCCCGAAGTGGGTTGCCGTGTGGGCGTCCGTAAGTGCGTCCTGTGGCTTCGTTCTTTGTGTAAACGGAGACCAGATCCACTTCGGGCGTCCCATGTGCTTCCCCGCGACGTGTCTCAACACCGAACTCCCGCTTCGCAATTACTACACAGTCCTCAAGCGTCGCCGGATCAGAACTGATGAACGAAATCCCCCTGTGCCGCTTGTAACTACCATCGCCAATGAGGTACCCCAGTAGTCGCATCCTATCCGGACTCAAAGAGCCCAAAGCGTCAGCAAACACCGGTAAGCGCCGAGCGGAGGCCACCAGCGATCCGGGCATCAGCTCCGCGACCGTCTTCCACCCTTCTGAAGTCAGGATGGGGTGCTTCGCTGTCGCCCGCAGCCGCCGCCCGGTGCTGGTTCTCACCTCAAATACATCATTCGTGCCTTTCTCGAGCACCGCAGTGGGCCGAACAGGAACGATTCGTCCCCGGGCGTCCAACGACAACAGCCGTGGCCAAGTTTGCACGGCGGACAATTCCCCCACCGTCCACCGCCGTCCAGTGTCAGCATCCCAGACCACCGTATCAGCGGTCACGCATTCCCTCAAATGCGACAGCATCGGCCTCCTCGTGCCGGTCACCTCCACCGCACGGGAGAGCTGCGAGACGGCGATCAGCGGGATGTCAAGTTCTTTCGCCAGGGACTTCAGGGAACGCGCAATCTCCGAGATCTCCTGCGTCCGATTCTCCGTCCGTTTGTACGACTGGATCATCTGCAGATAGTCCACCACGATGAGCCCCAGCCCGTGCTCGGCCTTCAGCTTGCGTGCTTTGGCGCGCATCTCGATCACTGAGATGGTGGCGGAGTCGTCGATGAAAATCGGCGCCTCCGACAACCGTCCCATGGCCCGAGCCAGCTTGGGCCAGTCGGAGTCCGACAGGAAACCCGTCCGAAGCTTGCTGCCGTCGACCTCGGCCTCGGCACACAGGAACCGCTGGACCAGTTGCTCTTTGGACGTCTCCAGGCTAAAGATCGCCACCGGAAACTGATGCTGAATCGCGGCGTGCTGCGCGATGTTTAACGAGAGCGTCGTATTGTGCACACAGATGTCGTTCGCGATAAAGTTGTGCGTCTCAGGGATCGTCAGGTCGTAGACTTGGACGTCTCCGGCGTAGTCGATTCCGGTCACGGGATCCCAGAGGATGTCCGGCGGATTGAGCAACTGCCCCTGGTCAAAACGCGCCCATGACCGCAGCCGCTCCCAGCCAACGAGCCCGATCTCCCGGAACAGACGGCGGGCTTGCTCGCCCTGGACGGTCAGGACGTTCCCGCCCACCGCCGATACCACGCCGAAGCGCAGCAGGAGGTGCTGCACCTGCCGGGCCATGCGTGGGGACGGTGACGCCGCACGGACCGAGATGTTTAGGGCGCCGCCCTCCTCGTCCTGTTGGACGGCCTCCACCGACCCGGTACAGGCCAGGAGGCGGGAGAGGAAGAGCGCCAGCTTGTCACGAGTCACCGTAAACATCAACGCCGGGATCGCACGCCCCTCTACCGGTCCGGCCAGCGTCCGGTGGCGCGCGAGGAGCGCGCCGACCGCCTCGGGGACTGCCGCTCCACGAATCGGGTATGGCGTCGCCTCCCGGGCAGGCCGCGCCTGCTCCGCCGGCCCCGACACCGGCCTGGTGGCGGCCCGGATGGCCTCACCGACGGCCACCGCGTCCGCGTAATCTGTGGCCAGCGCCGGAGACGTCGGCATCGTCTCTGCGCAGAGATAGGCGAGCAGCTTCGCCTCGTACGCCGGCAGATCGGTCGCGCCGAACACAGGGAGGCGAGTGGGCACCGCAATCGCGTCTCCGATGGACAGCTCGGCCAACGGCCGCCAGCCGGTCGGGGTGAGAAACGGATGCGTCAGCGTCGTCTCGACTTCACGTCCAGACGCGGTACGGACGCGGTACACTGGTTTGATGCCGTCATCGACAAACTGCGCGGGCGCCGTCACGAGCAACTGCCCGGATGCATCCAGGGTCCACAGCGCAGCGGTCTCGCGGGCGACGATCTCCTGAATCGTGCTGACCTCGCCGGTGCGCGCGTTCACGACCTCCGTGTCGAATTTTAGACACTTGCCCATCGCCGGCCGTGCCGCGACGATCGCCAGATCGGCCGGCTGCAACCCGCTGGTAAGCTGATCGATGTCGGTGAATCCCGTGGGGACGCCGGTGACGGTCCCTTTGTCCTGATAGCGGCGATCGATGCGCTCGAAGCTTTCCTTGAGGATCTCACGGATCGGCAGGAACTCCTGGATGAGCCTGCGATTGGCAATGCTGAACACCAGCTTCTCTGCGCGGTCCACCAGGATCTCGACGTCATTTTCGCCTTCAAACCCCAGGTGGGCAATCTGCGTGCCGGCGACGATGAGCTGGCGCAGCATGGATTTCTGCAGCACGATGCGCGCGTAATACTCGACGTTGGCCGCGGTGGGCACGCTGTTCAGCAGCCCGGTCACGTACGCCGCGCCGCCGACGTCGTCTAGTTGCCCTTTGTCGCGCAGGCGATCGGTCGCGGTGATCAGGTCAACCGGCTCGCCGCGCTCGAACAATTCCACCACGGTTTCGTAGATGCGGCGGTGGGCGTCGCGGTAAAAGTCCTCAGGCCTGACCAACTCCACCACGCGGGCGATGGCGTCACGGTCGAGCAGCATCGAACCGAGTACGCCCTGCTCCGCTTCGAGATTCTGAGGGGGGACGCGCTCGATCGAGGTGGAGGGGATCGACACCGTGCGAACCTCCGTTTGCTAGTGTAGGCTATAGTAGACGAACAAATGTACGCATGTCAAGCGCCAGTTGGCGGTCGGGACCTTCACAGTGTTGGCAGTCTGCCTGGGGATTACCTTGTGGGCAGGTGACCAGTTTCCGTGGATAGGACCAGAAATTTACTGTGGATAACCTGAGGAAACGGGGTGAAAAGCGGGTCAGCGGGTGCGGGACGAGCGGCGCGGGCGAGCCATCACATGCGGCAGCACCTCATCGACCGCTGAGGCGTGGACAATCTCGATGCCCTTTACGTCGGTGGGCACATCGGTCTTGTTTTCCTCCGGGATCACCACCTTCCGCATGCCCGCCTGCCGGGCTCCATAGATTTTCTCGGGGATGCCGCCGACCTGCTTGATCTTGCCCTGGATAGAGACCTCGCCGGTCACCGCCACGTCCTGCCGCAGCGGCCGGCGTTGCACGGCACTGAGCATGGCCAGGACCACCGCCAGACCGGCGCTGGGACCGTCGATCAACCCGCCACCGATGACGTTGACGTGGATGTCGTAGGTGCCGACGTCGACGCCGGCAACCTTGCGGATCACCGACGCGGCGTTGAAGACGGAGTCCTTGGCCATCGTGCCGGCGGTCTCGTTGAAACGGATCGTGCCGCGGGCCTGCTTCCCCACCGGAAATGCCGTGGCCTCGATCTCAATGACTGACCCGACGTACTGCGTGACTCCCAGCGCGAACATCTTACCGATCTCCGGGGTCGAAGACGCCTTCACCGGCGTACTGGCGGCCAGCCGGCCGGATCGCACCACTTCATACAGATCGCTAACCGTGATGCGCGGCCGGCCACGGGGACGGCGCGCGCCGTTTCTCACCCGGCCCCGCGTGCGGTACAATCCCACCCCGTACGCGTCGGCCAGCATGTTCACCGCCTTGCGGCCCTCGATCGTGTAGTCGCTGATGATCCGCGGCACGTCGGTCCCGATCTCGACGCCCAACCGGTGCGCCGCCTGCCGCACAATCCGCTGAATGTCCTGCTGTGACAGCGGGTCAAAGAAGACTTCCGCGCAGCGCGAACGCAACGTCGGGCTGATCTCTTCGGGTTCCTTGGTGGTCGCGCCGATGAGGATGAAATCGGCCGGCGCCCCGGCCTCGAAGAGCTTCTTGATGTACCCCGGCGTGCTGGCGTTGTCCCGATCGTAATACGAGGACTCGAAGAAGACCCGCTTGTCCTCCAGCACCTTCAACAACTTGGCCTGCAGCACAGGATCCAGCTCGCCGATCTCGTCCACGAAGAGGACCCCTCCGTGGGCCCTGGTGACCAGGCCGAGCTTCGGTTCGGGGATCCCCAGGTCGGCAAACTCACGCCGGGTGCCCTGGTAGATCGGATCATGCACCGATCCCAGCAGCGGATTCGTGGCCTCCCGGGAGTCCCAGCGCAGCGTCGACCCGTCGACCTCGATGAACGGCGCATCCTTGCGGAAAGGGCTGCCCGATAGTTTCTTGGCTTCTTCTAATACCAGCCGCGCCACGGTCGTCTTGCCGACGCCAGGAGGTCCGTACAGGATGACGTGCTGCGGAACGGGCACCGCCAGCTTCGCCAGCAGCGAACGCACGGCACGCTCCTGCCCCACCACCTGGGACAGCGTCCGCGGCCGCAACGCTTCCAGCGCCGTGCGCGCCACCCGCACCCGTTCCAGTTGCTGCAGCTCTTCGAGTTTGCGCCGCGTGACCTCAGTCTCCGGGCCGCCACTCTCCTGCAACAACTGTATCCGCAACTCGCGCATGTAGGCGTCCTGGCGTTCTCGCATCCGGTCGGCGACGCGGCGTTCCAGCTCGTCCTCCACCGTCTTGCGAGCCATCAGGTCGGCGATGCGTTCCTGGAGGTCTTCCAGGATCGCTGGAATCTGGGCTTCCTTGGGGACGGCAGCCAGCGATCCATCGTCGTAGACCAGCCGTTGCAGCGCCAACACCCGGCGCCCGAGCTGCCGGCTGTGCATCAAGACCTTCGCGCCGACCTTGTCCGCGCGCCGGGCCAGCCGTTCTGCGCCGAGCAGGCTGTCCAGCACGCCGAATAGCGCCGCCGCTTTTCGCTTCAGCGACTCGCGACCGGTGAGTTTCCCCGTTGGGTTGACCTGTCTGGGTGTTCTGATCTGCCGCATCACGCCTACTGTCCCGAGCCCTATTCGGTGGCAATCACGTTGACATCGACGTGCGCGACGATACCCTGCCCCACGCGCACCGGCACCTTGTAGAATCCCGCGGCCTTGATGGGCTCGTCCAGCATAATCTGCCTCTTGTCCACCTGAAATCCTTGCGAGGCGAGGGCAGAGGCGACATCGGCCGCGGTGATCGCGCCAAAGAGCCGCCCACCCTCGCCGCCTTTCGCGCGCATCTCCACCACCGCCTGCTCCAGCGCAGCGGAGAGTTGCTGCACGGTGTCGCGTTCGCGCTGGCTGCGCTGCGCCGCGGTCTGCTGTTGCCGCTGCATCGTGCGCACGGCGCGCTCAGTCGCTTCCACCGCCAGCCCGCGCGGCAGCAGATAGTTGCGGGCGTACCCTTCTTTGACCTCTTTGACCGTCCCGGTGACGCCGAGCCCCTCGACATCTTTCAACAGGATGATCTTCATCGGCGGTCACGACGGCGCGCTGGCAACCGGACGCCAGCGGCGCCGCAGATCGAAGGCCGCATCGGCCAGCCCGAGGAAGAACAGCAGCAACCCGGTGGGGCCGCTACTGAACAGCAGGATCACGATCACCCGGTACCACGCCGGGAATCGATATTTTCCCATCAACACCCACCCGGCAAGCACCCCCTGACTCACGAGGACGAAGAAAATCAGGAACGCCAGATTTGCCCCAAAGCCTTCCAGCGGCGCGATCCGCCGCGCGCCCAGGGCGGCCAGCAGTGACAGAACCGGGAGCGCCCACAGCGCGATCGCCGGCAGGCCCCACATCGACATCGGCGGCAGCGCCGGCGCTTTGACGCCGACGCGCCGCAACACGAGTCGCGCCACTTCGTAGTTGAGATACGCGCTGATAAAACTGCCCACCAGCAGCAGCATCGGAATCAGCCGGTACGAGTAATCAAAGAAGTCCCGCATCATCGTGATGCTCGCGGCCATCTGGCGGGTATCGAGCCCCAGCCGCCCGTACCGCTGCGCAGCGTCATCCAGGCTGCGCTTGTTGATCTCGATGACCTCCCGAGCGAAGACCCGGGGGTCGACGCCGATGCCGATCTTCGCGGCCACGCCCCCCAAGATGAGGGCCAGGAGCACCGCCCCACCGGTAATCAAGACGACGGTCGAGGCCGACCATTGACGGCGCAGGCCGAATCCAATAGCCAGGCCGACCGGCGCGAAACCCAGCAGGATCAGCAAACCCGTCACGGGTCCGCTGATGGCGCTCCCCAGCGCAATCGCCACCACGGTGGCCAGCGCGGCCACCCGCAAGCCGTGGCGGATCATCAACACGGCGAGTGGAATAGGACACAGGAAGTTCGCCGCCAGTCCGACCAGCGGAATGTAGTTCGCGGCCAGGGCCAATACTGTCACCAGTGCCGCCAGCACGGCACCTTCGGTCAGACCGCGGACAGAAACGGTTCGAGCCATAGGCACCCTAAGCTATGGGACCAAGCTACCCGGGGACCAGGGGGGTCCCTTGGCCTCCGCTATTCCGCCGTATAGGGCAGCAGGGCCAGCTCTCGGGCGCGTTTGATGGCCGTGGCCAGGACGCGCTGGTGCCGCGCACAGTTTCCGGAGACACGGCGGGGGAGAATCTTGCCGCGCTCCGTGACGAACCGGCGCAAACGGTTGACATCCTTGTAATCAATGGCATTGGCCTTCTCGCTGCAGAATGTGCAGTTCCGGCGCTTGGGCCGCCGCCCACGCCACTCTCTCCTGCCCTGCGACCGCGACCTGCTGTCTGGCATTGTCTATCTCCTTCTAGAATTGCTCGAGGGAGCGCATGAGGTTGGGTGCCACCCCCTCATCCCATCACGATGGCTCCTCGGAGCCTCAATTTAGAACGGCACATCGTCTTCGCGTTCGGATCCTTCAGCCTCTGCTGTCTCCGGAGCAGCCGGCTCTGCCGCCGCCCCGGGTGCGGGGGCTTTGCGATCGAGGAATCGGACGGCGTCGGCGACGACCTCGGCCACCTTCCGCTTCTGACCGTCCTGCGTTTCGTACGAGCGGATCTGCAGCCGCCCCTCTACGGCCACCAACCGCCCTTTGCTGAGGTGTTGCGTCACCTGCTCGGCCAGCCGGCGCCAGGCAACGATGTCGATGAAATCTGTGCCACGTTCGCCCTGCTGGTTGACGAAGGGCCGGTCCACGGCCAGTGTGAAGCTGGCCACCGGCTGCCCGCTGGGGACATAACGCAGTTCGGGATCGCGCGTGAGCCGCCCGATCAGGATAACCCGGTTCAGCACGCTCTCTCCTACGCCTCCGCAGGTTGTGACGGACCGCCCGATGGTGCGGAGGGTACCGGCGGCGCCGCCGGCGCGGCCGGCTCGGGAAGCTTCCCGACCGCCCTGGTGGTCACGGCCCGTAAGACTTCCTCATTGACCGCCGCCAGGCGCCTGATCTCCGCCGTTTTCTGCGGATCGACCGTCAAGCGCGTGTGGACGTACACCCCCTCGCGGTGTTTCCCAATGGCGAATGACATCCGCCGCCTTCCCCAGACGTCGACGGCTTCCACCTTCGCCCCTTGATCCTGGACACGCTGGGTGACGCGCTCGACCACGGCCTTGATGGCATCCGGCTCCAGGTCCGGCCGCACGATATAGACGAGATCGTAACTTTTCAACGGACGCCTCCACAGCCATCTGAACAAAATCCCGCGGGGTGCCCCACGGGCCAGCCGATTATAGCACCAAACCGCGGGGCGGGGGAATAGGGGGTCAAAAACGGGGACTGCCGGGCAGGGGGGGCCCGGCAGTCCTCTCGCGCCATGAAATTGGCGTCATCCAAACGTCATGACGTCACTGGCACGGGCTGTGGAGTTGAATATTTCCACCGTCCAGCATGCCGGAGGCCGCGTATCCATTCGAGAGCCGAAGCGCAAACGTGTCCGCGCGGC
>Ga0209236_1001663_pt1 | contig 13473 bp, 18 predicted proteins | sample GraSoi013_1_40cm_FD_185819 | JGI IMG/M metagenome (GOLD analysis project Ga0209236, IMG submission 185819) | Grasslands soil microbial communities from the Angelo Coastal Reserve, California, USA - Sample 09_27_2013_1_40cm (SPAdes) (version 2) | ecosystem: Environmental > Terrestrial > Soil >... | reverse complement strand
GATTTGATAATACTGGTAGTACCTCCGTTACAAACACTGAGTGCCTAGGAACAAGTTCAGCGTGGGTAGCGATAGCAGTTGACCTCAAAGGCAGTGTCGCGTACACCCAGTCCCTCTCCGCTTCAGTTGGTTCGTCAGCGAGCCTTTCTGAGAAGAACTCTCTCTTCCGCCCCCTGAGCGGGTCTTTGAATTTAGCATCAAGTCTCACCCAGAAGAACTCGCTCTTTAGATCCTTGAGCAGTTCTCTGAATCTGGCTTCGAGCCTCGCTGAGAAGAACTCTCTCTTCCGAACCATAAGCGGTTCTTTCAATCTGGCCTCAAGTCTCGTTGAGAAGAATTCTATCTTCAGAACGCTCAGCGGATCCCTAGCACTTACGACGAAAATGATGTTTACCTCAATTCAAGCATCCAAGACCACAGCTGTCTCCTGCACTCTGCAACCCGGGGCCGTAACTACGTGCACACTGAACCCAACTTCCTTCATTTCCGCCGCCTCAAGTCAGGCAGCGAAAAACTCTCTGTTGAGAGCGGTCATCGGATCATTAGGCCTTAGCGGAAGCTCTGCAGTGAAGAACTCCCTCTTCAAAACACTCACCAGCTCGCTGACCTTGGCCTCAAGTTTTGCGGAGCATACTGCGTTGTCTAGAAGCCTCACCGGGTCTCTGACTCTAGCCTCAAGCTTCTCCAAACAATCCTCAGTGTCAAGATCGCTCTCCAGTTCACTCGGTCTTGCAAGTTCCGGGACGAAGGGCCTTGCCAGGACTTTGACAGGGTCCCTCGGCTTCGCTACTAGTTTCGCTGAGCATGCTGCATCGTTCAGGTCATTGTCAAATTCATTGTCTACAGCCTCAACTTTTGCTAAGCAAAGTTCACTATTCAGAACCCTTACAGGTTCGTTTTCCCTGGCATCCGGTCTTGCCGAAAGATCCTCACTATTCAGATCTATGACTTCTACCTTGGGCCTAGCATCGAGTCTTGCCAAGCAAACTTCACTGTTCAGATCTCTTTCCAGTTCACTGACCCTGGCTGGTTCTCAGATCAAAGGCTTGGCTAAGGCCTTGACTGGTTCGCTAGGCCTTCTCTCGAGCTTCTCTGAACACACGTCATTGTCTAAGTCCCTGACTGGCTCCCTCGGGTCCACCTCAAGCTTTTTCGAGCACACTTCATTGCTCAGGTCACTGACCGGAGCAATTGGTGCAGCTTCGAGTTTTGCGGAACATACTTCGTTGTTCAGGTCGTTGTCGGGCTCGCTCACATTAGCCAGCTCTGAGACTAAAGGTCTGGCTAAGACATTGACCGGCTCACTAGGATCGGCCTCTAGTCTCATCGAACACACTTCTCTGTTTAGATCCCTGTCAAGTTCGTTGTCTCTGGCCTCTACCTTTACAGAGAAAACATCTCTCTTCAGAACTCTCACCAGTTCGTTGTCCTTAACTTCAGGTTTATCCGAACATTCCTCGCTGTTCAGAGCTCTTTCTAGCTCACTGACCTCGGCTAGTTCTGAGACAAAGGGTCTAGCCAAGACGTTTACAGCCTCGCTAAGCTTAGCTTCGAGTCTTGGCGAGCATACCTCGCTGTTCAGATCACTGACCAGTACGCTTGGCTCGTCTGCGAGCTTTGTCGAGCACGCTTCACTGTTCAGATCATTCTCTAGTTCGCTGGGATTCACAGCTTCAGTGCTCAAAAGCCGTATCGTAGCCCTCAGCGCCTCCTTTGGAACAGCGTCAGCCCTTACCCTTCACAATTCGCTGTTCAGGACACTTTCCAGTTCGTTGTCCCTAACATCCAACTCTGCCGCGAGGTCATCGGTGTTCAGGTTATTCACTGCTTCGCTTGGTTTAGCCTCAAGCATCGCCGAAAAATCTTCGTTCTTCCGGGCACTGGCCAGCTCGCTAGGTCCTGCCTCAAACTTTGTTGAGCACGCTTCATTGTTCAGGTCCTTGAGTGGGGCATTTGGCTCCGCTTCGAGCTTTGCTGAACATACTTCATTCTTCAGACTCTTTTCCGGATCCCTAGGTTCAGCCTCTAGTTTTGCCGAGAAGTCCTCGCTCTTCCGATCCCTTGCCAGTTTCCTAGGACTTCCTAGCTCTGAGACCAAAGGTCTAGCTAAGACCCTGAGCGCCTCTCTGGGTTCAGCTGCGGGTTTAGTGGATCATGTTTCGCTGTTCAGATCTCTCTCCGGTTCCATAGGTCTCGCAACTTCCTTTTTCAGAGGCCGGACTGTAAACCTGAGTGCTTCTCTCGGTGCGGCCTCAAGCCTTGTTGATCATCTTTCACTGTTCAGATCCCTCTCCAGTTCGATAGGTCTCTCGAGCTCCTTCTTTAGAGGCCGGACTGTAAACCTGAGTGCTTCACTCGGTTCAGCATCCAGCTTCCTAGAACACCTCTCACTGTTCAGGTCCCTGTCCGCCTCACTGGGTGAGACAGCTTCCTTCTTCAGAGGTCGAACCGTGAATCTTGGCGCATCAATAGGCCCGGCTTCAAGTCTTACTGAACATCTCTCCCTGTTGAGGTCCCTAACCGGCACTCTTGGCTCTTCTTCAGGTCTTCTAGACCACATATCACTGTTCAGGTCGCTGAGCGGCGCGCTCAACACGGCCTCTGGCCTTGCTAGTCATAATTCGCTGTTCAGATCACTGACCAGCTTGTTCTCCTTGCCTTCCGGTTTTGCCGAAAAAGCTTCGTTGTTTAGGTCGCTTTCTGGAACACTTGGAGCCAGCTCAAGTCTTGTTGATCATAATTCGTTCGCTCGGTCTATTAGTGGATCGCTTGGTTCAGCCTCGAGCTTAGCAGAGCGTATTTCGGTATTCAGGAATCTGACCGGTTCACTGACTCTTGCTAGTGCTCAGACCAAAGGAGTTGCAAAGAGTTTGAGTGCTTCGCTCGGCTTTAGCGGAGGGTTCCTAGAGCATGTTTCGTTGTTTAGGTCTTTGAGCGGTTCGTTGGGTCTAGGGAGTTCGCTGTTCAGAGGCCGCACCGTGAACCTGAGCGCGTCGTTGGGTTCGGCCTCTAGTCTTGCAAAGAGGTACTCCTTCTTCAGATCTCTGACTGGGGCGCTGGGTCTTGCCAGCGCTTTCTTCAACGGTCAAACTGTCAACCTAAGCGCTTCGTTTGGTTCAGCCTCAAGCGTCTCTGAGAAGAGTTCGTTCTTCAGGTCTGCGAGCGCGACTCTGGGTCTAGTTGCTTCCGAGACCAAAGGACTTGCGAGGATCTTGACTGGCTCTCTGGGTTCGGCCTCGAGTCTTTCTGAGAAGAACTCGATCTTCCGGTCCGTGTCCATGGCCCTGGGTCTTTCGTCTTCTCAAATCAGGGGTCTCGCCAAGACCCTGAGTAGTTCGCTAGGGGCCTCTTCGATTTTCGCGGAGAAGACTTCCGCGTTCAGATCTTTGACTGGTTCTATGGGTTTTGTGAGCTCTCAGTTCAAGGGTCTTGCGAAATCCTTGGGAGCTTCGCTCGGTCTAACATCAAGCGTTGCGGAGAAAACCTCGTTGTTCAGATCACTCAGCAGTTCAATAGGCCTCTCAGCGTCTTTCTTCAGAGGCCGCACCGTCAACTTGGGCGCTTCGATTGGTTCGGCTTCGGGCATTACAGAGCGGACCTCCTTCTTCAGGTCTCTCTCAGGGTCCCTGACGCTAGCCGGTTCACAGGCAAAGGGTCTCGCGAAGGCCCTAAGCGCCTCACTAGGTTCAGCATCGGGCTTCCTGGAGCATCTCTCGCTTTTCAGATCTCTCGCAGATTCACTTGGTCTTTCAAGCTCTCAGCAAAGGGGTCCAAGCATAACACTGAGTGCTTCATTGGGAATGGCCTCGAGTTTCGCTGAAAAGTCATCTCTCTTCAGGTCTTTCAGCAACTCCATTGGTGTCGCTACTTCTCAGAGCAAGGGTTTCAGTGAGCCTCTCAGCGCCTCGCTGGGTGGCGCTTCCATGTTGTCTGAGCACACTTCGTTGTTCAGATCATTTTCTGGCTCGATCGGTCTAGGCGCTTCCTACTTCAGAGGTCGCACCATTGACCTGGGCGCTTCAATCGGTTCAGCATCGAGCTTCTTCGAACACGTGTCGCTTGTGAGATCTCTCTCCGGATCCCTATCTTCGGGTTCGAATGGTGGAGAGAGTTCTTCGTTCTTCAGATCTCTGAGTGGTTCATGGAGCATGAAAGCAGTTTATGCGCGGGGAACAAAGTTTGTGCCTGTGGCTCTGGGGACAAACTTTGGTAGTGGAGAAGTTCTAATCGGTCGCTATGGTTGTTTCAATTGCAGCAGTAATACAGGGGACTTCGCCTTCCTGGTGATCGCTCTCGGGGTAGCAGCTTTCGGCGTTTACGCTGCTAAACAACGACATCAATCTTCAGGCCCTCCAACAAAGCCTGGGGAGGAGAAGGTTTCCGTTGATGAAGAAGGCTGGGAGACAAAAGGATCTAGCAACGCCGAAGGGAGAGCTGTCAATCCACCCAAAGATAAAGAAGGTTGGGAGACGAGGCCTGAAGGCTAGAGATGTCGGGTCATTCGTAGCTGTTATATGCGCTAAGGGTTCCGAACAATTTTCTCATGGATAAGATAGAAAAAGCGACGGAGAAGAAGAAAGGATTCGTCGGAGAATTCACCGACTTCCTTCAGACCTTTGGTGTGATCGGTCTCGCAATTGGTTTCGTAATAGGTGTCGCCTCGTCCGCCGTGGTAAACTCTCTTGTCAAAGATCTGATCAATCCCATAGTAGGACTTGTCTTGCCTACGGGAAATCTAGCTTCGCTAAACGCGACTGTTACATCTCCGGTTTCGGGGAAACCGTCAGTATTCCTTTATGGAGACTTCATTTCGCAAGTCATCTACTTCATCGTTATCGCTCTAGTGGTCTTCCTAATGTACAAGCAGCTAAAGCGCATGGGTCTCGCCAAACTCTAGCCAGCGAAACTTTCCCGAACACATCATCGCGGAGGATAGTAGAACTGTATTCCAGCAAGGACGTATTGCACCGCAATGGCAGCTATGAAAAGGGACATTATTCTCGCAATTACCGCAGCTCCAGTCTTACCCAGTAGGCGGTAGATTCTGTCGGTTTGTCTTAGGACAACCCAGCTTACGAACATGACGATTACAATGGCGCTAAGGGCAACTATGATTCCGGACGATTGAATCGAGATTAGGGTCAGGGTTATCGCTCCAGGGCCAACAAGTAGCGGGAATGCTATTGGGAAAACGGCTGTCTCCTCAGCAGAAACAAGAGTTAGCTTATCCATGCGTTCACCGCGGAAAATGATCTCAATCGATAACAAGAGTAGAACCAGTCCTCCTGCGATCTGGAAGCTCTCTAGAGATATTCCGAATAGTAGCAAGACTTCTTGACCGATCAAGGCAAAAGCAGCTAAGAGTATGGCCCCGACAACCGCAGCGGTTCTGAAAACTTTCCGCTTCTCATCAAGGTTCATCGTCTTGGTCAGCCCTGCAAAAATGGGAACAGGACCCAGCGGGTCCACGATTACAAACAGGGCAACTGTTGCTTTCAGAAGGTCGAGAAGAAACATGTCTAATGAGGCCACTCTATCATCCTTTCCTCGCTGGTTTGGAGCTCTTTGTGGTGGGCCGGGAGGGATTTGAACCCACGACCTTCGCCGTGTGAGGGCGACGTCCGTTCTGCGCAATCATCTTGCTTACCAGGCTGGACTACCGGCCCAACGAGTGGAGAATCGGAAGGAGACTATATTTCATCTTTCGAATCGGGGAAATTCTACGGTTGTTTCTAGCGGAGAAGCCTAACATTCGTGCCTTGAGGATTCTCTTCGATAAGTCGAAACAAGGGGATGCACCTTCCCCCGGCCTTCTCAATCTTCACAAGAGCTCTCGGGGAAAACTTGAACGCTGCAATTGTCAGCTTCTCTTTCGGGATTCCCGACCCGAGAACCTTTCCTGGTACTACGATCACGTCTCCTGCCTTGGCTAGTCTCGATACTTGTCCTAGGTTGAGGACGATTCTGGTTCTTCGTGATTTGCCCAAGAAGCTTGCGACTGTTAGCCAGAGGGGCGCTTGGTGTTGCCTGCCAGCGCGTTTGAGATAACTTATCGTATTGAGCATCTCAGGGTTTGTAGGTCGATGGTCTCGCAATGAAGGGTCCTCTTGGCAGGGAAGCGTTTCATCTTGAATCGGTACCAATAAAGCCTTTGGAGATCAGATTTGTGTTTTGGACCGAATCGGCATTGACGGAAGACTAGCTTATCGTCTGGACCTTGAGAATCTCCGTCTTGCCAGACGGGCCCTTAGGATCTCCAGCAATTATGACGATTCTATCCCCTTTTTTCGCCAGTTTCAATCGAACCACCGATCTTTCAGCCTCATGGAAAATCTCCTCGCTAGTACTGAACTCTCTAGTGAGTAGAGTTTGAACTCTCCAGGAGAGGAGCAGTTGCCGCTGCACTTCTGGATGAGACGTTAGGGCAACAATCGGGAGCGGAGGCCGATACTTGGACACAAGACGCGCGGTCCTACCTGTTCGGGTAGGTGCGACGATCGCCGAAGCTGAGACTTGCAAGGCGGTCTCGCAAGCTCCCAGTGCTAACGCGTCGGCTTGACCGTGTTCGTACCATGCTCGACGTTGAGGCGAGATCTCCTTTGGAAGGAATCGCTCCGTCTCCTCAGCTACGCGTCCTAGAATCCGAACCGCTTCCACGGGATATTTGCCGATCGCCGTTTCCTCAGAGAGCATTACCGCGTCCGTGCCGTCGATGATAGCGTTCGCGACATCTGTAACTTCGGCCCTGGTCGGCGTCGGTGAAGAGACCATAGATTCCAACATCTGGGTTGCGGTGATCACCGGTTTTCCGAACCTGTTGCTCTCGTGAATGATTCTTTTCTGTATTATCGGGACAAGTTCGAGTTTGAGCTCTACCCCGAGGTCGCCTCGTGCAACCATGACCCCATCCGCTTCCTGAACGATCTCTTCGAGGTTATCAACAGCCTCTCGCTTCTCTATCTTCGCAACGACAAATATCTCATGGCCGTTGGCCTCGGCAACCTTTCGCGCCGTCTTTATGTCGTCGATTTTCTGGACAAAGGACACCGCGATGATGTCAACCTTGTTTTCCACGCCAAACTTGATGTGCTCCTTATCATCACTCGTTATGGCCGGGACACGGATTCTGAGTCTCGGGAGATTGACTCCCTTTCCCGACGTCAGATCGCCACCGTTGATCACGCGTCCTTCGACCTCGTCTCTCTTGGCTCGTAGGACCTCGATCCTGATGGTCCCATCTGCGAGGAATATTGTATCGCCTTTCTTGACTGCTTTGGGAAGGTCAGGATAGGCGATTGGTATCTTCGATTTGGCGTTGGTTGGCTTGGTTGTCAGGCTGATCCTGTCGAGTCTTTGAAGGCGAAGAGGTTCGCTTGCGAGTTTGCCTACTCTCAGTTTTGGTCCAGGTAGGTCTTGGAGTATCGCTACAGGGCGGTGTAGACGTTCGCTGACCTGTCGAATCGTTCTGATGACGCGAACGTGTTGGTCGTAGGTTCCATGCGAGAAGTTGATGCGTGCAACATCCATCCCCGATTCGGTCAGTTTAGTTAGCACTCTGGAGGAATCTGACGCAGGGCCGATGGTGCAGACTATCTTGGTAGCTATGGTGCTCGCTCTAGTTGTCAGCGTGCTCGCGACCCGTTGCTAATCCGATCCCATTATTCATAACACATTCCTTGCGGGCTAGGGTCGTCTTCTTCAAGTCTCCCACGCCCCCTAGTTCGCTGGAATCAAGAAAGGGGGGATCGAGGTGTCTCTGAAACCGATATCCTTGGCTGCTTAGAGAATGCGAGGAAAAAATCGTTACGTTTTCGGGAGGTAGCAGTGTCTTCCTGAGGATTGCTTATTGGGCCGCGACTAGAACTTCGACTGGTTCGGGCTCTTCAGTGATGGCTCGTGTTGGTTTAGCGAAGGTGTAGACTAGGGCGCAGCCTTTTTCGTCTATTCGGAGCTCGACAGCACCTGTCGGCGCGCCCATTATGTCTAGAAGTTCTGCGACGTCTTTGGGAACTCGGAGGTACGCTGATTGTTTGATGATTAATGGTTTTACGCTCTGGGTCAAGTTACATCTTCCAAACGAGTAATGGTCGGAGGGTCGAGTTTGGGGTTTCGGAACCCTACCCTATGCTCAACCGGAGGCTTGGTTTGAAGAGTGTGCGTGTTCGTGTCTGTCTCAGGGACATTTCAGAATATTGTGGCTGGCCTCGGCGCTTTGTCCCGAGCAGGGTGCCTACGATTGAAATTCGCCCATTATCAGCCCTGATTCCGAATCTAAGCTTCCCGATTTCTAGAACATGATTTTCCACGCTTGTCCCTAGGGGAATCTACGGGAGTCGGAAAAGGCCAGACAAGCCGAAAACACGCCCATCTCGCGGAAACAAGCCCGGGTTCATCCTGAGACAGAAAGAGGTCCTGGAAAAAAATGACCGAGATCGTGTTCGAAGTCCCGCGACGCAAGAGCGGTAGAGGCGGGAAGGGTTGAGATGGAAGCCGGTCATTGTTTACCGCGACCACGATTCTCAGTCAGCAGTCATGGAATCCAGCTGCTTTTCGCGCTCATCAGGAATGAATCATTCACTACTCGTTTGATGCAACTGGAAGCTACTGTTTCCCCTCTTGCCTGGTAACGTGTAGCTTTAGTTGAGTGAGTCGCTCTCGTCGCACACTCGAACTGATTCCGAGAATGTGCATGCTGGACTGGTGACTGGGCTTAGCGAAGATACTTGCGGTTCAATCTTTCAAAGGTGGAACCGGGAAGAGCACGGTTAGTGCCAATCTAGCGGTCACACTCGCTCGACTAGGCAAGAGGGTTGCCGTTGTCGATCTTGACCTGGAAGGACCAGGACTGCATGTTATATTCGGAATATCAGATGGAGAGATTAGGGCGACAATAAACGATGTTCTGCAGAGTTCCATCCTTATCAGCGATGCTGTCCTCGATCTAACCCCTCGACTGGGCATAGAATCTGGCTGTCTTCTCTTCTGTCCGGCAGGGCACAGGCTCGAAGAGATTCTCAAAATGGTCGACACTGGCTTCAACCTCAGTCGCTTCAAAGCCGTTCTCGCTGCTCTAGCTACTGAATACCAGCTTGACTATATCCTAATCGACAGCCACCCCGGAATTGAAAAGGACACAATCGTATCGATGGCGGTCTGCGACGTGGTCGTCCTCCTGTCCAGGGTCGATCACCAGGACATGTTCGGCAGCGGCGTCATGAACGAAGTCGCGAGCCAGCTTAGGAAACCCGTGGTTTTGATACTCAACATGATACCCAGTAGCGTGGGAGACAAGGAGTCCAAGAAGATCGGAGAGAAAATAGCAAGCCTCTTCAACCTCGAAGTCCTAACGGCTCTACCCTTCAATTCGGACGTGTTCGAAGATCTCAGCAGAGGAGTATTCGTTCTAGAACACCAGAAAGATCCACTCACCAAGAGATTCACAGAACTCGCTGAGAACATGATAAGCGTCATCGACCGAGCTTTGCAAGGTATCGAAAACTACGATAGAGGAACCACCCCTCAGCCTGTCAGCTAGATCAATTTAGCAACCGCCCAAATCCTTTCAGGCATATCATAGAATCCCAGGCGCTCTTCAAATCAGGAAAGAGGCTCGCGGACCACAGCACCGAGTGGAATTATTTTTGGCGTCGATAGGCTTTTGCATTCTTTACAATCGTTGTCCCAACTTCACTAGACCAAGCTAAACTTCAATCTGGCCCTAGCAAAATCGCGACACTCTCCAAAGTTTCTATAACCCCCAAAGTTCCCGTAACCCGGCCTCACCTTGAGCTACCATTTGGCAGACGAGTATTTCCAGCGGATACATCAGATAATGTCTCTACTAGACGATGAGAATGTCGAGATCATTGGCGCGATGAAAAAGTTCGGACCTCGAAACCTTCAGTCAATTGCCCGAAAATCCGGCGTTCCATACCCAACTGTCTATACTCGCGTCAACAAGCTCGGAACCCAGGGACTGCTCGACACTTGGACGTATCCCAACCTTGCCAAGATCGGACTAGCCCGATCAATGGTTCTACTAACCCCGACCCCGGGCCGAGAGTTGATCGCCAGCGAAGCTCTGAAGATTCCTGGATACTGGCTCTGGATCGCAAGATGCACAGGCGAATGCAACGGATACTACTCACAGCACGCCGTCCCTGTCGAAAACAGGCAGGACTTTGTCCAGTATCTCGATCAGATAGTATCATCGGGCCTCGCCACGAGCTATAGGATCTTCTGGCTCGGCGATTACCACTCTCACATACCCAATTTCGAATACTACGATTTCAAGAAGAGAGCCTGGAGATTCGACTGGCCAGCATGGCTCAACATGTTTACGAAGGGCAAGACGCAGAATGTCCCTGAGGAGAAGGAGTCGTCGAAAGACGACTTTGACAAGAACGACCTATTGATTCTCAAAGAGCTGATGAAGGATGCTCGAAAGAAGCTCTCCGAGCTCTCGCAGATGATCGGAATGACCCTTCCAGCAGCCAAGTATAGATTCGACAACCTCGCCCGCCGAGGATTCCTACAAGACTACGTCATTCAAGTCCTTCCCTACCCACCGGAGATATCGGACCTCTATGAAGTTCGATTGGACTTCGGCGAACACAAGGCTATGATGGCAAAAGAGAACTTGTTCAAACGGCTACCATTCGTCTTGAACTACTCACGAATCAATGGGACCAACTCGATAACAATCAGAGTCTACCTCCCTCGAACAGAAGTTAACAATCTCTTGACCTTGCTCTCAGCTCTCGTCAGAGGAGGCGCAATAGATCGTTTCTCCTACATGCTTCTAGATCCCATGACCATACAAGCACAGACCTTCCACTACAAGGCCTTCGAGGACAAGTCGGGATGGCGCTATGACAACCATGAATACCTTAGCGCTCTTCGCAAGCTTGCATCGTCACTCGACAAGGCGGAACCCCCTCCTGTAACCTTCCAACCTTCGAAGAGCCTTAGTGTTACGATGATGTAGCAGCGTTTTTTCGTCAGAAGCCATCTGGTCTTGGGACCGGTTCGGCTAGAATCGAGCTATTGGAAGCCCAGGACGGGAGCACTTTGGAAGTTTGCCTGAATGCCTTCTTCTTTGTCGAAAGCGGATGACACTTTCCTCAGCTTTTCAAAGTATTCCAGATTGTCGTACTGCCAACCCGTGTTGTTCTCGTAGTACTCGTAGGAGAAGGTTTGTGTCCTGATGGTCATAGGGTCGAGCAAGACGTAGGTGAATCCTGTAAGCACTCCGATTCGGGAAAGTGCTGAGAGCATGGTGAGTAGGTTGTTCATCTGGGTCCTAGGTAGATACACTCTCACCGCAATGGAATTGGTTCCTTCGACCCGGGAAAGGGTCATAACCATTGGAAGGCTACTCAATGTCTTCTCCCCGTGACATAAGCCCTCGTTCGACTTGAAATCCAACACCATTTCGTAGAGGTCTGAGATTTCAGGAGGGAATGGCAGCATGTCGATTACGTATTCTTGTATGAACCCAGATCGAGCGAGATTGTCGAAACGATACTTGACAGCTGGGACCGTCATGTCCAGCAGCCCCGCTAGGTGAGTCAGTTTAGTTCGCCCGTCCTTGACCAGCTCTTTCAGTATGATCAAGTCTTTCTTGTCAAACATACCCGGAATTGAGGGGTTCTTGCGTTGGGTCTGACCGGGTTTTGCGGCGAGGGCTTCGAGCCATCCCGGCCAATCGAATGTCCACGATTTCTTCTTGGAGTCATAGTAACGAAAATCCGGGAGTGGTGACCTAGCCTCTCCTAACCATAGGAGACGGTATTCGGAAGCAATTCCCGACGCGACAACCTTCTCAAGGTACTGCTCAAAATCCCAGCGTTTCTCAAGAGGGATCGCATGAGTCGAGTAGTAGCCGTTGCACTCACCCATGCAACGAATGAGTCTCAACCAGTAGCCGGGAACTCGCAGGGCCTCAGGAGCAAGTAGTTCTCTGCCCGGTTTCGTGGTGAGCAATGCCATCCCTCTCACCAGCCCCAGTTTTGCGTAGTTAGGGTGGATCCAAGTTCGGAGGAGCCCTTCCTTTTCTAGTTTAGAGACTCTCGCGTGGACTGTTGGTCGAGGAATGTTGGTCTTGTCGGATATGATCTGGAGGTTTCGGAGACCATATCTCCTCATCGCTGTGACAATCTTGACGTTCGCCGGGTCTAAGAAGGAGACAAAGCGATTGATTTTCTCCAGGTATTCTTCTGGTGCGATATGGCTCAAATATGGTCTGAAGAAAATAGGGGGCGGTCGGAACTTTTCAATGTTTTCCTTACATAGGGATGGTTTTGGGAGTTGGAGGAGTGTCGTCGCCTCGACAGGGCAGGAGATTCACCTCGCATAGTAAAAGGATAAGTCTTTAACTTATGTTATTCTGAGGAGGATTTGTCGAGCGGAATCTTAACAAGGTAGCGAGGTAGGTTTATCTCCGCTCATATGTTGTCCAGATGTGGGGTAAGGGCGTGATTGGAGAGTAAGATGGATGAGGAAAGAGCGGCCTCCCCGGACAAAGTCAAGCTGTTTCTCGGGCGGTATCCTGAGTACGAAAAGACCCTGCGGTTGGCGGTTGCTCATGAGGAATCAACAGGTTCCTCGGACGGTCAAGGGTGGCAGTGGCACGACGTCGATACGCACCCAACCAAGCTAATTCGGCTTGTAACTGAGGGAATTGCTAGGATAAGTCTCAGATCAAGGCAGGCGACTTACTATCTTCTAAGGGAAAGAGCGACGGTGAAGAAGAGCCTCAAAGAGGTTTCTTGATCGCACAACCCCTTGAGAATGCAATCCTCAATGGGAGGCGCTTGACTGGTTCAGGCGCTTTGAGCAGGTCTGTTCTGACACTCAAGACTCCTAAGGACCCGATAGTGGCTCGTTTTCGGGTGTTGGCCGAGAGAGCAGAGACCTTTGCCTAGACTTGCAAGCACGCGTTAAGGGCTTAGCCGATTTCTGTCTCTGGGAAACATCGTGGTTTCCCTGATATTTTCCCGACCAGTCATTTTCATGGTCAACCTCTCCAGTCCAATGGACCAGCCCGCGTGTGGCGGGGCACCATATCTGAATGAGTCGATGTAGAACTTGAAGTTCTCAGGATTGAGTCCCTTGGACTTGAGTTGCTGAATGAGCAGAGCTGGGATGTGGATACGTTGGGTTCCAGACGCGATCTCCAATCCTCTATAGATGAGGTCGAATGCTCTGGAGGTCCTACCATCTTGGTTAGGCATAGCGTAGAATGCTTTCTGTTCTGACGGCCAGCCGACGATGAAGAATGCTTCCTCCTTCACAAGTTGGGAGAGTCTCTTCTCCTGCGTCTTAGAAAAGTCGTTTCCAATCTGAATGTCCTCACCGTTTTCCCGGAGTAGCTCGATTGCGTCTCGGTATTGCACGCGCTTTAGAGGCAGGTGCAATGGTTCGAGTTTCTGACCGATTTTTTCCAGCTCGTCGTTGCTGGATTCGGTGATC
>Ga0209236_1001661_pt1 | contig 13477 bp, 13 predicted proteins | sample GraSoi013_1_40cm_FD_185819 | JGI IMG/M metagenome (GOLD analysis project Ga0209236, IMG submission 185819) | Grasslands soil microbial communities from the Angelo Coastal Reserve, California, USA - Sample 09_27_2013_1_40cm (SPAdes) (version 2) | ecosystem: Environmental > Terrestrial > Soil >... | reverse complement strand
TGCGGCAGACAGCCGGGACGCCGTGGCGGATGCGGCTGGGCCTCGTGGGCAGCACAGACCAAGATGATGAATCTCCCCATACGCTACTGCAGCGCGCCGCGTCAGCGCTTGCCGACATCTCCTGAGGAGCCGGGATGGCCACGGATTCCCAGTCTGTCGCCAGTTTGTGGCAGGTGTTCAAAGAGACCCACGCCGTTGCGGTACGCGAGCGCCTGGCATTAGCCTATCTTCCCCTCGTACGCGCGCAGACCAGGCAGATGACCAGTCGTGTTCCTTCTACGGTGAAGAGCGAGGATCTGGAAGGCTATGGAATGATCGGCCTCCTGGAAGCCATCGACCGGTTCGATCCGGACCGCGGGATCCCGTTTGAGGTGTTCGCCCGTTTGCGGATCCGCGGCGCCATGTACGACTACCTGCGCACGTTGGACCTGCTGCCCCGCATCGCGCGGCGCAACGTACACCGGGTGCAGGCGCAGGTGCACGCGCTGACGCGACAGCTCGGCCGCCTGCCGACCGATGAAGAGCTGGCGGCGGCGACGGGGCTGGCGACCCGCCAGTTGGGCCGGGCCCGCACCGACCAGCACGCGGCACTGCCTCTGTCGCTGGACGAATTCGGCGACGCAGACCGGTTCCCTGAGGCACTGGCGCGGGATGCCGGTGGCGACGTTGTCGGGAGCATGGAGCAACAGGCGCGCAATGCGGAATTGTGGCACGCCATCGAAGCGCTGCCGGTCCGCCACAAAGTCGTGATCGGGTTGTACTACTGTGAGGGACTCACCTTGTGGGAGATCGGCCGCGTGCTCCGCGTGACCGAGTCTCGAATCAGCCAGATGCGCGGCGAAGCGCTGCAGGCATTGCGCACCCACCTCGCCTTGCGGTCCTGGCTGGATGGTGACACGCGTCGAGCGGGCGGCGGGGATTCCAACGCCACGGTGGTGGCCTGAGGTCGGGGCTAGTGGGCTTGCGGCGCGGGTACAACTCTCCTGTGACCAACGAACAGCAGATCAACGAGCAGGTGCAGACCGTGCTCACGGAGCTCCGACGGCAGTCGGCGGCTCAGGCGGTTCTGATGCTGTCCGGTGATGGGGTGGTGTTGCACTCCATCGGCGACCTGCAAACCGACCTCGATGCCCTGGCGGCCTACGCGGCCAGCAGCGTGATGGTGTCCGAGCGCCTGGGGGAGAGTGCCGCATTCGGCGCGCCCGAGGTTGTGATGGTGGTGTACGGCGGTCGTGCGGTGGTGATGGCGCCCCTGGGTCCGGTGGTGGCCGTGATCATCGGAGCCGCCTCGCAGCTAGGCATGCTGCGGCTGGCAGTGGCGCGGTACCTGGACGACCTGAGCGCAGCGCTCCGGGGGGAGTTGCCCTCCGGACCTCACGCCAGCCAGACGCCGGCCTCCGCTGGCGACGACTCCATGGCTGACGAGGATCTCTCAGGCATCCGCATCAATCCAGGACTGGTATAGCGGTCCCCGGCAGCTTTTTCCACCTCCCCCGCCCGTCAAGGATTGCACTCCCGGCACAGGAGTTGCTGTTTTAGACATCGGGAGGTCTACACCCGATGTGCCGGTTTGCACGGAGGTTCCGCAACAACCGAGGTTTCACATTGATCGAGCTGCTCATTGTCGTGGCGATCATCGCCATCCTGGCGGCGATCCTGATTCCGAACTTCTTGAGGGCCAGGGCGCAGTCGCAGGTGGCGGCCAGCAAGGGCAACATGAAGAACGTCGCCACAGCGCTGGAGAGCTTCTTCGCAGACAACGCGGCGTATCCGCAGCAGGCCACCAGCCTCCAACCTGACTACACGCGGTCGCTGCCAAGAGACCCGTGCACGGGCGTCGTGTTCGGCATGGGGGGCGGCTACCTGTATAGCATTGTCGGGAACCCGGGGACCGACTACGTCCTGCGCACAAACTGGACTAACGGTGGCACCGGCGGTCCATGCTACAGTGCCAACGGCGGCGCAAACATTCGGTACACTCCTGGCGGAGGGCTAGAGAGCACGCCGTAGACACACCGTCATAGAGAGTATCCTTGTTACCAACCCTAAGACACAAGGTTCCCTCCCGGTTACGCCTCGCGACTCCGGTTGAGCAGATCTCACCTTCATATTAAGAAGTGCCGTCTAGTCGTCGCCTGGGCCGGGCAAACCCCTACCAGTTGACCTGATTTGCCTGGCCCTGGGACTTTCGGACGGGCAGCTAGGGGCGGCACACAACTTGCTGTATTTGCTTGATAGATACCTCGGGTCGGGCCCGGCGAATGGCGCCGGGGAGACCACTTCGATTTCGTTAGGGGTCAATGGACATGGGTGTGAGATTCACACGAGTCGTGTTGGCGGGATTCTTACTGACGGTCGTGATGGCCGTCGCCGGATACGGTGCGCCGGGTGGCAGCTCGTCTGTGTCGGTCGCTGCCGCGGCAGGGATCGACATCACCGTGCCAGGGGCAGCGTCGATCGGTTCCACGGTGCCGGGCAGCTGCGGCAGCAGCACGCCGAGCGCAGTAAACGTGAAGAGCAACAAAGCGTGGAATCTGCAGATCCGCTCAGAGCCGGTCGGCTATCCCAACGGGAAGGCGAAGAACGGCACCACGGAGATGTACAACGCCTTCCAGTATAAGGGTGCCGATGTGGCCTCGTTCACCAGCGTCACATCTTCATACGCCAACCTGTATGGTTCCAGCCAGCTAAAGACCGCAGGCGCGGGTGTGGACGTGTCGATGACGTACCAGCAGTGCGTGGACTACTCGGACAGTCCGGCGACGTACACGATCGTCGTCGAGTACCTGGGGATCCAGCCTTAAGCGACCGCGAAGATTCGCCGCGCGAGTCCTCATGACCTGAGGACTTGCGTGGAAGAGAGGGTTCAATGATGTGGGGAAGGCCGGTGCGTGGATCGTGCGTCACAAAGGCCGCGGTGCTCGCCGCGGCCTTCCTCCTTTTCGCACTAGGTGCGCCCTTAGTGGCGCAGCCGCTGCACTACGGCATCAGTCCTGCAGAGATCGAACTCGTCCCGCCTCCGGGAGGTACGGCCAGCGGCATCCTGGTCGTGTACAATCAGTCGGAACGCCGCATCCGATTTACCGTTAGCCTCGAAGACATCTTCATCCGCCCCAGCGGCACAATGGACGTCCTTGCGCCGGGCAGCGTGCCCTGGTCGGCCGTGGCGCTGAGCAAAGTGACACCGGCCCAATTCGATCTCGACCCTTCCCGCACCATGCGGGTCCGGATCACTGTGACGGTGCCGGCCGACGCCCGCGGAGGCCGGTACGCGGTGATCGTCGTTTCACCCACTCCGGTGCTGCAAACCAGCGTCGTGGGCGGCACCGTGTCGGTCATCGTCCCGAAGCTGGCGGCTAAGCTTCTCGTACCAGTCCACGGCACCGAGGACGTGCATGGAGACATCGTCAGCATGGTGGCCGCTCCTCTCCCCGGGGGAAAGGGCGCCGACGTCAAGGTCGTATTCAAGAACACCGGCAACGTCCACGTCCGCACCACCGGCTATCTCCTTGTCCTGGATCCAGCCGGGCAGCAAGTCTCCAAGATTGCGTTGCCAGACACCCTGGTTTTGCCGTCGAGTATGCGCGAGTTCAAGGCCACGTGGGCGGCCGCCGTATTGAGCCCGGGATCCTACACACTGCGTGCGGTGGTCGACTACGGCGGCGCAGCGCTCGTGGCCGGTGAGATCGCCTTCACCGCACGCAAGCCGTAACGGGCGGAACGTGACGTGGAGACCAGGCGCTGGATGCAGGGGATGGGGGTGGTCTTGGCGGCCGTGATGTACATCGTCGCCGCAGTGCCCCAGGCGCAGGCCGACTCACCGGTCCGGGTTGTTGTTGACGACGTTCCACTTCCGCTGACGCCTGCGCCAGTGGTCCTCGACGGCATGCTGTACCTCCCACTGCGTCCTCTCGCTCAGCAGTTTCAAACCACGCTGACCGTCGACAAACAGTCGATCGAACTCCGGCGCGCCGGCGGCAGAACGTTTCTGTTGCGCCTCGACCGGCTGGAGGTGTGGTCGGACGGTGTGGTATGGACGGTGGCCGAGGCGCCGGTGCGGCTCGTCGCGGGTACGACAATGGTGCCGCGCGGTATCGTCGAAGCCGTGTTTGGCGTGCTCACGGTGTGGAGCGAGAGCGAAGGAGTCTTGGAAATTACCACGCCGAAGGCATTCCGGTCCGAGACGCCCCCCAAACCCGTGGCGGCCGTGCCCCCACCCACTCCGGTGGCACCGAAACCGGCGTTTGAGCCAGAGTTCAAACCCGACACCTCGCCGCCTCTCGTGGCATCGGGCTACGTGAGTGTGGGGTTGTCACTGGGTGGCGCTGCCGGTACGTCGGCGGCTTCGCAGCTCCAGTTCGCCACGCACGAAGGAGAGCAGCGCGTCGACGGTATCATCGTCATGTCGGCGCAGAGTGGCGCGCTCGGGGCCACGGGTACGGTGCGGATACGCACCCTTACCTCTCTCTTGACGGTGGGTACGTTCGCCCTGGACGACTCACCGCTGACCCTGTACCAACAAGGCGTGAGTGGGGGGCTCTACGAGGGTCCGGTGGGAGGGTATGACAGCGGCATCGTGGCCGGCAGCTTGACCGGGGGAGGATCCGTCTACGGTGTCACGGTCAAGTTGCCGGCGTCGGGCGAGTGGCTGATGGGAGCGGGGGCGTTTTTCGATGCCGGCACGGGGGCTACCCTGACGAAGCTGCGCGTCGAACATCCGGCTGGCGACCTCAACGCATTCGGTGAACTCGCGATGGGCTCGTCGCCGTTGGGATCCGGATCAGCGTTTCGCCTCGGACTGACCGGTGCGTCGCCTACGCTCACCACGTCGCTGAGCTACGTCGTGTTGTCTGCAGATTACCCGACGATCGGGAATGCGTCGTTGTTTGCAGGCCGCAGCGGACCGCTCCTTGAACTGGGCTTCCAGCCGACACCGCAGTGGTCGTTGCTCACCAGCGCCGCGGTCCTGAGCGGTGCGTCCTCTGGACTGCCGGACCGCGTCACCTACGGTCTGTTGACAGGATACCGCGCTTCCGACGCGGTCGGGGTGACCGCGGAACTGCGCGCAACCGAGGATACCTCAGGCGGGACGCGGATCCGAACGACCACGGCGGCCATGGCCATGACATATGCCATCGGCCGGTGGGGAGTAGTGGCGGGGGCCAGTTATGTGGACAATGACGATCTGCTGGCTGGTACATCGTCTGCGACCTCCACGTTCTCGCTGCGGGCCGGCTACACGCTCCACAATGGGCTGCCGTTGTGGGTTGAACTCTCGCAGTCGACCGGCGCTACCGAGGCATGGGCGACGGCGGCGGGCCTGGGTTTCCACCTCGCCACGAACCTGGACTTGACCGCGACTGTGCGTCAAAAAATATACACACTGCCCAGCGCGTCCTGGGAGAACGCCTTTGAAATCGGCTTCGCCACGCCGCTCCCGACTGGGGCGTCCCTCATGCTTGGCGCCGGACTGAAATACACCTCGGTGGATCCCAACCCGACGTCGTACCTGACGCTACAGTACGGTCTCCCGCTGTACCTCTATGGGGTCCCGCGCATCGGGCGAGTGGAGGGACTCGTCTTCATCGATAGCAATGGGAACGGTCGCCGCGATGCCGACGAGGCCGGCGTGGCCGGGGTCGTGGTGCAACTGGACGATCGCAGCGCTGCCATCTCGAGAGATGATGGCGGCATCGCCCTCGACGGAGTGCACGAGGGCCGCTTCCGGGTCGCCGTCGACGAAGCCACGGTTCCCGCCGGCCTGGTGGTTGCCCAGCCACGGCAGACGATACTCGTGGCGACCGGTGAGACCAGCCGGATCGAGTTCGCGCTGGTCCCTGCTGCCGGGGTCGTTTTCATCGATGAGAATGGAAACGGCGCGCGGGATCCCGGGGAGCAGGTGTTGGAAGGGGTTGCAGTGACCCTGTTGCCATCCGGGGATACCCGCCACACCGACTCAGCAGGAATCTTCGAGTTCCTTCAGTTGCTGCCCGGCGAGTATCGCGTCGGCGTGGATCAGCGCGTCCTGCCTCCCGACCTGACGGCGAAGGACGGCGGTGGGGTGACCCTCGTCCTTCAGCCTGGCGCACTCGCCGTCGTGGACATCCCACTGCAGAGCACGAAGCCCATCGAGAAGAGGACCTTCCCGTAGAAAACGTCTGTTGGTCGAAGGTTCGCCAGACGCCCGATGTGAATAGTGATTAGTGAATAGTGAAGAGCTACGCCATCAGGCCGGTAGTGGCTATTCACTATTCACCATTCACTATTCACGTCTTTAGGGAGGCCATTCCCGAATGGCGGAATCCATCACGATTGATACGCAGCCAACTCCGAATGTGAACGCGCTGAAATTCGTGTTGAACCGTCGTCTGACCGAGGGGAAGAGTCAAACGTTTCGCACGCCCCAGGAGGCGGCCGCCTCACCGCTGGCGGCGGCATTGCTGGCCATCCCGGGCGTGGTGCAGGTCTTCTTGCTCAACGACTTCATCACCGTAACCCGCAATCCCAGCGCGCGGTGGGAAGAGATTGCAGACAAAGTGGAGGACGCGATTCGCAGGCATTTCGGAATCGAAGGCAGTTGAAGAGTTGGAAAGTTGGAGAGTTACTGCGTCCATCTCTCTGCCGTGTACTCTTCAACTTTCCAACTCTCCAACATTCCAACTGCAGTTAGAGTACCAAGAGCAGCGGGTTCTCCAGCAGGCGTTTGACTTCGTTGAGGTATTGCGCGGCTTCGGCGCCGTCGGTCACACGATGGTCGGCCGAGAGCGTTATTTTCATGGTGGTCGCGGCGGCAATCTGGCCGCCTCGCACGACGGCGCGCGGCATCGCCTTGCCGATGGCCAGGATCCCGGTATGCGGCGGATTGATGATGGCCACGAAGCTGTCCACGTCCCCAAACATCCCCAGGTTACTGACGGTGAACGTTCCGCCCTCGAGGTCTTCTGGCCGTAGGTGGCCGGAGCGCGCGCGTTCGCCAAGGTCTTTCGCCCTCACCGCGATCTCCGCCAACGTCAGCCGGTCGCAATCGTGGATGACCGGCGCGATCAGGCCCTCCGGCAATGCCACGGCCAGCGCCATGTTGATCCGGCGGAACCGGCGGACCGCGGCATCGGCCAGGCTACTGTTGAGGTTGAGGAACTTGCGCAGGGCCAGCGACGCCGCCTTGAGCACGAAGTCATTCACGGATACCTTCCCACGGTCCTCCAGCGTCTCGTTGAGTTGCTGGCGGACGCGCAGCGCCTCATCCATACCTACTTCCGCTGTGACGTAGAAGTGAGGCGCCTGCTGCTTGCTCTCGGTCATCCGGCGGCCAATGGTTTGCCGGATGCGAGACAGGGGGACGGACTCGACGTCTGGGCCGGATGGGGCAGTGGGCGGTGCCGCCGGGCCCGGGGTCGGTTTGGGACGCGTGCCGGTTGCGATGAGTGCTTCGATGTCTTCCTTAGTAATGCGTCCATCCGGACCGCTGCCCCGGACGGTGGCCAGGTCGATGGCGTGCTCAGCGGCCAGTTTCCGGGCCAGCGGCGAGACTTTCAACCGGTCTGTGGCCTCGGTGGGGGCCGCTGCGGCCGGAGCGGAGATGGGCCGCGCCGGACCTGCCGCCACTGGCGCAGGTGCGGGAGCGGGCTCGGGCTGCGCGGCGGGGACAGACAGGGGGCGAGGCTGGACCTTCTGCCCTGGAGCGCCGATCACCGCAATGCTGGCGCCCACCGGTGCGCTCTTCCCTTCGTCGACGAGAATCTCGAGCAGAACGCCCCCTTCCTCAGCCTCGATATCGACGTTAACTTTATCGGTTTCGATCTCGGCGATGGCTTCGCCTTTGGCAATGGGATCGCCCGGACGCTTCTTCCAGTTCAGGACTTTCCCCTCGGTCATCGCGTCGCCCATCTTTGGCATGATGACGTCAGCCACCGGAGGACCCCCTCACGACGGGATCAAGCAACCAGGGGACCAAGGTACCATGCCTGCCTGCTACGTCTGCCTGGTGCCTTGGTTTCCTGGTCCCATGGTACCCTTGTCAGGCTTTGCCAAGCGTCTTCTTAATCGCCTTCACGATGTCCGCCTCATGTGGCACCGTCCGTACTTCCAGGGTACGGGCGTACGGCATGGGCACATCGGCGCCGGTGACGCGTTCGACCGGCGCGTCCAGTTGATCGAACGCATCTTCATAAATTCGCATCGCAATTTCAGCAGCGGCTCCGAATGGCTTCCACTGTTCCTGGACGACCACGGCCCGGTGCGTGCGTGCCACCGACTCCACCACGGTCGCCATGTCGAGCGGTCGCAGCGACCGGAGGCTGATCACCTCAGCCTCGATGCCCTCGCCGGCGAGCTGCTCCGCCGCGGCGACGGCCGCATGGACCATCCGGCTGTAGGCGACGACCGTGGCGTCGCGGCCGCTCCGCACCACCGCGGCCTTCCCAAAGGGCAGGGCAAAATCCGAATCCGGTACCTCTCCTTTCAACCCGTACAGCGCGGCATTTTCCAGGAAGATCACGGGATCCTGGCTGCGGATCGCCGTGCGGAGCAGTCCTTTCGCCTCCGCCGGCGTGGCCGGCGCAACGACATACAGGCCGGGGAAGTGCGCGTAGGTGGCCTCCAGACTCTGCGAGTGCTGCGCGGACAACTGCACGCCGGCGCCGTTGGGGCCCCGGATAACCAACGGAACGTTGACCTGTCCGCCGGAGAAGTAGCGCAGCTTGGCGGCGTTGTTCACGATCTGGTCCATCGCCAGCAGGGAGAAGTTCCAGGTCATGACTTCTACCACCGGCCGCAATCCGAGCATCGCCATCCCAATCGCCGCCCCCACGAACCCGAGTTCGGAAATGGGGGTGTCGATCACGCGCGTCGGGCCATACCGTTGGAGCAGGTCGGCAGTGACCCGGAACGTGCCCTGGTACCCGCCGATGTCCTCGCCGATGAGGATCACCCGGCGGTCGTGGTCCATCTCCTCGATGAGGGCGGACCGCAGCGCGTCCCGGTAGGTGAGTTCAGCCACGGCGATCACCCGCGAGACGGGAGGGAAGAAGGAAGAGGGAAGAGGGAAGATGGAACAGGGGAAAGTCCGGACGCGCGGATGTCTCGACGTCCTCCCATCTTTTCCTTCTTCCTTCTTCCCTCTTCCCTTTTCCCTTCATCGCTGGTCGTTCTAGCGTTCAGCTCCGTAGACGTCCTTGAACAGTTCGTCAGGCTCCGGGGGTGGGCTCTCCTCGGCGAATCGCACCGCGTCGGTCACGACCCGCTCGGCGTCTGCGCGCGCGCGCTTCACCTCGTCGTCGGACAGCGCCCCGGCTGCGCGGAGCCGGTCCTCCAGGAGCGTGATCGGGTCACGCTGCCGGGCCTGCGCGATCTCTTCTTTGGTGCGGTAGGGCTGGAAGAGATCGGCCGCCCCATGGCCGGCGAAGCGGTAGGTCAGCAGTTCCACCGCGTAGGGCCGGCCGGTCTCGCGCGCCCGCCGCACCGCACGCCCGGCCAGCCGGCGGACCTCGATGAAATCCATCCCGTCGGCGCGTTCGTTTTCAATCGCATACATCGAGAACCGGCTGGCCAGGTTCGTGACCGCGGATGATCGATCCACAGGTGTGCCCATCGCATACTGGTTGTTCTCAACGATATAGACGATCGGGCACAAACCCTGCTTGCCCCAGAGCCCAGCCAGATTAGCCGGTTCGTGGAACGAGCCGCTGTTCATCGCCCCATCGCCGAGGAAGCACAGACAGATCCGGTCTGCCTGCTGGTAGCGCAGCGCGAAGGCCGCGCCGGTGGCCAGCGGGATGTGGCCTCCCACGATGCCGTAGCCTCCATAGAATCCTCGCGCCACGTCGAACAGATGCATCGACCCGCCCTTGCCCTTGGCCAGGCCGGTCGCCTTGCCGAACAGTTCCGCCATCACCGCACCAGGCGCGGCGCCGCGGAACAGGGCATGAGCGTGGTCTCGATAGGCGGTGAAGAAGATGTCGTCGGGACGGATCGCACTCAGGAAACCTGCAGCGACCGCTTCCTGGCCGCTGTAGACGTGCAGGTAGCCGCCGATCTTGCCGCGGCGAAATTCTCGCTCCGCTTCCTCTTCGAAGCGACGCGCCAGGACCATCTTCCCATACCACTCCACGGCGGCGGCGAGCTCGTCACGGCCGAGGTCGCGCGGAGGGGCGGTTTTCACGGATCGCGTGTCCATGTACTGAACCACCTACCCATCGCGCTGGTCATCTTACTCGTGGCATCGCCGCGTAAAACGGACTAATATTATCACATGGACCGAGATTCCACCAAGACGACCTCCACGCCTGTTCCGTCCGCCGGCGAGCTGCGCAACAGGCTGCTGGCGCAGGTGGATGAGATTCGTCGCGCGCTCGATCAGACGGCGGTCGCGGCGTCCCTGTCCACCGCACAGCAGGCCGAGTATCAGCGCCTGCGCACCGCGCTCGAGTCGCTGGAGCGCCGGGTGCGGGAGATTCTTGCCGAATAGATCGTCGGCAGTCCGCAGTCAGCAGCCTGCAGTCAACAGCCGGTGGGCCTGATCTGTGACTGCCGACTGGCGACTGCCGACTGCTGACTGATGACTGGTTCCTTTGCTATGATTGCTCTCACACCACACCGAGTGCGCGCGTGACGCCGGCTGCATCGCTCCAGTTTATCCGCGAACTTCCCAAGGTTGAACTCCACCTGCATCTGGAAACCTCCCTCCGCTTGCGCCGGCTCGCGGAACGCGGCAGGCGGGCGAGTGGTCCGCACGATGATTCTCCCGGCCCTTCTGTCGTCACGGAGCCGCAGCGCATCGCCGATCCGGCACGATTCACCGGGTACGATCGCCTCCGCCGCCTCCGGTACCTCAGCCGCGCCGGGAGAATTGCCGACGAGTGGTACACGCCGGAGAATATCGAGCAGATCACGCTGGAACTATTAGAGGAAGCAGCGTTGCAACGGGTGCGGTACGTCGAGGTGCGGGTGGGCGGCCGCCGCGGCTTTGCGTTACTCGGCGCAGACCGTATGCTCGGCGCCATGGCGCGCGCACGCGCCCGGGCCGAGTCGCGGCTGGGGATTTCTAGTGGGTTCCTCGTGACGATTGTGCGGGAGCGGGGCCCGGAGGAGGCCGAGCAGCGGGTTCGCGAGGCGATTGCCTGCCGCGACTGCGGTGTGGTGGGCGTGGACCTGGCCGGCGACGAGCAGAACTACCCGCCGGCCCTGTTTGCCAGGCCTCTGGGGTTGGCCCGTGAAGCCGGTCTGGGAATTACGGTGCACGCCGGTGAATTCGCCGGTCCGGCCAGTGTCTGGACCGCGGTGTATCACCTGGGGGCGCAGCGTATCGGCCATGGAATCCGCGCCGCGGACGACTCGGAACTGCTCACCCGCCTGCGGGAGCGCGGCGTGACGCTGGAACTCTGCCCCACAAGCAACCTTCATCTCGGGTTGTGCGCGTCCATGGGGGCCCTCCCTCTGCGGCGCCTGCTTGACGCCGGCGTGTCCGTGACCGTGAACAGCGATGATCCTATGCTCCTGGGGACGGACCTCTCGCGCGAACTGCACGCCGTGGCTACGACGTTTTCACTCGGGGCCGCTGAGGTGACGCGCCTGGTGACGAACGCCGCACGCGCCGCGTTTGCGCCGGTTCCCGCCCTTCCTTGACACCCCCGGGGTGCCGTGCCACAATGAAACCGGACCAGTTCTTGAGTAATTTAGTCGAGAATTATTCTCCGAAATACTAAGGATGGCGTGAGGGCGCATGGCTGATCTGGAAATCAGGGACCTGACGGTACAGGTCGAGGACAAGGTCATCCTGAAGGGTGCGAACCTGACCCTCAGCAAGGGTGAAGTGCACGCGTTGATGGGGCCGAACGGGTCGGGCAAGTCAACCCTGGCGAACGTCCTCATGGGCAACCCCTTCTACCAGGTAGTGAAGGGGGAGGTGCTGTACAAAGGCCAGGACCTGCTGGCGATGTCACCCGATGAACGCGCCAGGCGGGGGCTGTTCATCGCCTTCCAGTATCCGGTGAGCATCCCTGGGGTCACCATGAGCAGTTTCTTGCGCACCGCGGTGTCGGCCCGCCGCGGCTACGACAAGGAACTGATGCCCGTCGGCGAGTTTCAGAAGTTGCTGAAACAAAAGATGGACGAACTGAAAATCGAGCCGGCGATCGTGTCCCGGTACGTGAACGAGGGCTTCTCCGGTGGCGAGAAGAAGCGCGCCGAGATCCTGCAGATGGCGATGCTGGAGCCGGAGATCGCGATCATGGACGAGACTGATTCGGGGCTGGATATCGACTCGGTGAAGGTCGTCTCCGACGGCGTCAACCGCATGCTCGAGCGCGCCAAGGGTGCGATGGGGATCCTGCTCATCACGCACTATTCGCGGATCCTGCACTTCATCAAACCCTCCTACGTGCACGTGATGTTCGATGGGCGCTTCGTGGTGTCCGGTGGCCCCGACCTGGCGGAGGAACTGGAGCAGAGCGGGTACGAGGGCATCAAGGCGCAGTTCGAAGTGATCGCCGCGGAGGTGCAGGCGGAGGGCGCCGTCCGGCGTGCGGGCAAGGTGTTCTGGGTTGCGCACTAACTGACGTCTATCGCGTCCGTCGCGTCCATTGCGTCAGGGAAGTGAATGCAGGGACGCAAGAGACGCAATAGACGCGAGAGACGCAACACGACGTGGAGGGCTTGATCGATGGCGGTCACGAACCAGTTAGGGATTGATCCTGACAAATACAAGTGGGGTTTCCACGATCCCGAGAAATACGTCTACAAGTCCCGCAAGGGGCTGGATCGCGAGATCGTGGAGATGATCTCCTCAATGAAGAATGAGCCGGAGTGGATGCGGGCGTACCGGCTGCATTCGCTCGAGCATTTCCAGCAGCGCCCCATGCCGGTCTGGGGCGCCAACCTCGCCCAGATCGACTTTAACGACATCTACTACTACCTGAAGCCCACGGAGAAGAAGGAGCGGAGCTGGGACGAGGTTCCCGAGAATATCAAGAACACTTTTGAGAAGCTGGGGATCCCGGAGGCGGAGCGGAAGTTTCTGGCCGGGGCAGGGGCGCAGTACGAGAGTGAGTCTGTCTATCATAACCTGAAGGAGGAGTGGGAGAAGCTCGGGGTCATCTTCCTGGACACCGACTCGGCGCTGCGGGAACACCCCGACATCGTGCGCGAGTACTTCGGGACGGTGGTCCCGCCGGAAGACAACAAACTGGCTGCGCTGAACTCGGCCGTCTGGTCCGGTGGGTCGTTCGTGTACGTCCCCGCCGGCGTGCATGTGGATATCCCACTGCAGGCGTACTTCCGCATCAATGCTCAAAACATGGGGCAGTTTGAGCGCACGCTCATCATCTGCGAGCCCGGCTCGTATGTGCACTATGTGGAAGGGTGCACGGCGCCGATCTACACGACCGACTCGCTGCACAGCGCGGTGGTGGAGATCATCGTGAAGGAAGGGGCGCGCTGCCGCTACACCACGATTCAAAACTGGTCGACCAACACGTACAAC
>Ga0209236_1001657_pt1 | contig 13485 bp, 16 predicted proteins | sample GraSoi013_1_40cm_FD_185819 | JGI IMG/M metagenome (GOLD analysis project Ga0209236, IMG submission 185819) | Grasslands soil microbial communities from the Angelo Coastal Reserve, California, USA - Sample 09_27_2013_1_40cm (SPAdes) (version 2) | ecosystem: Environmental > Terrestrial > Soil >... | reverse complement strand
GGGAAGAGGTCAAGAGAATACTCGACTTCTACTTGTCCAAGGTCGAGGTTGACCCGTCAATCTCGAAGTACGACGGCGGACTCACAGAGGAAGCGTTCGATGAGATATGGCGTATCATCCGCTCGCGACGCCAAGTGTACGAGGCATCGATTCCTGATCGCGGAATAATAGTGAAGGACCAGTACGTAATTACACCGAGAGACATGAAGAACATCGTCCAAGAGGCGGCTAGCGAAGCATCATTCCAAGGAGAGCCCTTCGTGACAATAGATCGAGTTACGACTCTATTCCGAAACCTGGGCTCCGAAGAACGAGACTCACGCATCGTCAGCTAAGACCATCCGGGCTTTATCCTCCCTCTACTCGGCGGACGACCATGCGCTCGAGGGCGGGAACCAATCCATTCTCAGTCGGAGAACCAGACGAGACTGTTGACAGAATCGTACGATTTCTCAGAACACATTCCGAGAGAATAGGCGCGAGACATCTCGTACTCGGCATGTCAGGCGGGCTCGATTCAAGCGTCACGGCCGCCCTATGCTCGAAAGCTATGGGTGGACAGAGGACCCTTGGGCTCTGCCTTCCCGAGGCCGAAACGAGAAGCCCACAGAGCGTGCAGGACGCACAGGAAGTTGCGAGAAAGTTCGGAATCAGATTCAAGACTCTAGACATAACATCTCTCGTACAAGCCGCTGTAACGCTACTTCACCCGACAAAGATGAAACTCAAGGTCGTTGCTCATGGAAATGTGAAATCTCGGCTCCGGGCAATGATCCTCTACTACTATGCAAATACAAGCAACGGGCTTGTCGTGGGCACCGGTGACAAGAGTGAGATTATGCTCGGATACTTCACAAAATACGGCGATGGTGCATGTGATATCCAACCGATAGCTGACCTGTACAAGAGCGCAGTTAGAGATATCGCAAGACACTTGGGACTTCCAAGAAGAATCTTCTCAAAGCCCTCTAGCCCTGAGCTCTGGCCTGGACAGATCGCCGAAGATGAGCTTGGATTAGAGTACAGCAAGCTGGACTCAATCCTATGGAGGCTTGAGAGATGGATGCCTCCGAAGGAAATCAGTGAGGAACTCGGGATTCCATTACGGATGGTAGAAAGGGTCCGAGGCCGCTGGCTACAGTCAGAGCACAAGAGGCGTCCGCCCCTAGCCATCAAACTCGGGTACAGGACCGCTGGTCAGGACCTACGAATACCCTACAGTTTGTAAACCAGCGGTGAGCACTGGAAAATCGCCCTGAATAAGCCCCGATCGGAAATCGGGGCAGGCGATTTGAGATCACGCATTATGCACGTTGACCTGCACGCTGAGCTACACGATGTCAAAAACCGGCGACCAGCTGATTCTGCGCTCTTTTTCGCAAGACTCGCCCGGTTCAGTTTCAACTGGCGAGACCCCTCGCCAAAAAATGTCAAAAGCAGTTGCTCCCCGCGACACAAAACAGCTGTCTGAGAGCATTCTTCTCCCGGGGATCGCCCGGCATGGTAGGAAGACTCCTCGTCTATGATAGCTCGTCCAGTAGTGGAGAAATGTCTCGACTGTAAATGTCATGCTCCACGAAGGGTTTCTCCTTCAGAGCAGGCATACGGTTGGCCAGCTGGTCCTCAAAAGTTGCAACCTCCACCTTGAAGAAGACCCCAATAGGAATCTTCTCGCCCCACTCGAAAGATTTCAGCAGAGCATTTCCCTTTTTCGAATTAGTCTCATCTCTCACGGTAGGGTCCGCGACCTTACCATCATAACCCGTCTCCTCGAGCTTGTACAACCGCGGTGCCTTTGACGGAAGATCATCGCCTGCGTACCACTCTTTCGTATTGATGTCATTGTAGGTCGGACAAGTCTGGAGAACGTCCACGAACGCGCTTCCACGGTGCTCAATGGCAGCACGGAGAGTCGCCTTCAAGTGTCTCACGTCAAGCGCGTAGCTTCTCGCCACGAACGTGTATCCAGAAGCAATAGCCATCGCGATCGGGTTAATACCTTCAACAATCGAAGGAGCAGGCATAGACTTCGTCTTCAAGCCTTTCGGGAGGGTTGGCGAGGCCTGTCCCTTAGTCAAGCCGTAGACACCGTTGTCGTGAAGCACGTATGTGAAGTCGAGATTCCTTCGTCCCGTGTTGACGAAATGTCCCGCCCCAATTCCCAGCCCGTCACCATCTCCACCGACAGCAATGACTGTCAAGCTGGGATTCGCCAACTTCGCTCCCGTCGCGATAGGCAGGACTCTACCATGCAGAGTGTGGAAACCGTACGCGTTTACAAAGTGGGGAGTCTTGCCAGAGCATCCGATACCAGAGAATAATCCGATCCGATGCGGCTCAAGCTGCATCTCCAAGAGAGTCATCTGGATCGCGTTTACGATGCCAAAGTCCCCGCAACCAGGGCACCAGTCGTTGTGAACCTGGGTCCGATAGTTTTTCAGCTCAAGCATGGCTCAGTGTGACCTCCTTGGCACCATCTCTAACAACGTCCTTGACGCCCTCATAAACCTCGTTCTGGGAGAAGGGTCGACCGTCGAACTTGACGACCTTGCTGTCTATGGCTATCCCGGTTCTCTCGCGGATCAAACCGGCCATTTGTCCAGAATAGTTGTTCTCAACTGCGACCGTGCGTCGGGAACTTGAGAGAACCTTCTGAACGAAGTCTGTCGGGAACGGATTCACATATCGTATCTGCAAGAAATTCGTCTCGATTCCATCAGCCCTGAGATCCTCCATCCCGTCCAGGATCGCGCCCTTCGTCGATCCCCAGCCGACCAAGGTAATGGGTGCAGACGTAGGCCCGTGTAGGATGGCTTTCTTCGAGTTAGGGATGACTTGACCAGCTAGCTCGATCTTGTTCATCCTCTTCTTCATCATCCGGACCCGGAGGTCAGCCGCCTCGGTGATGTGGCCGTATTCATCATGCTCATCTCCAGTAGTCCAGAATACGCCACCCTTCAGACCTGGCCTAGCTCTAGGAGAGATTCCAAGATCCGTAAACTGGTATCTCTTGTAGTCCGGGCTCTTAGCAAGATCCACTTCCTGGACTAGGTCTCCTCTATCGACCTTCATCCCGTCCGTGTTGAAGAGCGGAATGTCCTTGTACGTGCTCGCCAGGAACTTATCGGCCAGAATGATTACGGGAACCTGGTAATGCTCAGCATAGTTGAAAGCATCGAAGGTATCGTAGAAGCACTCCGCGACATCTCCCGGTGCAATGATGATCCTGGGAAACTCGCCGTGGGCAGCGTGGAGCGCGAACCGCAAATCCGCCTGTTCCGTCCTCGTTGGGAGTCCTGTAGCGGGTCCAGCTCTCTGCCACAGAATAATCACAGGACCTGGCGCCTCCGTTATTCCTGCCCATCCCAGTCCTTCAGCCATCAGCGAGAATCCAGGACCCGAGGTCGAAGTCGACGAACGTAGACCCGCGTGAGCGGCACCCGTAGCCATGTTTATCGCTGATATTTCATCCTCTGCCTGAACGACGATCATGTTGTAGTCTGGCTGATGAGACTCGAGATACTCACTCTCGTCAGTGGCCGGAGTGATTGGATAGTAGGTCTGGAACCCGCATCCTGCTTTCAACTTGCCAATTGCGATCGCCTGGACTCCCCGTATCATCATCCGTTTCGCGCCTAACGGTTGCTTTCGCAACTTTATCGGGAAAGCGTTCTGCCCGAACATTTTCTTCGCATAGTCGTAACCGTGACGAGCTGCGCTGATGTTCAAGTCTCCAAGAGCGGCTTTCCGTCCTGTGAAGCCCTCCTTGATTGCCTCTGTCGCTAGGTCAAAATCGTAGTCAACTAACCCGATGGAAGCACCTAACGCAATGGTGTTGACCATGACTTGATACTTGCTTAGCTCCTTGTCTTTTCCGAATTCTTTGAGAGCATCAATCAGCAGGTCCATGTAGGGTACGGGAAAGAGCTTGATGTCATCTCTACCAAATGACTCAGGCTGCAATTTGAGGCTGGAGTCATAGATTATCCCGCCCCCTGGGCTGACCTCATGGCGATGACCCCGATGAGTAGGATGAACCTTGTTGAGGTCACCGAACATCGTTTCCCTATCTAGGGCGACAAGAAGGTCTACCCAGTCGACGTGGGATCTGGGCTCTCGCGAATCAACCCTCAACCGGTAATAGCTATGCTCACCCTTGATATTCGAGTGGTATTCGATGTTGGCAAATGCATGCAATCCACCCCGGATGCATGCCTTCGCGAAATTCTCGGCGACGGAATTGATCCCGCTACCCTGAGGACCGCCAATCATCCAGGTGAAACTGTTAACCATGCTCAACGATTATTCAACACTATCATGGCTGAAACCATAGAAATAATCTTGCTTGTACACAACCGTACCGGCAAGAGCCGATGAATACCCACGGCCTTAGCAGACAAGATTTCGCGGCTAAAAACAAGCACTATATAGCCTAAGCTCGACGATGGGGCTCTAATTTGAACGGAATTAGAAGAGCTTCAGCGGCTGAAGCCTATGGAACATTTCTTTTGACACTCGTCGGTCCAGGGACTATCACGGCAACCAGCTTGGCTGGGCTGGGATCGACAGCGGCTGGGCTAGGGGTCATAGGACTTGCCCACGGGGTCGCACTACTAGTCGCGGTCTATTCAATAGGACACATCTCAGGAGCACACATCAACCCTGCGGTCACAATAGCGTCTTGGGCCACCAAAAGGCTGGAGCCCAGAAGGGTCGCACCCTACATCATAGCCCAACTAATAGGAGCGACAATCGCGGGACTAGCTCAGCTCGCCTTATGGTCTTCCAGCGACAACTACGGCGTGGCAAAGGCAACCAATCTTGGCGACACAACTCCTGGCTTAGGCTTCGGGGTCGGGGCTGCTCTGCTCGCCGAGGTTATTGCAACCGCCATTCTCGTATTCACAATATTCGGCGCGACCGACAAGAAAGCTGACCAGTCATGGGCAGGTGTCGCCATAGGACTGGTTCTGGCTGCGTCGATCTGGATGTTCGGTCCCATATCCGGAGCTTCGCTGAACCCCGCTAGAACATGGGGCCCCACTATTGCTTCGGCAGCGTTCAGCCTCACGCCCTTCGCCACCTTGTGGATATACATCGTAGGTCCAATCTTCGGAGGGCTTCTGGGCGGCTTTCTTTACGATGTCGTCCGGTAAAGTCCGCTACGGCATCGATATTAGAATATCCACTCCTTCAACTCGAGTCTCATATGTTTCTGACAGGGACCACCGCGATGCGTTAACCTCTCGTCAAGGGCATAGTACTTTCCCGCAAACTTTCCTAAAAGAATCTCTCCTCCTTCGACTACAAAGCGGCGGACCGATTTTTCTACAACGTCTGACTCGGAGCAAAGTCTGGCCATGACCATTCCGGTAAACAAATCGAACAGACGTTGGAAAGCTATGACGAAGGCGGAGGAGTGTAGTCAGGATTCACTCTCTGATTGATCTCGTTCGCCAAAGCATGACCGTGAAGAATTACTGTTACCTTCTTCACCCCATCAAGTTTCGATGTAAGTTGACGAATGTTCATCCCAATATCCTCCGCGAAAATCGGCGGACAGAACGGGGCGGTGAGATGATATTTTATGAACAGCACTCCGTCTTCTTTGATGTCGATCTCGTCGACTAGGTGCATCTCTGTTATCGGAAGTCCAATCTCGGGATCCACAACCTTCTCAAGCTCCTTTGTGATCTCATCCACTGTTACCATCTTGTTCTCCTCAATCAAATTGGTTATGATTTCATTTATGCATTCGTGTCTCCGGCCTAACCGTCGTCAGTCCCCGAAGACAGCGATTGATTATTCGACTATCTACCGATAATAATGGAGGTCGCCGCGACTGGATTATGACGTAGGTCATGTTTAAATAGGCTACTCGTCCTTTTTGATTGCCGTCTCTGTTTGATAATTCCCTGCGAAGTGGCCTCGAAGTCAGTTATCCCAGCCCTACGCGCACTTGTGGCTAGGGAACTCATAGAAGAATACGGACTCAAGCAGGAACAGGTCGCGAGGAAACTCGGAGTAACTCAGGCGGCCGTAAGCAAGTATCAGCATCAGGTCCGCGGAGAAGCTGTCGAGCTTGGAGCCGCCCCTGAAGTCAAGGCCATGAGTAAAGATATTGCGTCGATGTTATCCCGGAACCCTAACCCGCTGCAAGTTTCACAGAAACTGTGCCAGGCTTGCACCGATATTCGTGCGCTGGGCCTGATGTGCGAGACTTGCCGCAAGGTAGATCCCACCTGGGACGTAGAGCATTGCACAATATGCTTCGGAAACCACAGCTGCTCTGAATTAGTGAGCATCGAACCCAGCAGCATTGGAAAGTATCGGCGTATCCCCGTACTCTCTTGAGGGCTCTCGTGAGTTCATTATTTTAGACTGGCAAATCCAGGCCAGAGCCAGGCTCGTGCGCTCTCTCTCCCATTAGCTAACATTCAATTTGGATTAGAGTGACTCGATTCTCAGAGCTTCTCGAACGCGGTGAAGTTGACTAATACTTGATGAGTCTTCCGCTTGAAGCCTTTCGGTAGGGCCCTCTCTTCCTTTTTCGAGATTTCTCCTTCAGCTCGCGTCGTCGAACTAGCTTGTCTTCGACACTCATCTTACCTGATCATACAAAGCATAGCTACTCGTCAATATCAACATTCGGGAAATGAACTCTTAAATGGGCTGGGCCGAACGCTGACCCTCAGCAAGGGGAACAGGTTATCTACTGATGCTCGGTCTGTTTGGCAAGAAGAAAAATCAGCCTTCTCCTGCGGGAGGTTCGCTGGAAAACCAGGAGCCGCTCGTTCTTAGCAAGCTTCAGGAGATAACCGTTGGCGACGCTGAGATGTATCAGTCTCTTTCTAGACTCCTCTTCCTCGACCCGAAGAAAATCATCACCACTTTGGAAGATGCGGTCAACCAGGCGACCGCTTTTGACTCAAATGGAAACAAGACTCGGGCCGAAGTGTGGTACAGGATTGCGGGCGGGATTGCACTATACCGTGGAGATCCAGAAGGCGTCAGGAAGTTTTTCGAAAAAGCGTCTTCGATTGCGGGAGACCGTCGACCGGAATACAAGACCATCGCGAGCAGATCCCAAGATGCAGTGAATTTGGCCCGAAGATTCTACGAAAGCATGTAGGTAGGCAATTCACAAGGACCAAACCATCTTAGTCGAAGGGTTGTCTACTAACAGAAATTCGGAATGATGGTGCTCCGGGCGGGAATTTCAGCAGCTTACTGCCGCGTTTGAACCCGCGATCAACGGCTCTGGGGCTTGTCCTCCCGTAAGCCTCCCCGATCTAGGGCTCGACTGGCCGCCCCACACCATTGAGGCAAAGGCCGCTATGCTAAACCGGGCTACACCACCGGAGCGACCGAAGTCTTCGGAGGCGGTTTCTTTTACCTTTGGGTAAGACCTCAAAACACTACGCCGATTTTTCGGGTTGACACTTTACTAATGCTGCCTGCTTTCTCATTTCGTGATCCTGAATCCTCTGAACTCTCCCGTATAGCCTGACCACTCAACCTCGACTTTTCTGACGACTGCGCCTCGGGGACCAACATGGCAGAATCGAATCAGCTCGTCCAATCGCGCTCTCTCTCCCTCGGCTAGAGCCTCAACCTTACCGTCCGGAAGATTTCTCACGCATCCAGAGATTCCCAGTCTCGTCGCAAGGCTAGTCATCTCTCTTCTGAAGAAGACCCCCTGGACCAAACCTGTAATCAGGATTCTTGCTCGGGCTTCCATTCACTAGCGAAAATTACATAGATGCATTTCTCTCTTGCCTTAGACCTGAGCAGAAGAGGAGATCTAATGAAATCGAAGTGTCAGGTTGCCGGAGGCGAGATCACTTGACGTATAGGAGGAGCGAGAGGTGGAAGAGGCAGTTCCTTCGAGGCAATATCAAGCTCTTGGAGGAGACCGGTCAGAACGAGACCGTGAATAGCCGAAAATACGTTGAGCGTCATGTAAAGATATCCAGCTTCCTCAACGTCAAACCTTAGTCCATGCTTCATCAGAACGTCCCTTGTCCTCGGAAAAGCGACAATCAGATCCCCGATCGTGGTATCAGCGCGAATCGAATCTATCTCTATAGTGAAGACTCGGGAATCATCCACGGCTTGGGGCGGCGAAGGTCGGGCCTGAAATGGGAGGCTCGCGACTATTGGACCCTTAACAACCACTTTTGAAAGTGATTTTCTTTGCGGCTTTTGGTTATGGGCACCACTCTGCCTCGTGATCTTCTTTGAGGCTTTCTTTGATTTGGCCTTCTTGCTCCGTGTTTTCTTCTTGGTCATGATCATCACGAGGTCAGCTTGCGGGGTAGGTCGCCCCACTCGACTCCTGTTAATAGGCGACTCCGAGTATTAATACGCTCGGATGACGTTCGAGTCAACTCTCCGAGGGCTGAATGGACCATGCTATCGGGAGACCCTGCATGAGCTGTTGAGCGTGTTGAGACGCTCTGATTCGAAGCTCGTCTGCGACAGTCTGAAAGACCGGTGCAATGTAGTCCTCAATCTGGCCATGGTCAGACAATCGCGCAATAATCGGGTCTACAGGAACCGAGCCTAGGAACGGTACGTTGAGCTGCTTTGCTAGTTTCTCGCCTTGCGGTTCTCCAAAGACGTTGATAGCCTTACCACAGTGGGGGCAGGTTAGATAGCTCATGTTCTCTATCAAGCCTAGCAGTTCGGCGTTCATCTTCTTCGCCATGTTGACGGCCTTGGTAACGATGAGGGAGGCTAGTTCTTGGGGGGAGGATACAACGATGACTCCGTCTAGTGGTAGGGACTGGAGGACTGTTAGCGGGGCGTCGCTAGTCCCGGGAGGAAGGTCAACGAGGAGATAGTGTAGGGATCCCCATTCAACGTCCCAGTAGAGTTGTCGAATGACACTGTTTACGATTGGGCCTCTCCAAATGACAGGCATCTCCGGATCATCCAGAACGAGGTTGATTGACATCACTTTGATTCCGGTCCTAGTTACTACAGGGGTTATGCGGCCAGAGGGAGTTTTGGAAGGCCGGTCTTTGAGCCCGAACACTTTGGCTATGCTAGGCCCTGTCAAATCAGCGTCTAGGATGCCCACTTCGTATCCTAGCCTTCGGAGCTGGACGGCGAGCATGCTGGTGACGAAAGATTTTCCGACTCCACCCTTGCCCGATGCGATCGCGATTATGTTTCTCAGTTCGCGCTTTCCCAGCCGATCGATGCCTGGGCCAGGACTATTTCCCTGAGGTGTTGGGGTCTGCGTTGTTCTGTTCTGGAGCCGGGTTCGGAGTTCGTTCAGCTCTGTCTTGGACATTGCCGTCGTCTCTACGGTTACGGATTTTACCTCGTTCGATTTCTTCAGGGCTTTCTCGACATCTGTCTGGAGAGTCTTTGCAAGGGGACAGTGTGCGACTGTAAGTGCAATTGTGACTTTCACGTGGTCACCTTCTATCGACACGTCTCGGACCATGTTGAGATCGACTATGCTGATCCCGATCTCCGGGTCAAGAACTCCGCGGAGACTGTTGACAATTGAATTCTTGTCGATCAACGTTTACATGATCCTGGGAAACTTTCTCTGGACTAGAATGGGGCGAGAAGGTATTTACACTCTCTTTCCATAAAACTACACGATCCTTGAGAGAATTTGGTCGACAAAATGATCTTGTGCACGATTGCGATTCTCCTGGTTGAGGAGCCTAAATTCAACTCACACGACTTTATGGGTCGATTCGGTAAAGGATCGTAATACGAAGAAAATGTCTGTTAGTGAGAAGACGAAAAGGGCCCTGAAAGAGTTTGGTCTGACAGAGTACGAGGTCAAGGTGTACGTTTCACTAGTCGAATCGGGCACTCAGGCGGCTAGTGAGCTGAGCCGTACTGCTTCGATCCCCTACTCTAAGATCTATGAGATTCTGGGAAATCTTGAGAGGAAGGGATGGGTCGAGACAGAGCAAGGTAGGCCGAGCAAGTACTATCCGAAGGCTCCTTCGACCGCTCTAGAATCATCAAAGGCCAGGTTAGAGACGACTTTGAGGTCGAGTCAGTCGGACGCGATGGAAGAGCTTCAGCCGCTTTACGAGAGGAAGGGTGTCCGGGAGAAACCGGACATTTGGATTGTGAGGGGTCAGAACAATATCTTGGACAAGATTAGAGAGACTCTTGGACGGACGAGGAGAGAGCTTTTCGTTGCGATGCCGGTGGCGCCTGACCCGATCGTCTCTGTCGCACTCCCAATACTCGCGTTGATGAAGGATAAAGGGGTCAAGGTGTCGGTGATGGTTCCGCAGTCCACGAGCCGGGAGACTCTCCGAAAACTGAAGACGCTCGTCCAGGTCCGTACTCGGGAACAGATGTTCGGAGGCGGAATAATCTCGGATGATGATCAGATAATAATTCTTCTAGGGGAGGATCCTCTGAAGGGGCTGACGCTGGCGATCTCCTCGGATCATATCGGACTGGTCAGGTTTGGTAAGAGCTACTTCGAGTATCTCTGGGAGAGCTCAAAACCACTCACCTAACAGAAGTTCTGTCCAAGGATTTTCACTTTATCACAGTCTCAAGCAACAGTTAGAATCATCCGCGGAAAAGGCAGTCTCGTGCCGCGAGGAAAAAATTTGTGGCCCCCTTTTTTCCGAGAGGGTCTCGCCAGTTGAAGCTGTTCTGGGTGATTCTTGCATCCTGGCGCGCAGAATGGAAAGGTCGACTGTTTTTCCAGAGTGGAAATCAAGCGTACGGCTCTTCATGAAAATCTCGGGATCTAGAATCGCTTATCCCGATTTCGGATCCAGGCTTGTTCTGCCCCTGCCGGGTTTGATGAAGAACATTCTGCGGCTTTTTCGGTTTCGAAGAGCGTGTGAGGGTTGGATTACTCTTTGTTAATTCCCTCGCAGAGTCGAGTTTTGTGTCGCGGGGAGCAACTACTTTTGACATTTTTTGGCGAGGGGTCTCGCCAGTTGAAACTGAACCGGGCGAGTCTTGCGAAAAAGGGCGCAGAATGCATAGGTCCGACGTTTTCGAGATCGTGAATTAAGCGCAGAGGTCAGCGCGAAAAAGTCGCGATCTCAAATCGCCTGCCCAGATTATTGATCAGGGCTTGTTCTGCGCCCGTCAGGATTGAGAGAGAACAGTTTTGGGTTTCTCATCTTCTGCCCGCCTCCCTCCATGTCTCCCCGAAGGCCTGCACTATTACGGCAGGGCCCTGGGAATGGGTTGTGGCGATGTGGGCCGCAAGGTAGTCTTTATTCGTCCACGGTCTTGGTGTAGTCCGGGCCTCACTGATCTGCGGGGGTACCAGAGCCAGGTCTAATGGGCAGAAGGCGGACGAATACCTGTCTAGGGCTTAGGACCCTGTGGCGAAGGCCTTCGTGGGTTCGAATCCCACCCCCCGCACCATATGATTCTAGCCTGTAAAGTTTGAAGGAGTTTTTTTGTTTTTGACATGCCCTGAGGGGTCGAGAAAAGATAACAGAAAAAATAGTTAAGAAGAAAGCAAAAATAACATCTAGGGTTGGATATCAAGGGTTCTTCGCAGGGCAGCTCTCGCACAAGGAAGAGGAGGAGGCGAAGGAGCACGATGCCTAGCTTTGGCTGTTAACGTCTTTTCTGGTCGTGTCCTAGTTAGTTGGGGCTAGTGGTAACGTTGATCGTCAGCCTTGAACGGGCGAGGTCCGATGTGCTAGAGCCCCGGACTGTGAACGTTGCCGTGAACGTTCCCGGCTGGTCATAATCGTGGCTCGCTGAACATGCGCCAGTGCTACCCGCAAGCGTCATGGACTCGCCGTCGCCAAACCTGAACACGCACGTGAACGGCGCTGTTCCACCAGTGTACGTGGCCATAAAGGTCAGGACCTGGTCCGAAGCCGCTGCTGTCGACGAGCTTGTGAAGCTGTTGATTGAGAGTGGTGGACTGGAGAATGTGTAGCTGAACGAGAAGCCTGGGTAGACGCCTCTCGCGCGGGGAGCCTCGAGCAGTATGCTGCTGCCCTGAACAATCCGCACGTTTCTTACGATACCGAAGTGGTCGAACGGGGTGGGGTGCCTGAACAGGATAGTGTTCTGGCCGCTAACCAGCAGGCTGGTGATGTCGAACGGTCCAAAGTCGACCGCTCTATTCTGGTAGGGTTGGTAATCACCAGTACCGATGAGATGGTTTAAGCCCGCAGGGATGTCTGCGACCAGTTGGCCATTGACTAGGACGTGTAGCTGGCCGACGCTGCTGTCAAAGTCGTCCAGATCGGAGCCATTGAATGTTAGCATAGTAGATCCGCTGTGTGGAGACCTCGCATTCAGGGTGAAGCCGCCGGAGCTCTTAGCATGGCTTGAATCACCAACGTACGATCCAGTTATCACATGTTTACCGGCAACCGTCGGGGTGTAGGCTATGGAGCAGGTCGCCCGGTTCGGAGCATTCCCCGCGACGAGCGTACATGTCGCAGATGACGGATTGAACGTTCCAGTAGAGTTCGTGGTGAAAGTCACCGTACCAGCTGGAACAGTAGGACTCGTCGAATTGTCGATCACTCTCGCAGTGCAGTTCGTAGACGTGTTGACCGAGGCTGAGCCAGGGCTGCAAGTTACAACGATCTTCGTTGAGTGGAGCGGGGGAGGAGCCGCGGAGGAAACAGCCACGTTGAAGCTACCCGTGCTGGCTAAGTGAGTCGAGTCGCTACTGTAAGAGCCGGTGATCAGATGGTGACCAGTGACAGTGGGAGTGTATGATATGCTGCAGCTTGCGGTCCCGGTTGTAGTCTCAGCCAGAGTGCACGTGGGGGCGAGTGTGAAGGTTCCCGTCGAGTTGGTCGTGAACATGACTGTACCGGCGGGCGTTGTCGCACCGGTCGTGGAAGTGTCCGTGACCGTCGCAGCGCAGGTCGTTGCTACGTTGAGCTGGACGGATGAAGGGCTGCACGAGACCGTGGTGGTTGTCGGGTGTGGGGGCGGGGGCGGTGTGGAGGTCACTTCAAGAGTGAAGGTTCCTGAACTCGTAGCGTGGGTCGAGTCGCCGGGATAGTTTCCAGTTATGAGATGATGACCAGCCGCCGAAGCGCTTGGTGTATAGGCCACGGAGCATGTGGCGCTACCCGCAGTAGTGCCGGCTACTAGAGTGCAGCTTGCAGAGGTTGGATTGAATGTACCAGTAGAATTAGTTGTGAAGCTGATGGAACCAGTGGGAGTCGATGGACTTGTGGTGGATGTGTCAGCCACCGTGGCCGTGCAGCTTGTTGGATTGCTGACCTGGACGGATGCAGGTGAACACTGAACAGTCGTGCTTGTCGGGTGAGGAGGTGGGGGAGGAACTGGGGTAGTGTCAAGGTTGAACATGCCTGAACTCATCGCGTGAGTAGCGTCACCCGAGTAGGATCCAGTGATCAGGTGGTGACCTCCGACGGTCGGAGTATAGGATAGGGAACAGGTCGCAGTACCGGCTATCGTACCTGGCGATAAGGTGCAGCTCGCAGACGTAGGGCTGAAGGTGCCGGTGGAGTTGGTTGTGAA
>Ga0209236_1001655_pt1 | contig 13489 bp, 15 predicted proteins | sample GraSoi013_1_40cm_FD_185819 | JGI IMG/M metagenome (GOLD analysis project Ga0209236, IMG submission 185819) | Grasslands soil microbial communities from the Angelo Coastal Reserve, California, USA - Sample 09_27_2013_1_40cm (SPAdes) (version 2) | ecosystem: Environmental > Terrestrial > Soil >... | reverse complement strand
GGCTGGAACAGGCCGGGCGAAAGCCTGACGATGCTTCCATCCGTACTTGAAGCGGCGATGCCGCCGAGGAATTCCAAGAACTGGGTCGAGCGGATGATGGTGTAGGGGATGCCGGAGGTCTCGATCAGTTTCTCTTGGGCGACCTTGGCGCGGAAATAGCCATTGTCGGGCGTCCGGTCCGTTCCGACGATGGAGAGCGCGACATGGTGCCAGACGCCGGCTGCGGCCTCCGCCGCGAGAAGGTTGCGGCCGGAGGTCTGGAAGAATTCCAGCACCGCCTTGTCTTCAAATGAGGGCGAGTTGGCGAGGTCGATCACCACCTGCGTGCCGGCCATGGCCTCTTTGAGGCCCTTGCCGGTGATGGTGTTGACGCCGGTATTGGGTGAGGCAGCGACGACCTCGTGGCCGCCCTGGCGCAGAATGGGGACGGTCTTCGAGCCGATCAGGCCGGTGCCGCCGATAACGACGATCTTCATTGCGAACCTCCTAGTTCGTAGCCCGCAAGCTGGGGTTTGTGATGGTTGTGCGGCAAGCTGCCGTCAGCGAGTGTGGTCCACGACGAGGGAGACGGAGAGCGTCTTTCCACAGCAGCACCCTGTCGGTGACGACCAGGCGTTCAAGCCAGATTCATCCGAGTCTTAAGTCTCTGACTAGAACCCTTGAGAGATGTAGTACCGCACGAGTACGCTGTGGTCCAGCGCTTGCCGTGGGTGGTAGAGCCCTTCGTTCCACGTGCTGTATCCAAATGGCGTCGGTGGCCGCTGCCCAGGGAGGATGCGGAGAGGGATCGTACTTGCCCGATATCTTCAGCATGACGCCGTCCTGACGAATCTCGACACGCAAATCGGAAGCTGATCTAACAACCGGGAGAAGGATGCTCGCTCAGCAAAATGCCGGCTAGCTGTTGCTGATCCTGCTCCCAAGTTTTCCGCTCCGGCGAGTCCCAATTTGGTTCCTGCCAAAAGGGGACCCGTGCCTGTGCGCCGCCGATTTCGGCACGCCGTCCAGCCACAGCCTGAGGACTTCCTTGACCTCCAACATCGTGACCTCGCGGTAGGCCATCGCCACCTCCTCGGAGGGGCGTAGCCGGTCGGGTCACGCGGGTGGGGAATGCTGCTGAGAAACTCTCAGCTCAGGTGGGGAATGCTCGTGAGAAATTCTTCAGGAAGGGGTCCCATGGTCGTGAGAAACGACACGGAGAGATTTCGAGGGGTTATTGGTGCCCAGGGGCGGAATCGAACCACCGACACGGGGATTTTCAGTCCCTTCAAGTTCCTCGGGAAGAATGCGTTTCTCTCTGGGGACGTCCGTCAAGCACCTGCCAAGACGCGCCAAGGCAGGTACGCCGAAGCACGGTCATGCACGGTCGGCCATGACCTCGCTCAGCAGAAGCCGCGGATGGTGTCGACGAGGCGGCGCAAGCCGACCGGTTTCCGGAGGATCGCCTCGGCACCGAGCGCCTCGACGCGCGAGGTGACCGTGCCGGCGGTGACGATCAGCGTCGGGATGGCGCGCAACGCCGGGTCCCGCTGCTGCTCGGCGCGGAACTGGTAGCCGTCCATCTCCGGCATCATGAGATCGAGCAGGATCACGTCCGGCTGCGGATCTTCCCGCAGGCGTTCCAGCCCCTCGCGCCCATTCGCGGCGGTCACCACGCGAAAGCCGGCCTCGTCCAGCACCGTGGCGAGCACCTCCCGGATGTCATCGTCGTCGTCGATGACGAGAATGGTGGCCCTGGTCTCCACGTCGTTCCCTGACGGCGGGGTGGTCATGACCGGGGAAGCTCGACCCGGAACGTCGCCCCCCGGCCCGGCGCGCTTTCCAACGCGACGGTGCCGCCCATCGCGGCCGCGTTCTGGCGCACGATCCAGAGGCCGAGCCCGAACCCACCGCGAGCCTGCCCAGCGCCGACCTGAGCGAACTTTTCAAAGACCCGCGCTTGCTCCTGGGGCGCGATCCCCGGCCCCGCGTCTCGCACGGTCAACAGAGCCCGATCACCGTGCTCCTCGACGACCACCTCGACCGGCGTCCCGCGAGCATGCGTGAACGCGTTGGCGAGAAGGTTCGTCAGGATCTGGTCGAGGCGCATCGGGTCCCACCGGCCGATGACCGGACGATCGGCGCGAATCGTGAGCTCGCACCCGGCGAGCCGCGCCGGGGCGGCGAAACGTTCGACGACCTCGCGCGCCAGCGTCGCCAGATCCACTTCCTCCCGCTCGACCGAGGGCAAGGCGGGACCGGTCCGCGACACGTCGAACAGGTTCTCGATCAGCCGGCCGAGCCGCCGGCAGCTCGCGGAGGCGCGCTCGAGGCGCTGGCGTCGCTCTTCCTCCGAGAGCCGGCCCGCCAGGGCCGCCTCGACGAGGCTGTCGATGTAGAGTTGCGTGGCCATCAGCGGCGTCTTCAGCTCGTGCGACGCCGCAGAGAGGAACTGCTCGCGGATCGCGAGCGCAGCCCGCAGCTCCTCGGTGCGTTCCCGCACGCGCCGCTCCAGCTCCTCGTTGAGTCGGCTCAGTTCCTCTTTCGTCGCCTTGACGGACGCGCTCTCGACGATGGTCCAGGTCCCGCGACGCCTCACGACGGCATGGTCGTGATGCTCGAGCACTTCGAGTAGCCCGACCGAGGGACATCGGCCCACGGCGTAGCTGCACAGGCAGATCATCCGGCGCCCGACCAAGCTCTCGTTGAGCCGCGCCTCGTAGTCAGCGAAGCTCCGCCACGAGCTCTCCAGCCAGAACGCATTGCCGGTGACCCGGGCCCCCGCGTATCCGCGCTGGAGCGCGCGTTGCTCGCGCTCCGCCCAACCCGCGAGGGCGCGATCGGGGTCCAGGCGGCCGCCGTCGAGATACCAGTTCCGATAATCGACGAACTCGATCTGGCCGCGCCCGGCGCGCGTGTCGAGGTCGGGCATCGCGGCGCGCAGCAGCGTCTGCGCGTCCTCGACGCTCAAGGGGTCGGCGGTGACCCAGAGGCAATACTCGTCGTGCTCGAGACCGGTCTTGAAGTAGGGGACCAGGTAGTCGGCCAGGTCTTCCCGGCCCTCGTAGAACTGGCAGACATGCGTACCCCAGGACAGCGCACCAATCCCTGGAATGCCGGTGGGCGTGACCTGGATCTCCATGAAGCTGAGTCTAGGCACGGCTCGCGGCAGCAAGCGAGTCGAAGAGCGCAGTGAACTTCGACTGGCCGCCTTCCCAGGATCAGGACGCGCTGCGCGGCTGCAGCCCGCCTTGGCCGGGCGTTGCAAAGCCGGCGGTCCCAGCCTCCGGCGCTGTCGCCGGGGCCCGGCGCGACAGATCCTCGAGCACCGCGTTGATGAGCGCGCCGGTCAAGAGGACCATTGCAGAGATCCACATCCACATCAGCATCACGACCGCGCCGCCGATGGCGCCGTATGTCTTGTTGTACTCGCCGAAGTGCAGGACGTAGAACGAGAATCCCCACGAAGCGATCAGCCATATGGCCACCGCCACCACCGATCCCGGCGTGAGGAACCGGAACCTCCGCGGCACATCCGGCAGGACCTGATACAGAATGCCCACATGAGCGCGATCAGCAGTCCCGCCACGGGGAGCCGCAGCCACTCACGAGGCGCGCCACCGGGCCCCCGAAGGCGTGGGCGATCGGCCCGGCCGCGACGCCGACCAACGCGGCGATGAGGATCGCTGCACTGGCGCCGAAGGTGGTGAGGACGGCGAGACCGCGCGTCGCCCAGTTCGCAGCCGCGCTCGTAGAGCGCGATCGCGCGCGCTGAGTCCGCCGCCACGCCCAAACCGAGCTGATAAGCGATGCCGAGGAGCTGAGAGAGCTTTGCTCGCGTAGAGGCTCTTGAGCCCGAAGAAGTTCTCATTCGGAAGCTCAGGGACAAGGGCGTTTCCGAGGAACACGAGCGGAAGATCAGGTCGTCCACGGCGCGGCGCGGCGCTCATATCGCGTCTACGGCCCGCCGGATCCAGCGATGCGCACCGGCAAAGTAGTCGGCGGACCCCGTCCCTGATCGCCGAGCTCGACAGGAGTGGGTAGGCTCACCATGCCAAACCCGAACGAGCCGACCCGTCCGGGCGAGCCCCCCCGGCCGCCGCCATTCGAGCCGGTGCGACCCCAGCCCTCCCCGATGCCCCAGCCGCAGCCGACGCCAATGCCCCAGCCGCAGCCCGCCCCGACGCCAGGGACGCCGCCACGCGAACCCCCACAGGGGAAGAAGTAGCTCTCCGACGCGATGCGATCGAACTCGCGGCGAATGGCTCCCCCGAGATGCGCCTCGTCGTCTGGTCCCCGCGTCGCGACGTTCTCGAAGCAGTCGTCCGCCGTCACTTAGATGCCGCCGAGGGTAAGCTTGCCCAGGTCTGAAACGCAGCTCGTCGTCGTTTGCAGCAGGTTCATGCCGGCGTCACGCGGACCCTGCCCGAGGCCGTCTACGTCTACTCGCTCGTCGTGGGGGTGGATCGGCAGCCCGCTGGCGCACCGGCCAGACTCCTGAGACGCCGGACCAAGTAATTCCTCTGAATTGGTGCCCAGGGGCGGAATCGAACCACCGACACGGGGATTTTCAGTCCCCAGGTCAGGTCCGCGTGCACCAATAATAGCCGGGGACCCGGAGCGTCAAAACGCTCTCGCAAACGCTCGCAGCTGTCAATCGCGCCTCGGGGGCTCAGGCGACCGCCTTCCAGGGGTCACGCCCCGCCGGCCGGTCCTTCTTGAAGACTCACTGTCGAACCACGATTCAGATCCGGCAAATCAGCGATCGCGGTCTTGTATTCGTTCGTGCTGAGGTGCCCATAGACGATCTCGACCATGCGAGTGGTGGAGTGCTCGAGCAGCTTCGACCTCGGCTCAGCCGACGTCTGCAGCGGCAAGTGCGGCTGAACCCCTGAAACGCGAAGGCCCGCGGAATCGCTCCCGCGGGCCTTCGGATTGCTTTGAGCTCAAACGAACTGCGCTACATGCCCATCCCGTGCGCGCCGGGTCCGCCGCCCGCATCTTCCTTGTCCTTGGGGCGCTCGGCCACCATCGCCTCGGTGGTGAGCATCAGCGAGGCCACGCTCGACGCGTTCTGGAGCGCGAAGCGCGCCACCTTGGTCGGGTCGATCACGCCGGCCTGCAGCAGGTCCTCGTACTGGCCCGTCTGCGCGTTGAAGCCGAACGCGCCCTGACCCTCGCGGACCTTGTTGACGACGATCGAGCCTTCCCAGCCGCCGTTCTGGACGATCCAGCGCAGCGGCTCCTCGAGGGCGCGGCGCACGATGTCGTCGCCGAACTTCTCGCCGCCCGAGAGGCCCAGCTTCTCGAGCACGGGCAGGCAGCGCAGGTAGGCGACGCCGCCGCCGGGCACGATGCCCTCCTCGACCGCCGCGCGGGTGGCGTGCAGCGCGTCCTCGACGCGGGCCTTCTTCTCCTTCATCTCCGTCTCGGTGGCCGCGCCAACGTTGATGACCGCCACGCCGCCCACCAGCTTGGCGAGGCGCTCCTGCAGCTTCTCGCGGTCGTAGTCGGAGGTGGTGTCCTCGATCTGCGCGCGGATCTGCTTGACCCGCGCCTCGATGTCCTTCTTGCTCCCGCCGCCGTCGACGATGGTGGTGTTGTCCTTGTCGATGGTGACGCGCTTGGCGCGCCCCAGGTCCTTGAGCGTCACCGTCTCCAGCTTGATGCCGAGGTCCTCGGCGATCATCCGGCCGCCGGTGAGCGTGGCGATGTCCTCGAGCATGGCCTTGCGGCGGTCGCCGAAGCCTGGCGCCTTGACCGCGCACGCGTTCAAGGTGCCGCGCAGCTTGTTGACGACCAGCGTGGCCAGCGCCTCACCCTCGATTTCCTCGGCGATGATGAGCAGCGGCTTGCCCGACCGCGCCACCTGCTCGAGCAGCGGGAGCAGGTCCTTCATCGACGAGATCTTCTTCTCGTGGATGAGGATGTACGGATCCTCGAGCACCGCCTCCATCCGCTCCGGGTCGGTGACGAAGTAGGGCGAGAGGTAGCCGCGGTCGAACTGCATGCCCTCGACCGTCTCCAGCGTGGTCTCCAGGCCCTTCGCCTCCTCGACCGTGATCACGCCCTCCTTGCCGACCTTCTGCATCGCCTCGGAGATGATCTTGCCGATGGTCTCGTCGCCGTTGGCCGAGATGGTTCCGACCTGGGCGATCTCCTTCGGGTCCTTGGTGGCCTTGGAGAGCTTCTTCAGTTCGGCGACCACCGCCTCGACCGCCTTGTCGATGCCGCGCTTGATCTCCATTGGGTTGTTGCCCGCGGCCACCAGCTTGGCGCCTTCGCGGAAGATCGCTTGGGCGAGAACGGTCGCGGTGGTGGTGCCGTCGCCGGCCACGTCGGAAGTCTTGCTGGCGACCTCCTTGACCATCTGCGCGCCCATGTTCTCGAACCTGTTCTCCAGCTCGATCTCCTTGGCGACGGTCACGCCGTCCTTGGTGATGGTGGGAGCGCCCCACGACTTCTCGATGATGACGTTGCGGCCCTTGGGCCCCAGCGTGACCTTGACGGCGTCGGCGAGCGTGTTGACGCCGTGGAGGATCGCCTCCCGGGCGCGCACGTCGAACAGGATCTCTTTAGCAGCCATTTGGTCGACCTCTTATTCTGATTTAAAGGTGAAAGTTGAAAGTCGAAAGTTACTTTTCGATGACGCCGAGGATGTCTTCCTCGCGCATCATCAAGTGCTCCTCGCCTTCCACCTTGATCTCGGTGCCGGCGTACTTCGAGAAGAGGACGCGGTCGCCGGCCTTGATGTCGAGCGGGCGGACCTTGCCGTCCTCGAGGATCTTGCCGTTGCCGACGGCGAGCACCTCACCCTCGATCGGCTTCTCCTTCGCCGTGTCGGGGATGATGATTCCGCCCTTGGTCTTCTCCTCCTCCTGCACGCGCTTCACGATCACGCGGTCCTGCAGAGGCCTGATCTTCATTGGTTTGTCTCCTGACTGGACGTCGGATGGCTGTTGGCACTCGCGATAGGGGAGTGCGATCCGAAAACAAAGGCGCGAAGCAGGTGAGCCCTCGCGGCGTGGGACTGTTCAGGCCCCGCGAAACGCTCGCCGACGGCGAGGAATCGTTGCGACGCGGGGTGGAGCGGGTGGTAGAGATATTCGACGTCTTCGTTCTCCCTGTCCGCCGCGAAGGTGTACTGGATGAGGTCGTTGGTTCCGATGCTGAAGAAGTTCGACTTCTCGGCCAAGTGATCGGTGGTGAGCTCCGCGCTGGGCGTCTCGATCATCACGCCGATCGGGACGTCGTGCGCGAAGGCCACGCCCTCTCGCGTTACTGCTTCTGCTTCCCCTGCATGCCGAGACCCGAGTCGGCCTGCACCTTGATCTGGCGCGGCTTCGTCTCGGCCTTCTTGGGAAGGAAGATGCGCAGCACGCCATCGCGGCTCTGCGCCGTGACGTTCCCCGTCTCCACTGTCGAGGGCAGCGTAAATCTCCTGGCGAAGCTGCCGTAGGACCGTTCGACGCGATGATACCCCTCTTGCCTATCGAAGTTCTCGAGCTTGCGCTCGCCGCGCAAGGTCAGCGCGTTGCCCTCGAGCTGGATGTCGACGTCGCTGGCATCGACCTCTGGCAACTCAACTTTCAGCGTGATGCCCTCGCTGTCCTCGAAGACGTCGACGAGCGGCGACCAGCCGCCGGCTGTGCCCTGGGTTTCTTCGTAGGGCTGCTCGAAGTGCTGGTGAAATAGCTGGTGCCGCATCTGCTGCATCGCTTCACGAAGCGGATCAGAACGAATGATGGACATCTGAATCCTCCCCGCTGAACGGGCGCCTCTGTCGGCGCAGGGGAAGCCATCGACCGAACCACGGCCTCCAGCGGAGCCAACGTAACCACTTTGAATGGCCCGTCAACCTCGGGCCGAATGTCTGGCGCGGCGGGCTCCGGGCGACTATGGAGACAGGGCGGAACGATTCAGTCAGCACCAGCCCGAGGAGCCAACTTGGGCTGATCAGGGCTTCGATGACCCGTTGACCGTTCCCCTTCGCGTTCGGCACCCGCGTCACTTTCTACCGGGACGTGGGCGCCGGACGTTCCTGATGCGGAGGCTGTCGTTGGCTCGGGTAGCCGCGGGAGGTTGCCGGTTGCCCTCCCGCGGCCCCCACGGATCCGGACGTGCAGAATTGCCGCATCCGGCTCTTCGGGACACGGATTCGCTACGCGGGGTGAGCTTGCCCCGATTCCGTGGACACCTCCGATGTGATGGAAGATGGAGTCCATGGCGAGAGCGAGAAGGTCGTTCACGAAAGAGTACAAGGCCGAAGTGGCGAAGCGGATTAGGTCGCTACACGGAATGGGGACTCCGCGCAGGCGGGAGGTCATCTCCGCCGCAGCCGAAAGGCCGCTGGACCGAACCAAACTAGTTCTCGAGGAAGCTGCGCAGGCGCTTGCTGCGGCTCGGGTGGCGGAGCTTGCGCAGTGCCTTGGCCTCGATCTGGCGGATGCGCTCGCGGGTCAGGTCGAAGTCCTGACCCACCTCCTCCAGGGTATGGTCTCTCTTCTCGCCGATGCCGAAGCGCATGCTCAGGACCTTCTGCTCACGCGGCGTCAACGTGGCTAGAACATTCCGCGTCTGCTCGGCCAGGTTCTTGTTGATCAACACGTCGGAGGGCGACGTGATGGCCTTGTCCTCGATGAAGTCGCCCAGGCGGCTGTCTTCCGCCTCGCCGATCGGGGTCTCCAGCGAGATCGGCTCCTTAGCGATCTTCAGCACATTGCGCACCTTGTCGAGCGGCAGCCCCATCTTTTCCGCGATCTCCTTCGTCGTGGGCTCGCGGCCGATCTCCTGCACCAGGTAGCGCGAAGTCCGCATGAGCTTGTTGATCGTCTCGATCATGTGCACCGGCACGCGGATGGTGCGCGCCTGGTCGGCGATCGCGCGGGTCATGGCCTGTCGGATCCACCACGTCCCGTAGGTGGAGAACTTGTAGCCGCGCTGGTACTCGAACTTGTCCACCGCCTTCATCAGGCCGATGTTGCCCTCCTGGATGAGGTCCAGGAACTGCAGGCCGCGGTGCGTGTACTTCTTGGCAATGGACACCACCAGGCGCAAGTTGGCTTCGACCAGCTCCGCCTTGGCCTTCTCCGCCTTGTGCTCGCCCGCGGTGATGGCGTTGTAGCTCTTGCGCAGCTCGTCCACCGGCAGCAGCGCCTCCTCCTCGACGCGCTTGATCTTGCGTGGGGCGGCGGCGATGGTACGCCCGACCTCCGAGATCTCCTCCTCGGTGAAGCCCAGTCTGCGGAGCTTCTTGCGCGCAGCCTGGCCGGCCTTGGTGTTCTCGCCCTCGGCCTGGCGCAGGGCCGCGCGCAGCTCCTTGAGCGGCATGCCGGCGCGGCGCTCGAGCCCCTTCAGCTCCCTCTCCACCCTGTCGACCCGTTCGATGAGCTTCTTGAGGCTCTCGATGATCCGCTCGATCTGGCGTTTGTTCACCTCGCGTACGCGCATCTTGCCCTTCCGCAAGCGGTCGGCGATCTGCATGATCTCCTTGATGGCGATGGAGGAGTGCAGCACCGCCTCCAGCACTTCCTGGTCGCCCTCCTCGATGCGCTTGAAGATCTCCACCTCGCCCTCGCGGGTGAGGAGCGACACCGACCGCATCTTGCGCAGGTACATGCGCACCGGGTCGTTGGACTTGGTGAGGCTGTCGTCCTCCTCCTCGCGCTCGGCGGGGGCCTCCGTCTCCTCCACCACCTTGTTAGCGGCCGCCAGCTCCGGCTCGGCCGGCTTGGTCGATTCGGGCAGCTTGACGTTGCTCGCCTCGTCGACGATGGCGATGTCGTTGTCGCCGAACATCGACATCACGTCGTCGAGCTGGTCGGAGGAGACGATATCCGACGGCAGCGCGTCGTTGACCTCGTCGTAGGTGAGGAAGCCCTTGTCGCGGCCCAGCGCGAGCAGGTCCTTCACCTCCTTGCGCTCGGTCACCTTGCCCTTCTTGAGGACATCCTCGTCCTCGTCTTCCTCGGCGGGCGGGGGCTGGACGTCCTCCTCCTCGTCGTCGAACGCGGTGGCCGCCTCCTGGCCCGCGCCCTCCTCGTCGACGTCCTCGTCGTCCTGAGCGGCCTTCTTGTTCTTCTCCTTCCGGGGGGCGCCCTGGTCGCGGGTGCGGGCGGACCTGTTCCTCTCAGCCATCACGACTCCGGGCGGTGCGGGCGGGCGGGCACCTCGTGGCGGTGAACCATAATGGGCACGGCGCCTTTGCGCTCCTGCAAGCCAGCCGTGCTGGCTACAAATGCCATCCGCGCGCCGCCGGGGTAAGACGCCACACATGATCGACCTCCTTCGGTTCGTTTCGGGACTCGCCGCCGATCTTGTTCGCCGTCACGGAGAGCTCATCGCGGAAAACGCGCTGCTTCGCCAGCAGCTCATCGTGGCGCACCGGAAGGTCGCGGGCCGCGTCCGGTGGGCACCTTGGCAACGATTCATCATTGCTCTCGCCGCGCGCGTCGCGCCGGGTTGGCGTGAGGCAACCTTGCTCGTCCAGCCGGCGACTATCCTCCGCTGGCATCGGGCCGGATTCCGCGCCTTCTGGCGGCGGCGCTCTCGGCCGTCGGGACGGCCGCCCACCCCGCGCGCGGCACTGATCCGAGAGATGGCGGCGCGCAACCCGCGCTGGGGCGCCGAGCGCATCCGTGGCGAGTTGCTGAAGCTCGGCGTCCGCGTCTGTAAGCGAACCGTTCAACGGTACATCCGCGGTTCCAGGCCCCGAGGCGACGGCCAAGGCTGGTCGACGTTCTTGCGCAACCACGTCACATGGGCGTGCGACTTCGTCCAGACGTACGACGTCCGGTTCCGCGAGGTTTTCGTGCTCTTCTTCCTCGACCTCCGCCGCCGAAAGATCATTCACGCCGCGGTCACGTATGCGCCGACCGACGAATGGTGCGCGCAGCAGGCCCGGAACGCCTCCATGGACGGCGCGCCAGATTGCTTGTCTGCGACCACGACACGAAGCTCGGCGCTCGCTTCGCTGGCGTACTCACGTCGTCGGGCGTGCGCGTCGTGCGCACCGCGGTACGCGCGCCGGACATGAATGCCTTCGCTGAGCGCTTGGCGGGCACGCTCCGCCGAGAGTTGCTCGATCACATCCTCATCCTCGGCGAGGAACATCTTCGACGCGTCGTCACCGAGTACGTGCGTTTCTACAACGACGCACGCCCGCACCAAGCTCTCGCGCACCAGCAGCCCATTCCACGTCTCCCGGAGACCGAGGGACGCGTTGACGCAATCCCTGTGCTCGCCGGACTCCACCATGACTACCGGCGCGCCGCTTGATGCGCGCCGCGCCGCGATGCCCAGCTACATTCTCGAGCGTGATGGGATTTGTAGCCAGCACGAGCAAAGGCGAAGCCGGACCGCGGCGGCTCCACCTGTGCGATAAGGACAGGCGGAGAAAGGAGCCCCCATGCCGGAGAGCGTCTACAAGATTGTCGAGCTGGTCGGCACCAGCAGTGAGTCGTGGGAGAAGGCGGCGACGGCAGCGATCGAGCGCGCGGCGAAGTCGCTCCGGGATCTGCGCGTCGCGGAGGTCGCCCAGCTCGATCTGCAGATCGAGGACGGCAAAGTGAAAGCCTACCGGGCAAAGGTGAAGGTCTCCTTCAAGTTCGAAGGCAAGTGACGCAGACCGCGAGGAAGCCCGCCGCCGAATCAAACTCGTCCTGCGGAAGGTCCGCCCGCCTGCAGCGAGCGAATCGGACCGAACCACAACGCGGCGCCGCGCCGCGCGCAGCGAAGCCGCCACCGTCCGTCCTGGTCTGCTACGCAGCTTTGGTGCCCAGGGGCGGAATCGAACCACCGACACGGGGATTTTCAGTCCGCTGGTCGAAATTCACACCTGGCGCTGATGGCAGCGATTGCTGCGCTTCGGGGTCGAAGAAGGGTCTTTGCGTCGCACTCGTGCGCCGCGTCCTCGCGGAGCCAGCGAATCGGGGCCGGTCGTTCCATCCTGACTAGGCGGGCATCACGCCGGCGAGCAGACCTGGCGGAGGATGTCCAGCTCCTCGAGCGCCTTGCCCGCGCCGATCACGACCGAGCAGAGCGGGTCCTCGGCGAGGAACACCGGCAGGCCCGTCTCCTCGCGGAGCAGCGCATCGAAGCCCTTCAAGAGCGCGCCGCCGCCCGCGAGCACGATGCCGCGGTCGGCGATGTCGCCGGCGAGCTCGGGGGGCGTGCGCTCGAGTGTACCCTTCACCGCCTCGACGATGGCGTTGACAGGCTCGGCGAGCGCGTCGCGGACCTCCTCGGAGCTGACGGTCAGCGTGCGCGGCACGCCGGCGACCAGATCGCGCCCCTTGATGTCCATCGTCAGCACGTCGTCGCTCGGGTAGGCGTTGCCGACGGTCATCTTGAGCAACTCGGCCGTGCGCTCGCCGATGAGCAGGTTGTACTCGCGCTTGATGTGCTGGGTGATCGCCTCGTCCATTTTGTCGCCGCCGACGCGCACGCTCTTTGCGCAGACAATGCCGGCGAGGCTGATCACCGCGACGTCGGACGTGCCGCCGCCGATGTCCACGATCATGTTGCCGGAGGGCTCGGTGATGGGCAGGCCGGCACCGATGGCGGCGGCAATGGGCTGCTCGATCAGGTAGACTTCGCGGGCGCCCGCGCTCTTGGCGGCCTCGCGGACCGCGCGCCGCTCGACCTCGGTGATGCCCGAGGGAATGCCGATGATGATGCGCGGTTTGACCAGCGTCGAGCGGTTGTGCACGGCCCGGATGAAGTAGCGCAGCATGGCGGCGGTGATCTCGAAGTCGGCGATGACGCCGTCCTTCATCGGCCGGATGACGACGATGTTGCCGGGCGTACGCCCGAGCATCTCCTTCGCCTCCTTTCCGACCGCGAGCACCTTCTTGCCGCCCCGCGAGTCCTGCTGCACGGCCACCACGCTGGGCTCGTTGGAGACGATGCCCATGCCGCGGACATAGATCAGCGTGTTTGCGGTGCCGAGGTCGACTGCGAGGTCGCGTGAGAAAAGCTTGTACAGCCCATTGAACATGGAGCGCTTTGAACCTTGGCGGCGGGGGTGAGAGAGACGCGGGACGCCAGCAAAGGCGAGCAAGTGAGTCAACACGCGCGGACGCCGGTTATGCCCGGGTTGCGCTCTGGAGTGGCACCGACGGGCATGCCGGCCGCGGCCGGCCGTCGCTGATCGCTCTTTTACCTCGACTTGCTCCACCTGGCGTGCGCGATCATCTGGAGGTCGCCGAGTTTCTCCTGCGCCGTGTAGTAGCGCCGCTTGCCGGGGCGGGGCGGTTCGATGACCTGCACCTCGTCGGGTGTCTTTGTGCTCATCCTAGGCTGCTCCTATGACTCGCGCAGCCTGTCCGGTTCAAGAGGGGGCTCATCACATGGCCGCACCGCGGGTCCCGGCATGTTATGAAGTCGGAAGCTCTCATGCCCAAGAAGCGCAAGGCCACCGCCAAGAAGGTGGGCAAGAAGGCCGCCGCCGCGTCCCCCGAGCGCGACCCCAAGCAGTCAGCACCCCGCCAGGCCGCGACGAAGGCGAAGG
>Ga0209236_1001646_pt1 | contig 13511 bp, 12 predicted proteins | sample GraSoi013_1_40cm_FD_185819 | JGI IMG/M metagenome (GOLD analysis project Ga0209236, IMG submission 185819) | Grasslands soil microbial communities from the Angelo Coastal Reserve, California, USA - Sample 09_27_2013_1_40cm (SPAdes) (version 2) | ecosystem: Environmental > Terrestrial > Soil >... | reverse complement strand
GGCGTGTCGGCTCGGGCGCCAGGCGCCGCACCGCGCTATGAGCGGGGGCTCTCGGCGCCGAGCCACTGGCCACTCGACGTGAAGGGATTCGTGACGCGGGGCCAAGTGCGGCCCGGCGATCCCGCAGAATCGCATCCGGGCATCGACATCGCGGTGCCGGTGGGAACGGCGGTGCGGGCGGCCGGAGGCGGAACGGTGGCGGCCGCGGGCATCGATCCCGATTACGGGTTGTACGTCCTCTTGCGGCACCCCGAGGGGTATGAGACCATGTATGGGCACGCCTCGAGGCTACTGGTAAGCGAAGGAGAGCAGGTACAGGCGGGTCGGGTGATCGCCCTGACGGGCAACTCGGGTCGCTCCACGGCGCCCCACCTGCATTTCGAGATTCGACGCGAGGGCCGGTCGCTCGACCCCCTGACGGTCGTGAGAGAGGGGAATTAACATGGCGATCTTCACGGAGAAGCAACACGCGGGACCGGAGTCGGAGGCCGGGCTGTCGATCATCGGCACCGGGATGCGCGTGGAGGGAGACGTGTCGGCCGACGGCGTCGTGAAGGTCGAGGGCTCGATCGTTGGAACGATACGCGCGGCGCGCCAGGTGCTGGTCGCTAAGGGGGGCGTGGTGGAGGGGGACATCCTCACGCGCGAGGCGATCGTCGGCGGGGAAGTGCGGGGCGGGATTCAGGCAACGGAGCGGGTGGAGTTGCAGGCGACCAGTGTGGTGCACGGCGACATCACAACGCGGCGCCTCCTCGTCCAAGAGGGAGGGGAGATCAATGGGATTCTGCACATGGGCGCCGAAGTGGCCGAGTCGCTGGAGGGTGGCCCGCTCGCTGGAAAGATGTCCGCCGGCCATTGAAGTCGGACGGCTTGGGATATCCACATACGCTGTTGTTTGGCGTGTGGATAGTCCATCTCGTTACGACTAAAGATGTTGTAAACAGGCCCTGTGGGAATCTCGCCTAGATTTGTGGATTAAGTGTCACAAAGATACACGCTTGGTGTCGCCTCGCTGTCCAAACCTCTGGCCCGTCAGGACCGCGTTCCATGCAGCTGTCGCAACTGGTGGGCTACCTCGACGACTATCTACGGGTGCGGGATGTCCCCGATGCTTCCGAAGCACTGAACGGGCTCCAAGTGGGCGGCCGCGCAGAGGTCACGCGAGTGGCTGCAGCGGTGGACCTGTGCGAAGCGACGGTGCGACTCGCGGCCGAGGGTGGGGCCGACTTCCTGATCGTGCATCACGGGTTGTTCTGGGGTGGACTGCGGCCGCTGACCGGCCCGCAGCTGCGCCGCGTCGCGGGCCTCTTGAAACACGACATCGCGCTGTACGGCGCGCACCTTCCGCTCGACCTCCATAGCGATGTCGGCAACAATCCCGTGCTGGCGCGAGAGCTCGGCGTCACCATCAAGGGCGAGTTCGGCGAGTCTCGCGGCGTCGCTATCGGTGTGTGGGGCGAGCTCGCCGTGTCGCGGGCCGAGCTGGAGCAGCGGCTCGCGCGGACGCTCGGCGCGCCGCCCAAGGTGCTGGCCTTCGGCCCCGAGACGACGCGACGCGTGGGGATCGTGACGGGCGCCGCGGGCGGGATGATCGGGCAGGCAGCGGCGGCCGAGCTCGACACCTTCATCACCGGCGAAGGCCTGCACCACAGCTACTTCGATGCCGAGGAGCTCGGGCTCAACGTCTTGCTGGGCGGCCACTACGCGACTGAAACGATGGGAGTGAAGGCGCTCGCCGCGCACCTCCAGTCGCGATTCGGGCTGCCCTGGGTGTTCTTGGATCATCCGACCGGGCTGTGACGGCACGACGCGTCCTCGCCCTGCTCGCCGCCGCGGAGTTGCTGGGGATGGCGCCGTGGTTCAGCGCGTCCGCGGTAGCGCCTGCACTCGCCCGCCTATGGCAGCTCTCGCCCACGGGAACGGCCGCGCTCACCAGTTCCGTGCAGCTCGGCTTCGTCGCCGGCGCGCTCGTGAGCGCAGTGCTCACTCTGTCCGACAGGTGGTCGGCGCGCCGGCTCGTGGCGGGGAGCGCCGCGTTGGCGGCCGTCGCCACGATGGGCGTCGCCGCGTCTCGGGGGCCGACGGCGGCGATCGCGTGGCGGTTTCTCACCGGGGCTGCCCTCGCCGGCGTTTATCCGCCGGGGATGAAGCTCGCCGCCGGCTGGTTCCGGGAGGCCCGCGGCTGGGCGATCGGCACTCTCGTCGGCGCGCTGACGCTCGGCTCGGCGGCCCCGCACCTCGTGCGCTGGATCGTGGCGGCGGGCGCCTGGCCGGCGGTGCTCGAGGTGGCGGCAACGTCGGCGCTGCTCGGCGGCTTGCTGGTGCTGCGCATCCCGAACGACGGCCCCTACGCCGCGCCCTCCCCGCCGTTCTCCTGGACCGTAGTACCGCGCATCGTGCGAGATCGGGCTGTATTGCTCGCGAACCTCGGGTATCTCGGTCACATGTGGGAGCTGTACGCGATGTGGACCTGGATGGCCACGTTCGTGGCGGCGAGTGAGGCGATGCGTCACGGGACGGGGCAGGGTGATGGGGACGCGCCGATGGCCGGACTCCCGGCCCTGGTGACGTTCGTGGTCGTCGGGGTCGGTGCGGTCGGCAGTTGGCTGGGTGGGAAGTACGGAGACCGTCTCGGCCGCACGTGGGTGACGAGTTGGGCCATGGTGTTGTCGGGCTGCTGTGCGCTTACTGTCGGCATACTGTTTGGCGGGGCACTCTGGGTGCTCATGCCGCTACTGCTGATCTGGGGCGTCAGCGTCGTTGCCGACTCGGCGCAGTTCTCCACCGCGGTGAGCGAGCTCGCGCCGCAGGAATACGTGGGGACGGCGCTCACATTGCAGACGAGCCTCGGGTTCTTGCTCACCTGCGTTACAATCTACCTATTGCCCATCGTCTCTTCCTCTATAGGATGGCGTTGGAGCATGAGCGTGCTCGCCGTCGGCCCGGCGCTCGGTGTGTGGGCGATGCAGACCCTGCGGCGGCGGCCGGAGGCGGCGCAGCTCGCCGGCGGCCGTGGATGACTCCGTCACATCACGCCGCCGCCGGCCGGTTCCGGAACCCCTGGCCGAACGGCGCGCTGCAGCGCTTCTCCGGGGTCCTGCGGTGGCAGCTCGATCGCCTCACGAAGCCGCTGCCCGCTCAGCCCGATCCATCCGTCTTCCGTTCGGTCACGCCGGCGTTCGCGCGGCCGCGGGCGAGCGAGGATCGGGTCGTGATCACCTGGGTCGGACACGCGAGCTTCCTGCTGCAGATCGGCGGGCTCAACGTCCTCACGGACCCTGTCTGGAGCGAGCGCGCGTCACCGGTCGCGTTTGCGGGGCCGCGGCGCTGGGTGCCGCCCGGCATCGCGCTCGACGCGCTGCCGCCGATCGACGTGGTCCTGATCTCCCACAACCACTATGACCACTTGGACGACGCGACCGTGCGGCGGCTCGCCGCCAACGAGCCCGGCGCGCGCTGGATGGTGCCGCTCGGCCTCGCCCCCTTCTTGCGCGCACGGGGCGCGCGGCAGGTGCTCGAGCTCGACTGGTGGCAGGAGAAGGGTGTCGACGGCGTCGTCATCGGCTGCACGCCGGCGCAGCACTTCAGCGCCCGCGGCTTTGGCGATCGGAACCGGACCCTGTGGTGCGGCTGGGCGCTCGCGAGCGTCGCGCGCCGGGTGTATTTCGCGGGGGACACGGGTTATCACCCGTCCTTCGGCGCCATCGCCGATCGGTTCGGCCCGTTCCAGGCAGCGCTGTTGCCGATCGGGGCATACGAGCCCCGCTGGTTCATGCGGCCGGTCCATCTGAATCCGGAAGAGGCCGTGCAGGCATTCCGCGATCTGGTTGCCGCCCGACGGCCGGCGACGGGGCGGCCTGCCGTGATGGTTCCGATGCATTGGGGCACGTTCAAGCTCACCGATGAGCCGATGGACGAGCCGCCGGTGCGGGTGGCCCGCGCCTGGGGGGCGGCCGGACTCGCGCTGGAAGACCTGTGGGTCCTCGCGCACGGGGAAAGTCGCACGCTCTAGCCGGGACCGAAGGGTCCCGATGGGAGATCATGCATGACGAGCCGTCCGGTGACGCTGTTGCTGCTTCTCGCGGCGTGCGCTCACAACCCCGCTTCGTCGGCAGCCGCTCCCCCCGCCGTGGAGGCGCTGGCGCTTCCCCCACGGACGGAGCTGCGCGGGCCGCCTCGCGGTGAGGACTGGCAGGGGCTCGGGGTGGAGGCGGCGGCGCTGCTGTCGCAGTATATCCGGATCAACACGACCAACCCGCCGGGCAACGAGCTGTCCGCGGCGCGCTGGTTCGCGACGGTGCTGCGGCGGGACGGGGTGGAGAGCCAGATCTTCGAGCCGGCGCCGGGCAAGGCGAATCTGTACGCCCGGCTCAAGGGTGACGGCAGCGCGCGACCGCTGATCCTGCTCAATCACATGGACGTGGTTCTTGCCTCGCCCGAATTCTGGCGCGTGGACCCGTTCGCCGGCGCGATCCGGGAGGGGTACGTGTGGGGCCGCGGGGCGCTCGACATGAAAGGGGAGGGGATCGTCGAGCTGCTGAGCATGATCGCGCTGAAGCGCGCCGGCGTGCGGCTCCGGCGCGACATCATTTTCCTCGCCACCGCGGACGAGGAGATCGGCGCCGGGGTGGGTGCCGGCTGGATGGCGGAGCGGCATCCGGAGTTGGTGCGGGAGGCGGAGTTCCTCCTCAACGAAGGCGGTACCATCCGTGCCGATGAGGCGGGGCACGTCGAGTACGTGGGGGTCGGCACCACGGAAAAGTCGCCGTTCTGGCTTGAGCTGACGGCGCGCGGCACGGCGGGGCACGGCTCGCGGCCCACGCCCGACAACCCGGTGCACCGGCTGGTCCGGGCGCTGGCACGGATCGCGGCGTTCCAGACGCCGCTCATCGTGACGCCGACGGTGGAGCGCTATTTCCACGATCTGGCCGGAATCGAGGCGGACACGGGGCGGCGGGCCGCGCTCGCGAACGTGCGCGCGGCGATTCAGGACTCCGAGGCGGCCCGGCGGCTCACGGGCGACCTCACGTACAACGCGCTGCTCCGGAATACCATTTCGATCACAGGGCTCAAGGCCAGCGACAAGACCAACGTGATCCCGCCGGTGGCCAGCGCGGCGATCGACGTGCGGCTTCTGCCCGGGCAGCCCCCGGAGGCGTTCCTCGCCGAGCTGGTGCGGGTGGTGAATGACTCGGCGGTGACGATCCGCCCGCAAGGGCCGAACTGGCCGGCGACCGAAAGCCCCGTCGAGACGGAGCTGTTTCAGGCGATCGTCGCCGCCACGCACGCTCGGGATCCCCACGCGCTGGTGACGACGCCGGTCCTGGCCGGGTTCACCGACAGTCACTATTTCCGCCGCCTCGGCATCGTGAGCTACGGGGTCTCGCCGTTTCCGCTCAATGACTCGGAGGGGCGCGGCGTGCACGGCAACGACGAGCGGGTGAGTCTCGCCGATCTCACCTTCGGGGTGCGCTTCTTCTACGACATCGTGGCGCGCGTCGCGGCGCGGTGATCGGGCCGCTCGTCTATCCTCGCCGCTATCCGCCCAGTCGCGAGCCGCGCCCGCCGCGGTGGGAGCGCTGGGTCAAGGTGCCGTTCGGGCTCGCGGTCGAGCGGCTGTGCGCGCCGCTGGCCCGCTGGGACCCGGCCGAGTTACGCGTGCCGGAGATTCCGATGCGCGTGCGCGGCCTCGGCGCCGCCTTCGCAGGCTACCGCATCGCGTTCGTCACCGACCTGCACCACAGCCGCACCGTTCCGACGTGGTGGCTGGAAGAGATCGCGTCGCGGACGACGGCGCTCGCGCCGGACCTCGTCGCGCTGGGCGGCGACTTCGTGAGCCATTCGCGGCGCGAGCTGGCCGGACTGTCCGGCCCCTTGCGGCGCCTTGCCGCACGCGACGGTGTGGTCGCGGTGCTCGGCAACCACGACCACTGGGTCGACGCCGAGGCTGTGGCGGCCACGGTCGCGGCGTGCGGGATCGACGTGCTGGTGAACCGGCACCGCCTCGTGCAACGGGCCGGCGCGGCCCTCGCCGTGGCCGGAGTGGATGACTTCTCGCACGGGGCCGTGCGCCTCGACGAGGCGCTCGCGGGGGTCGATGGGGCCGTGCCGCGAATCGTCCTCTCGCACAATCCGGACCTGATCGAATACCTGCCGCCGGGGCTGCGCGTGGACGTGATGCTCTCCGGCCACACGCATAACGGCCAGCTCCATTGGCCGCTCATCGGGCCCCTCACCGTGCCGTCGCAGTTCGGCAAGCGGTACCTGCACGGCCTGAAGCGCGTCGGCGAAACGTGGCTGTACGTGTCGGCGGGAGTGGGGACGTCCGCGATTCCGTTTCGGTGGGGGAATCCGCCAGAATTGCCGGTGATCAGGTTGGAGGGAGCAGGATAGGCCACGACTAGACGCACAGACGCACCGCGGTTCACGGGTCACGGTCTCCCGCTGTGCGCCTGCGCGTCTAGTTCGTTGGTGTTCCTCAGCCCTAGTTACTGCTCACTCCTGCCTGTCTGGGCCTCGCGTTCTTCACGTACTTGTCGAACCATTCGAACATCTCCGCCATCACATGCAGCACCGATTCGCGCCCGGTGTAGCCGTGGGCTTCGAGGGGCAGCATGACGAGCCTGGCCGTCTTCCCCAGGCCTTTGAGCGCGGCGTAGAGCCGCTCCGACTGAATCGGGAAGGTGCCCTGGTTGTTGTCGGCCTCGCCGTGGATCAGGAGAATCGGCTCGCTGATGCTGTCTGCGTGGACGAACGGCGACATCCGCAGATACACCTCCGGCGCCTCCCAGAAGGTCCGCTCCTCGTTCTGGAAGCCGAAGGGGGTGAGGGAGCGGTTGTAGGCGCCGCTGCGGGCGACGCCCGCCCGGAACAGGTCGGTGTGGGCGAGCAGGTTCGCCGTCATGAACGCGCCGTAGCTGTGCCCGCCGACACCGATGCGCTCGGGGTCGGCCACGCCGAGGTCAACGACCGCCTTCACCGCCGCCCGGGCGCTCATCACGAGCTGCTCCACGTAGTGGTTGTTGGCTGTGTCGCCGCCCAGGATCGGCATCTTCGGGTCGTCGAGCACGGCGTAACCCTGGGTGAGGAACAGCAGCTGCGACGGGCCACGGACGAGGTTGAAGCGGTTGGGAGCCGCGGTGACCTGGCCTGCGGCCGCCGCCGAGACGAACTCCGTGGGGTAGGCCCACATCACGACCGGCAGCCGCGAGCTTCCCCCCCCCGCCCGGGCGTAGCCGGGGGGAAGGTACAGGGTTCCCGACAGCGGGATGCCGTCCTCGCGGGTGTAGGTCACCAGCCGCTTCTGAACGCCGGTGAGCTGAGGGGTGGGGTCCTTGAACTCGGTGAGAGCCCGGAGCCGGCCGCCGGCGAGCCGGCGCACGAAGTAGTTAGGCGGCTCGGTGCGCGACTCGCGACGCGTCAGGACGTCGCGGCCGGCGTCGTCGAGTAGCGCGACGACGGCCTCGTAGTGGACGGTGTCGGCGCGCCACAGCCGTTCCGTGCGCTTCGTTTGAAGATTCAGCCGGTCGAGGAACGGCAACTCCCCCAGCGGTGAGGCGCCTGCCCCGGACAGGTAGATCCAGTCGCCGCTCTTCGCCAGGACGCGGTCGCCCGCCGCCGTGCTGCGGGTCAGGGGCGTGCCGGGGTCGCCGTAGCGGTCCTCGGCGCTGCGGTCCCAGAGCAGTTGCGGCGCGGGGGGGGGGGGAGTGCCCGCAGTGCGCGTGTTCAGAATCCACGTCCTTGTCCAGCGATGCTCGCGGTCGTACTGGGAGAGCAGCGCGAGGCCTTGGTCGTCCCACACCATCCCCGCGTAGCGCTTCTCGAGTCGCGCCAACTCCACGGGGTCACCGGCGAACGGGGCCGCGAGGCGCACGACGCGGTCCTGATGGGGGACCTTCGTCCGAGGGTCTCCGCCGTCCAGCGCCTCCGTCCACACCAAGGTGGCGGCCGTTGCCGGCTGCCAGGCGACGGCCCGTGGGCCGGTGCGCACGCCTCGGAGTGGGACATTCTCGGCGAGCGGCAGCGCGGCGAGCGCGCCAGCGACCTCGCCCTTCAAGTTCCAGACCTCGAGCTGCTTGGGGAAGCGGTCGGCCGGAACGAGATAGGAGTACGGCCGGAGTGTCTTCACGATCAGCAGGAATTCGCCCCCCGGCGCGGCGTCGACACGGTCGAACACCGCTGGCGCACCGACCGGCGTCCGCGCGCCGGTCGCCACATCCACCAGCGCGAGCTGGGCGGTGAAGTAGTAGTCGAACAGCGCTTCATCGCGGGCGTTCGCCAGTAGATCCTCGTACGTGGGCGCCGGCGCAGGGCGGCCCGACGTCTGTTGGACGGTCGGCCCGGCGGGCACCTCGGGTGCGGGCGGCGGGGCGCCACGGCCGTCGGGCAGAAAGAGGCACAGCAGGCGGGCGCTGTCGGGCATCCACTGGCATGGCGGGCCGTCGGCGGCGTTGAGCGGCGGGACGGCGAGCCGCCGGGCCTGGGCGGTCGTCACGTCCGCCATCCACAGGACGATCGCGCTGTCGCCGGGGATCGTGAACGCGATGCGCCGCCCGTCGGGAGACCAGCTGGGGAAGGCGATGTGGCCTGCCGGCGTCGCAATCCGGCGCTGGGTCCCGTCGGCCACGCGCTCGAGCACCAGGCTGGTGATGAGCGACGGCTGGTGCGGCCCGTTGTTGCGCGCGTCGATCCGACTGCCCGCGAGCCGCAGCATCGGGCGGGCAAGCTCGGCGATAGTCGGCATGCTGCGCTGCTCCAGCAGGAGCAGCCATTGGCGGTCGGGGCTCACGCTGACGGCGGGCGGGGGCGGCGCGTCGAGGATGTCGATGACCACTTGCGGCGGCGTTCTATAGGTCGTTTGCGCGGCGGCTGGGGAGCCGACGCTCCAGGCGATGCACAGGGCGAGGGCGAGTCGACGCATACTGGTGCTCCCGAATGACTGAGAATCGGTGGCTGACAACTGGCGGCTACTTCACTGACACCACAAACCGCACGGTAATGGTCTCCGCCGTCTGCGGCGAGACGGTGCAATAGCAATCCCTTCCCAGCAGGCGCTTCACGCCGAGCACCTCCGCTTCCGCGATCCCGGCTACGTCGCGGTACGTGATCTCGAAGGTATGCCCGTCGATCAGGCGGTACCCTACCGGGCGGCCAAGCAGGCGGTGGTGCGGATCGATGCGGGCGAGCCCGTCGGCGAGCTGATGTTGCACCTCGGCCAGCCGCTCGGTCGTCGAGGTGCTCTGTACGTCGCTCATGTAGGCTGGTTGGTGCGCGTGGCGCTGGCGTTGCGGCGCATCCCGGCGGGGCCGGGCCGCGCGAACGGTGTATCGGCGTAGCGGCGTTGGAACTCGGCGTCGTCGGCCGCGAGCAGGGCGGCGAGGTCGGGCGCCCGGAGATCCGCGCGAGGCGCGAGCTCGGGGTCCATCGCCGGACGCGCGAACTTCACGTTCCACGGGCACACGTCCTGACAGATATCGCACCCGAACACCCAGTCGCCCACCATCGCACGCTCGACGACGGTGAAGTCGCCGCGCTTCTCGATGGTGAGATAGGCGATGCAGCGCCGGGCGTCAAGCTCGCGCGGTGCCGCGAACGCCTCGGTCGGACAGGCGTCGAGGCAGCGACGGCACGTGCCGCAGCGATCGACGTCGAAGGGCAGGTCCGGCGCCAGGTCGGCGTCGGTCAGCACGGTGCCGATGAATGTGAAGGAGCCGAGTGCCGGGTGGATCAGCATCATGTTCTTGCCGATCCAGCCGAGGCCGGCGCGCTGGGCCAGCTCGCGCTCGGGGACCGGGCCGGCGTCCGCATAGCAGCGCGTGGTGGCGCCGGGCGCGACGTCCCGGATCGCGGCGGCGAGTCGCTCGAGGCGGGGCCCGAGTACCCGGTGGTAGTCGGCGGACCAGGCGTATTGAGCGACTCGGGCGGTCCCCGGAGCCGCCGGCCCGGAGTCGGCCGAGCCGTGGAAATAGTTGGTCAACGTGACGACCGCGACGCGGGCTTCCGGGAGGATGCGCGCGGGGTCTTTCCGTTTCTCCGCTTGGCGGTGGAGGTACGTCATCGTGGCGGCGTGGCCGGCGGCGAGCCAGCGGTCGAGCTCGGCGGCGTGGGCGTTCCGCGCGAGGGCCGTGACGCCGACGGCGTCGAACCCGAACGCCGTCGCTCGACGCTTCACCTCGACGCTCCGCTCGACAGGGTTCATAGCCCCATCGTCTCCCGCCGCCAGCGGGCGAAGTTCACGACATCGTCCACGGGCGGCACCGCCGCCTCGTCGCCGTAGGCCGTGAACATGCGCCACCGCAGGTACTCGCGCGGCGGCAGCGGTAGGAACGGCGGGTGACGGTACCAGCCGCGCGCGCGGAAGCTCCACGCCAGGCGCACGAGGTCGAGCGCCAAGCGCGGGTTCACCGCGGCCCGTAACGCCAGCTTCGCGTAGAACACGGTCCAACTCCCCGCCGTCCACATAGTTCCTGTATATTGAGCGCCTATGGCGCTCGCAAGCGGCCTCGCGGCCGATCGCACCACTGCGTCTCATGCCCTGGCGCGCTACCGGAGCGAGTTCCCGATCTTCCGGGACCGCATCTACCTGAACACCTGCTCGCTGGGCGCGCTGGGCGAGCGCACCCGCCGCAAAGTAGCCGAATTCCTCGACCTCTGGCAGAGCCGTGGGGCCTCGGCCTGGTACGACGTGTGGTGGGACGCGCTGGGCGAGCTGCGCCGGCGCTACGGCCGGATTGTGGGTGCCCTGCCGAGCGAGATCGCGCTCGCGCCGAGCATTTCGGTGGCGCTGAGCGCGGTGGCGGAGTCGCTCGATTACACGAAACGCCCCAAGGTAATCGTCACGTCGCTCGACTTCCCCACCGTGGCCTATCAGTGGCTCGCCAAGCAGGCCCGCGGCGTGGAGGTGGTCGTCGTGGAGAGCCCCGACCAGGTGAGCGTGCCGGTCGAGGCGATCGCCCGGGCGGTCGACGAGCGGACGGCCCTGGTCGCGACCTCGCACGTCTACTTCACGAGTGGGGCGATCCAGGACATCGCGGCCGTAGCGGCCACGGCGCACGCCAAGGGCGCCCTCTGCCTCATCGACGCCTACCAGTCGGTAGGCCAGCTGCCGGTGGACGTGAAGGCCAGTGACGTGGACTTTCTCACGGCCGGCGGGCTCAAGTGGCTGCTGGGGGGGACGGGAATCGTGTTCCTCTATGTCCGCGAGGCGCTGGCCCGCCGGCTGGCGCCGGCGGTGGCCGGGTGGTTCGGGCACCGGGACCAGTTCGCCTTCGACCCGCATGCGCTCGCATTCCACGACGACGCGCGGCGTTTCGAGCTCGGCACGCCGGCGCTCGCCGCGATCTATGCGCAGCTGGGGGGCCTCGAGTATATCGAGGAGATCGGGGTGCCGGCCATTCGCGCGGTGACCGCGGCGCTCACCGAGGACCTCATCGTACGCGCGCAGGGGCTCGGGGTCCGGCCCAAAGTAGCCGCCCGGGCGGAGCAGCGCTCGGCGATCGTCATGCTGCCAGCCGCGGATCCGCACGCTGCGGTGCGCCATCTGGCCAGCGGCGGCGTCATCGCCGACGCGCGTCCCGGGCACGTGCGCCTCTCGCCGTTCTTCTACAACCTGCAGGACGACCATGGCACAGCGCTCGAGCGGCTCGCCACGCATCTCCGTCACTGAAGACGAACGTCTCCTCACCGCCACGCCGTCGGAGCGACGGGCGTTCACGCGCACGGATCCGTGGCGCGTGCTGCGCATCCTCGGCGAGTTCGTGGAGGGGTTCGACACGCTCTCCGACGTCCAAAACGCCGTCACGATCTTCGGCTCGGCGCGGACGCCGGCGGACGACCTCTACTACGACAAGGCCGTGGAGACGGCCCGGCTGCTCGCCCGGGAAGGGTTCCCCATCATCACCGGGGGCGGCCCCGGCGTCATGGAGGCGGCCAATCGGGGGGCGCAGGAAGGCAACGGCCTCTCGATCGGCTGCAACATCGAGCTGCCGTTCGAGCAGGGGACCAACGCCTACGTGGAGCGCGCCATCCACTTCCGCTATTTCTTCGTGCGGAAGACGATGTTCGTGAAATACTCGACGGCCTTCGTCGTGTTTCCCGGCGGATTCGGCACGATGGACGAGCTGTTCGAGGCGCTGACGCTGATCCAGACCGGGAAGGTCAAGCACTTCCCCGTGGTCCTCTTCGGCGCGGACTACTGGAGCGGGCTGGTCGAGTGGCTCCGGGAGCGCGTCGCGGGAGAAGGCAAGATCAACACGGCGGATCTGGAATTGTTCCACGTCACCGACGATCCGATGGATGCGGTGCGTCGGATCCTCAAGGCGCGCGAGCGTCGCAGCCAGGTCCTCACTGCCCTCGCTCCCTGACATGCCCACCCGCAAGGATTACCTGCGCGGCCCGCGCATCGACCCCCGTCCCGTCACGGGCAAGGAAACCGTCCCCGAGCTGGTGGAGAACGCGTTTCTGGCCTACAACGCGGGGCGGCTGGCCGAGGGGTGCCGGTTGTTCACCGAGCGTATGCTCGAGCCCGAGGTGACCGTGGGGATGAGTCTGACCGGCGCGATGACGCCGGCCGGCCTGGGGATGTCCACGATCATTCCGCTCCTCGAGGCGGGGTTCATCGATTGGATCGTGTCCACCGGCGCCAACCTCTATCACGACGCGCACTTCGGTCTCGGCCTCACGATGCATAAGGGGACCCCGTTCATCGACGACGTCGCGCTGCGGGAGGAAGGCGTCGTGCGCATCTACGACATCTTCTTCGACTACGAGGTGCTGCTCTCGACCGACGCGTATGTCCGCGAGGTGTCGGCGCGGCCCGAGTTCCAGCGCCCCATGAGCACCGCCGAGTACCACTACCTGCTCGGCGGCTATATCCTGGAGCGCGAGCAGGCCCTGGGGATCACGCGCAAATCGGTGCTCGGTGTGGCGCACCGCTGCAGCGTCCCGATCTACACCTCTTCGCCCGGCGACTCGTCGATCGGCATGAACGTGGCCGAACAGGCCCTCGCAGGCAGCCAGCTGCGCTTCGACGTCAGCGCCGATGTGAACGAGACCTCCGCGATCGTGTTCGCCGCCAAGGTCTCCGGAGGCAAGAGCGGTGTGTTGATCATCGGCGGGGGCAGCCCCAAGAACTTCGTGCTGCAGACCGAGCCGCAGATCCAGGAGGTGCTCGGGATCAGCGAAAAGGGGCACGACTATTACCTCCAACTCACCGACGCGCGGCCCGACACCGGCGGTCTCTCCGGCGCGACGCCCGCCGAAGCGGTGAGCTGGGGCAAGGTGGATCCCGACCAGCTGCCCGGCATGGTGGTCTGCTATCTGGATAACACGGTGGGCTTCCCGATCCTCGCCGCCTACGCGCTCGCCAAACGCAAGCCGCGACCCCTCAAGCGGCTCTATGACCGGCGCGGCGCCATCATGCGCCAATTGACCGAAGCCTACCTCGAGGCGAAGGCGGACCGCGACACGCGCGCGGAGGCGGCCACTGGCGGGGGCGCTCCCTAAGGGCGGCG
>Ga0209236_1001645_pt1 | contig 13517 bp, 9 predicted proteins | sample GraSoi013_1_40cm_FD_185819 | JGI IMG/M metagenome (GOLD analysis project Ga0209236, IMG submission 185819) | Grasslands soil microbial communities from the Angelo Coastal Reserve, California, USA - Sample 09_27_2013_1_40cm (SPAdes) (version 2) | ecosystem: Environmental > Terrestrial > Soil >... | reverse complement strand
TGCGTGGGTTCACTGATGCCGTTCGGAAAATGCTCGCCTCTCGTCATCTTCCGGCACGATCTGGCAAGAGGGCGCGCTGATCTCTTGACGGCGGCTGATTCCCTCGCGGCCAGCGGATTCGTCATCGCGGCCATCGACGCGGCGAACCACGGCGACCGGTCCTTCTGCACCAGCAACCAGACGACGTTCACCAACGGGGGATTCACTTTTCCCCAGTGCGGCACCGGAGTGACTTGCACGACCGCGCTGCCTGCGGGCGCGCAGGGGGATTCAAATCCGCCGGGCATCTGCGGCGGAAATCCTGCCGATCGCACCAAGTTCTTCAAGCTGCCGGTGAGCGCGATCTGCGCAGCCAACCCCCCGTCTTGCCCCAACTACGCCGGCGCCGACGGCATCGCCTGGGTCTCGTCGAACTACCTGGTCAGCGCCAACTTCTTCCGTACCCGCGACATCCTCCGGCAGGACATCATCGATCAGTCGCAGTTGGTGCGCGCCTTGGTCTTCACCCAGCCGGGGCCTCCGCCTACCGGGCTTCACCTTCTCTTCGACTACATGGCCCCTCAAGGGCTGATCATCGACCCGACGCCGGGAAAGGTGTACTTCGCTGGCCAGGGGCTGGGCGCGATCCAGGGTACGGTCGACGTGGCGGCGAACCCGCGTATCTCGCGCGCGGCGCTCAACACTGGCGGCGGGACGGTCGTCGACGCCCTCGCCACCTCGCCAACGTTCTCCTCGACCACGAACGCCTTGCTCGCTGGCCTCGGAATCCTGCCAGGCACACCCGCATACCTTCAGTTCCTGGTGGTGGCGAAGACGGTCCTGGATCCGGCTGATCCGGTGAACTTCGCCGGCCATCTACAGTCGAGCACGTTGCGCAATCTTCTTGGAGCGCCGTTCGACGATGGCACGGGGCACCAGAACGTGAAGTCCGTTCTGACGCAGGCGGCGTTCTGCGATCAGGTGTTGCCCAATCCGTTCAACTTCATTCTCGACTCGACGGCCGGGAGCACGCCGATGTTGGCCGACCCGGGTTTCGGAACGGGAACGGGGACGTTCCAGCTGTTCTACAAATTCACCGGCACCACGCCGGACCTGACCACTTGCCCCGCGCCAGGCGGCACCAACATTCCGGCGAACGCGGTCAGTCACGGATTCTTCACCGACTTCGTTGACGCGACGATGACGGGCCGGGCGCAGACGGATGCCGCTGCATTCCTCCAAAGCGGAACGAATCCCAACTCTCTCGTAGTCCTGCAGACCTTCTGATCGAGGAACACCGATGCGCTACCTGATCGCAGCTCTGCTCCTCGCTCCCGCCGCAGCCTTCGCCGGCGGGTACGCAATCCCGAACGAGGACCCGCGCGACCTCGCTCTCTCGCAGGCCACGGTGGCCGCGCAGACCGGTCCCGAGGCGGCCCACACGAATCCGTCGGCGCTCGCCGGGCAGAAGGGACTGGCGGTCACCGCCAGCGGCGAGATGCTCTACAACATCACCACCTGGAGCGACCCGGCGCTGGGCCGGTCCACGCTGCAGCCGAAAGCGAACTTCCCGCCGGAGGTCGCCGCGTCGTATGGCAATACGCTGCCCAACGGGATGCCGTACGGCGTGGGGCTCGCGTTCCTGGTGCCGGCCGGTGGTTCGCTGAAGTGGCCCACCAACTGGCCCGGAGCCGCACGCATCCAGTACGTCGAGCAGAGGGTATGGCTCACCGAAGCCGGCGCCGCCATCCAGCCGCATCCGCTGGCGAAGATCGGGGCGACCTTCCTCTACTACCGGATCCAGGAGACCCTCACGCAGCAGATCCCCATCCCCGGATCCCCGGGTCTAGCCACGCTCGGGATGTCGGGCGGCGCACCCACGTTCGGCGTCTCGGGCGAATTCCACGCGCCGGACGACATTCCCTTCACGCTCGGGATCGCCTATCGCCACCAGGCGCCACTGGAGCTCTCCGGCCACGCCCACTTCGACAACGTGCCGCCGAGCTTCGGGACCTTGCTGCAGGACCAGGCAGCCACCGAGCGACTCACCGTCCCCAACGACTTCTACGTCGGCGCCGCATATGACGTCCTGCCAAATCTCAAAGTCATGGGGAGCTGGAACCTCGAGCGCTGGCGCGACTACCAATCGGACACGTTCGTCGGGAGCAAGGGCTTGGTGATCAGCGTTCCCCGCAACTACCGCAACGCCTGGCTGTTCCGCTTCGGCGGCGAGTACACGAACCCGAGCTTCCTGCCGGCGCTGACGCTCCGCGCGGGTTTCCTGCGCAGCATTTCGAAGCAGCCCCGGGACACGATCTCGCCGAGCCTGACCGATGGGAACAGCTGGGCGGTTTCAGTGGGAGCAGGCTACGAGATCATCCCTGGCTTGCGCGCCGATGTCGGCTACCAGTTCGCCTTCTTCGACACCCTTCACGCGGAAGGCGCCGACGCGTTCCCCGGCACCTACGACACGCACGTTCACCTGATATCGATCGGCGCCACGTACCGGCTTCCGGACCTCTGATCGCGTCGCCAACTCGTCCCGGGACGAGTTCGGAAGTCAACGCAACCCCGGCATGCTAGCGTCGCCGTGCGATGGAACCGCTCGCGAAGCTCGGGCGCGCTCTGCGGGACGCGGGATACGCGTTCATCACGCCGACGCCGGCGACGCACCAGCGCATCCTGGCGCGCGGTGGTCAGGCCCGGACATTGCGCGACGTCTTCGGGTGGAGCAGACCGTTTCCTCCCCAGCTCTTGCCGGAAACGCAGCTCGCGCTCCTGGAGGAGGCCGGTGCGCTCGAACGCGCGGGCCTCTTGCTGCGCAGCCGGGTGCGCTTCTCCTCCCTCGGGCCGCTCCTGCTCGCGCACTCCGCCTATCCGACGACCGCCCCGGACGCCGTGTTCTTCGGCCCGGATACGTACCGGTTCGCTTCGTTCCTGACCGCCCGCGCGCCGCAGCGGATCGGCTCCCTGGCTGACGTCGGATGCGGCACCGGGGCGGGCGGCCTGCTTCTCGCTTCGCGCGCCGCGTCGGTCGAGCTCCTGGACGTGAACGCAAAGGCGCTGGCGTTCGCGCGCGCGAACTGCGAGGTGAACGAGGTGGCCGCGCGCGTCTGCGCGAGCGACGTGCTCTCGGGCGGCAGCGAAGCCGTCGACCTGGTGATCGCGAATCCCCCTTATCTCGCGGACGACGCCGGCCGCACCTACCGCGACGGGGGCGGCGCCCTGGGGACCGGTCTGTCCGTCCGGATCGTCCGCGAGGCGCTGGACCGGCTGCGGACGGGAGGCCGCCTGCTCCTCTATACGGCAACGCCGGTGATCGAAGGCGAGCACGTCCTCTGGCCGCAGCTCGAGCCACTCTTGCGCGGCCTTCGCCACGATTACCGAGAGCTGGACCCGGACGTCTTCGGTGAGGAGCTGGAAAGGCCCGCCTACGCGCGCGTCGAGCGCATCGCGGTGATCGGGCTGGACGTGGTCAAACCGTAGCAGTACATGGCTCCCCCCGCATGCCGGGCGCATCCAAGCCGAGCATGGAACCTCCGCAGCTTCACCTCGCCCTGACCTGGTTCGCCCGCGAGCGCTTGGAACCTCGCCTGCCCGATCGGCCCGCGGACGCCGCCGACGCGGGGCGCCTGCGGGCGCTCGAAGCCGCCTTCGTCGAAAGCGAGCGCGCCGCGGTGGCGGCGCGGGCAATGGAGGCCCCGCGCACGCCGGATGCATTCGTACGTTGGTTCGAAGAGCTGCGTGAGACCGGACCGGGGCAGGGCGACCCGCTCTTTCCCTGGCTGGCGCAGACCGCGTCGCTGGCGGAGATGAAGTGGTTCCTCGCCCAGGAAGTCGCGGGCGAAGCGGGGTTCGACGATCTCCTGGCGCTGACCCAGGTGAAGATGCCCGTCCAGGCGAAGCTGGAGCTGGCCCGCAACTACTGGGACGAGATGGGCCGGGGACGGCCGTCGGCGATGCACGGCCCGCTCCTCTCCGATCTCGCCCGCGCGCTCGGCGTCAACGCGGATCCCGAGAAGACCGTCTGGGAATCGCTCGCGCTCGCAAATCTGATGGTGGCGCTCGCGCTCGATCGCCGCTACGCGTACCATTCCATCGGAGCGTTGGGCGCGATCGAGCTGACCGCCCCCGGGCGCGTTGCGCAGGTCGATCGCGGCCTCGCGCGGCTCGGTGTGCCGAAGGCGGCGCGGCGCTACTTCACCCTGCACGCGACGCTCGATCTGAAGCACAGCGAAGCATGGAATCGCGAGGTCCTTCGGTCCTTGGTCGCGCGGGAGCCGCGCGCGGCCCAGGCGATCGCCGAGGGAGCGCTGATGCGGCTGCGCGCGGGGGCGCGCTGCTTCGACCGGTACCGTCGAGAGCTACAGCCATCCGAGCCGGCGCAGGGTGTTGCGGTCGCGCCGTAGGAAGCGATCCCCGATGTCCGTCCTGTATCGCACGTTCGGCAAGTGCACGGACTGCGCCAGCGCATACGCCGCGCGCTGGGCGTCCTCCACGGTATCGCCGCGGCCGGTGACGACCAGCGCGTATCCGGTGGGGCCGCTGGTCAGCAGACGCCCCTGCTCGAGCATCAGTTCCCCATAGTGCAGGTGCTCGATCTCCGCGGCGCTCAAAGGCCGCCGCCAAGTCAGGGGCTGGCCCCGCGCCGCGACGGTCGCTTGCGGATAGGGAAACGGCGGGACGGTGAGCACAACCCCGACCGCGAAGCCGTCGTACGTCCGGAAGCGACGGGATCCGGTCCGATCGACCATGGCGAGCAGGATCGCGTCCCAGGGATCGATGTGCAGCGCGTCCAGGATGGCGAAGCCGGGATAGCCGAAGCGGCAGGTGAGCTCGAGCGGCCAGACTCCGGCATCGTTCACGATCGTGTTCAGGTTGATGTAGCCCTGGTACCGCGCATCCCGCAGCAGCGGCGCGAGCCGCCCCAGCGTCGCCTCCATGAACGGCCCGGAACCGCGGTACGTGACCAGCGTTCCCATTTCACAGGTGAGCTCTCCCAGATCGCCGTTGAAGAACTTCTTGTGCTCCCAGTCGAGGCAGGCGGGCTCGAGGAACCCCTCGCCGTCGAAATAAGCGCCTACTCCCATCTCGACGCCCAGGAGGTGCTCCATGAGCACGAACGTCGGCGGCCCGGACCAGATCCATTGCGCGCGCTGCAGCTCGAGAAACGCGATCACGTCCGCGCCGTCAGGCAGCTCGCCGATGTAGTTGCGCGTCGATGAGAAGCTGCCATTCAGTTTGAAGACGTATCTCGCGGGATGGCGGCGGACGAACTCCGCTCCGGCCTGGAAGGAATCGAACGCATGCACCGGCGCGGTGCGCAGGCCGGCCTCGCGCAGGGCGGCCTGGCCCAAGGCGCGATCGTTCTCCAGCCGCTCCCCGAGCACGCCGCCGCCGATGACGCGAAACCGTTCGCGCCGCAGCTCTTCCTGCTCCGCGCCCATGGCGGACTGCTCGAAGACCACCAGTCCTTCGCGCCCCACCCACCCTAGCTCGGCCCGCCAGTCGGCCGTGCGATCCACGATCCCGGCCAGAACGGATTGGCAAGCGGGGTCCGCGATGAAGACGCGGACCTCGTGCCCGCGCTCTGCGAGGCGGCGATAGAGGTCTCCCAGGTCGTTCGAATCGCCGATCCCGAGAACGCGCACGCGGCGACACATACCGCAACGCCGGCCTGCGCGGAGCGCGCACCGCCGCGTAGGATGCGCGTCCCATTCTCGCGAGGGTCCATGCGAACCGACGCCGTCCTCCTTTGTCTCGCCGTCCTGTCCTGCAGATCCACTCCCGCCCCCAAGGCGCCGGAGCCATCACCCTCTGCCGGCCCGGCGGCGCCGGAGCCCGCCGCGGCCTCGTCCGTTCCGCCCTCGCCCGCGAACCCTCCTGCGACGCAGGTCACCGGCGCGCAGCCCCCGGTCCCGAACGCCGCCGGCCAGCCCGAAACGCCTCCGGCGCCGGTCGAAGCGCGAACGTCGGCTGTCGAGACGCCGAGCGCGCCTCCACCGGGCATCGATCTCTCCGCTCTCGATCGGACGGTGAATCCCTGCAACGACTTCTACCGGTTCGCCTGCGGCAGCTGGCTCGCGCGCACGCCGATTCCGGAGGACCGGCCGCAGTGGGGCCGCGCCTTCAGCGAGGTGCTCGGGCGCAACGAGAAGGTCCTGCGCCAGATCGTCGAACAGGACGCTCGCGGCGAGCCCGACCCGGCGAATCCGTTCGCGGGAATGGTGGGCGACTTCTACGCCACCTGCATGGACGAGGAGAAGGCGGAGACCGCGTCGTTCGCCACCCTGCAGCGGGAACTGCAAGCCATCGATCGGATCGAAGATCCTCGCGCGCTGGCGCGGCGCGTGGCCGAGTTGCACCGCGGCGGCGCCCGGGCATTTTTCGGTTTCGCCTCCCGGCAAGACTCCCGGGACGCCACCCATGTGATCGGGGGCGTCGACCAGGGCGGCCTGGGGTTACCGGACCGCGACTACTACTTCCGCGATGACCGCAAGTCGCAGGAGCTGCGCGGGCTCTATCTCGATCACGTCGCGCGGATGCTGGCCATGTCCGGCGATCCCCAGGCCGACGCGCACGCGCACCGCATCTTCCAGATGGAGACGACGCTCGCCAGGGCGTCGCTCGATCGGGTCGCGCGGCGCGATCCGTACAAGGTCTATCACCGCCTGGATCGCGCGGGCTTGCTCACGGTCGCGCCCCACTTCGAGTGGAACGACTACTTCGCGATCCTCGGCGCGGCGGACGTCCAGGCGATCAACGTCACCGCGCCCGAGTTCGTCCGCGCCCTCGACGGCCTGCTGGCGCGCGGCAACCTGGACGACCTGCGCACCTACCTCAAGTGGCGCGCGATCGAGGCGGCCGCCGATATGCTGGGCGCCAGGTTCGTCGACGAACGCTTTCGCTACACCCGCGCCCTGACCGGCGCCAAGGTGCTGCTGCCCCGCTGGAAGCGCTGCGTGCAGATGACCGACCGCGCGCTGGGCGAGGCCCTCGGCCGGACTTTCGTCACCACCACCGTCGGCACCGAGGGCAAGGCGATGGCGAAGGAGATGATCGTCAACATCGAGAGGGCCTTCGAGGCGAACCTGGCGACGCTGGGCTGGATGGACGACGCGGCGAAGAAGGCGTCGCTCTACAAGCTGCACAAGATCGACAACAAGGTGGCGTACCCGGAGAGGTGGCGAGACTACGCGAAGCTGCAGATCGGGCGCGAATCGCTGCTCGAGAACGTGCTCAGCGCAGCCCGCTTCGAGACCGCGCGCGATCTGGCGAAGATCGGCAAGCCAGTCGATCGCGGCGAGTGGCGGATGACGCCGCCGACCGTCAACGCCTACTACAGCTCCTCGCTCAACGAGATGGTCTTCCCGGCGGGGATCATGCAGCTCCCGTTCTTCTCTCCGGAAGCGCCGGTGCCCTCCAATTACGGAGGGCTCGGCATGGTGATGGGTCACGAGCTGACGCACGGTTTCGACGATCAGGGCCGCAAGTTCGACGGCGACGGAAACCTCCGGGAGTGGTGGTCGCCGCGCGTCGCCAAGGCGTACGAGCAACGCGCCGCGTGCGTGGCGAAGCAATACGACCGGTACGTCGCGGTCGACGACGTGCACCTGAACGGGCGACTGACGCTGGGCGAGAACATCGCCGACGTCGGCGGCATGAAGCTGATGATCGCCGCGCTGCGCGCGAAGCGGCAGGGACAGCCACCGACGAACGTTGGCGGCTTCGATGACGAGCAGCAGGCGTTCATCGCCTTCGCCCAGGTCTGGTGCACCAACTACCGGCCCGAAGCCGCGCGCACGCAGGCGCTGACCAATCCGCACTCGACGACGCAGTGGCGCGTGAACGGATCCGTCTCCGACAATCCGGACTTCGCCAGCGCCTTCAAGTGCGCTCGGGGATCTCCGATGGCGCCCGCCAACCGTTGTACGGTCTGGTGAGATCACGAGCCAGTCCATTGGTCGTCGACCAGCGGTTTCCGTCATTCGGGTCCTTGCCGGCGCCTTGTTCGTGTTGCGCCGCCGGCGCCGCTGAGCCGGGGTTAAACTGTGGCGGTGCAGGCCTTCTTCGCCTTCGACACCGCCGAACCATCGTTCGACCCCGGATTTCGCGGGCTGACCCGCGCCTGGCTCGATCCGCGGAGCTGGCTCGACCTCGTGCCGGGCTGGGTGAGCGGCTCGGACGCGCTGTTCCGCGCCGTGCTCGAATCGCGCGACTGGGGGCAGCGCACGCGCCGCATGTACGATCACCGGGTTCGCGAGCCGCGCCTCACGGCGCCGTGGAACCTGCGCTCGGGAGATCCACTGCGGCCGAAGCTCCTCGACGATGTGCGGCTGGCGCTGTCGGCGCGCTACGGTGTCCTATTCGACTCGGCAGGCTTCAACCTCTACCGCGACGGGCAAGACAGCGTCGCCTGGCACGGCGACCGGATCCGCAAGGAGATCGAAGAGCCCATCGTCGCGCTGCTCTCCCTGGGCGAGCCGCGCAAATTCCTGCTCCGGCCGAAGGGCGGCGGCAAGTCGCAGGCGCTCCACCTCGGCCGCGGCGACTTGCTGGTCACCGGCGGGAAGACGCAGCGCGCCTGGGAGCACTGCGTGCCCAAGGTCGCCCGCGCGGGCCCGAGGATCAGCATCGCCTACCGCTACGGGCTGGCTATCGGGGCGGCAGCTTCAAACGAATATTGAACGTGTAATAGACGTCGACCGGTTTTCCTTGCGCGAGCGCCGGCTGGTACTTGCGCCGCTCCAGCGCGCCGACGATGGCGCCATTCATGAACGGCAGGCCCTTCAGCACCTTGCAAGAGCGGACCTGGCCGTCGGCGGTGATCACGCAGCGAACCTGCATGCTGCCTTCGATCCCGCGCTCGACTGCATCCGGCGTGTACTCGGGATCCGGGCCCGAGACCATCGACGGCATGGTCATGGTGTCGTTGAACTCGATCGCGGTGTCGGCGACCGGCGGGGGCACCGGCGCGACCGCGATCCGGATCCGCATCCTGCCGCCCTTGATCGTCAGGCCGTCGGGAGAGAAGGGTTCGAACCCTTCGTGCGTCACCGCCAGCGAGTAGGTCCCCGCAGGGAGCAGGGTCATCTCGAAGGCGCCGGATTCGTTCGTCACCGCGCTCTGCTCACCGGGCAGAGCCGGGCTGCGGGCGACGACTGTCGCATCCGGCAGCGGAGCCTGCGTCGCCGCGTCCACCACCACTCCGGTGAGGACCCCCGTGATGGTCTGCGCGGCAGCGGAACCGCAGAGCGCGAACGTGAACACCACCGCCGCGCAGCGAATCGATCCGGCGTGTCGCTCCGTCACGGTAAAAGAGTACCGGGATCGCCGCGGCCCACCAAAAAACGGTCACTGCAGCTGCGCGAGGACGGCCCTCTTCATCAGATCCGGCGGCAAGAGACCCTGCGCCAGGATCGTGTCGTGAAAAGTGAGCGGATCGAATCTGGCGCCGAGCTGCTTCTCGGCGGCGTCGCGCAGCTCGAGAAGCCTCAGGTAACCGTAGTAGTACGCCGTCGCCTGGGCCGGCGCGCGGAACGTGTAGCGATCGACCTCGGAGGTGGCGAACGCCTCCGACAATCCGACCTCCTTCTCCAGGAACTCGCGCGCGGACCCGGGCGTCCATTTTCCCATCTGCAGCTCGGGATCGACGAAGGCGCGCACCGCGCGCTGGAGCCGCAGCTGCAGCGAGATGAGCTTGCCGTCGTCGGGCATGTACGGGAGCGTGATCGCCTCCGCGTACAGCCCCCAGCCCTCGGCATTGACGCTGTTGAAGGCGAAGATGGCGCGAGCCTGGGAAACCCCACGCTCGACCATGCTGGCGAACTGCAGCTCGTGCCCGGGCCTCGCCTCGTGCGCGGTCAGCGTCCAGGCCGCAGCGTCGAAGTTGAAGTCGTCGTACTTCTGCTCGACCTTGCCGGGCATGCTCAGGGGCAGCACGAACTCCCCCTGCTCGCCGGTATTGCCGATCAGCCGCGGAGGCACCATGTGCGGGGCGGGCTGCTGCGCGTTCTCCGCCGGCGTGCCCAGGCGGATGCGCGCCGCCCGCGCCGGCAATGTCACCAGGTGGTGCCCGCGGATGATCTCCTCGATCTGGGCGAGGCGCCGCTTGTAGAAGTCGAGCACCTTGTCATCCGGGATCTGGCTCTTCTTCAGCTCCCTGATCACGTCGCGGTAGTTGCCGCTGGGCAGCCCCCGCTGCTGCGCGACCCGGGCGGCGATCCTCTGCATCTCGGTCTGGATCTGCTCGAAACCCCGATGCGCCTTCTGGGCCAGCTCCTCGCCGCTGATGTCGACCCCGACCTGCCGCAGCTGGAACTCGTACAGCTCGCGCGGGAGCCGGAAGTCCTCCCGCGCCTTCGGCAGCACTTCGGCGCTCACGAAGGCCAGATGGTCCTCGAGCTGGCGGTGCAGGGTAGCGACCGGTTGCTCCGCGCCTTCGATCTTGTACTCGGCGAACACCTTGTCGATGCCGTCGATGAGGAACTGCGAAGTGTTCAGATCGTTGTCCACCTCGATGCGGCTCGGTGGCAAAAGGCCTTTGCGGAAGCCTTCACGCGTCTCCGCCTCGAGGAGCTGGACCAGCGGCGTATAGCCCGGCTCCATCCCCGCGTACTTGCGCACGCGCGCGAGCGCGGCCGGCCGCCGTTCGGGCGCGATCTGCGGATCGAGCAAGGCGCGGACGCTGGTGAAGACGAGCCGCGCGATGTTCGTGTACGGGACCTGAAGCTTCTCCTGCAGCTCCGAGCCCTGGATCTGCCGGCCGGCCGCGTCGATGAGTATGACGAGATCCTCGGCGACGTTCGCGTCGCTCTCGCTCTTGCGGCGATCCTCGAGGACCGAAATCGCCTGCCGCAGCGCCGCGCGCGTGCGCTCGCGATACCCGGGAGTGAAATCGGAGATCCGGTCGTCGATTCCGGAGACGCCGGTCTTGGCCGCGAGCTCCGGCGCGAAGCGGGCCTGCACCTCGAGGAGCACCTGCGCGTTCTGGTCGCTCCGCGCGATCCAGTCTCCGCCGGAGACGGGGCGTGGAGCAGGGGGAGGGGCGGCGTGCGAGCAGGCGAAGAGAAGCGCGGCGATCGCGAGCGGCGTGCGCATGGGCCGCGCAGTGTACGCGCCCGAGCCGGCTGCGCAACGTGCCCGGCGCGTTCGCCGCTCCTACTTCTTCTTCCTGACCGGCTGGCGTGCGGCCGGCGCCTTCGCCGCGTGTTTCTTGCCCATCAAGACCACGACGTAGGTGGAGTTCTTCCCGAACTGCGGCGAGCTGCCGATGCCGACGCCCACGCCGACGAGCTTCGCGTCTCCGACGACCCCCGGTTCCTCCGCGAACTCGAGCGGATCGGCCTTCACGCCTCCGAGCTCGTTGACGGTGGCGAACGATTTGTAGAGAGGCGCTTCGATCTCCGCGAGCTTCTCCTTCGCAATCTTGCCCTTGTCCTTCGCCATCTGGGTCGCGTACGCCTGGGCGATCTCCTCGAGCTGCGGGTCCTTCACCAGCGCGCCCGCCCGCGCGTCGGCCCGCCTTCGCGAGATGGCCTCGTAGAGGTTGGCCTTCACCTCCTCGGCGTTCGGCGGCGGGAGCTGCGTGAGGAAGAGCTCGGTGACGATGACCATGGGCCGGTTGTTGACGGGCGCGGTCGGCGCGACGCCGATCCCCACTTGCGTCATCTCGGGGCTCATCGCGTTGGCGCGGTCCTGCGGGCTGTTGGAGAAGCGGGTATGCGCATCCTCCGCGCCGAACGCCTGGGCCTCGCTGACGAGGATCATGGGCGCGGAGATGTCCAGCTCGCGCAGGCGACGCTGCACGTCCTCCGAGGTCGCCCCTTTTCCTTTTGCGCGGTCCTCGGAGAGGCTGCGCGCGACCTTCGAGAGGTCCTCGTCGACCTGCAGCGGCTGCAGTCCCGCGCCGGCGCGGTCCTGGTTGATCACTTGTGCGAGCTGCTTCTCCGCCGCAGCCGGATCCGTCGTCGCTGCCTGCTTTGCCCCGGGAGCGCCGACCGCCGCGGCGATCGGCAGATCCACTCCGCAGCCGACCGGGAATGTGGCGAGGAGCATGTCGGCGCCTTCCTGCTCCGCGGTGAGCTGAACGATGATCCGTCCGGGACGGTCGCCGCACTTGAGATCGGTCTTGAACGCATTCCCCGCCTGGGGCTCGCCCTTTTGCAGTTGGCCGACGGCGTCGGTGAACTGCACTTTCGGATTGGAAAGCTTGCCGCCGACGGTTCCCGAGAGCGTCGCGCTTTGTCCGGGATTCAGCTTCCGCGGGACAGGCTGGATCTCGAAGCTCTGGTCCTGCATCACCACGGCGATCTTGCTGATGCCCTTCTTCACCCGCATCACCGCCACGCCGTAGCGGGGGACCTGCGCGCTCGCGGCGAAGGTCTTGATCGGCTCGGCGATCCGCGAGGCAACGTCCCTCTGGGAGGCGCCTTGCGTCGTCCCCTTGGATGATTCCTCGGCCGTTTCCATGGTGGCGAGGACCACACTGCGCACCATGGCCGGAAGACCGAAGTCGCTCGAGATCACCGCCATCACGTTCTCCGGCGGCGCGTCCGAGCCTTCCCAGCCGAGCAACGTGTCAGCCACCGCGCAGAGGCGGCCTTCCGGTTTGGCGGCCGTGCCCGAGAGTTCCTCGTTGACGAGACTGTTCACGCCGCGGTCGGGGCAGGTCAACAATGGATCCGGACCGTAATTCGCAGCGGGCGCGCGGGTCGGCTTGAAGGAGCCGCTCTCCAGGGCGCCAGGCGACTTCCGGCCTACGGCGAGGCCCCCGCCGCAGGCGAAAACGAAGAGCAACGCCGCGGCAGGCGCCGCGGCAAGAGAAAATCCACCTCGTCGATTCATGAGATCCTCGGTGCTTGAGGGCAAGGACCCCTTGCTGCACCGAACGAGTCCCTGCCTGCGATATGCTCCCGCGGCCCCTGATTACTGCGGGAGCGTCAGCTTGATCTTGAACGTGTAATCCACCTCGATCGGCTGCCCACGGAGCAGCGCCGGCGTGTACTTGCGATGCTCGAGCGCATCGATCACGGCGCGGTCCATGAACGGCAGGCTCTTGACCACCCGGCAGTTGCGCACCGCTCCCTGGGTGCTGACAACGCATTTGACGATCATCAGACCCTGGACCTCGCGCTCGAGCGCTTGCGACGTGTATTGCGGATCCGGCCCCCCGATCTTCTGTGGAGGCGTCATGGTGTCATTGAACTCGACGGGTCCCGCGCTGCCAATGTGTCCACCGATCTGCCCGCCCACCACTCCGCCGACCACGCCGCCCACCACGCCTCCCTCGACGCCGCCTTCGACACCCTCGTCCTCCTCGACCTCGGGCTCCTCCGGCGGTATCTCGGGGGGCTTTTCCTCGACCTTCGGGATCTCTCTCGGCTGAATCACCGTCGTCGGCGGCACCTTGGGCTTGATCCGCTCCGTCCTGGGCGTCTTCGGCTTGCGGCTGGCAGGCGGGGGAGGGGGCGGCGGAGGAGGAGGCGGCGGCGGCCGGAAGGCGACGGGAACCTCGACAGTGGTCTCCTTTGGCATAT
>Ga0209236_1001644_pt1 | contig 13521 bp, 9 predicted proteins | sample GraSoi013_1_40cm_FD_185819 | JGI IMG/M metagenome (GOLD analysis project Ga0209236, IMG submission 185819) | Grasslands soil microbial communities from the Angelo Coastal Reserve, California, USA - Sample 09_27_2013_1_40cm (SPAdes) (version 2) | ecosystem: Environmental > Terrestrial > Soil >... | reverse complement strand
TCCAGCGCCTGCCATTTCTGCTGTTCATGACGGATCTTTTCGATTCCTTGTCCTAGAAGTATTCGCTGGAATGCATCAAGGGATTCAACTATAGTGGCTAGAGCCTGCCAGTTCTCGGGAATAGCCTTCTGAAGAATCACAACCTCCGTATCAACAGTTACCTTCGGAAACACCGGAAACTGGAAGTGTACAATTTCACATATTCGAGCATTCTCTGTGACGAATCTCCGGATGCTCTTCTGCAGTAGATTCGTAAGCCAAGGATTGGGAATGATCATCCCGTAAAAGCCATCCATGGACAGTAGATCTCTTAGGGCTCGTTCGAGAAAGAGAAGATAGCTGTCCAATTGGTAGCTTTGGCAAGCGAACTTGGAATTCAGGTATTCCTTGTCGGCCTCATAAAAATAGGCCCCATAAGGTGGATTGCCGATCACGGCATCGAAGCCACCCGCTTTCATGATTTCCGAGAATTCAGTTTTCCAGTCAAACGTATTCACGCGCCGTATTTCTTCCCCGTCGAACATCGACGTTTGCTGACCTTCGTAATAATCCGGGCCGATCAGACTGTTGCCGCACTTGATGTTGTGGCCCAGGTCCGGCAGCGCCCGCTCATGCCACATCTTCAACTGTCTTTTGAGCGTTTCCTCGTTCTCGCCGTCCAGTACCTTGAGCAGCAGACTCAGCTTCGTCACCTCCACGGCCTGACTGTCAATGTCCACGCCGTAGATGTTGTTGAGCAGAATACGCTTCTTCTCCTGCGTCGTCAGATGCCACTGGCCGCCCGCGCCCTGATAGATTTCCTTGGTGTGCTTCTCCGTCCCATCCTTGAAGTACCAATCACGGTGGTAGTTCACCAGGTAGTCATAGGCACCGATGAGGAAGGACCCGGAACCGCAAGCGGGGTCGAGGATCTTCAGCTTGGAGATTTGCTTCGGAGTTTTGCCCTCACAAAGCTTGCCCACCGTGTTCCGTACGATGTAATCCACGATATAGGCAGGGGTGTAATAGACACCGCCGGCCTTCTTGACCTCCGGTTTCTCTTCGACTTTCGCCTGGTGGCCGGAAGTCAGCCGGATGACCTTGCCGAGGAACTGCTCATACACCTGGCCCAGGATTTCGGCCGGCATGACTGAGAACTCATACGGACTTTCTGGGTAATAAAGGCCGTGAATGATGTCCTTCAGGACTTTGTCATCAATCTTGAGCTTGAGAGTGAGTTCGTCCGGGGCTTCGGCTCGTTCTTTTTCAGGACGGAAGTGGAAGAGGCCGGAGTTGTAGCGGTCGTCCGCTTGGTTATAGAGGTGAATAAGCCTCCCATAAATGTGCTCTCCGTTGAGCAAGGCTTGAAGTTGCGCGTAGTGCTCGATCCCGCGATCTTCGCAGATGCGCAGGAAAATGATGCGGTCAATTGTGCGTTGGACCGCAAAGTTCAGTTCGTGGACATCGAGGGCCGTATTCCGCACCGCCATATTGCGGGCCAGCGCGTCACGCCACTTCTCGATCTCGGCCAAAAACTCGGCGTCCACCGTCGCCGTCCCGCGCTTGCGCTCCGAAACCACATACTTGTCGAAGGACCCCTTCCACACAGCGTCTTTGGAAAAGATCAAGGCGATCTCGTCCCAGCGTGCGAGGTAATCCTTGTACGTCAGGTATAGCGTGCGGCCGACGCTAGCTTTATCGTTGGAACGTGGCCTGGTGAGACACTCGTAGACGGCGAACTCCTCGAAGTCCGTCAGGATCGAGAGCGGTAGCTTGGCGGACCAGGCGTAGCGCCTGAGCTGATACGCGGGATCGGGATCGTCCTTGATGTTGACGGCCGGCTTCTTGGCTTCGAGGAAGAACTTGCGCGCGCCGCCGATCCGGAAACAGTAATCCGGCGCGCCGACCTTGATGGCGTCTTCGTGGATGACATCTTTGTAGGCCTCGGCATGTCCAGACTTGTTCGCAATGTCCCAGCCGAGCGCTTCGAAGAACGGATTAATGAACTCCTGCCGAACCTGCGTCTCATTATATGCTGCGCTGCGGTAGGCTTCGGCGTTCTGGTCGAATCGTTCGATGAGGCTGGCGATGATCGGTGGCGGTTTCTGCGGCATGCGGGCAAATCCTACCACTCCTCCTCCGTAAAGTCATGCAGGAGAAAACAGCTGCCCCCTCACCCTGACCCTCTCCCACCAGGGGAGAGGGGAATAGTGTGGGCGCGCGAAACGAAAAAGATACAGCAATGAAGAGGGCGAGATGAATCCGGCCCCTACATGAAATCGGCCAAGACGGGCGACCACGCAGGGTCGCCCCTACATGATCGCAATGACAGGACGCCCCCTCACCCGCACCCTCTCCCTCAAGGGGCGAGGGCAGCCGGGGGGCCCGCCCAGATGTTGTGTCGCCGCCTGGAATCCGCTAAGGTGATCCGGTGCGCACCCTGCAACGGTTCACACACCTATTGCTCTTCCCCGTCCTGTCCGGAACCCTGCTTGTCCTAAGCTTTCCGAAGTACGACCTGGACTTCCTGGCCTGGATCGCCCTGGTCCCCCTCCTGATTGCCATCCGGGAGAAACCCTGGAGGACGGCGTTCGGCCAGGGATGGCTGGCGGGCCTCGTGTATTTCGGCGGGATCCTGTCCTGGGTGATCAACGCCATGCACCAGTACGGGAAGGTCCCCTTCCCTCTCAGCTTCCTCGTCATGCTGCTCCTGGCCGGGTACTGTGCCCTGTTCGTCGCGCTATTCGCCGCAATCCTGGTCGCGCTCCCGGACCCACGCGGCGTGCTCCGGCCCTGGACCGCTGCGGCCCTGTGGGTCACGCTGGAATGGCTGCGCGGCCACCTCTTTTCCGGTTTCCCCTGGGCGCTGCTCGGCTATAGCCAGTACCATGCCCTCTCCGTCATTCAGATGGCGGACGTGACCGGCGTCTACGGCGTCTCGTTCCTCCTCGTGGTCGTGAATATGCTGGCGGCCAGGCTCGTCGATGTGATCGTCTCGCGGGTCGGGCTGGGTGCCAATCCTGTTCCCATGCCCTGGGTCACCGTCCCACTGGCCACGGTGCTTGTCGCCGTCATCGTGGACTACGGGTACTGGCGCCTGGACCCGCGCAACAACCCGGCGAACGAGCACTCTCTTCGCATCGGCCTCATCCAGCCCAACATCGACCAGGCGCAGAAGTGGGACGTCGTCTTCCGCCGGGAGGCGATCGACCGGCACAAGAAATTGACGAACCAGGTCGTCCGGGAGGTCGATCTGGTGGTCTGGCCGGAAGCGGCGACCCCCTTCTTCTTCGAGGTGGAGACCGACTACCGCGAAGAATTGCTGAGGTTCGTGCGGGACCGCGGCGTCCCGCTGCTCTTCGGCTCCCCGGCCATGGACAGCCGAACAGCCGGCGGTCCGCGCCTGTTTAACAGCGCGTATCTGGTGAGCGGCGGCGGCGTGGTGCTGGACCGGTACGACAAGGTCCACCTGGTGCCGTTCGGCGAGTACGTCCCGCTCAAGCCGATTCTCTTCTTCCTGGGCAAGCTGGTCGAGGGCATCGGGGACTTCGTGCCGGGGTCGGGTCCCCGCGTGATGAGCGGGCCCAATGGCCATCTGGGCCTGGTGATCTGTTTCGAGGTCATCTTCCCGGACCTCGTGCGCCAGTTCGTGGACCGCGGCGCGGACTACATGGTGACGATCACCAACGACGCCTGGTTCGGCCGGACCAGCGCGCCGTACCAGCACTTCGCCATGGTCGTGTTCCGGGCCGTCGAGAACCGGGTGCCGTTTGCCCGCGCCGCCAACACCGGCATCTCGGGCTTCATCGACGCCGAGGGGCACATCCTGCGCACCACGGAGCTCTTCGTCGAGAGCGCGTTGAGCGGCGAGGTCCGGCTCGGCGGCCAGCGCACCTTCTATACGGCGTACGGGGACCTCTTCACGTTGGGCTGTGCTATACTGACGCTGTTCGTGGCGGCCAGGATGTGGTGGCGCCCAGGCGCTTTGAGGAGAGAGGATGTTCGACGACCTAAAGTTACGCCTATCGAGCCTCAGTACCCGTTTTGACGAACTGCGGGGGCATCTTTGACCTTGCCTCGCTGAAATCCCAGATCCAGACATTGGAGGAGCGCATGGCCGCCCCCGACTTCTGGGGAGACCGTCGCGCGGCCCAGCGCACCATCCGGCAGAAGAACCTCCTCGAACGGGAGCTCAAGAGCTGGGGCGACATGGAGCGCCGGCTCGACGACCTCCGCGCGATGGTCGAGCTGGCGGAGTCCGAGCACGACGCCTCGCTGGAAGACGAGCTGGCCGCCGAAATGGTCCAGGCCGAGCAGGCCCTGACCCGGCTTCGGGTCAACCTCCTACTGCGCGGCGAGATGGACGCGAACAACGCGATCCTTTCGATCCATCCGGGCGCCGGCGGGACGGAGTCCCAGGACTGGGCTGAGATGCTCATGCGCATGTACGTGCGATGGGCGGAGAAAAAAGGCTACAAGGTCGAGACGCTGGACTATCTGCCCGGGGAGCAAGCCGGCATCAAGAGCGTGACTCTGAATATCGCGGGCGAGAACGCCTACGGCTACCTCAAGGCCGAGGCCGGCGTCCACCGGCTGGTGCGCATCTCCCCGTTCGACGCCAACAAGCGGCGGCACACCTCCTTCGCCTCCGTCTTCGTCTATCCGGAGATCGAGGAAGACGTGGAGGTGAACATCGAGGAGAAAGACCTGAAGATCGACACCTTCCGCTCGGGCGGGGCCGGCGGCCAGAACGTCAACAAGGTGGAGACCGCCATCCGCATCACGCACATCCCCACCGGCATCGTCGTGCAGTGCCAGAACGAGCGCTCCCAACTGAAGAACAAGAGTGGGGCGATGAAGGTGTTGCGGGCGCGCCTCTACGAGGCGGAACTGAAGAAGAAGGAGGAAGAGTTCAACGCCTTCGTCGGGGAGAAGAAGGAGATCGGCTTCGGCAGCCAGATCCGCTCCTATGTCTTCCAGCCCTACCAGCTCGTCAAGGACCACCGGACCAACACCGAGGTGGGCAACATCACGGCCGTCATGGACGGCGACCTCGACCCGTTCATCGAGGCGTACCTGCTGCAATCCGTGAAACAGGACAAGCGGTAGGGGCACAGCATGCTGTGCCCCTACGAAGACGGTGTTGCGTCGTAAATTGACTTGCCTTTCCCTGCTGACTATCATGCGCTAACTTTATGGAAGAACTAAACGACCAGATCGCCCAGCGGCTCAAGAAGCTGGAGCAGTTGCGAAGTCTGGGGATCGATCCCTTCGGCGGGAAGTTTGACGTTCAGGACCGCGCCGGCGATCTGATCGCGCGGTACGGCAGGGCGACCAAGGAAGAGCTCGAGCGCAAGTCCGTCACGACCACTCTCGCCGGCCGGGTGACCGCCTTGCGCTGGTTCGGCAAGGCTGCCTTCGCCTCCCTCCAGGACGGCGTGGATGCCATCCAGGTGTACTTGAAAAAAGACGTCCTGGGTGATCAGGGCTTTGCCCTGGCTGAACTGCTGGACATCGGTGACTGGATCGGTGTCAGCGGCCCGCTCTTTCGGACCAAGACGAACGAGCTGACGGTCGAAGTGAAACAGCTCACGCTGCTCTGCAAGGCCCTGCGGCCGCTCCCGGAAAAATGGCACGGCCTGACTGATGTGGAGACCCGCTACCGGCAACGCTATGTGGACCTGATCGCCAACCCGGAGGTCAAGGGCATCTTCATCACGCGCAGCCGGATCATCCAGGCCATCCGCACCTTCCTGGTCGGCAAGGGCTTCCTGGAGGTGGAAACGCCGATGATGCACCCCATCCCCGGCGGCGCCACGGCGCGACCGTTCGTCACGCATCACAACACGCTCGGAACCGACCTGTACCTGCGAGTGGCCCCGGAGCTCTACCTCAAGCGGCTGATCGTTGGCGGGCTGAACCGGGTCTACGAGATCAACCGCAACTTCCGGAACGAGGGCATCTCGACCATTCACAACCCCGAGTTCACGATGCTCGAGTTCTACATGGCATACGCGGACTACACGGACCTGATACCCCTGACCGAGGAATTGATCGTGGCGCTCGTCGAGACCGTCCACGGCAAGGGGACGCAAACCATTCCCTACCGCCTGCACCCGAACGAGGACAAGGCGATCACGATCTCCTTCACTCGCCCCTGGAAACGCATCAGCTACCGGGCCGCGATCGCCGATCGGCTCGCCGCGACACTCCAGCAGATCACCGACCCCGCGTATGTCCTGAGTCAGGCCAAGAAGCATCACTGCGAGATCAAGGGCGGCGAATCGTACTGGCAGCTCATGATTCTGTTGTTCGAGCAGGTGGTCGAGTCCACGCTGATCCAGCCGACGTTCATCACCGACTTCCCGGTTGAGATCTCCCCCCTGGCCAAACGCAAGGCGAGCGACCCGGAGCTGACCGATCGCTTCGAGCTCTACATTGCCACCCGCGAGATCGCCAACGCCTTCTCGGAGCTGAACGACCCCCTGGACCAGCGCCGACGCTTCGAGGCGCAGATGGCCGAGCGGGCCAAGGGAGACCTGGCGGCCCAGCGCCTGGATGAGGACTTCCTGCGCGCGCTCGAGCACGGCATGCCGCCCACGGCCGGCGAAGGGATCGGCATTGACCGGCTCGTCATGCTGCTGACCAACCAGACGTCCATTCGCGACGTGATCCTCTTCCCGCAACTCCGTCCGGAAAAATAGGCCATGAACTTCCCGTATGAGGTCTTCGTCGGTCTCCGCTACCTCCGGGCCAAGCGCCGCAACCGCACCATCTCGTTCAATACGCTCATCTCCATCATCGGCGTGACCATCGGCGTGGCGGCCCTAATCGCCACGCTGGGCATCATGACGGGCTTCAAGGAAGACTTGCAATCCAAGATCCTCGGCACCAACTCGCACATCATCATCACCACGAGGACCGGCGAGACGATCAAGGACTACGCCGCGCTGACGGACAAAGTAGCCGCCGTCCCGGAGGTGATCGCCGCCACCCCGTTCATCTTCAAGCAGGTGTTGCTCACGTCAGAGAGCGGCTCGCACGGCGTCGTGCTGCGCGGTATCGATGTGCGGCGCGAATCGACGGTCACGGAGATCGCGAAGAACCTCCGCGCCGGCAAGCTGGAGGACCTGGAGGCGGACCAGCCGGCCGCGTCCCCACCGCGGCTCCCCGGCATCATCATCGGCAAGGAGCTGTCGCTGCGGCTGGGCGCCTTCATGGGCGATCGGCTGAACGTCATCTCGCCGGTCGGCCCCATCAGCGCCCTGGGCATGCTCCCGAAGGTGCGGGGCTTCCGTGTGGTCGGCGTGTTCGAATCCGGGATGTACGAGTACGATTCGTCGCTGGTCTACGTGTCGATCAAGCAGGCGCAGGAGTTCTTCAACATGGGCGACGCGGTAACCGGCATCGAGGTGAAGGTCGCGGACATCTTCGCGGCGGACCGCATCGCCCAGGCGATCGAGCACGCGATCGGCTTCCCCTACTGGGCGCGCGACTGGATGAAGCTCAACAAAAACCTGTTCTCGGCGCTCAAGCTGGAGAAGTTCATGATGTTCATCCTGCTGGTGCTGGTCGTGATCGTCGCCTCCTTCAACATCGTGAGCACGCTCACCATGATCGTCGTCGAGAAGCACCGGGAGATCGCCATCCTGAAGGCGATGGGCGCGACCGGCCAGGCCGTGACGCGCATCTTCATGCTGAACGGACTCGTGATCGGCATCGTCGGCACGGTCATCGGCATCCCACTGGGCTACAGCTTCTGCTGGGCGATCCAGACTTTCTACACCCTGCCGGGGGACGTCTACTATCTGAGCCGCATCCCGGTGAACATCAAGATCGTGGATGTGGTGACGGTCGCCGTGTCGGCGATCACCATCACGTTCCTGGCCACGATCCATCCCTGCCGGCAGGCCGCTCGTCTCGATCCGGCCGAGGCGCTCCGGTACGAATGATCCTCACATGATCGAAGCGCGCGATCTCAAAAAATCCTTCAAGCTGGACCAGACCGTGGTCCACGTGCTGAAGGGCGTGAGCCTGGAGATCAAGCGCGGCGAGCTGGCGGCCATCGTCGGCGCCTCCGGTGTCGGCAAGACGACTCTGCTCCACATCCTCGGCACTCTGGATCGCCCGACCAGCGGGACCGTGCGCTTTGACAGGAACGATGTGTTCGCCATGGACGACCAGGCACTGGCGGAATTTCGCAACCGGAAGATCGGGTTCGTCTTCCAGTTCCACCATCTGCTCCCAGAGTTCACGGCGCTCGAGAACGTCATGCTGCCGGCCCTGATCCGCCGGCACGATCAGGCTGAGGCACGGGCCGCCGCGGAGGCGGTGTTGAAGGAAGTGGGGCTGGAGCATCGGCTGGCGCACCGCATCGGGGAACTGTCCGGCGGCGAGCAGCAGCGCGTCGCGGTCGCGCGCGCCTTGGTCCTGCGTCCTGATCTGGTGCTCGCCGACGAGCCGACCGGCAACCTGGACACGCATACGGGGGGAGAGGTCTTTAAGCTGATGCGGGACCTGAACCGCGCCAAGGGGATCACGTTCGTCATTGTGACCCACAACGAGGCGCTGTCCAATCAAGCCGACCGCATCATCCGCATGGTCGACGGTCAGATCGCGTAGCTGAAGCGAAACGTTACGCCGGGAGGGTCGCGGATTTGAGGGAGCGGGTGAAGGAAGTGAGACGGTTGGTGACAGCGGCGTGGTTGCCCTCAGCAATGACCTTGACGAGCGCGCTGCCGACGATCACCCCGTCGGCGATGCGCGCGACCTCGCGGGCGTCCTCCGGCGTGGCAATCCCGAACCCCACCGCCACCGGCGTCTTGGTATAGCGGCGGATCTCCCGCACCTTCTCCTCCACATCCGCCTTGTCCGTCAGCTTCGCCCCCGTGATCCCGGTCAGCGACACATAGTAGATGAAGCCGCGCGAGAGGCGCGCGACGCTCGTCTGGCGCTTGGCCGTGCTCGTCGGAGCCAAGAGGAAGATCACATCAAGGCCCGCCTTCTCCGCCAAGAGGTGAATCGTCCCGGCCTCGTCCGGCGGCATGTCTGGCACGATGAGCCCATCCACGCCCGCCGCCACCGCATCGCGGCAGAAGGCCGCCTCCCCGTACCGGAAGATCGAGTTGTAGTAGGCCATCAGGACGAGCGGGATCTGGGTCTTCTTCCGGAGCGACCGGACCGTGGCCAGGATTTTTTTCAGCGAGGTGCCGGAACGGAGCGCCCGCTCCGCCGCCTGCTGGATGACCGGTCCGTCGGCGATGGGATCGGAGAACGGCACGCCGAGTTCGATGATATCGGCCCCGGCCTGCGCCAGTTGCTGAACGTACGCCTCTGTATCTTCCAACGTCGGATCGCCCGCCATGAGGTAGGCGATCAAGGCCTTCTCGCCACGCTCCTTGATCCGTTGAAAAGCCGAGTCGATGCGGTTCATTGTCGTTATACGTTATTCGTTAATCGCAAATTCCTTATGCCACGTTTAACGATTAACGTCAAAGGCTTACGCCTTTAATTCTTGCGACTTGATTCACGTCCTTGTCGCCGCGGCCGGAAAGGTTGATCACGATGACCTGGCTGCGTGTGAGCTTCGGCGCCAGCTTCACCACATGGGCGACAGCGTGGGCGGACTCGAGGGCGGGCATGAGCCCCTCGGTCTGGCATAGCAGATCGAACGCCGCCATCGCTTCTTCATCCGTGGCATAGGTGTAGCTGATGCGCTCCGCCTCCTTATAAAAGGCGTGTTCCGGCCCGACCGCCGCGTAGTCGAGCCCCGCCGAGACGGAATGGGTCAGTTGGATCTGCCCGTCGTCGTCCTGAAGGAGATACGTCATGGTCCCGTGCAGGACGCCCACGGAGCCTGTAGCGAACCGCGCCGCGTGCTTGCCGCTCTCGATCCCGAGCCCGCCCGCCTCGACCCCGACCATCTTGACCTTCTTGTCCTTGAGGAACGCCGTGAACATGCCGATCGCGTTGCTGCCCCCGCCTACGCACGCGACGAGGTAGTCCGGGAGCTTACCTTCGGCCTGGAGGATTTGCTTGCGCGTCTCGCGGCCTATGATGGATTGGAAGTCCCGGATCATCATGGGGTACGGGTGCGGGCCCAGGACCGAGCCGAGGATGTAGTGCGTGGTGCGGACGTTGGTCGTCCAGTCCCGCATGGCCTCGCTGATGGCGTCCTTCAGCGTGCGGCTTCCGGCGTTCACGGCCGTCACGGTCGTCCCGAGCAGACGCATCCGGAACACATTCAGCGCCTGGCGCTCCATATCCTCCGTGCCCATGTATACTTCGCACTGCAGGCCGAACAACGCCGCCACTGTGGCCACGGCCACGCCGTGCTGGCCCGCGCCGGTCTCGGCGATGACCCGCCGCTTGCCCATTCGACGGGTCAAAAGGCCCTGGCCGATCGTGTTGTTGATCTTGTGCGCGCCGGTATGGCAGAGATCCTCGCGCTTGAGGTAGATCTTCGCCCCGCCGAGCTTCTTGCTCAGCCGCTCGGCATAGTACAGCGGCGTCGGCCGGCCCACGTACTCGCGGAGGTAGGAGTCCAGCTCGACTTTGAACCGCGGATCGCGGCGCGCCTTCTCGTACTCCCGGGCGAGCTCGTCAAGGGCGGGAATCAACGTTTCGGGGACGTACCGCCCGCCGAAGGCGCCGAAGCGGCCGCGCGCATTAGGAAGTGGCGTCATAGAGCGCAGTATAGGCTACAGGGCACTACCACGTCCAACTCTTGGCGTTGGTAATGAACGCCTGCACCTTCGCGTGGTCCTTCTTGCCAGGTGAGGCCTCCACCCCGCTGGTGACATCCACGGCGTACGGCCGGACCTGGCGGACCGCCTCGAGCACGTTGTCGGGAGTGAGGCCGCCGGCCAGGATGATGGGGCCCAGCATTTGGGCCTGCGCAGCCAGGTCCCAGTCGATTGTGACGCCCGTTCCCCCCGGCGTCCCCTCGACGAAGGCGTCCAGGACGAACCCGCTGACCTGGTAGGCCGCCATGCGCTCCAGGTCCCGGCTGTCGCGGACGCGGATGGCCTTGATGACCGAGCGTCCGAGTTCGGCGCAATAGTGAGGAGACTCCTCGCCATGCAATTGGGCCAGGGGGATGTTGCACTCGTCCATGATCCGGCGAACGACCATCAGCTCCTCGTTGACGAACACCCCCACCGGCACCACGAACGGCGGCAGCCGGGAGATGATCTCGGCGGCCGTCTTCGAGTCCACCGCTCGCGGACTCTTGGCATAGAACACGAACCCAATGGCGTCCGCGCCGGCCTGCACCGCCACCATCGCATCGTCCAGGTTGGCGTTGCCGCAGATTTTGACTTTGACCATAGGGGCGGATTGTAGAGGACCGGGCGACCCGTTGCAAACACGCGTGTCTTGAATGAATTGCGAGAACCGTTTATGCTGAGACCTCCACGTGAGGGGGTCGATCAATGCAGGTTGAGTTCCTCGGGCACGGCGGGTTCATCATCACGTCTGGCCAGATGCGCGTCGCCTGCGATCCGTGGGTTTCCCCGCGCGGGGCCTTTCACACGAGCTGGTTCCAATTCCCGTGCAACCATCACTTGTGGGACCGAGACTACCGCCATCTCACCGCCCTCGTCATCACCCATGAGCACCAGGATCATCTCGATGCCGCGTTCCTCTCACAGAAGATCGCGACGGGCATTCCCATAATCATCCCTCAGTACCCGTCCCGCTCGCTCTGGAGCAAAATTCGAGCCGCGTGCGCAAATCCCATCACGGAGGTCAAACCCGGTGTTGACCACCAACTCGGCGAAGGCTTGCGGGTTCTGTTCACCACCGAAGACACGCCGATCACCCCGTGTGCGGCAGCGACCTTCCAAACCAGGGAGACCGTGTTGATCAACATGAGCAACGCCCGGCTTTCTGTGAAACAGCGCGACACCTTGAAATATCGCCTCAGGGGCCGGATCGACGCGCTGCTCGTCCAATGCGCCGGGGTGGACTGGAACCCGATCTGCTACCGCCATCCCGAAGAGAAGATGCTGGCCCTTTCCGTGCAGAAGCGCGTCGAGCAGCTTGAGTATGCCTTCCAGACGCTGGACCGGATGCCGCCGCGGATCGGGCTGCCCTCCGCCGGTCCTCCGGCCTTCCTGGAGGACTCCCTGTTCCGATTCAACGATGACCTGGGCGGGAAAAGCATCGTGCCTGACCAAAAGCGCGCTCACGATTGGCTGCGCGTCCGCGGTTACACGCGTCGCCTGGAGATCCCCCTGCCGGGGGATCGGCTGAATTTGATCAACGGCGAGTTTGTGCCGGATGCGACGATCCGCAAGGAGTTCTCATTCGACCGGAAAGACGAATATCTGACTGCCTATGCCGACCGGATGCGCCCTGCTCTCGCAGCTTGTCGTGAGTCTCTGCCGCGACCGACTGAAGATCTCTTCGAACCATTCCGGGCGTACGTGCAGGGTTTGGGAGAATCGGGCGCGTCCAGGTTGGAAGAACCCAAGCTGGAGCTCCGGTTCGTGGTGGAAGGCTCCCACGGCGGGGACTTCCTCACCCGATGCGATGCCGGAGCGCTGACGTTCGAACGCACTGGAGTTCAGACAGCCGCGTGTACGGTCACCCTCGATAGTGTCTGGCTGAACCAGATTCTGCACCACAACCTGCGGTGGACGGACTTCTTTCTTTCGCTTCGCTTCTCGGTTGAGCAAGACCCATCGGCGGAGGACGATCACGTCCTGTCCTGGCTGCAGTTGGTCGAGTCCCAGGCACTCTCAGACGAAATGATGGAAACGACCAAGGAAAAGCCAGCCCATGCGTGACCGCACCTAACCATGTCGGCATTCGTCGTCCCCCTCGAACAGATCGCCGCTCTTACCAAGGGAACGCTGATGGGACGTCCCGATCTCGTCATCACCGGCGTCGCCGGGCTGAGCGAGGCCAGTCCCGGTGATCTCTCCTTTGTGGCCGGCGAGGCCGCATCTGCGGAGGGCACGTCCACGCGGGCCGCTGCTCTGCTGGTTCCCCGGCCCATCGACGGACTTGAGTGCGCCCAGATCGTCGTGACCAACCCCGCCTTGGCCATGGCGCAGGTCGTGGAGAAGTTTTTCGTCCCCCAACGCCCCGCCATCGGCGTCAGCAAGTTCGTCAGTCGCGGAACTGAGGTCGTCCTCGGCGAAGGCGTGTCGGTCTGGCCGTTCGTCACGCTTGATGACCGGGTCTCCATCGGACGGGGCACAACGCTCTATCCCAACGTGTTTGTCGGCGAAGGCAGCATCATCGGGGAGGACTGCGTGATCTATCCCAATGTGACGATCCGCGAGCGGGTGACCATCGGCAATCGGGTGATCATCCATCCGGGCACGGTCGTCGGCAGCGACGGGTTCGGCTACGTCCAGGAAGGCGGACGGCACCGAAAGATCCCCCAGGTTGGAACCGTGGTCCTTGAGGACGACGTGGAGCTGGGCGCGAACGTGACCGTGGACCGCGCCACCTTCGGCAAGACGATCGTCCGTCGCGGCACGAAAGTGGACAACCTGGTCCAGATCGCCCACAACGTCGAGGTCGGTGAGC
>Ga0209236_1001641_pt1 | contig 13529 bp, 13 predicted proteins | sample GraSoi013_1_40cm_FD_185819 | JGI IMG/M metagenome (GOLD analysis project Ga0209236, IMG submission 185819) | Grasslands soil microbial communities from the Angelo Coastal Reserve, California, USA - Sample 09_27_2013_1_40cm (SPAdes) (version 2) | ecosystem: Environmental > Terrestrial > Soil >... | reverse complement strand
CGCGGGGCGATTGGGGGATCTTCGCGGCCCTGGCCGCGCGGATGGGCAAGGTGATTGCCTATAGTGGGTGGGAGGAAATCTTCGAGGAGATGCGCACGCTCATTCCGGGGCTGGCCCTGGATGCGCGGGTGTCTCTTAATGGTGTCGGGGATCGGGTGTCGGGGGTCGGCACGGAACCTTCCCCAGCCGCCCAACCCTTGATCCCTGACCCCGGCCCCCCGGATGATCCCGACTACCCCCTCATCCTCATCATCGGCGATGTGCTGTTTGATCGCGGCGCGATGACCTCACGCAGCCCGGCGATCGCCGACCTCGCCGGCGAACCCTGGGCGCTCTTTCACCCTGAGGACGCTTCGCGATGCGGGATCGCGGAAGGCGACGCCACCGTCGTGCGCTCGCGCCGCGGATCGGTGGCGGTGCGGGCGAAGCTCTCATCCGCCGTCCCACCGGGTCAGGTCTTCTTGCCGCGAGGGTATGACGGCGCGCCCGCCAATGCGCTGGTTGATCTCTCCGAGCCGGTGACCCGTGTGCAGGCCGCGGCCCTCGCGCCCGTTGCCGGCGGATCTGAGCGTCGCGGGGAGGGAGGCCCGCGGTGATCGAGGTCGCCCTCGTGGCGGTGAAAAGCGCTGTGCTGCTGTTCATCCTGCTCACGGCCTGCGCGTACATGACGCTGCTGGAACGGCGGCTGCTCGGCAAGTTTCAGGTCCGCCACGGTCCCAACCGCGTCGGTCCATTCGGACTGCTGCAGCCTCTGGCGGACGGCCTCAAACTCGTCTTCAAGGAAAGCTTCATGCCGGCGCACGTTGACGTCATCGTGTACTGGTTAGCGCCGGCGATTTCGATGATCGCTGCCCTGTTCGTGTACGCCGTGATCCCGTTCGGGCCCGAAGTCACGCTGTTTGGGCAGCGCGTCCCATTGCGGCTGGCCGACGTCAATGTCGGCATCCTCCTGGTCCTGGCCACCTCTTCGGTCGGCGTGTACGGCATCATCCTGGGCGGGTGGTCGTCGAACAACAAGTACTCGCTGCTCGGCAGTTTGCGCAGCAGCGCCCAGTTGATCAGCTACGAGCTGGCCTTGGGGCTGGCCGTGATCTCCGTGGTCTTGACCGCCGGCTCATTGAGCCTGGTGCGCATCGTGGAGGCGCAACGGCACGTGTGGTTCGTGGCGCTCCAGCCCCTGGGGTTTCTCATCTTTCTCATCGCGGCGGTTGCCGAGACCAACCGCGCGCCCTTCGACCTGCCGGAGGCCGAACAGGAGTTGATCGCCGGCTACCAGACCGAATACGGAGGCTTCAAGTTCGCGATGTTCTACATCGGCGAATACGTCGCCATCGTCACGATGAGTGCGCTGGCGACAACGCTGTTTTGGGGTGGCTGGTGGGGGCCGCTACTCCCGGGGCTGATCTGGTTTGTGTTTAAGACGCTGGCGTTCGTGTTTTTCTTCATCTGGCTGCGGGCCACGCTGCCTCGGGTCAGGCATGATCAGCTGATGGCCCTGGGCTGGAAGTTTCTGATTCCGCTCGGGCTGCTGAATCTTGTTGTAACCGCGGTGATTGTGGTGTTAAGGCAATCATGAACAGTCTACTCAGTCTCCCCGGTCCTCTCAGTCTCCCCAGTCTACGTGCGTCCTCGGGAATGGTTTGGAGACCGGGAAGACTGGGGAGACAGGGTAGACTGGGAAGACGCAGTTCGGGGTGTTCGTAGCGTGCGAAAACTGAGAACTTATCTCAGGCAAACCCTAGCCCTTTTGAAGGGCATGGCGGTCACGTTCCGATATTTGTTCCGGCCGCCCATCACCATCCTCTACCCGGAGGCGAAACGGGCCGCGGTCCAGCCGCGCTTTAAGGGCCGGCACTGGCTTACCCTTTATGATGACGGGATGGAACGGTGCGTGGGCTGCGAACTGTGCGTCATCGTGTGCCCATCGCAGGCCATCTTCGTCCAAGCCGGGGAGAATACCCCGGAGCATCAAGTCAGCAAAGGCGAGCGCTACGCCGCCGACTTTCAGATCAACGAACTGCGGTGCATCTTCTGCGGTTTCTGCGAGGAGGCGTGCCCCACGGGCGCCATCGTGCTCGGGCGTGAGTACGAACTGGCGAGCTTCACGCGTGACAGCATGATCTATACGAAGCCCATGCTCACGGAACCCTATCCCGGATCATCAGGAAGAGACCCCGGGCGAGAAGTTTGATCCCTTCGACGCGCGTGAGTGAGACCCGCGGTGAATGGTGAATAGTGAATAGTGAATAGGCACTGCCTTGGACCGTTCCGGGATCGAAGACTATCCGCAGAGTCGGGGACGCGCATGCCATCATCGGTGCAAGTTCTCCATTCACTAATCACTATTCACTATTCACTTCTTTCAGCATTGCATCACCGATGGAAGTAGTCATTTTCACCTTTGCGGCCATTGCCTCTGTTGCCGGGGGCGTGGGCGTCATCGGCAGCCGCCTGCCGGTGCGCAATGCCCTTTCTCTCTTGTTGGTGCTGGGCAGCCTGGCGGTGACATACCTGCTGTTGGCCGCCCAGTTCGTCGCGGTCCTGCAGGTGATCGTGTATGCAGGGGCGATCGTCGTGCTGTTCTTGTTTGTCATCATGCTTCTGCACAAACAATTGGGCGAGATGTCGCCCGACAGGTTGCGGTGGCAGGGCCCAGTAGGGCTCGTGCTGGCCGCGGCGTTCCTGACTCTGATCCTCCTGACCATCCGCTTCGGCGTAGCCGCCCCCACCGCGCCGGCCCCGGCGGAGTTTGGGACCGCCGAATCGGTGGGGCGGGCGCTCTTTACTGCATTTGTGTTGCCATTCGAAGTGGCCTCCGTGATCCTGCTGGTGGGTATCATCGCCGCGGTGGTCATCGGTCGGCCGGCCGCCCAGACGGCGGCTGCGGCGGGGCGATCCGCCGCCACGCCGGTGGGAGGGTCGCGGCGATGACCGTGCCGATTTCCGCCTACCTTGCGCTCAGCGCCCTGCTCTTTGTCCTCGGCATCACCGGGGTGCTGCTGCGCCGGAACGCGCTCGTGGTGTTCATGTCCATCGAGTTGATGCTAAACGCGGTCAACTTGACGTTTGTCGCGTTCGCCCGGCAGCTCCTGGCGATCGAGGGACAACTCGCCGTATTTTTCGTAGTGCTCGTGGCCGCAGTCGAGGTGGTGGTGGGCCTGGCGATCATCATCGCCATCTTCCGCGCGCGCGATACGGTTGACATCGACGACGTGGACCTGCTGCGAGGCTAAGCGATGGCCCTCGTGTTGATCGTTGCCCTTCCGCTCGCCGGCTGGTTGGTTAATGGGCTGGCGGGTGGACGCCTCCCGCGCCCTCTGGTCAGCGTGATCGGCTGCGGAACGGTCGCCGCATCGTTTGTCGCGTCTGCGATGGCGGCACGCCACCTTGCCGTCCCCAGCGACGCCCTGACGGCCACACTGTTCACCTGGATCGCTGCCGGAGACTTCACGGTCTCCGCCGGGCTGTTGATGGACCGCCTGTCGGCGCTCATGGCCCTGGTGGTCACCGGGGTGGGCTTCCTCATCCACGTCTACTCTATCGGCTACATGGCCGATGACTCCGCCTATTCCCGCTACTTCGCGTACCTGAACCTGTTCGTGGGATCGATGCTGCTGCTGGTGCTGGGCGGCAATCTCCTGGTGCTCTTCGTGGGTTGGGAACTGGTCGGCCTGTGTTCGTACCTGCTGATCGGTTTCTGGTTCGATCGCGAGCGCGCGGCCAACTCCGGGCGCAAAGCCTTTGTCGTCAACCGCATCGGGGACGCGGGTTTCTTGCTGGGCATCTTGCTGCTGGCCACGACCGCCGGCACGTTGCAGTTTGACCGCCTCGCCGGCGCGGCTGGGGCGATGGCGCCGGGGCTGCTTACGGCGGCGACGTTGCTGCTCTTCATGGGGGCCACCGGAAAATCGGCGCAGCTGCCGCTGTATGTCTGGTTACCCGATGCGATGGAAGGCCCCACACCGGTCTCGGCGCTCATCCACGCCGCCACGATGGTCACCGCCGGTGTCTACATGATCGCACGGCTTCATCCACTGTTCCTCCGCGCTGAATTCACCCTCTCGGTCGTCGCGGCTGTGGGCGCGGCGACAGCGTTTTTTGCCGCCACCGTCGCCTTGGTGGAGTGGGACCTCAAACGCGTCCTCGCCTACTCGACCATCAGCCAGCTGGGGTACATGTTCCTGGCGATGGGTGTGCTGGCAATGCCGGCCGGGATCTTCCACCTCACGATGCACGCGTTCTTCAAGGCGTTGCTCTTCCTGGCCGCGGGCAGCGTCATGCACGCCACGCAGGGGGTCGTCGATATGCGACGGCTGGGGGGGTTGGCCGGGCCGCTGCGCTGGACGGCGCTGGGTTTCGCCATTGGCGCGCTGGCGCTGGCCGGCATCCCGCCATTTGCCGGATTCTTCAGTAAGGATCTGATCCTGGAACACGCCTATGCGGCCGCACAGCACGGCGGCTCGTTGGCGCTGTGGCTGGCCGGGCTGCTGACGGCATATGTAACGGCGGTGTACATCACCCGTGCCGCGGTGCTAACGTTCTTCCCTCCGGCCGGGCAGCGCGACCATCCGCACGAAGCGCCGGCGTCGATGGGCTGGCCGATGGCGATCCTGGCCCTCCTATCCTTCGGCGGAGGATGGGTTGGCGCGCACACGGCCGGTGCGCCGCTGCTGCGTGTGCTCGACCGGTTTTTCGCGATCGAGCCGGCCGCGGAAACCGTGCCGGGCGCGCCGCTCACCGCGATCTCCGTCGCCGCCGGCGTGTTCGGCATCATCACAGGGCTGCTGCTGTACCGGAGGCGGCGCGAGGTCAGCCTCGGCGCGCTGGGCGCTTTTCTGGCCCGGCAATGGTACGTTGAAGCCCTCTACGACGCAGCGATTGTCATGCCGGCAAAGAGGCTGGCCCGATTTGCCGCCGATGTGGTCGAGACGCGTGGGATCGACGGCGCGGTCAATGGTATCGCTGGGCTGGTCGGTCAGGCCGGTGTGGCGATGCGGCGCGTGCAGACGGGTTACGTACGGAACTACGCCGCCGCCATTCTGGCAGGGACGATTTTGATGCTCGGCTACTGGTTGCTCAGATGACGCGGCAACCCGAAATGGTGTCATTGCGAGGAGCGAAGCGACGAAGCAAATCTCCTCAACCAGAGATCGCCACGCGCCTTCGGCGCTCGCGATGACTGGTAGCGTGCCATGATGGGTGTGCCGATGCTGACGATACTGATCTTTCTGCCGCTCGCTGTGGCAATCGGAGTTGCGGCGATCGACCGCCGGAAGACCGATGCGCTCTACGGCGTGGGGCTGGCAGGCACGCTGGCCGCGCTCGCACTCTCGGCAGTCGTGTTTTTCCGCTTCGATCCGAATCAGGCCGCGCTGCAGTTTGTGCACCGGACCGCATGGATTCCCTCAGCCGGGGCGAGTTACCACGTGGGCGTTGACGGGATCTCGTTGCCGCTGATGATGCTGACCACGGTCATCATGCCTCTCGCGCTGTTGTCGGCCTGGGGATCGATCGCCGACCGGGTCAAGGAGTTTGTGCTCAGCATGCTCGTATTGGAGACGGCGCTGCTGGGCACATTTCTGGCCGCCGACCTGGTGTTGTTCTACGTCTTCTGGGAGGCCGTCCTCATCCCGATGTACTTCATCATCGGGCTGTGGGGCGGACCGCGCCGTTCCTATGCCGCCATCAAGTTTATCCTGTACACGATGGCCGGCAGCGCGCTGATGCTGGTGGCGATTATCACGCTATACCTCCACAGCGGCGCGCAGCCGGGAGAGCGCACCTTCGATCTCATCCGGTTGGGACGGCTGCCGGTGGCGATGCCCCTGCAGGCCTGGCTCTTTGGAGCGTTTGCGCTGGCCTTTGCCATCAAGGTGCCGGTCTGGCCCCTACACACGTGGCTGCCCGACGCCCACGTCGAGGCGCCGACGGCCGGCAGCGTGGTGCTGGCGGCGGTCCTGTTGAAAATGGGCACGTATGGCTTTTTGCGCTTCTTACTCCCACTGTTCCCGCAGGCTGCGCTCCAGTTCGCGCCGCTCCTCTCTGTGCTGGCCATTGTCGGTATCCTCTACGGCGGTATCGTGTCGTGGGCCCAGCCCGACGTGAAGCGGCTGGTCGCCATGAGCAGCGTGAGCCATCTCGGCCTGGTGACCCTCGGCGCGTTCGCCCTGACCGTCCCAGCCGTGCAGGGCAGCCTGCTTCAAATGGTCAACCACGGCATCAGCACCGGCGGGCTGTTTCTGATCGTCGGCGTCCTCTATGACCGTACACACTCACGCCAGCTGGATGACTACGGTGGCGTGGCGGCGCTGATGCCCCGCCTGGCGCCAATGGCGCTGATCGTGGTGCTGTCGTCGCTGGCGCTGCCGGGAACCAACGGGTTTGTGGGCGAGTTTCTCATCCTCCTGGGGACGTTTCAGACGAACCGGGCCTACGCCGCCCTTGCCGTGGGCGGAGTGATCCTCTCGGCCGTTTACCTGTTGTGGATGTATCAGCGCGTGATGCAGGGACCGGTTGCGGTGAAGGAGCGGGCGCGGATGACCGACCTCACCCGCCGGGAGCAGTGGCTGTTCATCCCCCTGATCGCATTGATCTTTTGGATCGGCGTCTATCCCTCGCCGCTGCTGAGGCGGAGCGAGGCATCAGTGCGGGCGCTGATCGAACACGTGCGGGAACGCGGCGGGACGCGGTCGGGCAGTCGCGCGGTCGCGCCGTCAGAGGACGATCGGTCCGCGAATCACGAATCACGAATCACGAGTCACGAGCGATGATTCTTCCGCCGATCGACCTCCGCCCCATCATCCCCGAGTTGGTCATTACCGCCACGGCCATGGCCACTATGGTGGTGGGACTCTTCTTGCCGGCCGGTCGCCAGCATCCGCTGCGATGGCTTGCCGCGTTGGGCACCGTGATAGCATTGGGGGCCACGCTGGCCGCGGGCTCCAGTTCGTCGCCGGCGTTTGCCGGGATGTATGTGCGCGATACGCTGACCCGAGTGCTGCAGGTGACCGCACTCGTGGCGGTGCTCCTCGCGCAGTGGCTCTCAGGAGACTACGTCGAGCGCACGCGGCTGGACATCGGTGAGTACTACGCGCTGGTACTGGTCGCCGCGCTGGGCGCCATGCTGATGGCGGCGAGTAGTGATCTGATCATGTTGTTCCTGGGGTTGGAGACGCTGTCGATCCCGTTGTACGTGCTCGCGGCATTTGCCCGCACCGATCCGCGCTCGCAGGAGGCCGGGCTGAAGTACTTTCTGCTGGGCGCGTTCGGGACGGCGTTCTTCCTATACGGGATTGCGCTCCTGTTCGGAGCCACCGGGTCAACCGGGTTTCGCGCATTGGCCGAGCAGGCGCACGCGCCGAAGCCATTCTTTCACGCCGGGGTTGCGCTGCTCACCATTGGGCTCGCGTTCAAAGCTGCCGTCGTGCCGTTCCACTTCTGGGCGCCGGACGTGTACGAGGGGGCGCCGCTACCGACCACCGCCTATATGTCGGTCATCGCGAAAGTGGGAGCGTTCGCCGCGTTCGTGCGAGTGTACATGGCGGCGCTGGCAGCGCTGGCCGCGCAATGGAGCACCGCGCTGGCTGCCATCAGCGTACTGACCATGATTGTGGGGAACGTGGCCGCGCTGCGGCAGACCAGCATCAAGCGTCTCCTGGCCTACTCCAGCATCGCCCACGCCGGTTTCATCTTGACCGGGGTCGTCGCCGGCAGCCCGGCGGGCGCGTCCGCCGTCGCATTCTATCTGCTGGCATACACGTTCATGACGCTTGGCGCGTTCGGCGTCGTGCTGATGCTGCACCGGCGTGGGGAGGAAGCGGATCGGATTGCCGACCTCACCGGCCTGGCGTGGCGCGCGCCGGCGCTGGGCGGGGCGATGACGCTGTTTATGGTGTCACTGGCCGGGCTGCCTCCTACGGCAGGGTTCCTGGCGAAGTTCTACGTGTTCACCGCGGCGCTCGACGCGGGTCAGACTGGCGTGGCGGTGTTCGGCGTCTTGACCAGCGTCGTGTCCGCCTACTACTACCTGCGGGTGGCTTCTACGATGTTCACCGGGCAGCCCAGCGAAGACGTGGGATTCGCCGGCGGCCGCTGGGTGACGGCGGCGTTGGTCGCGGCTTCTGCCGGCGTGCTGGTGCTGGGGATCTTCCCCGGTCGGGTGAACGCATTCGTCCAGCAGGTGGCCCAGGCGCTCAAATGACCGAGGAGAAGTTCGACGCCATCGTCGTCGGGGCAGGACCGGCCGGCAGCGCCGCCGCCTATACGATGGCGAAAGCCGGCCTCAGCGTCGTGCTGATCGAGCGCGGCGAATACCCCGGAGCCAAGAACGTGATGGGCGGAGTCATGTACGGCCGGATGCTCGCCGACCTTATCCCCACCTTCGCGGCTGAGGCGCCCATCGAGCGCGTCATTATGGAGGAGCGATTATGGATCACCACTGATGACTCCGCGGTGATCCTCGGGCACAAGACCGCGGCGCCCCACGGCGAGGTCCCCAACGCTTTCACCGTCCTGCGGGCAAAGTTCGACCGCTGGTTCGCCTCCAAGGCCGAGCAGGCGGGCGCGTTTCTGATCCCCGCCACCGTTGTCGAGGACCTCATCATGCGGGACGGCAAGGTGGGGGGGGTGCGTACCGGCCGGCCCGACGGAGACCTCTATGCCGATGCCGTCGTCCTGTGTGACGGTGTGCACTCTTTTCTCGCGAAGAAAGCCGGTCTCCAGACGCGTGAGATCGCACCGCACGAAGTGGCGCTGGCGGTGAAAGAAATCATCACGCTGCCCCCGGACGTCATCCAGGAACGATTCAACGTCGGCGAGGGTGAGGGTGTCACCATTGAGCTCTACGGTGCCGTGACCCAGGAGATGGGTGGCTACGGGTTCATCTACACGAACCGCGACAGCCTCTCAGTCGGGGTGGGCGCGCTGATTTCGCACTTCATGCGGACCAAGGTGACCCCGAACGAACTGCTGGAGCGGCTCAAGCAGCACCCGCTGGTACAGCCGCTGCTCGCCGGGGGGCAGGTGGCGGAGTACCTGGCGCACGCGATCCCGGAAGGCGGCTACAGAGCCATGCCGCGGCTGTATGGCGATGGGGTGTTGATCGCCGGCGACGCGGCGATGATGGTGAATGGGCTGCACCGCGAAGGCAGCAACCTGGCCATGACGGCCGGCCGGCTGGCTGGGGAAACCGTGGTGGAGGCGAAGGGTCGCAACGATTTCTCCGCCACGTCTTTGGCATCATACCGGCGCCGGCTGGAAGAGAGCTTCGTGCTCAGAGACCTGAAGAAGTACCAACATCTGCCGGAGTTCGTCGACCGGCATCCGGAGCTGCTGCGGATCTACCCCGGACTTGTGAACCTCGCCATTCATGAAATGTTGACCGTGGACGGGATGCCCAAGCGGGACAAACAGCGGAAGATCTGGAAGGCTGTCACGGCGCGGCGCCCGCTGTGGCGCCTGATCACTGATGCGTATCGGGCATGGAAGGTGATCCGATGAAGCTCGAAGAGAAGCTCTACCTGCTGAGCTACAAGCACGATAAGCAGAGCCACATCTCCATCCGCGACAACGACATCTGCGGAACGGCGTGCGCGAAGACGTGGGGCCGGCCCTGCACGACGTTCTGCCCCGCAAATGTCTACGCCTGGGACGGGGAGAAGATCACAGCGTCGTTCGAGAACTGCGTGGAGTGCACGTCGTGCCTCACCGGCTGCCCGTACCATAACATCGACTGGCGCCTGCCCCGCGGCGGATACGGGGTACAGTATCGCAACGGCTAACGTACGGAAACGCGGCAACGGGGAAACGCGGAAGCACAATAGGTCTGCAGTCAGTCAGGCACCGGGTCGCTGCTCTCGATGACTGCGGAAGAGAAATGATAGCCCGACCACGATCAGAAATGCAGCCGGAATCTGACCAAGTGTGACGACGCCGAAGACGCGGTCTTCGCTCCGCAGCAGGTCGAGGAGAATCCTTCCTACCGAGGTTAGGACGACGACGGACCAGAAAACCTGACCCGGGAACCGCCGCCGCGCGACCAGCGGCACCGTCAGCGCGAGAATGACACCCGCGAGGATCATCTCATAGATCTGTAGCGGGTGGCGCGGGCCAGGCACCCCGGGGAAGGTGACGGCCCACGGCAGCGCCGTGACGTCGCCGTAGAGCTCGCCGTTCATGAAGTTGCCGAAACGCACGAAGATGTTGCCCAGCGGTACCGCCCAGACCGTGGCGTCGGCGAGGCTCCACAATGGGAGCCCACGGCGCCGCGATGCCCACCACAGCGTCGCAAACCCGCCGGCAATCGCTCCGTGAGACGTCAGGCCTCCGTGGTAGATGCGCAGGATTTCCACCGGCGAGATGAACTCGGCAGGATGGGACAGCACGTAGCCGAGTCGCGCTCCCACAAACGCGAACAGCACAAACGGTAGTATCAGCCGGTCGATCTCTCTCGCCGGGACGCCCAGCCTGGGGCCCATCCGCAGGGCCATCGCCGCGGTGGCGAGAACGGTGATCGCCATCATCACTCCGTACCAGCGGATGACGAGCGGGCCCCATTGAAACGCGACGGGATGCACGGCGCGCAGTATACCACTGCGAAGCGAGGAATGTCATCGCACTGAAAGACGGGACTGGGGACTAGGGACTGGAGATGACCAGAAACCTCTGCGATCAAACCAGAAGTTGGCGGGGCGCAAGCTCGAGACATGCGATTTCGCTTCTATGTATACTAGGTCCCGAGTCCCCAGTCCCCAGTCCCGTAGTGGTTTATGAAGATTGCCATCGGTTCGACCACCAGCGAATCCAAGATCCGTGCCACCGAGTCCGTGTGCGCTCGCGCGTTCCCCCGTGCCACCGTCATCCCTGTGCCGGTGGTGTCGGTGGTGCCGGCACAGCCGACAAGTGACGCGGACACTATCCGCGGAGCATTCCACCGCGCCCGGGAGGCGCGACGCCTCGCCGACGCCGATCTGGGGGTTGGGATCGAGGGCGGCGTGCATCAGGACCCCTGGGGCGTGTGGATGTGTGCCTGGGTGGCGGTCGTGGACCGCAATGGGCGCGAAGGACTCAGCTGCGGCGTGCGCTTCCAGCTGCCGGAGTGGATGGCGTCCCGGGCGCTGCAAGGCGAGGAACTCGGAGCCATCGTGGACACGCTGCTTGGCCACGGGAACGCTCATGAGGAATTCGGGGCCATCGGTTTCCTGACGCGCGGACTCCTCGATCGTCAGGCCGCGCTCGAGCAGGCTGTTGCCGCCGCCCTGATTCCCTTTCTTTCAGAAAGAAATGCTGATGTATGATGCTGGTTACTGGTTACTGGCTACTGGCGCTGCGGTGGCGGATCATGACTTTGCGTCTCTACTATACGGATAGCTATCTCACGAAGTTCGACGCGACCGTGCTCGCGGTGGAGCCTCACGGCGACCGCCTGGCGGTGATCCTCGACCGCAGCGCATTTTACCCGACGTCCGGCGGCCAGCCGCACGACACCGGCACGCTGGGCGGACTGCCGGTGACAGAGGTCATCGAAGACGACGAGGATCGCGTGCTTCACGTGGTCTCCGGACCGATCACGGGTATTGTGACCGGCGGCATCGACTGGCCGAGGCGATTCGACCACATGCAGCAGCACACCGGGCAGCACATCCTTTCGCAGGCATTCCTCCAGGCGCTGGGGGCGCAGACACGCGCCGTGCACCTGGGAGCCGAGCTCTCGACGCTGGACCTGGATCTCGCCGACCTCCCGGGCGCGGCAGCGGGACAAGTGGAAGACCTCGCCAACCGGATCGTATTCGAGGACCGGCCGGTGCAGATCCGCGAGGTCGACGAGTCGGAACTTCCCGGCCTCGGGCTTCGCCGCCCGGCTAAGAAGCGCGGCCGCATCCGGGTGGTCGACGTCGAGGAGTTCGACCGCTCGGCCTGCGGCGGCACCCACGTGCGGCGCACGGGTGAGATCGGGACCGTTAAGCTGCGCCGGTGGGAGCGCTTCAAAGGAGGTGTACGCGTGGAATTTCTGTGCGGGTGGCGTGCGCTGCGCGACTCCCGGTGGAAGAACGCGCTCGTTGGGGACCTCGCGGCGAAGTTGTCAGTGAAGGACCAGGAGGTCGCCCAGGCGATTGAGCGACTCGCGGCACAGGTCCGTGAACGTGATCGGACCCTGGCGGGACTGCGAGACCAACTGATCGAACTCGAAGCGCAACGCCGGCTGGGAGATCTTCCCGGCACGCCCAGGATTGTGGCTGATGTGTTGACCGGGTGGTCGGCGGAGATGACGTCTGCGCTGGCGGGGCGTCTCGCGGCGGCCGGCTCAACGATCGCCGCATTCGGCACCTCCGACGGTCGAGTGGTTATCGCCAGATCGCCAGACCTCGAGCTGGATGTCGCCGGCGTGCTGCGGCGTGCCGTGGAGCCGCTGGGGGGTCGGGGCGGAGGACGCCCCACCTTCGCCCAAGGGGCCGTCCTGCCGGAGAAGGTGGGCGAAGCGCTGGCGACTATCGCGTCTCTTGCGTCCATTGCATCTCTCGCGTCGCAGAAGAAGCAGGAGACGCAATAGACGCGACAGACGCGATAGACGTTAATTCGAATGCCTGAACTTCCGTTCATCCAAGTACTAGTCGAGAATCTCGCCCGTGAAGTAGAGGGTCGCACCATCGTGTCGGTGCGCGTGCCCAGCCCGGCTATCGTGAAGACATTTGACCCGCCGGTCACCGCGCTGGCCGGCCGCCGCATCGTGCGGGTCCGGCGAACCGGCAAGCTCATCGTGTACGATCTCTCAGGCGATCTCGTCCTGATCATGCACCTGATGCGCGACGGCCGCCTGCAGATCGTCCCGGTTCAGCCTGCCGGACGCGACGGCCGTGCGTTGCCGGTACCGAAGCCGATGGCGTTCGGTCTGCTGCTCGACGACGGGCGCGAGGTGCGCGTGAATGAGGGCGGGCCCAAAAAGCGTGCCGGAGTCTACGTGCTGCGGACAGAGGATGCGGCGTCGAGAGAGCCCCTGGCCGGCTTGGGGCCGGATCCGCTCAGCGAGGAGTTCACGGTCGAGACCTTGGCCCGCGCCACCAGAGAGGTGCCGGGTCAACTTAAGCGCGCGATAACCCTGCAGCGCTATGTCGTCGGCATCGGGAACGCCTTCGCCGATGAGATCCTATGGGACGCCAGGCTGTCGCCGTTTGTGCCGGCCGCGCGTCTCTCCCAAGACGAGGTGGTTAGGTTGCACGCGGCAATCCGGAATGTGTTTGCGGTCGCCCTGGAGGAGCATCGAAAACAGTTTGGCCAGCAGCTGCCGACCCGCGAGCCGGCCGAGTTGCTTCGCGTGCACCGGCACGGGGGCGACCCCTGCCCGCGTTGCGGGACACAAATCGAAACCGTCTACTATGCAGACAAAGAGACCTACTACTGTCCTTCCTGTCAGACCGGCGGCAAAATCTATGCCGATAGAAGGATGTCGCGACTACTCAAGTGATAGTCTTCCCGGTCTTCCCAGTCTACCCGGTCTACTGCGCCAGGCTTCAGACTGGGGAGACCGGGGAGAC
>Ga0209236_1001640_pt1 | contig 13532 bp, 12 predicted proteins | sample GraSoi013_1_40cm_FD_185819 | JGI IMG/M metagenome (GOLD analysis project Ga0209236, IMG submission 185819) | Grasslands soil microbial communities from the Angelo Coastal Reserve, California, USA - Sample 09_27_2013_1_40cm (SPAdes) (version 2) | ecosystem: Environmental > Terrestrial > Soil >... | reverse complement strand
ATGGGCCGCGCGTGGCAGCCGTTCTCGAAGGAACTCGCGGCCGCCGACGAAGCCGCGGCCCGCGAGAAGCTCCTCTCGATCTTCGGGAGCCAGCACGGGGTGCCCCGGAAGTACATTACGATTACGCAGGCCACGGAGGTTCCTCCGGACCAGGTCGAGGACCACGTGGTCCGCTATGCGCTGGAGGCTCGCAAATGAGCGCGGGCGAAACGGAACTCCGCCGGGGGATCGCCGTCCTCGATCAATACCGGGCGAACATCGAGACGCTGGCCCAGCAGCAGGAAATCATTCGCGTCTCGCTCGAGGAGCACCTGAGGGCTCGTGAGACGCTCGTCCGCTATCAGGAGGCGGGCAAAGCGGCCGAGATCCTGGTGCCAATCGGGGCGAATTCCTTCCTCGTCGCGCAGTCGCGGGAGGTGGACAAGGCGTTCGTCTCGATCGGGTCCGACCTCCTCGTGTACGACGGCACGGCCAAGCAGCTCGAGCGGCTGGATGCGCGGATCAAGTCGATCACGGACGCGGCGAACGCGATCGGCCAACGGCTCGGACAGCTGCAACGGCGCGCGGAAGCCCAAGGCGAGGCCGTGCAAGACCTGTACGACCGCCTTCAAGGACGCTCCGCGGCGGGCGAGCGGAGTTAGATGTTCAAGTCGCTCCGGGAACGGCTCGGCGGGTGGAAGGAGAAAGCCGAGGCGGAGGTGGGCTCCGAGGCGATCGGCGAATCGGGCCGTAAGATCAAGGAGGACAAGCTCGAGGAAATCCTATACGACCTGGAAATCGCGCTCCTCGAATCGGACGTCGCCTTCCCGGTCGCAAAGGAGATCGTCGACCGCCTCGCGGACGATCTGCAGGGGAAGCGAATCGCCCGGGATGTGAGCCTCGAGAAAGGCGTCGAGGGGGCCCTCCGGGACGCGATCACGAAGGCGCTTTCCGTGCCCCCGTTGGACTTCTTCGGGCTCCTCGAGAAGAGCCCGCGGCCGTTCGTCGTGATGTTCGTCGGTGTGAACGGCACGGGCAAGACGACGACGATTGCGAAGCTCGCGTACCACATCCAGAAGAAGGGGTACACGTGCGTCGTCGCCGCGGCCGACACGTTCCGCGCCGGAGCCATCGAGCAACTCGAGAAGCATGCAGAAGCAGTCGGGTTCAAGTTGATCAAACACAACGCGGGGGCGGACCCCGCCGCGGTCGCCTTCGACGCGGTGGAGCACGCCCGGGCCCGGGGTCGCGACGTCGTGTTGATCGACACCGCGGGGCGGATGCAGACGAACCAGAACCTGATGGACCAGATGAAGAAGATCAAGCGGGTTTCGAAGCCGAACTTGATCTTGTACATCGGGGACGCCCTCGCGGGGAACGATGCCGTCGAACAGGCGAAACAGTTCCACGAGGCAGTCGGGCTGGACGGGATCGTCCTCACGAAAATCGACGCGGACGCGAAGGGGGGCGCGGCGCTCTCGATGGCCAAGACGATCGGGAAGCCGGTCGTCTTCGTGAACCTCGGCCAGACGTATGAGGACATCAAACGGTTCAACGTGAAGTGGATGGTGGACCGGATGCTCGGAGAGGCGTAGGATGAGTTTTCGCGATCTCCTGGAGAAAGGGCAGATCGCGGAATTCCCGGCGCTCCAGCTCGCCCTCGGGGCGATCAAGGGACACATCGACCGGATCACCGTCGCGTCCCTCGGGACGGGGGGTTCGAAGGAAGAGTTCCCGCTCCTGGAGATCCTCGGCTCGGCGACGGAATATCGACTGCACGTGTTGGAGGACTCCCCGGAATACCTCGACTGGCTGAATTCCGCGTTGCTGTGCGCGGGCTTCGTTGAACCGGTCGGACTCACGGCCATCGCGCGCCGCCTCGCCGAGTACGAGGACATCATCCTCGGGGTCGACACGAACATCCTGTACGCGTCGATCCTGGGGGAACACCTCCTCGACGAGTTTCACCGGATCCACGTGCGGCCGTACAAGGAGAGCATCAACTGGATCCTCCTCGTGATCCCGGGCGTCGTGATGAAGGAACTCGAGAACGCCGCGAACATGAAGAAGGGAGGCCGGCTCTCCCACGCAGGCCGCCGAGGCTACCGGGCGTTGCAGGAGATCACGACCCTCAAGCGCACGGAAGGGTACCAGGGCCTCAGCGTGCTCGTCGTCGGCCCCACGAATCCGGAGCAACTGCACCTCTCGCCGGATGGGCTCACGATCGTCAACGCGGATTCGATGATCCGCGATCAGTTCAAGGCATTCCTCCGGGGGATCGACTTCCGGAAAGGGGTGTTCTTCCTGACGATGGACAAGACGAACGCATCCCTCGCCGCGGCAGAGGGACTCACCGCGCTGCGGATCCAGTACCCGCGACGGTTGCGGAAGGGGGAGGAGCTCGCGATGTTGCCCGAGGGGTCCGTCCTCCTCGCGCGCCTCGTGTATGAGCTCGCGGTGGAGTTCGGAACCGTCCGGGTGACGTGGGAAGACCACGGACCGCATTATATCGACCTGGAGGGCTCGTGGACCTGGAAGTCGATGGAGCATTGGGAAGCTTGGCAACTCCTCGCGTCGGACTTGGACCCCGGATTCCACAAGGCGCTCAACCGCTATGTGGACGGTGCGTTCGACGCACGACGTTTCGTGAGGGAATGGCAGAAGCTCGCGGAAATCCTCGCGGAGTGATCAGTCCGTTCGCGGGACCCAGTCGACCCGCTTACGCGCGAGCCAAATGAGGTTCTCCGTCGCATCGCGGGTGCTCCGAATCTTCTTCGTTCCGACGCGCGGACGGTAGTCGATCGGAATCTCCAGGAACCGGAATCCCGCGCGGAGGACCTCGAGCTTCAACTCTTCCGAGAACGCCATGCCATCGTGGACGAGGCGCAGCCGCGGAAGGATCGACCGTCGGAACGCCCACATGCCGGACTGGGAATCCCGAATCGAGGCGTCGTACAGGCGCCGGAAGGCGAGATTCAGGATTTCGTTTCCCACTCGGTGCATCCCCGACATCGCGTCGGCCGCGAGCCCGCTGATGCGATCCCCCGATACGAAGTCGGCACGATCCTCGGCCAGCGGGAGGAGAAAGTCCGGGAACCGATTCGCCGGGTACGTCGAGTCCGCGTCCAGCGTCGCGAGGTACGTCCCCCGCGAGGCCGCGAACCCCGTCTTGTACGCCCGGCCGTAACCCCTGCGCGGCTCCACGACGACCCGGGCTCCCTTCCCCGTCGCGATGTCCCTCGTTCGGTCCCGCGAATCCGTGTCGACGATCACGATTTCGATGTCCCGTCCTCGGAACGCCGCGAGCACTTCATCGAGGACCGCGCCAATCGAGGCCTCTTCATTCATCGTCGGGATGATGACGGAGACCTCGGGCACCGGCGCGCCATGCTGGGTAGCCCGCATAAGTGTTTCGCGCTCACGCGGGCAAAGGCTTCCCGAACAGTTTGTATCCGACGTATCCGAGGAGCGCGGCGCTGAGCCGCAGCAGGGACCAGAACGTGGTCTTTTGCCGCAGCATCCGTCCGGGGCGGTACCGGCTCCAGAGGACGCCGTGCTTCAGCGTGAGCTGCTTCCGCCCGGCTCCGTTCCATACCGCTTGCCGAAGAAAGTCGTACACGGAATCGCGGGTCCGATGGTACACGATCGCACCTGCACGGAACGCGATCGGATGGCCCGCCCGCACCGCGCGGATGTTCAGGTCGATGTCCTCCGCGGTCACAAACCATTCGTCGAAGCCGCCGATTTCGTCGAGCACTCGTTTGCGGTAGGCGAGGTTCGACGATGGATAGGTAACGTCGGTGCCTTCGACAATCAGCTCGACGCGTTCGAGTTCTTCGAACGGTCGGTAGCCAATCTGAATCGTGCGACCCGCGACGACGTCGTGGCGATGGAGGCCCTCCACGAGCTCCTTGAGCCAAAACGGATTCGCAATCGCGTCGCCGTCGATGAACGCGACGGCCTCGCCCTTCGCCTTGCGGATTCCGAAGTTCCGGCCCGCACCCCGCGTCCCTCCGGACACATAGAGATGGACGAAGTCGTATCGCTTCTCGTATTGCTTCACCACGTCTCGGGTCGCGTCCTCGCTGTGCGAATCGACGACGATCACTTCGAGGTCGGGCCCTTGGACCACGAGACTGTCCAAGAGGGCCGCGATGTTCTTCGCCTCATTGCGGACCGTGGTGACAACACTGACGAGCAACGCGGCTCGTAACGGAGCCGCGATAATGATGGTTTCGACCTTTCCATCTCTGCGGGACTATCTTTATTATCGCCGCTTGATACTCGTGCGTCCGCTCCCATGGCCCGCATCGTCACGATCATCGGCACCCGCCCTGAAATCATCAAGATGGCGCCGGTCGTCAAGGCCCTTGACGGGTTGGACCACGAGCACGTCCTCGTCCACTCGGGGCAACACTACGACCTGATGATGGATCGGATCTTCTTCCGAGACATGGACCTTCGGGAACCGGACCATCAGTTCGAACTCAAGGGACAGGAGCCGCATGTGCAGGTCGCGACGACGATGCGGCAGGTCGCTCCCGTCGTCAAAGAGGCAGACCTCGTGATCACGCATGGGGACACGAACACGACGGTCGCGGGCGCCCTCCTCGCGAACAAGCTGGGCCGCCCCCTCGCGCACGTCGAGGCGGGAATCCGATCGTTTGACAAGACAATGCCGGAGGAGATCAACCGAATCATCGCGGACCAGCTCTCGAACCTGCTGTTCGCGCCCACCCCCGTCTCGCGGGAAAACCTTCGACGCGAAAACGTGACGGACGGCGTTCACGTCGTCGGGAACAGCGTGATCGACGCGCTTGTGCAGAACATCGCCATCGCGGAGAAGCGGTCTGACGTACTGTCACGACTCGGCCTCAGTTCCGGCGGCTACCTGCTCCTCACGTTCCATCGGGCGGAGAACGTGGACGTGAAGGAGCGACTCGCACGCGCGCTCGTCGCGTTCGAGGCCGCGGCACGGGAAGCGCGCCTGCCAATCGTCTTCCCGATTCATCCGAGGACCGCGAAGCGACTCCGCGAGTTCGGCCTCGAGAAACGCGCCGCGGGCGCTACATCGTTGCGGCGAATCGAACCCACCGGGTACCTCGACATGCTGATGCTCGAACGAAGCGCGGCCCTCGTGATGACCGACTCAGGCGGCCTCCAAGAGGAGAGTTGCTTCTTCCGCGTCCCGTGCGTGACGCTGCGGGAAAACACAGAACGACCGGAGACCCTCGAGATCGGTTCGAACGTTCTCGCGGGGACGGATCCGGAACGGGTCCGAGACGCCGTCCGTCGGCAGCTCGATGCGAAACGGGAGTGGCCCAACCCGTATGGGGACGGAACGACAGGAAAACAGATTGCGCAGCGTGTGGCGGCCCATCTGGGATGACATGCCGGCCCGCGTCGTCTTCGTCCGCTCGAAGAGCCCCGCAGGGATGGAGCCGAGGCTCGCGAAGGAGGCGACGAGCCTCGCGCGGGCCGGCTACGAGGTCCACGCGATCCTCTGGGACCGGACCCGCTCCTTTCCCGCCCGCGAAATCCGCGACGGAATTTGGATCCACCGATACCGCCTCGCGGCGCCCGAAGGGACGCCGGGCCTCGCACGCCGCTTGCCGCGATGGCAGTGGTTCGTCCTTCGAAAAGCCGCGCGACTTCGACCCGACGTCATCCATGCGGTGGACCTCGATACGGCGTGGGCTTCCCGGGCCGCCGCGCGCATCACAGGGGCCAGGCTCGTCTACGACGTATTCGACTTCTATGCGGACATGATCACGGCCGACGTCCCGCTGAAGCTCCGCGAGCGGCTCGCCGCGGCCGAGCGGCGCATGATCGAGCGCGCGGACCTCGTGATTGTACCAGACCTGCGGCGCCAAGCGCAGTTCCGCGGCGCGCGACCTCAAAAAATCGTCGAAATCATGAACGTGCCGGAGGATCGGCCGCTCCCCACCAAGCCCGACCCCGAATTCACCGTCTTTTACGGTGGAATGATCGCGAAGGATCGCGGACTTCTCGATCTCCTCGCAGCCTGCGAATCGACCGGAGCGAGACTCATCGTCGCGGGACACGGCCCGGACGAGGCGGCGCTCCTCCCGCATCTGGAGTCGTCCCCGGCAAGCATGTTCCTCGGAACGGTTCCGTACGACGAAGTCTTGCGGCGGACAGCAGCCTCCCATGTGGTCGCGGCCCTCTACGATCCAAACGTCCCGAACAACCGCTACGCGGCGCCGAACAAGGTGTTCGAGGCGATGATGTGCGCCAAGCCCGTAATCACCTCGGACGGCATCGCCATCGCGGACCTCGTGCGTTCGGTCGGCTGTGGCGTCGTGGTCCCGTACGGGGACCGAGCCGCGCTCCAGAGAGCCCTCGAACAACTGATGCTTTCGCCAGCGGAGTGCGACCGACTGGGCGCGCGGGGCCGCGCCGCATTCGAGTCCGGGTACCAGTGGAAGGCGATGGAGGCGCGTCTGGTCGGAGCCTACGGAACGTTGCTCGGACCACGGGCCCCTGCGGGCTCTGGTCCCAGCTCGATCGGATGAGAGCGACCGGCGGCATAGCCCAGCATCTGGGCCAAGTCGATTGCGAGACCGACAAGAATGGAGTAGGGGACCTGGGAGTGTAGGCCCCGAGAAAGGACCTTTCGCACGCGGTAGAACGCGTACGCCACTCCCCCGGCGATCACCGCGAGCCACCCGAGCGGCCACCAGAAACCCAAGGCGATGAAAACGACGCCGACCGCATACAGGACGTAGAGTCGAACGTAGCGCGTCTGTGGCGCGCCGAGCAGCCGAGCGCGACCGTCGGAACTCGCGTACTGGCGATAGGTCCGGAACGCCTCCCGAACGGTCGAAGGGGTCCAGCACCGGACGATCGCTCGGCGCTCGAAGACGAAGCGGAGCCCGGCCCGGCGCATGGCCAAGGCGAGGTAGGTATCTTCTGACGTGACGAGCTGCTCCTCGTATCCACCGACTCGTTCCCATGCTCCCCGTGTGAAGGCGATACTCCGCGACGCGGGGACGAACCGGTCCGGGTCAATCTCTTCGAGGGAGTACACCGTCATCCGTCCCATCGCCCGCTCTCGGGGCGTTTCGCCGATCGGCTCGTACCAGCCCGCCACGACGTCCGCCTCGCCGCGCACGAGAGGGTCAACAATCCGTTCGAACCAATGGGGTTCGAGCACGTTCACGTCGGTCACGGCGATCACGTCGGCGTCGGCGACTTGGATCGCGGCGTTCCTGCCGCGGGCGCGGTTCCCGGCGACGATCTCCCAGTGCAGCGGGAGGCGAGTCGCCGCGGCGAACTCGTGCAGCATCTCCGGGGTCCCGTCGGTCGAACCGCCATCCGTGATCACGATGACATCCGGGATTCGGGTCTGGGCCTCCAACGAAGCGAGGAACTCGCGGATATGCCGCGCTTCGTTGAGGACCGTCGCGACGATCGCCGATCGCACGCGCCGTCATTTCTCCGGGTCGTTTAAACGGTTCGTCCCGATAGACTCAAGACAGGTCCGCCCGGTGCCGTGGCCGTGAGCGTCCGGAAGGCGGTGTTTCTCCTCCAGACGGACCCGTACCTCCCGAAGCCTGTCCTCAGGGCGCTACGCGAGGCCGAGGCGCTGAAGCGCGCCGGATGGGACGTCGCCTTTGTTTCGTGGATCAAAGGAACACTGCCATCGAACGCGCCATCGGAGGCGTATCCGACCCGCCGGGTGAACGTGCCGGTGCCGCCGCTCGGTACGTCGTTCGTGCGGCGCGCACTTGCCTACAACCGCGCGATGAAACGGATGTTCCGAGCCTGTGTCGACGAAAAGCCCGATCTGATCATCGCCCACGACTTCGAGGTCCTGCGCGCCGGCGCGATGGCGAAGCGCTGGACGCGCAAGCCGCTGATTTACGACAGCCACGAGGATTGGCCCGCCCTCATCGCGGAGAACTCCGCCCACGAGGCGCGCATTGCGAAAGCCGAGGAGAGACGCCTGTGCCGCCGTGTGGCCCATGTGATCACCGTGAGCGAGCCCATCGCAGACAAGTTCCGCAGGATGAAGAAAGACACCACGGTCCTCTACAACGCCCGACCGGAATCGGAGATTCACCTCGCGGATCGCGAAGCGAGCCGTCGGTCCTTCGGATACGGGGTCGACGATTTCGTCGTCGGCTTCGCCGGGGCCCTCGCGAGCGGCCGCGGACTCGAAATCTTACTGGGCGCTTTGCCTATGCTTCCGCCATCCACCAAGGCGCTGATTGTCGGGGGGCCGGACGAGGAAGCCCGGCGCCTCCGGGCTCTGGCCCAGGCGGAGGGCCTTCAGGATCGCGTTCGCGTAGACGGATACCGAGCGTTCCGCGAGCTGGCCCCATACTACGCCGCAATGGATGTCGGCGTCGTCTTCCTCGACCGCCGGCCGAACCACGAGCGGGCGCTCCCGAACAAGCTGTTCGACTACATGGCCCACGGCGTCGCGGTAATCGTACCCGATTACCCCGCGATGGCACCGATCGTACGGGATGGGCCATGCGGCTGGACAATCTCAGAGGTCCGACCGGAGCTCGTGAAGGCGGCGATTCTCGAGGCCTGTTCGTCCGGCGAGGCAGGAGCCCGCGGGGCTCGCGGCCGGGAGCGATATCTCCGTTCATTCGCGTGGGACAAGCAGGCGGCGAAGTTCCTCTCCATCGTCCTCGGGCTCGGAGGTCCCTCGGTTCGAGAGAGAGAGAAAGTCCGGACCTTCGAACCGTGATTCTTGACGGAGAGCCAGGGGTTCGACGCCGGTGTCGACGTTTCCTTCACCTGCCCGAAACCTGTCTCTCACTGCCCGGCCCGCAGAGCGCGAGCACGGCGGCGACCCCCACGCCACGACCCACACCCCCGTGTGTAACCGCCGATTTGCAAGGCGCCGTGTGAGGCGGGTCCAAATCAGCGACGTGGCCTCTCTTATTGCCGCCTAACCGGCCGCTTTGGGTTTCGATGCGTAGAACGCACTCTGCCAGTCCGTCTCCGTTTCATAATCGACTCGATCGAGGCGGAACTGCGCTTGTGAGAGGAGTCCGACCAGAAATGCTCGGTTGTACCGAACACAGTGGAGGGGCGTTTCGCCCCAGTCCCGGTGATAGCCAGGTGGATTCACCGACACGTCGGGAACATCGGGCTCGGCGAACGCCGAGAAGAACAGCTTCCCATGGGGCGACGTGATTCGACGAATCTCGATCAAGTAGTGGCGGAGATCCCCGGCAAGCATGTGAGAGAAGACTGAGTATGCGTACACGAGCGAGAACTCGGAGTCGCGGAAAGGCAGCCGGAAGCCGTCTCCAATCGGGTTGCCCCGAGGATTATATCGCTCGTTCCGAACGTTCGCGCGCAAGAATACGAACCCCGGGTGAGCCTCGGCGATGAAGCGGTGACACCACTTGATTGCGCGTTTCGAAACGTCGATGCCTCGGTAGTGGTCGGCCTCGCCAACGAAGCGGAGAATGCCGGTCGCGAGTCGTCCTGTGCCGCACCCTATGTCCAGGATCGGAGTGGCTTTTTGCAACCCGCACGTCTCCACGAGGCGTTTCGCCTCTCGCTCGGCGGATTCAAGATAAAAACGATTGTCTTGGAATCGCTGGCCGCAAGAGCGGAGCCGATGTGGAGGCAACGGTGTGCCCGCGTATTCCACCGCCCTCATCGAGTCAATGAAGTCTCGAACGTTCAGCGTCTCGCCTGGCATTGACGGTCCGACATACAGCATTGCACGACTTCAACGTGGCGATGACGTTCGAACGCAATGGAGCCGACCGCGCGATCCTTGGAACACCGCGCTGATGAATCGTTGCTGGCCCTATTCCAGGATTCGTCGCTCGCTTCTCCCTGCCCAGGCCAAACGAGAGGCAGGGTCACCTAGCCGCTGACGCCGGACCGGAGAATCATCGGAGTCAGTGATATCCGACGTTATCACGCACGCGGTGCGAGCTCTTCGAGAACCGCCTTCAGTGTCGCGCCAATGACCTTTGGTGTGAACCGCTGTTTGAACAGGCGATGGCCCTGCTCGGCAACGTGCTGACGCAATTCGTTATTCGACTTGGCCTCCAGAATTGCGCGCGCAATTGCTGACGGGTTCTGCATCTCGACGAGAAAAGCATTCTCGCGGTCTTTGAACCCCGCTTCTTTCGCAGCAGGCGAGTCTCCGGTGACCAGCGGCTTCGCCATGGCCAGCGCGTCAAACGCTTTCGTGGGGATCACGCGTTTCGCTTTGTCGCTATCCCCGAAAATTCCGAGGCATACATCGGAATTCTTAAGAAATCCGGGGAGGCTCTCGTACGCCATCCACGGGTGGAACGTTATGTTGCGGACATTCAATCTCGCCGCGAGTTCTATGGCAGCGGGGTAAGTCTGTCCTGCCCCAACAAGGAAAAAGTGGACATCCTCTTCTCGTTCTAGAATCTTGGCAGCCTGGACGATGTAGTTTACCCCTTGCAGCGGAATGAAGCCTCCCACGAAACCCACTCGAAAAGTGCCGTCATCCTCTGACTTGGGGAGTGGCACAAAGACCTCGTCATCGCTTCCAACAAAAATGCGTCTCATACGCGCAGGAGGCATTCGGAAGGTGTGCTGGAAGTACCTTGCGTTCAGGTCCGTATCGACAATCACGGTGTCCGCGAGATGGCAGCTCAGTCTATCGATCGCGTAATATCGTAAGGCTCCGACCGAATACTGCCAGACCGTCCTCCGGTCGTTAACGTAAGTGTCGTACTCGGAATACATGGCATCGAGAATGATGGGAATCCGTTTGTGCCGCACGAGCCAACGTGCGATTGGAACCAAGTGCTGGCCTGGAGTGCATACGAGAACTACGTCAACATTGCCTTCGAACTGTCTCATCAAATCGAGATACGCAAAGGGCAACCTTCGGGCGGTCGTCCGGCAGTGCGCGACCTCGATCCCGTTTAGTGCCAATCCCTTGACGAGAACCCGAGGGCGGGAGCCCGCCGGATCATACACTCCGAAGAAAAGGACTTTCACAGGATTACGCAGCCTCCTGTAGATTTCCGTCCCGGGGTGCGTGGCAAGGTCGATTCCGTCACTCAATTTTCCGGGGCAATCCCAGCGACCGCCGATTGCACGCAGCCGGTGGGCAGTATAAAGATGTGTTCCGCCGCCCGGCTAGTTTATCGGGTGAGAGCCCACCACCCTCTCCCCATGGCACGGGGAGCGGTCTCCTTGGATCCTGGCGAGACAATGAATGTGCCGAGCTGGTTGTTTCACCGATCAGTTGTCACTTGGGCGGATTCGGCCCCATCGGGCGTTCGGGGTAGCGCCCCTTTGACCGTTGAGCGGTCATAATCGCGTAAATTGATGTCAACCCCGCAATCACCGCCGCTCCAGCCGCGACAAGCCAGGGGAGAATTGGAAACGTGCCTGCAACTTCGTAGGGTGCGGGAATCAACCAACTGACCTGCCATGCCTCAAGCGTCGGTGAAACCAGTCCCTCCCCAGTCAGCGAGGCCTCAACCTGAATCGCTGGATAGGTCAAAGGACTCAGCAAAGCGAGATTCACGGGTCCTGCGGTCCGATTCTCAAGTCCGGTAATCGGCCTCCCCGTCGCCTCGTCGCGCACAGTCAGGTTAAGCGAGGTGCCTGCGGGCAGTTGGAACGTCTGAGTGAAGGAGCCCCAGCTCAGCCCGGCCGGGATGCCGATGACGACGGAAGTCACACGACCATGGAAGACCTGAAAAGGAGCGGTTGCAAGGTAAATCTGCAGTGCAGAACCTCTCGCGGCGTAGTAGACCAATTGATAGCCGTTTGGCTCAAAGAGAATTGCGGGCTGGACGAGGAAGGTGCTTTCGTCCGGCGCTAGGAAATCGAGCGCCAAACCCCGCTTCTGCCAGATCAGGCCGTCCTGCGACCCGGCGTAGAAAAGCTTCTGGGCTCCGGCAAAGCCCCCCGCGTAGATCATCTCGTAGGACGAACCGACCACTCGCACCGCGGCATTCAGGACCTGATCGCTGTCCAGAGATCCCGATCCTCCCGGTGAGACGACCAGCCCTCGTCTCGTCCAGGTGACGCCGTCGCTGCTCGTCGCCGAGAAAATTTGGTATCGCAACGGATCGCTGTAAGACGAGCCGGAGTACCACATGTGGAAGGTCCCACCCAGCACAACGACACTCGGATCCCAAACTTGTTGGTCATCCGCGGAGCCCGCAGTCCCCACGCCAAGGACAATCCCTTCCTTTGTCCAGGTCACACCATCATTACTCGTCGCACCAAAAATGCGATATGAGCCAGGGCCGCCTCCGGAGTACCACATACGGTATTGAGCGGCCAATTTGACGACCTCCGGATAGGCGATGATGCCGGCTTCCGGAGGCAGGGTGGGAGAGAGCACCGGGCCTTGTTTCACCCAATTCCGTCCATCGCTTGAGGTTGCGTATCCTATTTGGGCGGCGCCCCCCGAGCCGCCAAAGTACCACATCTTGTAGATCCCAGCATCGAGGAGAACGGCGGGTCCTCCGAGTTCACCGGAGTCGAACGAACCGGCTGGGCCCCAAGACAACACCGCGCCTTGGCGCATCAGCGAAGGAGAACGGAGCGCAGCCGCGCCGCCAACAAAGTCAATTCCAGAGGAGTCGCTAACTTTCGAGGTATCGTTAAAGTCGTCTTGCCAACCGAGGAACACAGAGAGAGCGCCCGGACGCGCAGCGCTCAATGTGCGCAGGAGAGTGTGCGTCCCGCTCACACCGCCCGCGGTGAGAGTCGAGAAGACAAGAACGACCAGAATTGCTAGAATGGTCCAGCGCACAAACCTCAGCCTCCGTGGGAGAGAGACACTCGATTCGGCTTAAGAGTTACGAAACCTGACGCCGATTTGTCAACCCCGCTGCAAAGCCCCCGCTACACTTTTATAGCCATCACTTCTTTCCGCGTCTCTGTCCGACTCTCGTCGGACGCCAGAAGGATATAGATGGGATGGGTAGTAGCCGGCCCCCTCAGCGATAACCTTCCCCCTCGAAGGTGACGACGTTGTTTCTGAAACAAATCGAGATGGAGAACTTCAAGTCGTTCGGGCGAAAGATCTCGATCCCGTTCCTTCAGGGGTACACGTCGATCACGGGACCGAACGGCTCCGGGAAGAGCAACATCGCCGACGCGATCCTGTTCGTCCTTGGCCCGAAGAGCTCGAAGGCGATCCGCGCCGGCAAGCTGACGGACCTCATCTGGAACGGAGGCAAGGACAAGAAGCCCGCCGATTCATGCCAGGTGAGCCTCTTCTTCGACAACTCGGACCGGCAGATCCCGGTTGAGGCAGACGAGGTGAAGCTGACCCGGTACGTAGGGCTGAGCCCCTCCGTGGAAGGGGGGTACAATTCGTATTTCTACATCAACGACCGGAAGTCCTCGCTGTCCGAGTTCGACTCCCTGCTCGCCCACGCTCGGATTTCCGCGGAGGGCTACAACCTCGTGCAGCAAGGGGACATCCAACGAATCGTCTCGATGTCCTCGATCGACCGCCGCCGCGTCCTCGACAATATCGCGGGGATTACGAAGTTCGATGACGACATCTCCCAGGCGGAAGGCAAACGACGGGAGAC
>Ga0209236_1001631_pt1 | contig 13553 bp, 12 predicted proteins | sample GraSoi013_1_40cm_FD_185819 | JGI IMG/M metagenome (GOLD analysis project Ga0209236, IMG submission 185819) | Grasslands soil microbial communities from the Angelo Coastal Reserve, California, USA - Sample 09_27_2013_1_40cm (SPAdes) (version 2) | ecosystem: Environmental > Terrestrial > Soil >... | reverse complement strand
GATTTTTGCGGCTCTAAGGCTAGAGTGGGATTTCTTTTCCGTTGACGAATAGTTTGTCGGTAACTTTCATGGCTTTCACGATAGTTGCGTGCATCGGGCATCCCCTATGAGTACGCTTCGTCACCTCGACGACCTTCTCAACCGAGTCTTTCGTGGCTACCTTAGTCTCAACCGTCACGTCCTTGAACGATGGTTCCACTCCACCAATACCGTACTGTCCCCTCCGATCCCAGTGACCCCTCACCGAAGTTTCCAGCGAGTCAAACTGCAAGTTGAGGAGAGCCGCATGTCGGGTGAACATCACATTCTCGCAGAACCCTATAGCCGACATGAAAAATTCGAGCGGCGTCGCGGCCTTATCCGTCCCTCCTACCGGCACTGGTTCATCGCATCCCAAGGTGAACTTGCCAACCTTCGCTTCTTGGTACTGTTGCCCGACAAGTCTAACATCGGCCCTCGATGTCCCAAGCGTCTGGCCCGGCTCTGTTGCATCCCCCAGTTTGCGAATCATGTCTTCGACTATACCACGAAAATTCATGGTTTGCTCCATGTGGATTTACGCACCAGCTGGTAGTAATTAGCCGTTGACCTGGCTTTTCTATCGCCCTTGTAGGACTCCCCCTTCTTCCCTGAACTTTTGAGCACCAGGACCAGCGAAGACGTAGATTCCCAAACGCCTGTAGTTCTTCCGGATCCAGCTATCGATCGACTTAAACCAGTTCCGGAACTCTGCAGGCTTCTTAGCCAGATCTTTTCTTTCCTCGTCAATGTAGTTCATGTCGGCCTGTAACCCGCCCGGCAGCATGACCTGCGACACCATCCATGAACGCCAGAACTCGATAACCGGCGACTGAAACCCATCGACCACATAGAGCCCTTTCTCCGGGACATGCTCTGTTACAAGGGGCATTCCAGCCCCGGTATACTGCAACCAAAATCTCCTGGTCGACTCGTCCTGTGATGGTTCAGCGAAAATGTCTACAGGGGTAAAATCTGAGCTGGGAGAGGTGCCCGGTAGAATCAGCAAGTTGCCAATTGATCGCACATATTCCAGGAACTTATCCTCGTCCTCCCTGGACATGTAGAGAACAAGCAGTTTTGGCAAGGCTTAGGGTTCCTCCTGGAACAAGTGATAGCTCGGGATTGAATCTTCTACCTTTAGAGTGAGGTTTAGCCTACTCTCACCTGTGGAGCGACCCTTGGTCAGGTCGTTCAAAACTCTTGATTCATATCCCATGAGACCCATACACTCGATGGGAAAAGGGCATGAAGCCAAAAATCCTCGCTCTGCTAGCGATCACATTAGTCGCTGCAGCATCGCCGGCAATGATAGCGCTAGCATCAGGCGTAAGCCAAGCAGCCGCACACGCCAACCATACACCTGGAACCGCGCAATGCACCTTCACCCATCCGACCTCGCTTCCAAGCCAAGCATCAGCCAACGCCACAGACGCACTTGCTGACCGGTCATCTCACTGTCCTCCAACGCTCCCCACACAGTAACCATCAGCAAAAACAATCCACCATAGCCTGACAGATCTCTTTCCCACAGTTTTTTTTGGACCCGAGAGCATTAGCTGGGTTTCCGAACACATCTCAACCTTGAGATAACCTTCTCCAGGTCAACCTTGTAGAATACAACACCTACGATCAAGAAGACGGCTGACAAGAGGATGGATGTTTCTAGGCGGGACAGTCCCGTCAGACCTGTGGCTGTGTAAAGCCTTCCGAGCCCTGCATACTCTACTCCGATTTCGAGGAAACTCTTCAGAACCTTCGCGAAGAAGGTGATGATGAATATGCCAGTAAGTCTTGAACTGCTCGCTCCTGCTCCCAAGTACACGTAGTCGTCAAGTGGAAGCCCTGGAATCAGAGCAGTGACAAGGACAACCGCTAGGCCCGTCTTCCGTTCGAGCATTCTTCCAAGAACTATCACAGTCTTATTCTGTCCCAACTTTCCCCTGAATCCCTTTCCGCCAGCGTAGATTACGAGCTTTCCTAGTGAAGCTCCAGCAGCGGTCACGAAAACGATCAGTACAAAGCTGCCGACCGAGAACTCGTTGGCAAGCAGTGCGGTTGTTGCGATTAGAGTGTACGATGCTCCAAAGAAAGGGGTCGCATTTGACCCGAGAGACACGAGGAAAAGTATCAGGATCGAGAATGAACCTAGAGCCAATTCTGTGCGACAAGCATTCTCGACTTGCCCCCTCTAAGGGTTTGCGGATTGTGTCTCGACTTTCTTGTCAAATCTAACTCTTCTCAATCGGTTGGGGCCCCACCACGCTCTCTGGCCCAGCACCGACATTATTGCGGGGACCAGATAGGTGCGTACAACCATCGCGTCTAGGACGACTGCGAGAGCGATGGCGAAGCCGAAGCCTTGGAGAAGACGATTAGAAGACAACAACAGCGATCCAAGTGCTCCAGCGAGAATTAGCCCTAAGGCGGTGATGATTCCGCCGGTTCGGTCGACCGCATCAACCACGGCCTGACGCGTCTCCTTACCCTTCTGAGCCTCCTCCCTAATCCGGGTTAGAATGAAGATGTTGTAGTCCATTCCAATTCCATAGAGGAGCAAGAACAGTACGAGAGGTATGATGAATAAGACGCCTGATTGCAAAACGTTGTTGAAGAAGAGAAGAGTGGCTGCATAAGCCCAAGTTATGCTCAGCCCGATCGAGAGAATCCCGGTTATCGCGAGAGGATAAGACCCCAATACCACCAGCAATACTAGGAATATGGCCGCAACCGTCAGTATTCTCATCGTGTTGAACTGGCTGACCGTTTCATTGGAGAAATCGAGCGTGGACGCGGAGGCACCTCCAACTAGTATTGTGTCTTGAGCAAGTGAAGCGTCTGATCTCTGAAGGCTCGTAACTAGCCTCCGGATTTGATTAACTGTATCAAGAGACTTCGGCGTGAAAGGTTCCTCGACAAACAGAACAGTCACCAAGGCTGTCCGACTATCGCTTCCGATACTCCCGAGGATTGCAAGCCTCTGTTGAGGTGTCAGATCTGTCATATTAGTCGCGTCCACAGGAAGGCCGTCCGGTCGGGTGGGTCCGGTAAGTCTCTCTACGTTGGACAAGCCGGAAATATTCCAGCTTAGGTTTTCCAGATTAGCCTGCGCGCCTTGCGTGAGGTTGCCGTTCGTGAGAATTGATACAGGAAACTGTACGATCACCTGCGTAGGGCCTATCTGGCCCGCGCCGAAGCTCTTCTCTAAGACCGAGAGACCATCGACACTCTCAGCATGAGTGAGTCCTGCAGTAAAATCGTAGGACGTGACTCCGGTGAGTGAGATGTAGATGGCAGGGATCGATATCAGCAGCGTCAGTCCCAATACGAGGGCAGGCCGCCTGACGCTGAAGCCTGCAGCCCGCCGGAAATATCCCGGCCTCTCACTCCTCTTCTTCCGTGCCTTGGTCGCATAGTTCTCGAATCTCTTGCCCGATCTTGGCCAGAATATCCTGTCCCCAGCGATCAGGATGAAGGATGGAATTAGTGTGAGACTTACGAGTAGAGCGATTAGGACGCCGAATCCGAGGCCAACGCCAATCGATCGGAGGAGTGTGAAGCTGCTTATCGTCATCGCTCCGAAGGCGATGATGACGGTAGTCGCGCTGGTAGCGATGCTTTCTCCTGACCAGGTGACAGACGTCTGGACTGCCTCAGCTCTGTCGTGTCCCTCAACTCGTTCTTCCCGGTAGCGCGCCATCAAGAATATGGAATAATCAGTTCCCACTCCAAGCATTATCGTGAACAAGAACGTCGTGGTCGTGTCCTGAATGGGAATGATGTATTTGCCGATGAGATAGAGCCCTCCTTCCGTAATCGTCAATGCCAGTCCGACGATGGTCAGCGGGACGAAGGGGGTGGCGATTGCGAAGAAGAACAGTCCCGCCAGAATGAGGATCGCGCCTATCGTGACAGGCTCGATAAGACCCAGATCCTTCTCGCTTCCGAGAGAAGAGTCGGCAGTGGTCGCTAGATCCCCCGTAACGTACGTCTGCGATGGTCCCCCATCACTGGCCTTCAGTTCGGCGATGATACTCCTCATGATTACGACATTCTTCAATATTGGATCGGTGTTAGCGGAGCCGAATGAGCCGGGGGATTTCGAGAAGCTCACAAGAACGATCATTACCCTGTTGTCGGGGCTGATGAAGTTCTGGAGAATCGCTGGTGGAATTGGTACCGGGTACGTGAAGAGAGTGTAGGACCATAATGTCTGATTTGCTTGATATTGTGCAGCTGCTGGGGTAGCACCCTGTTGCAGGTAGAATGCCGTGAGGACCGCTCTCTCTAGGCTGTAGACAGATGTGACGTTCTCAACGCTATTCAGAGTTCCCGGCACTAGAAGCTTCTTTTCCAAGTCAAGAGTGAATCGCTTGGTCGCATTATCAGTAACATCGCTTCCCTGGAGCAGAATTATGGCACTAGTGTTAGCTTGTGGATGGGGAAACTCCTGTCCCATGAGGTTCTGAGCCCTTGCAGACTCAGAATTGCCAGATTGGCCGCCACCAGTGCTTGAAGTAACAACCTGAGAAAGTTGTCGAGATAATGGAAGACTTACTGCAAAGAGCAGAATCCAAAAGACGATTATCAGCTTGTATCTTCTACCTACGAAAGATCCGATTCTAGCAAACGCCGGAACTCGAGCTCCAGCGGTTCCGGCCGCTCCAAGCTTCTTCGAAACTATGTAGGCAGTACCAGAGGCGAATACGAGGAGGCCAACCGTAATCACTACTGTCGCGCTAAGATTATCGGAGACGTATTGGCGGAGGTAGAGGTTGTTCTGATAATCCAGGATCAGAGCCAAAAGCTCGCCGAGCGATATTACAATCAGGAATACGAGGATTCCTATCCAGCGAGCTTGGTAAGAACCTGGCTTGCTCAACGCGCGCACACATTGCCGTAGAGAGTGCCAAGGCTGGCTTTCTAGGCTATTTACGCGTAATCTACAAAATATCCGTGGAAATGGTTAAGTCTCAAGCAGGCTGCCTTGCAGTCTTGCGTCTCAAGAGAAACACTGAAGGAGTTACCACTTCGGCCCAATTCGCAGTAGTCGGCGGAGAACGTCAGAGCTGGGCGGTCTATGGTGGACTTGTCTTCACAATGTTCATCTGGGGACTCGCTTGGCCAGTTGGAAAACTCCTCGCGACAAATCAGAATCTTCCCCCTGTCTCTATCGCCGCGCTAAGATACGCCATCGTCGTCCCCGTGCTATTCGCCATTCTCTGGCTCAAAGAGGGCTCTTTCAAGATCAACCGATCCTGGATACCAACACTCGTTGTAATGGGGATTCTCAATACAACTCTCTACCAGATCTTCTTCCTTTACGGCGTCAAATACGCAGCCGCTAGCGACGACTCGCTAGTAATTGGGATAGGACCTGTACTAATCGCTATCATGGCAAGCTTTGTTCTCAAAGAGCGATTCACATGGACCAAGATTCTCGGCTTCGCTTCCGGGTTAGCAGGAATCATTACAATCTCTATACTCTCTCCCAACACTCAAGTCCTCAACAGACCGCTAGGTGTGACTCTCGTCTTCGGCGGTGCAGCCGCATATGCTCTCTACACCGTCCTGCTGAGAAGATTCCTCTCGAAGAACCGCGCAGACAATAACGGACCTCAACAATCCTCTCTCTCAATCCTAACATGGATCAGCCTCTTCGGCTGGTTCTTCCTAATCCCCTTCTCGCTTATTGAATCGCCTTGGACGTACACCTGGGACGCTGGCTCGTGGCTTGGAATTCTCTACCTTGCCATACTCTCAACTGTAGTCGGATACTTCCTCTACATAGAAGGTGTCTCGAAGATCGGTGCTGGCAGATCAGGAGTCTTCGGCAACCTCGTCCCCGTATTCGGTGTGCTAACCTCCTTTCTCCTGCTCAGCGAAAACCTGAGCCCCTGGACCGCTGTCAGCTTCCTACTCATCTTCGCGGGGGTCCTCCTTGTTAACCGGCAAGTGAAGAACTCCGGTTCCTGAGCCCATTTCTAATACCCCTAACTCCGAGAGAGCACAGGGAGCCGTACCTCGAATGGGCCTAGATCTATCAGCGTCCTCGCGAAGTGCTGAGAAGCGACTCTGGATTGCTCTGATTGTATCCATAGTCATTGTTTCCGTAGAGTTCACGGGAGGCTTCCTAGGCCAGAGCCTCGCGCTGATCAGCGATTCCGGCCATGTACTAACCGATGTTCTGGCTGTAGGAGTGGGAATTCTTACTCTCCGATTAGGTCGGAAGCGTCATACTGCAAGACGGACCTTCGGCTATCATAGAGCCGAGATATTCGCCGCGTTGATCAACGGCTCGACCCTCATAGCCGTCGCTCTTCTAATAATCTACGAAGCCTACCTGAGACTCCAGCAACCGCCCACTGTTCAAGGCCCGCTAGTCCTAGCAATTGCATCAGTCGGTCTCCTAGGCAACCTCAGTATTGCGGGGTTGCTGTCCCGATCGGGAGGGACCAACCTCAATGTTCGAGGAGTGTTCCTCCATACTGTCGGAGATGCCCTATCATCCGTAGCCGTGATTGTCAGCAGCCTCATCGTCATCTTCACCGGCTACCAGGGAATAGACCCAGTTGCAGCAGCCATAATCGGAGTTCTCATCATCCTTAGTGCCTACCGCCTCGTAAGAGACTCGACAAACATCCTGCTTGAAGCCACTCCCAGGCAAATGAACCTAGAGACCATTGCCAAGACAATTAGCAGCGTTGACGGGGTAAAAGGAGTACACGACCTCCACGTCTGGACCATCACGTCAGGTCTTTACGCGCTCAGCGGACACATCACAGTAGACACTGACAGCATCAGTAAAGGCTCAACCATCGTGGAGAAGATAGAAGCCAAGCTAAAGGAGTCATTCGGGATCGAACACTTTACCCTTCAGGTCGAGAAAGAGACCCTTGAGAATATTCAGGAACACAAAGCGTCTCCGATTTGAACAGAATGTAGATCCGCCTTCTAGCGATGCCCAGAGCCATCGGCTCTTCGGACTGCTAACGCGTTCAACTCATCAAATGTTATCGCACCCTCGATCAGGTTCTCATAGGTTCCTCTCTCAAGCACTTCCTTGGCCGCCCGTTTCAGTAGGCCCATCGCCGCATAGGATGGGCCGGGACCGAAACTTACACGGGCGACACCAAGTCTCTCCAACTCTGTGATAGGCGGCAGACCCTTTCTCACCATGACGTTGATCGGAAAGTCCAAGGCCTTCACGAAGTTTGCGATTGAAGCCGGGTCCGTTAGACCCATCGGGTAGACGCAATCAGCCCCCGCGTCCCTATAGGCCGTGGCTCGACGAACCGCCTCCTTGAATCGCGCTCCCTCGTCACCCTCAGCATACCTCAGCGCGTCGGTCCGTGCATTAATCACGAGAGGAATCCCCGTGGTCTCGCCTAGCTTTCTGATCGCCTTGACATTCTCAATCTGTCTCTCAACCGGGTACAGTTTCTTCGTGGCATGTACGAAGTCTTCGATGTTGATTCCGACAGCTCCCGTCTTTAGAATCGCTTTGACCGTCACAAGCACATCCTTTGCAGTCTTTCCAAAACCAGCCACAACATCAGCAGAGAGCGGAACAGACAAGACCCTGGCAATTCTTCCGACAGCCGAGACAAACTCGTCTCTAGAGATCACTTCACCATCAGGATAGCCCAAGGAGACTAACATGCCCGCGCTGGACGTCGCGATCGCAGGGAACCCAGCATCCTCAAACACGCGTGCACTCGGAACATCCCATCCGTTTGGAAGAATCAAAATCCGCTTCCCATGGTGAAGCGCGCGAAAATCTTCCGCCTTCTCCTTCTGAGATTTCAAGGGCATCTGGAGTCATTCGCTTGTACTACGTTTACTTTGCTTCAATGATTCCCTTGCCCAGAACCAGTTCTCTGGGAACCCTCACAGCTTCCGGGTGTGGATTCTCTGGGAACAGCTCCGGATGTATTATGTGGGCTAGGATCTCAAGCCCGTCGACCACTCGAGGACCCGATCTGCTAAAATACGCAGACGCATTAACGGCATAGATTCTTGAGGACTGGAACGCCGGGATCCTCTCCCACCCTTGATACGATGCCAGCAAGTGAGCTTCTTCCATGACCTGGATCGCATCGAACCCACATGGAGAGAGAACGATAATCTCAGGCCTATACTCAACAACCTCATCCCATCTTATCTTGTGGGAAGGCATGCCGATACGGCCTAGCCCTTCGACTCCTCCAGCGTAATCGACCATCTGAGGAATCCAGTGTCCGCCAGCCCACGGAGGTTGAAGCCATTCCATGAAGAAGACCCTTGGCCTATGTTGTGCCGTCTGCGTTTTCTCTCTAACCCTGTCTATTCTCTGCAGCATTTGCGCAGCAAGTTTCTCAGCTTCTGCCAGCTTGTTTGTCATCCTGCCAACCAAGCGAATATTGTCAACGATCTCCTCCAGATTCGTAGGCTCCAGTGAAACTATCTTTGTATCCGCATCCAATACCCGTGCTGCTTCCTTGACCTTTGTATAGGAAACAGCACAAACATGGCAGAGCTCTTGTGTCAGAATGAGATCCGGCTTCAACTTCTCCAGAAGTTTTTCATCAATCTCGTAAATGTCTCCCCCACGATGTTCTACTTCTCGGTCAACCTCAAGGCTCCTGTGGATCTTCTGGTGAATCGCTGACTTCGTCAAAACCTGCCGGTTGGACGCCTCGGGAGGATAATCGCACTCGTGGGACACGGCGACAACTTGGTCTCCAAGCCCGAGGGCGAATGCAATCTCAGTGGCGCTGGGAAGTAGCGAGCAGATTCTCATCTTATGTCTTGCTCGTCCGCTAGATGCGACGAAAGGATATATTTAACGGGCGGGTAACTTTGCCCGCTTCCTCAACCATGACCACCTACCCTACGGGTTCTGTCCTCGACAGGCGATCCACCAAAGTCATGATCACGGCCGTCTTCACAGCTCTGGCACTTGCAACCAACTATGCGCTCATCGGCATCCCAAACGTCAAGATCATGGACACGCTGGTATTCATCGCGGCTTTGTTCTTCGGCCTTCGACTCGGAATCGGAGTCGCAGCGTCCGTCTGGCTAGTATACGGATTCGTAAACCCGAACGGCGTGGACACTTTCCTTATGTTGTCATTCCTGATGGTAGGAGAGTGTTTCTACGCTCTCGCTGGTGTAGCTCTCAAGAAGAGCTTCGTGACCAGGGATCTTGTAAAGGGAACGAAGGAGTATCAACGCCTGAGCATCATATTCGGACTCGTCGGGCTACTATCGACCTTTGCTTATGATGCATTGACGAACTTTGGCAGCTGGATTTTCAGGACAGGTTCTCTCTACCAGGATTTTGTCTTCGGCAACATTATCGGCGTCCCTTTTTCGATAGCTCATGAAGCTAGCAACGTCATCTTCTTCGCAACAGTTGCTCCCGCCATCGTCGTTGCGGCAACGCGCCTCGGTCTTAGAACTCCACTTGAAGTGGCCTAGATTGGCATCCAGTATCATTGGCGGTCACAAGGCGCTATTCGCTATCTTGTTTCTAGTCGGAGCAGGAATCGTTGCATTCCAGGCCGGCGCCTACTATTACTATCAGAAATCCAGTGCTTGCCCAGACCCATGCCAGGGATCCACCATTATGGTCGAGACCCTGATAAACTATGGAAACGGGACACGCCATTGGATCAACAAGACCGATGTACCCTCCGATTGGAACTTCTATGAGTTAACAGCCTCAATCTCAACAGTTCAGGCCACATATTACGGCCCTCCTACATCTGAACACTTGATCACAGGGATAAATGGAGTCCAGAGCAACGGCCAATACTTCTGGAGCCTCTGGGCCGTATGTCAGAAATCCAAAGCATGGTTTGCTACAAACGTCGGAGCCGACGCGATTCATTTTACGACCTATCATACACTCGCCTGGTACTACCAAGCGACAAGCTCACAAGACTCGTCCGCTTGGAACGTGCCCGTACCGGGGGCCTCGAAAGTAGACGCGTGTTAGGATTCAGGCCTTACTGTCAGCTCTATCTGACACAATCTCTCTTTCGCCCCTACGGCTAGCCGTTCCATAACCACCTCCACCGGGGGTTGTCACAGTCAGAACATCACCACTATTCGCAGAGAGAGTTGTCTTTGAAGACAAACGAGTGATCGTGTTTCCTCGCACAATTCCATACGCGCCCGGAGATCCCGGGTTTCCTCCAAACAATCCGTAGGGTCCACGGCGTTGTCGCTCTCCCATTAACGAGATAGTGGATCCTTCAGCCAACACCTCCGTCTCTCGCTTGATTGCCAGTCCTCCACGAAACCTTCCTTGTCCACCGGACCCTCGCACTAGCTCGTATCTCCTGATCCTCAGAGGATAAGCGGACTCCAACGCCTCAACAGGCGTGTTCAACGTGTTCGTCATGTGGCTGTGAATCCCATCTATGCCATCCTTGTTGTATCGTGCGCCGAATCCGCCCGCGATAGTCTCGTAGTAGGTGAAATATTTCCCAGTCCGCGGGTCGACCCCTCCTATGGTAACATTGTTCATGGTTCCCTGGCAGGCAGCACAGACTCTCTCGGGGATAATGCTGGAGAAGGCCTTGAGGGTCACGTCGACTATCCGTGTTGACGTTTCCACGTTTCCACCGGCTACGGGTGCCGGCGGTTCCGCGTTGACAATTGTCCCGGATGGTGCTGTGACAGAAATAGGCTTGAAGCACCCTGCGTTTGCTGGAATCGAAGGATCCGTCACACATCTCACCACGTAGTAGACGGCCGAGAGAGTGACGCTGTACACGGCATTCAAGGGTCCCTGAACCTGCTTCGCAGAACCAGAGAAATCAAACGCTATGGATTCTTTGCCGACTGTGATTTTGACCTTGACAGGGATATCCGTTGTGCAAAAGCCATCGTCATCGAGATAGTCAACCGCCGAAGACGACTTTCTCGGCAGCTCACGAATCCTCTTGACCATCAATTCTTCAGAGTAATCGATTAGCTGATTCATACCGGACTCAACAGAAGATACGCTAGATTTTTTCAGCAGCTCGGTCAGACGTTTCGCGCCTACAAGGTTCGCGGCTCGTTGCGCTCTGAGATCTCCCAGTCTCTCATCAGGCGTTCTGACATTGGTCAGTACGAAGTCGAGGAGTTGCCGGTTCGACTTGCCCTCTGCCCAGAGTTTGATGGGCGGAATCCTAATCCCTTCCTGGTTAACATCCCTCGATAGAGCAGACATGCTCCCGGGCGCAACTCCTCCAACGTCAGAATGGTGAGCGCGGTTAGCTGCAAACCCGACTAATCGTTCCTTGAAGAAGATCGGTGAGACCATGGTAATGTCTGGAAGATGGGTCCCGCCGCGGTATGGATCGTTGAGGATGATGTCGTCACCTTCCGAAAGATCATCTTCAAATTCTTTCAGAACGGCCTGGACAGCGTAGGGCATCGCGCCGAGATGGACCGGTATGTGCTCTGCTTGGGCTACTAGCTGTCCTGTTGCTGTGAAGAGGGCGCAGGAGAAATCTCTCCTCTCCTTGATGTTGGGGGAGAAGCTCGATCTTCGGAGGACAACTCCCATCTCTTCAGCGATCGAGACGAGGGAATTCTTGAGAATCTCGAAGGACACCGGGTCAAGATTCTCCATGGCGAAAGTCTGGTTTCGAGGATTGCCTCGCTTGGCTTATATGGGGCTCACGCTTTGAGCGGGTAACTTTGCCCGCTTCCTTAATCATTTCCAGAGCCGTCCTAATCTTGATTCTCGTGACGGGAACCTTCTTTCTAGTCCCCGGCAACGCTGCCAACGACAGAGGGCCTACTCAATCGTCGGCCATTAGATCCTCACTGAATTGGTTGGTTAGTAACGAGAAATCTGACGGGTCCTATGGGGGTTCTCAAATATCGACGCCTCCAGCAGCCCTAGCCGTTTGGCTAAATGACTCTCACTCGGTTAAAGCACTGGCATCATTCTCATGGCTAGCATCTCAGCTAGATGACTCCTCCAGTTTTGCGTGGGGCGAAGCGGACATCCCAGGCCAGATCCTTTACACTCTGAGTGCGAGCGGAAATGTAGGACTGCTTAGAAACTCATCAGACTTTTCGGGCCTTCTGTCATATCAGCAGCATAATGGAGGGTTCAAGGGTTGGTACGATACATCCGGTGCGCAGACGACAAGTAGCATAGACACAGCTATGGCGCTTCTAGGACTAGCTGGAACGCATGCGATTAGTGCCTCGAAAGAACAGGACGCGATCGCCTATCTTCTGTCACTTCAAAATCTTGACGGAAGTTTCAATCTCACTCAGACTGAGGCTACAAACCATTACGAAACCCTTGGACCTGAGTCTATCAGTGCGACTGCCCTTGCCGTTCTAGTTTTGAAAGGTGCCTCTTACAATGCGAGCGACATTCATGTTGCGAGCGCCCTAAGCTTCCTGACTTCAGTTTCTTCTTCAAATTTTACGGCGACGCATGACAACCAAGGGCACGTTTACGCAGCCTCACTTTCCGCCCTCGCCTTCGATGCGTTCGGGCGACCCGCACAAGCTGAGGTGGCTATTGCCTTCATACTTTCCCAACAAAACTCAGATGGAGGCTTTCGAGATATTGGTAGACTTTCGTCTGGCTCGAATGCCCTAGACACTGGATGGACTGCGATTGCTCTTGAAAAGGTTCAACCGGGCCCTTTGTTCAGTTCGTTTCTGTCTCCGTTGGTTTTCGTCGGGGTCATTATTCTGGTAGGGGTAGTGGTGGTTGTTGGGGTCGTGACTGTCTATGTCTTGTTAAGACGGCGGACGGCCAAGTCAACTCTGTCTTCCGGAATCACGCTTACCATTTCTACCCATTAGAGTAGAAAGCCGGAAATCATAGGAACGGGCCATTTTCAGCCCTGATCTCGATTCTAGAAACCCTACCTGAACTCTCCCGAAATTCGTTCGGAATTGTCCGCTTCTTTCCAAGTCCCTTCGAACCTAGAATTGCACCCTGAATCGCCAGACTCGCCCAGAATCAACGCCGGACAGGAAATGGTTTTTGGAAAATAGGGGGTCTTAGCGACCGACCCTCGTGTCGCATGAGAGGAGAGTTCAGACTGGCCACTGAAAGTGGTTTCTCAAAGAGCATCCCCCTGAAGATATCCTACTCGAGTAGGAAAGGCAAAGACGGGTCGTCTACGGATCCCGAAAAAGTGGGGTTTTGGATCTCCAGAGCCTTGAGGCCCCGGTTTCTTTGTTCTGGCTTGCTCGTACAGTCTAGTTGTTCGTGGAGTGCTTCGAAGCCGATGGGCCTTCGAGCGCGTGTACCATGTTGATGACAACTCGCAGCGTTGGAAGCAATGCTATCAAGAGGAATATCAACGGATAAGCCCAAGGCGCGCTGGTAAAGTACTGACTCGCAATACCGTTGCTCACGCTGTAGAGAATGACGATCGCTATAATCTGGAAAATGTACGCTAGCAATGGCACCCACGCCTGATAGTTCTTGTACGCGTCCGAGACCGCTTTCGAGAGCTGTGTTCCGAACTTGAAGACGATCAGAGCCACGACAAGCCCGATCATGAACACCACAATGT
>Ga0209236_1001630_pt1 | contig 13554 bp, 12 predicted proteins | sample GraSoi013_1_40cm_FD_185819 | JGI IMG/M metagenome (GOLD analysis project Ga0209236, IMG submission 185819) | Grasslands soil microbial communities from the Angelo Coastal Reserve, California, USA - Sample 09_27_2013_1_40cm (SPAdes) (version 2) | ecosystem: Environmental > Terrestrial > Soil >... | reverse complement strand
CCCCGAGGCGTGAAGAGAGATCCAGGGAAAGGAGACAAGGCGAAAGGCTCCACTTTTTGAAAGCGGAGCCTTGCCCGAGCCTGGATATTATCGGCCGCCGAAACGATAGACGATGCCGGCCTGGAGCCGGAAGTTGTTCTGATGGGTAAATCCTGGGCCAAAGTTAAACTTCGTGTAGAGGTAATCAGCCTGGACGAACCGGATGGCCACGTTTCGTTTCCACTTGTAGTCGACTCCGCCGCCAAGGGCCATCGCGAAGGCGTTATCGGAGCCGGAACCGATGCCGGTGCCGGAGCCACCGGTGTGCACCCCGCCAAACAAAGCCTCACCAAAAGGCTCAAGGCGACCATAGCCGCGGTAGGTCAATCGAGGGCCGAAGAGGTACGTAAAGGTGTGTGCGCTGAAGCCAGATGGAAGCCCTGTCCACTTGCATCCGCTAAATTCACCCACGACGGCAAAGTAGTTATTCAGACTCCAGGCGCCGGATCCGCCGCCCCCGTGACAGTCGATATGGGACGCCCCACCGCCCGGATTGATACGGATGTAGGTGTAATTTCCGGCTACTTCGCCCCTAGGATATTCCTGGGCTACGGCTGAACCAGCAACAGCAAAAAGCAAAACCCCCACCATGAGTAAGCTTCGCATACGCCTCCTTAGTTCTATAGGTACTGCTACCCGGTACCATGATTTGGGGCTATCCCCTCGATTTCAAATGTATTTAGCTGGATGTGCCCTATCGAGTACCAAAGCGTTCTGTTTACAGAGTCTTCAACAGGCTGAGGGGAGGAAAGGCTCCTGAATTGGAAAGGTGCACGATAAGACGAAAAGAAAGCTGGACGGAGCGCCAGCGGCGGTACCAAGGCAAGCCTTTGTTCGAGCTAGGCTTACCCAAGCGCCCTGTCCCCTACTACCGCAGCCGTCCAACTAACAAGGGGATTCTGTCAACAAAAGGATATATACAGGATATATACCGTGCCCTGCGGAAACGCACGCGTTAGAAGCGAGTAATAGGCTCGAACGGTAGCCTGTCTTCCGCCGCGTTCGAGGATCCGTTGGAATTAGTTGATTCCCTTGAGGTATTTGTCGAACCATGCCACCGAGCGCCGGATCGAATCGATCTGGTTCTCCCGTTTCTCGAAGCCGTGGCCTTCGTTCGCGTAGTAGTGCTCATCCACGGTTTTCCCATCTTTCTTCAGCAGCGCCACAACTTGCTCCGCCTCCTCCTTGGGGACCCGCGGATCGTTGTCCCCCTGCAAGACCAGCAGCGGCGCCTTCACACTGTGAATGTAGGTGATGGGAGAGGCCGCATCGTAGGAAGCGCGATCCTTCACCGGATCACCCAGCAGGCTCTTTTCATATTGCTGCAGCATCGGATCTTCATGTTCCAGCATAGTCATCCAGTTGATGATGCCGTACAACTCCACACCCGCGGCCCAAACGTCCGGCATCCTGCCGATGGCCATGAGCGTCATGAATCCGCCGTAGGATCCGCCGGTGATCCCAATTTTCTTCGAATTCACATAACCGGTAGCTTCCAGGAACTTGGCCGCATAAACCTCGTCCTGCAAATCTCCTCCCCCCAGGTCCTTGAAGTTAGCCTTTTGAAACTCCATGCCATAGCCCGTCGAACCGCGCACGTTGGGCTCGATGCAGGCGTATCCGCGGGATACAAACGCGGCCACTCGCGGACTCCAATAATCTCCGGACTGACCCGTTGGCCCGCCATGCGGCAGTACCAGCGCGGGGTTCGAGCCGTCGCGCTTCAGGTTGAAAGGAATCCATAGCAGCGCGCTAATCGTTTTTCCATCGAATGATTTGTAACTGATGACTTGTGATGGTGCTCGTGGCGCGGAGTTCAAGCTCGCGATGGCGGAGTAGGTGAGTTGTTTTGCCCTCCGCGACGACAGGTCGTAGACCCAAAAGTCTCCAGGTTCCACGGAACTCTCGTGCGACAGCAGCAGCCGGTCTCCCGGCGGCGAAAAGGAGCTAGGATTGGCGGCGAAACCGTTCACGCCTCCCGCAACGGGGATTTTCTCCGATCGCATCGTGGCCACGCCTGCCAAGTATGTGTCCACGCGCCCGTCCGCGTTGATCGTATAAGTAAGCCACTTGCCATCGGGAGAGAAATCGCCCGAACTGGCCTCCCACTTGGTGTCCGTGACCCAAGCAAGTTTTTTCCCCGCGATGTCCAGCAGCGCTACGTTTTGGAAACCGCCCTTCTCGTTGGAAGTGACCAATAGTGTCTTCCCATCCCTGGACAAAGAAGACGCTAGGTAGAGTACCTGCCCCTGATGCGCGGTTAGGTTCGCGGCTTTTCCATTTGCGACATCAATCGCGTAAATGTCAGCGTCCGTAAAGCTCACTTCCACGCGATTGGCGTACAGAGTTTTTCCGTCGGCACTCCAGGCCACTGAATTCCAGAGATGGTTCGGAGTACTTTCGTGCGTTAGAGGCGTCATCTTTCGCGTAGCCCGGTCCATCAGCGAAATGTCGTACACCGTGCCGTCCTTCGGCTTGGTGTTCAGCGCGATGGTCTTTCCATCCGGCGACCATCGAGGGCTCTCTTCGCGAATATCGGGAGTGTTGCTCAGATTGATCGCCTCGCCACCGTCACTTGGAATGACGAACACATCCCACAATTCGTTTCCGCCACTGTCCTGTTGAAAAACGATCCATTTGCCGTCGGGAGACCAGGTTTCGCCGTATTGCCGATCGTCAGACTGCGCCAGTTGGATCGGCCATCCTCCGTTTGCGCTCACTTTCCATAAGTTCGATCGGCCGGAGATGTCGGTGGTGAAGGCAATCTCTTTGCCGTCAGGCGACCAGGACGCGCTGGAAACATTGCGCGTGAAATAGAGATCATCAATTGGAATGGGGCGCGCGTTCGGATTGGACGCCGAAGTGATCGTTTTCGGATCGCTGATTTGCCGCGTATCCGGGCCCGAGGTTTGCGCGACCGCCGAACCGCAAACAAAGAAAAGCAAAAGACAAAGGCAGGCATTCCGCGGAGATTTCATAACGGCCTCTTTTCAAATGGGGATCGTGCCCGAATTCAGCCCAGGGTCAAGATTCTACGCTTCTTGAAATGTTTTCTGCCGCTTCAACAGTTTCTTACTTCCAGGCAACCAGGATCGCCGCCATGACGAGGTAGCAGACCAGTTGGTAACCAGTATTTATACCGAACAGTTTCATGCTCTGCTTCATGAACAGCGCGCCAGTCAATTGCACAGTGGCCACAAATCCGAGCCACACATGGAAGCCGAGCATCAAACCGAAATGCAGGTCTTCCGCCCGAAGCCCATGGAGGATCAATGCCAATGTGAAAGCGGAAAGCAGGCTGGCAACAAAGGACCAGGCGTAGGCCGGGCCAGCGGTTTTTTTCATTTCCTCCATCTTGGCTTTGTCGTTGGGATCGTAGCCCATTTCCTTCATCCAGGCTTTTGCGAAGAGCAGGGGCGAGTACCACAAAAAACCGACAACCATGGTGGATATCGCGGCGACCAAGATCGCCAGCCAATTCAAGTGGTGCATTTGCATGTGCATGAATGTTTTTCTCCTGTCAGCAATGAGGGAAACGGTGGGCGCTATCCTATGACGCGCTTCGCTGGGATGCAAAGGAAAATAGTCCGAGGAAATCTTTCAGGGCTTGCCGCAGCCCGCGGTTCCGCCTCTCTCCTCCTCGATCATTTCGGTCCAGAGCCTCAGAGTTAAGTCCTCCCGTTCCGGATTTCCAAGCTGCCAGCGAAGCTCTTTTTCGTAACGCTCCTTGAGGATTTTCAAGTCGAGCGGAACGGATTGAGCCAAGTGCTTTACGTCGTCGCGATCGCGCTGGATGTTTCGTTCGAGCTTCGACAACGCGAGGTCGTATGGATCGAGGGCGCAGATCCGGAGATGCTTGTAAGCCCCCGGGAACATTTCGGTGAGCCGCTCTTCGTAGTCCTCCGGCACCCTGGCCACACCCACGTAATCCAGGTACACCTTGTGCTTTTTGTGAAGCGCGCCGCCCCGGATGCCAAGTTCAAGCAGCGGTGCGCGTTGTTCTCCTGGGGCGATGAGCAGCACGTCGAGGTCGGAAGTCGCCCGCGGTAATCCGTAGAGTACCGTGGCCACAAATCCGCCCATGCAATCCAAACGCGTCTCTGCGGTTGCCTCCCGGTCGAGTTCTCCGAAAAAGGATTTCCATGGTTCCGGCACTTGGCTAGAGTGTGGCATGAGGGAGATTCTCCGCTTTCATGTCCGTCAGCAGATTCCAATGCGCGGCTGTAGCGGGGCGGTTCGCTCGAAGCCATTTTCTCTCCGCTTCCGTCAGGGCATCGTGGCAAAGAGTATCTTCCTTGACAAGCCGGGAGCGTTCGAGCACCGCCGCGTATTCCCTGAGCCTTCCAGATCGGTGCAGGTCGGCTGACTTGGCGGCCACTTGAGAAGCTAAGGTTACGACGAATCCGAGCCGGTTCTGCCTGTCCAGCAGCTTGGCATTCTGCACCGCCCAATCCCAATCCATGTCCGCGTAGGCGAGCGCCAACCATGGCAAGCCTTCCGTCACCCTGTTATCGAGGTTCGCTGTATTCAGTGCTGTCAGCAGAACCTCGGCAGGATTGCGCTGAGCTTTCGCTCGCAGGTGCGCGAATCCCGGATAGCCCAAGGCGGCCAACTGCAAGCTCAATCTTTCGCTCCCCAGAGGCGCCGCGAAGGCCTGCTCGCGCAACGGCAAGGCTGTCGGAGAAGCATGCAGAGTCTCCACCGCCAGGCGTGCCAGGTCATGGGGCAGCGGGCGGCGGCCACTCTCAAGCATCGAAAGATAAGCCTGGGTGACCCCCAGCTTTTCCGCCGTTTCTACCTGCGTCCATCCCTTTTTTCGTCGCGCTTCCCGTAAATCTCGGCCATTCATTGAGCTACCGCCTTCCTGTTGCGTGCCCTTACCAGAGGTGTTCGCCTGACAAATATAACAATAATTGTTATATCTTGCAAGCACAAAATTCTCACCCGGAATAGAACCCCAACGAGTGCGGATTGGACTTCGCCAAGGACTAAGCAGCCAGCAAGCGACACATCGCTTCTTGAAACTCAATCTTGGGCAAAGAAACCCGGGCCGAATTCAAGTTCGCACCGGGCTTCTTTGATTAGGAACGATTGGCTGAACTAGTGTGCCCTGCGGAACTCCACATAATCGCGCCCCGCGTACAGCCGGTAACTTCCCGCGGTGGCAGCCGCCACCACTTGCAGCGGTACGGGACGCTTCATCTCCGCATCGCGTTGCGAGGCAGCCTGCAACACGTCGTTGGCGCCGAGGTCCATCACCACGAACTTGCCGCCGTTGAGGAAACCAATGCCATAAGCGCCGGGCTTCAAGGTTTGACCGGCGATTTCGAGCGTAACTTCGTTCAACAGATAGGCTTGATACTTCTCCTTGATTCCCGTCGAGTAGCCGGAGCTGTCCACCATTCCGGCGAGAACATAAAGATCGTCGGCAAAGTGGACCCCACCACTGTTGCGGAACTGCACCGGCGCACTCTGGCCACGAAAAAAAACACGCTCCGGGAAAATTTTCGGAGTGATGTCCGCCGCCTTGAGGACAACCTCTTTGCCCTCTGCTTGAGGATTCCCAGCCATCGTTGTTTGCTGATGCCGGATGGAGAAGGTCAGAAGCAACACAGACAAGAGCACAAAATGTTTTCCAAAGCGCGCCATGGAGGCTCCTTTCAAAATGCGTGCATCGTATAACATTTGTTTCCAATCTGGAAAAGAGAAACGAGCGCCATCGGCGCTGCTCTGATTCCTCGAACTTAGGAGAACGGAAAAAGCCGCGGCCGGACCGAGGGGTGCTGTGATATCTTACGCGCGCTTGCGGGACTGCTCAATGCGGAGGATGAAAATGCTGGATCGCCGGAATTTCATGAAGACTTGTTCGGGAATGGGCCTGGCAGGGACACTGTTTCCGGGCGTCTTATGGGCGCAAGCACAGGCGCAGGCTCCGAAGAAGATCACCAAAGAAATGATTGAGAATGCGGCGGCAATCGCGGACGTCCCGATTTCCGAAGAATACAAAGCGATGATGCTCGAAAGCCTGAACGATCAGGCCAAGGGCTACGAAGAAATCTACAAATTGCACATTCCCAATTCGGTTGACCCGGCGCTGATTTTTGATCCCGTGCTCCCGGGGATGACGTTCGAAACCGAGCGAAAGCCCATGCGAATTTCCACCGCCGCGAATCTCGTTCCGTCGACCGCACTGAAGAATCTCGAGGATTTGGCGTTCGCCAGCGCGCGCGAACTGGCCGAGCTTGTTCGCGCGAGAAGAGTGTCCTCGCTGGCCCTGACAGAGATGTACGTTGGGCGCTTGAAAAGGTATGACCCAGCGCTGAGGTTTGTCGTGACCTTGACGGAAGAACGCGCTCTCGCACAGGCCAAGAAAGCGGATGCCGAAATTGCCGCCGGAAAATACCGCGGACCTCTGCACGGCTTGCCATGGGGCGCGAAAGACTTGCTGGCCACGAAGGGCTATCGAACCACCTGGGGCGCTGGCGGATTCGAGAGCCAGATGATCGACGAAGACGCAACCGTTGTAAAGCGGCTGGACGAAGCCGGCGCTGTCCTGGTTGCGAAATTAACCCTCGGCGCTCTGGCGCAGGGCGACGTCTGGTTCGGTGGCGTAACGCGAAATCCATGGAACACGAACCAGGGTTCGAGCGGCTCTTCCGCAGGTCCCGCCTCTGCCACTGCGGCGGGATGTGTGGCGTTCAGCATCGGGTCCGAAACGCTTGGTTCGATTTCCTCTCCATCCACTCGCTGCGGATGCACGGGACTCCGGCCCTCGTTCGGCCTCGTGCCGCGAACGGGAGCAATGGCGCTCTCCTGGAGCATGGACAAGCTGGGCCCTATCTGCCGAACTGTGGAGGATTGCGCTCTGGTTCTGAACGCGATCTACGGCCGGGATGGCAAAGATCGCACGGTACAGCCCGCGGCCTTCAATTGGGACGCTAATCTGGATTGGCGAAAACTAGGCGTCGGTTATCTAAAATCCGCATTCGAACGGAAACCAGACGAGCAGCAAGAGGCCGCGAAGGAAGAACCGCCCGCCACTCCCGAGGAGCAAAAGAAGCGAGAAGAGCGGAAAAAGCGGCGAGAGGCGGCGCGCGCACGAGCAGAGTACGACAGAAAATTCAACGATGCCGCCCTCGCGAAAGTCCGCGAGATGGGAGTGCATCTCGTCCCGGTCGAGATGCCCAAATTTCCTTACGACGCCATGGTCACGATGCTGACCGCGGAATCGGCCGCCGCGTTTGATGAACTGACGCGCTCCGGCAAAGACAAGCTGCTCACGTCGCAGAAAGACTTCGACTGGCCGAATACCTTTCGAACGGCGCGCTTTATTCCCGCCGTGGAATACATTCAGGCCGCGCGTGCGCGCAGGATGGCCATGGATGCTGTCGCAAAAGTTTTCGGCGATTTCGACGTAATCGTGGCTCCCACCAGCGGCGAACAGCTGATGATTACCAATCTGACCGGGCACCCCGCCGTGATTTTGCCCAACGGTTTGCGCGGCAACGATGCGCCCAAGTCGCCAAACGACGACCCGAGCGATTTCCAGAATGCTGGCGGCCCCGGAACTCCCGCCAGCTTGACGTTCCTCGGAAAATTGTACGGCGAGGCCAAACTGCTCGCGTTCGCCCGCGCCTACCAGGACGCTACGGGCTTCCATCTCCTGCATCCCAAGTTGGCGCCCGCATCCTGACCGAAGCGGGATGGCCACGGCGAACCGTTGCACAAGAAAAAGTTTATTTTTTCAGTTCGGCGCGTGTTCGCTGGAGCTTGAAAGCCGTGGTGCGAAGAGTCTCGGGAACATTCTTGTTGGTAGTGAGGCGCTTCAGGTCGACGACGTTGAGCATAGGAAGCATGTGCAGGCTGACGTCGAGCGGCGTCTTGGGATTGTTGATGAGGTTGCGAACGACGCTGTAGTTCTTGCGAAATACGCGGTTACCCGCGATGAGCCGGAGAATCTCATCGGTGAGGCTGGACATTGCCGCGAAGGCCTCGACTTCCTGGTCCGTGAGGCGAGGAGACTGCAGCACCGCGCGCTGCACCACCTTGTTGGTATCTCGAACGAGTGTGCGTCGCGCTTCCGACCCGCCCTTCATGGCGAACTGCACCCGCTGCGCTACCGTCATTTTCGCCAGCCGCTGAATCAGAGTCTGCCGTCTCGCTATGTCTGGTTCCGCGGCCGCTGCGGCTTCGGCGAGGGCGGCTTCATCGATGGGATTGCCCGGACCGTGCAGTTCGTGGAGCTGATTTTTTTGCTCGACGGTCACCGACGTGGAGTGTTCCAGCGCCAAGGCCAGCGCCGGAGATTCGCTGACGCGATCGAGTTCTTCCATTAGCGACTGGATGCCGAGAGTCGAGAGGTGCCGAACGATAGGAACGAGCTGTTCCGCCGGGCAGTTTTTGTTTTGCACCATGGCGTCGCCCACGCCCGGCTTATCGGCAAGGTTTTTTGCCGCGTACGAAAAGAGCGCAAGGACCGCATGTTCGCGTTTGAGAGCCTCGACAAAGGATTCCACGGGCTGTGAGAGCATCGCATCCTGCGCCCGGCTTGCTACCATTTCGTCGGCGTCATGGGCAAGAACCGCAAGAATCTCCGCGCGATCTGCCGGAGCCAGGTGCGCGCCGCCGGTGCAAACGGCGATTTTTCGTTCGCGCGTGGCGCGCCCGTTGCGCAGATCTTCGAGAACTTCCGGGCTGAGCGTTTCCACTGGTTACGGCCTCAAGTCCTTCTCACTCAGGACTATTCTACCGGAGGTGCCCGGCGCGCCAAGGGGCGGCATGGCCCTCCCGTTCAATTCCAGCAACACCGCCGAGGAGTCCCCGGCACTCACCTCGAAATTGTCTTTGGCTGAATAATGACGGGTCTCCCCGGCAAGCAACTCCGCGTCGAGCACAAGTTTGTTGTCCGCGAAGACCCTGACGCGCGTCGCGGCGGAAGTGGAAATGGAAAGATCCAGTGGAGCATTGGAAGCAGATTGTTCCGCTGATCCCGCCGAACCGGAACCGGATTGAGGCTGCATAGTCGAGGAAGCCGCGGCGGATTTTTTTGATGCGCGATACGCGGCGTAGCGGTGCCAGGCGTAGCGGCCCGCGTAGAAAAGTCCGGCGAGCAAGAGAAGGACGACCAGGACAGCTGCAACGGGTAGCCACTTCGGCGGCGCTGGAATGCGTTCCTCTAGCTTGGGGGGAGCCGCGGCCGCATGTTCGGCGCGGGCAAGATCGTACTCGCCGAGCAGCGCCTCTTCATTCAGGCCCAGATAGCGCGCGATGGTGCGCACAAACCCGTGGCCGAAGATGCCGCCGGGCAGCTTCGCCCAATCTTCATTTTCCAGGGCTTGGACAAAACGTGTACTGATGCGCGTGGCCTTGGTGAGTTCGTCCATGGAAACTTCGCGCAGCTCGCGCTCGCGCTTCAGGCGTTCACCAAAATTTCCCTTGGCCATGAACCGGAACCTGTTCCTTGACGATCCAAGCGCAACCGCGAAGCGGTCGTTTACAGGCGCGACCGCAAAGCGGTTGACACGGCGGGCGCTCGCGAAAAGCGGCTCGGAATCCCTGAACGCACTATAGGCAGGGAATAAGGCACTGTCAAACGGAGAGGAAAGTACGCAGTGACCAGGAAAGTGGTTAAACGAAAATTCAAAGGCCCAGGTTTGATGTAATGCGAAGGATGAGCCATCGTCGAACAGTTTCGCGATGGAACAGGATTCCCCCACGGCTCCTACCGTGGCGCGATTGACTTGGGGATGGGAAATGCTTACGCTGTCGGGTAGCGCAAAGGGCGCATCCAGTCCGCGGAAAGGGCCGTGCCCACCTTAGTACAATTTTGAAGGTTACGAACCTTCTTTCAGCCTGATTCGGGCGGACTCCAGGCGCAGTTACGAAAGGAAGGTCGTAATGAATGCCAAAGAGCTGCCCGTCCGTCCTAGCCTCGAACAATACAAGAAACAAGCAAAAGACCTGGTAAAAGTCTTCAAGGCCTTGCAAGCCCGTACGTCCGGCGATTCCGATGCAATTCAACGAATCAAGAAGCACCACCCGCGCTTAGGCCAGCTGCCGGAAACGGAGATTCGCAACGCCAGGTTAGCGCTGGCCGATGCGCAATTGGTGATCGCGCGGGAGCATGGCTTCGAGAGTTGGCCGAAGTTTGCGAGGCACATCGAAGCAGTGACTCGCGAACGGACGGTTGCCTCACTGGACGATCCGCGTGCGGCGTTCATCGAGGCCGCGTGTGTTCCGCGCGACTCCGGGCACGCTTCGGGAACTCTGGAGCTTGCGGAGGCGATCCTGGCGGCGCATCCCGGAGTTGCGAGCAGCGACGTTCATACAGCAGCAATTCTGGGCGATGAGGCCGGTGTGCGCCGGTTCCTCGCGCTCGATCGGCGGAACGCGACAGCGAAAACTGGCCCGTACGGCTGGGATGCGCTTACGCATTTGTGTTTCTCGCGATACCTCCGGCTGGATCGCGGGCGATCGGAGGGATTCGTGCGTTCGGCGAAGGCGCTCTTGGATGCGGGCGCGAGCGCGAATACCGGGTGGATGGAGAAGAATCACGAGCCGCATCCGGAGTGGGAGAGCGCGATTTACGGTGCCGCAGGAATCGCGCATCACGCGGAGCTGACCCGCCTGCTGCTCGAGCGCGGTGCGGACCCGAACGATGGAGAGACGCCTTATCATGCGCCGGAGACGTACGACAACGCGGCCCTGAAGGTCCTCGTGAAGAGCGGAAAGCTCAATGAAGAGAGCCTCGGGACGATCCTGCTGCGCAAGACCGACTACCACGATTATGAGGGCATCAAATGGCTGCTGGAACGCGGCGTCGACCCGAATCGAAAGACCCGATGGGGAAAGAGGGCAATTCATAACGCCGTGCTGAGCGACAACGACATCAAAATCTTCGAAGTGTTGCTGGAGCATGGCGCCGACCCGACGCTGATTTCGGAGCGCCCAGACCGCTGGAAGCAGACAATTTCAGGAAGATCGGCAGTTTCCATGGCCGCGCGAAGAGGGCGCCGCGATGTGCTTGAGCTGTTCGAACGTCGAGGCATTTCCATCGAGCTTTCCGGCGTTGAAGGATTGATTGCTGCTTGTGCGAGAAACAATGCGGCGAGCGTGCGGGCCATTGCGGAAAGCGGGCCTCAGCTGGTTCGCGAACTTGTGGCGGAGGGAGGCAAACTGCTCGCGGAGTTCGCAGGCGTCGGAAATACGGAGGGCGTGGGGCATCTGCTTGAACTCGGCGTGGACGCCGGGACGGTATATAAAGACGGCGACGAGTATTTCGACGTAGCGAAGAACAGCACGGCGCTGCACGTGGCGGCGTGGCGCGCCCGGCACGCGACCGTGAAGCTGCTTATCGAACGCGGAGCGCCCGTGGATGTACTGGACGGGAAGGAACGCACGCCCCTGGCGCTGGCCGTACGTGCTAGCGTGGACTCGTACTGGAAACATATGCGTTCGCCTGAGTCAGTGCAGATGCTGCTTAATGCCGGAGCGTTGGTGGATGGCGTGGAGTTTCCATCGGGGTACGCGGAAGTTGACGAACTGCTCCGGCGTCATGGCGCGAAGTCGTGAGTATTCAGCGGGAGGATCACATGGCCATCGAGGTACGAGGCATGGCTCCGTTGTTGCAAGTGTTCGACATGCCGCTGTCCATCGCGTTTTATCGGGATGTGCTGGGGTTCGAGGTGGTGAGCACGTCCAAGCCTCGGGGAGAGCATTTCGATTGGGCGCTGCTCCGGCTGAACGGCGTGGAGTTGATGCTGAACACCGCCTACGAAGAGGACGCGCGGCCGGCAGCTCCTGATTCCGCTCGCATTGCTGCCCACGACGATACTTGCCTCTACTTCGCGTGCCCGGATGTGGATGCGGCGTACGCTCACCTCCGTGCATACCGCGTTGCTGCAAAGGAGCCCACGATCGCGCCCTACGGCATGAAGCAGTTGTACCTCAGTGATCCTGACGGGTATAACCTGTGCTTTCAGTGGCCGGCCAAGTAACGACCTACTATGCTCCTACGTGCATTCCTACGCCGACGAGTGACTTCGATAAGTACAAAGGCATGATCAAATGGGCTTAGCACGCCAGCCAGGATGGCGAGGTAGCCACACCTGTACCACGAGCGGGTTGCGCGACTTTTTGGGAGGGGCCTATACTGGCTGAGATTCGGAGCCGCAGGCGAGAATCGTGCGAATACGTGTTTCTTGGCGTTAGTATGGTGCCTGGAACCGCGGGGGAGCATTGGCAGGTTTATAATCGGCAAGAGAGAGGAACAGGCCCGAGTGGAGGATGTAAACCAGTTTCCGACCGTCGAACGCCGCCGCAATCCTGGGCTGCCGTCGGAACAGCGGGAAAAGGGAGAGATCGCCGTCTTCCAGGAGTTGGGGAAGGCGCTGACTTCTTCGCTGCAGCTCGATCAAGTTCTCCGCACCATCATGGAGAAGATCGATGAATTTCTGCGCCCGGACAATTGGTCACTGCTGCTGCTGGATGAAGACAAGCAGGAACTTTACTTTGAGCTGGCGGTGGGAAAAGCTTCGCAAGCGCTGAAGGACGTGCGCATCAAGATCGGGCAGGGAATTGCCGGCTGGGTCGCGCAGCACGGCGAGACCGTAGTGGTGCCGGACACCTCGAAGGACACGCGGTTTTTCTCGAAGGTGGACGAGAAGACCAAGACCGAGACGCAATCGATCGTCGCGGTGCCGGTGAGATTTCGCGATACTTGCCTCGGAGTCATCGAGCTTATCAATTGCATGGGACCGGACGGATTCGATCCGCGGGACCTGAAACTGCTCGAAGCGCTTTCGGACTTTGCGGCGATTGCGCTGGAAAATGCGCGGCACGTCAAGAAAATTCACGAGCTGACCATCACCGATGATTGCACTTCGCTCTATAACGCGCGGCACATGGGTTTCATCCTGGAGACGGAGATTTACCGCTCGCAGCGCTACAACTACGAATTCTCGATCGTGTTCATCGACCTGGACCATTTCAAACAGGTAAACGATACGCACGGGCATCTGGTGGGCTCGCGGCTGCTGGCGGAAATTGGAAATGCGCTGAAGGAGCATTGTCGATTAATCGATTTCGCGTTCCGGTATGGCGGAGATGAATTTGTAATCCTGCTGCCGCAGACTTCGAAAGAGAATGCGTTGAACGTGGCGCGGCGCTTGCACAAATTGATCCGCGAAGGCACTTGGCTTGTGGATCAAGGGTTGAACATCAAGCTGACGCCCAGCGTGGGCGTGGCGTCCTACCCCGTGGATTCTCGAACCAAGGAAGGATTGCTGCACCTCGCCGATGAAGCCATGTACCTGGTGAAGAACACGAAGCGCGACAGCGTGGCCGCGGCCAATATCGGGATTTTGCCGAATCCGGTGGCGAGCGCTGAGTCGGCCGGCTAACTCCGCTTGCTAATTCCGCTGGCTAACTCCCCCTCTTCTTCTGTTCGAGCATTTCCGCTTCTATACACTCCCTCGAAATTTTGTTTAACTGAATACATGAAGCGAAGTGAAGCGG
>Ga0209236_1001623_pt1 | contig 13567 bp, 14 predicted proteins | sample GraSoi013_1_40cm_FD_185819 | JGI IMG/M metagenome (GOLD analysis project Ga0209236, IMG submission 185819) | Grasslands soil microbial communities from the Angelo Coastal Reserve, California, USA - Sample 09_27_2013_1_40cm (SPAdes) (version 2) | ecosystem: Environmental > Terrestrial > Soil >... | reverse complement strand
CCCCGACTTCATCGATACAAATTTCGTGTTCAGCTGGAACAACCTGTTGGCCGGAAGAGTCTGGACCCTCTTTACCGCGCTCTTCCTCCACGCCAGCCCCACCCATCTCTTCGGAAACATGCTCTTCTTGTTCGTGTTTGGAAATACCCTCGAAAAAATGATTGGTAGAGACTACCATCTAGCGGTCTTTTTCATTGGGGGATTCACAGCATTCCTCGTTCCTCCAGCCCTCGGACTCTACGCGCCGGATACAGGCATGCTCGGAGCTTCAGCAGCCATCTTCACTCTGGCAGCCTGCGTGATGCTGATGAATCCTTTGAAATTCTCGTTCCTCTTTATGGCCCCGCAGGGCCTGGTCGCTATGTTCTACTTCCTCTACAACATTGCCCTTGTCTACGATCCGACCCTGATTCCAGGTCTGAGCTACGACCCTAACATCGCCTACATCGCGCATGTCATAGGCTTCACAGTCGGCATACCGTTCGGAATCTCCTGGAGCAAGCGCTGGCCGAGAAACCTCCTAATCACACTCGGACTCTTCGGCATATACCTCGCGATCCTCGCGATACTCGCAACGTTCTTCGGTCTCAGACTGCCCCTCGGGCTACTCTAACTGCTGCTCCAAAAGCGGCTTAAGCTTCAAAAAGACCTGTCTAGTCGCCCGCAAATCGTCAAGACAATGCTCCCGTATCGACAACAGAGCTTTCCTATCTCCCTCAACCGCTAGAACGTAAAGATGTGGAACATCAAGACCCATTGGACCTTTCTTCCGATCAATCTGGAAGAAATCACAAACGTGGTCGAGATAGGTGAAGGTGAGTCTCAATCGGCTCTTGACGACGTCCGCGAGATCAATGTGTGATTTCCGAAGGATGGATCGTGGATCAAGTCCATGTTTCATGAGGCGGGTTGTGAGAAATGGTATGTCGAAGCTCCTGCCATTCCAAGTCACCAGGACATCAAAGCTCTCCAAACGTTTTGACAGTTTCGACAACAACGCCTTCTCCTCATTCGTTCTCCTCGCTTCCAAATACTCGCCCCGTCCCGCGTCCGACATGAGCCCGACACCAACGAGTACTCCAGCATCCCCTTCAAGAGATGTCGTCTCAATGTCGAGAATCACAATCTTAGCAACCATAGTTCGCCGATTACTGGCTCAGAGCTTAAGCGCTTTGGGAGCACTCTCGAAAGGAAGATATTCGGGCCACAGCCCGTAACCTCATGTAGATTGACTCTCGTTGGAGACCCCTACCATAGTCCAAGTTGCGAACCTGGAGAAGACTTACCGCCTCGGCAACGTCACCGTGCAAGCGCTCCGCGGGGTCAATTTCACACTCTACCAAGCAGAGTTCGTTGTCATAACGGGTCCTTCCGGGTCCGGGAAGACAACTCTCCTCAACATTATCGGAACCCTAGATAAGCCATCATCTGGAACGGTTACCATCGACGGAGAGGATATTACTGGTATGAAGGATGGTCAGCTGACGAAGCTTAGACGCCACAAGATCGGTTTCGTCTTCCAATTCCACAACCTCATCCCCGTCCTGACTGCCCTAGAGAACGTGGAGCTGCCGTTGTTGACTGCAGGAATGAAACCGAAGCCCGCCAAAGAGCGGGCAAGCCTAATGCTTGAGCGCGTAGGTCTCAAAGAACGCCTAACCCACCTGCCGGACGAATTGAGCGGGGGAGAGCAACAACGTGTTGCCATAGCCAGAGCCCTCGCAAACCACCCGAAAATCATCCTCGCCGACGAACCGACCGGGGACCTCGACACGAAAACAGGCTCAGAAGTGGTCCAGATAATGTACGAATCAGCGAAAAAAGAAAACGCTTCAGTCCTTGTCGTCACACACGACCCAGTAGTAGCAGATCGAGCGGAGAAACTGTTTGAAATGCGAGACGGCATCATAACGAAGGGAACGCAACAGCGACCCAGAGAAGCGTTCAGGCTGAGAGCGATCGAGCCAGTTCCACCCGAGCCCGCGAGATCGCTCTCACAGCCCAACTAGCGAAGGCTGAGGCTGAACATTGCTCTCGGCAAAGATAGCCTATCGCAATCTCCCAAAGCGGCGCGCAAGAACCGCGCTGACAATTCTAGCAGTTGTCCTAGGAGTCGCTCTGCTCGTAGGCATAAACCTGGCAACCGCAAGTGCAACTGGCGAGTTTACTAGTTACATCAATAAGTTCTGGGGCCGCACTGATATCGTAGTAAGTTACGGCGGACTCCCGCCTGTTTTCGAGAGCCGTTATCTGCACATTGTCGATAACACATCTGGAGTTCAACAGACAGCTGCAAGACTAGTCTGGTTTGGCACCACCGATAGCAGGACATTCTTTTCTCTTGTAGGAATCAATAGGACGGATTTCGATTATTCCAGCTTCAACATTACCGGGGCAAAGACCCTATTCCCCGACCAGGCGACAGTGGATGATGGGCTAGCCCAGAAGTTCGGATTGGGAATCGGCTCGACCCTCAACGTTGTCACCCCAAACGTCGTCACAAGAACCAACGTAACCATTCCTCTATCAGTAGTAGGAATCAACCATCCTCTACGTAACATCGGCGCTTCGATCTACCTCAACCTTACCCAGCTACAATCGGAACTAAACTTTCAGGGAATGATCTCCCACATTTACGCAACTCTCAAGGATCCGACTAGGGCGCCGCAGGTCCGGGATGAGATTCAAAGTCGCTTGGGCTCACCGCTTTTCAACGTAAACGCTCCAAAGGCGGAAGCAATTCAGAGAATAGCGGGACAAACCGCCGGGTTCGAGCTTGGGCTGAACGTGATGGTAGCTGTCGCACTCGTTGTTTGCGCTTTCATCGTCTTCAACACCTTGTTCATGACTGTGAACGAACGCACGTATGAGATTGGGGTGATGAGGGCTGTTGGGACCAGCCGGTCACAGATCTTCACGATCTTCCTAGCAGAAGGATTACTGATTGGTACGATTGGCACAATCGCCGGTGTCTTTACCGGGTTAATTCTTTCGCGGGGCTTCACGGCAGTTGCGGAGAACATTCTGCAAATCCCATCTCTCCCACTAGTCCAGCTTACCCCAACCATCACTCTAATGGGGCTTGGAGCAGGGTTTGCATCGGTTTTCGCAGGATCGCTCTACCCGGCCGCTTCCGCAAGCCGAATCAATATTATTCAAGCGATTCGGCCCTCCGCCCGAAACTCTCGCAATAGGATCCCAGATTCGATCATCGTCCTTGTCAGCTTGGGCATGCTCACGGTCGGCTCGCTAGAGGCTGCCAGACTAACGCCGTTCCACGTGTCATACCTCGACGTTGCACTAATCCCAATGGGGCTAGTCATTCTTGGCGCAGTACTATTCGGACGATCGGGACGAATACTTACTGCACCGCTCCTGCCATTCTCGAGGGTCGTAGGATACATCGCATCGAGAAACGGGAGACGAAGGCTACTCAGAAACGCGATCTCGTTCGGAATGATTACCATCACACTCAGCTTCGTAATCATGCTAGGGGGAATCCAAGGCGGGGTCCAAACCGCCCTCGACCAGGGAATTCAGGAAGCGCTTGGGGCGGACATAATCCTGATCGCAAACCAGTCCCTACCAATAAGCTTCACCAACAATCTCACCGACATAGCCCAAGTCTCTCTAGCAACTCCCCTCGGACCTAGCCTCCTTCCATTCAATCCCAAAGCTCTCGGACCCAAAGGCAACAGCACATCAGTAGGAGTACTAGCCGTTGACCCGGCGACATTCCCCCAGGTCATAAGCTACCAGTTCTTGAACTCGCCTCCCCAACAGCAAGTCTACGCCGAGCTAGCGAACAATTCTCAGACAGTCCTCCTGCCGGATTCTCTGGCATCGAGACTCACTGTCTCAGTTGGTGAAAGCGTGGACGTAACAACATTTAATGGAACCTTGCCGTTTCATGTTGCGGGAATATTCACCGGGCCTGTCCTACAGTACATCCAGTTTGGAAATAGCTTTGCCAGCGACTCGATAGTTGTCTCCTTCAAGTCACAGAAAGATTTCTTCGGCGGCAGCAACAGTGCCCCTCTCTTCCTGATCAACCTCAAGCCGCAGTACAAGCCAGCAGCGTCTACTATCGCTCGGGACATTGCCGCCTCGTATCCGAAATATGATTTCGCGGAGAACTCGTTGACCCTCGGACAACTCCTCTCCCTTGTTCGAGATACTATAAACCGGATATTCACAATCATCCTCTTGGTTCTCTACTTCGCCCTCCTCATCGCCACCCTTGGAATAAGCGCCACAATGATCATGAACGTTACCGATAGAAAGCGCGAGATTGGGCTTTTGCGATCGCAAGGAATGAGCAGGAGGCAGATAGCAGGGCTCTTTCTCAGTGAAGGAATTCTACTGGGACTATACGGTTTCCTCCTCGCTGTTCCTGGAGGATTGCTCCTGCTGGAGGGAGCGACTAACAGCACGACCCTCGCAGGGTTCTATCTTCCATTTGTCATCCCGTATAGTGCGATAGTTCAAGCGTTTGGATTGTCGCTTCTAGCCGTAGTCGCTGGGTCATTGTATCCTGCGCTTCGTGCCTCGAGAATGGAAATCACGAAGGCTCTCGAACAAACATAACAAGCAGGTAACCGTTACTGGTGGGAAATGGAGCAGGGTACGGCGGGCTTAGTTCTGGCGTAGATCGAATAATCATCTTGAGCCGGCATGCCCAAGTTCAGCCAGCGTCAACGGTACACTCTCGCCGTTCTTTGCAGCTTGCTTATTGCTGGCTTAGTTCTGGCGTAGATCGAATAATCATCTTGAGCCGGCATGCCCAAGTTCAGCCAGCGTCAACGGTACACTCTCGCCGTTCTTTGCAGCTTGCTTATTGCTGGCCTAGTACTCTTGTCCTTCCCTGCCCCTGCAGAACAAAATGTCGCGACGTATTCGACACCTGCCAACTATTCTGCCAGTGCCTTACAAACGGTAATTGGATACGCGCTTTCTGGCTATTACGCGTCGGCACACATAACGACCGGAAACGCGGCCACTGTGACACTGACACTCGTTGAAACGAACCTGGTAATATTCACAAGCACTTTTCCTGCAGGAACATTCGACATTCCAAGCACTCCTATCACGGCAGCCAACGGAGGAACAGTATTCCTGACAATAACGTCCCGGAACCAGGTCTTCACTCAGATGAACGTAGTGGCGAAAATATTCCACACAATCACAACCCTTCCATACTTCTGGGCAGGAGCAGGGATCTTGGGCTTGACCGGCCTCCTAACACTAGCAATCTTCTACCAGCACACCGTTGCAGGAAAACTCGCGAGAAAAATTCTTCCTGTGGAAAAAGCGGGACTCGGCTGGCCCTAAGGCGCATTGGCCTCATCCGCAAAACCAGATTAAATAACACGCACGGTTCCGGAAGGTTCTGCGCGAAAGTCCTTGACAGGCAACGCTTTGGTCTCAGTGTACGACAAGTCTAGGCTGGAACACATAGTCGGAGCGTTTGCAAGACACAAGATCAAGGTGATCAGCTCAGGCGGAACGGCCCAAGCAATCCGAAAGCTAAGACACGAAGTCGTAGAAGTTGCCTCGTACACTGGGTTTCCGGAGATGCCGGGAGGATTGGTGAAAACTCTTCATCCTAAGATCCACGCCGGAATTCTAGGCGACTGGAAAGATCCGGTGCAACTGAAGTATCTGCAGGAAAACGCGATCGAGCCGGTTGATTTTGTTGTGGTGAACCTGTATCCGTTTCGAGAGGTTGTCAAGAGCGACCCGGTGAACGTCCGGAGAGCGGTGGACAATATCGATATTGGAGGTGTCACGTTAATCCGTGCAGCAGCGAAGGGCGCGTTTCTGAACAATCGAGTCGTGCCGTTGACCAGACCTGCCCAATATGATGTCTTGATACGAGAGCTAGACAAGCACAAGGAGATCAAAGACGAGTTGAGGCACAAGCTTGCTCGGGAAGCTTTCGCACTGACGGCAGACTATGACGCGGCAATCGAGAGTTATTTGGTTAAGGTGAAGGGATGAGCGGGCAGGAGATCCGCCGGATCTACCGGACAGCCAAGGACGAGGATCTGCCATTATCGCTGAAGCTCATGATCGGGGACAGGGTGTTCGAGTACTCGAAGGTCCAGTGGAGAGTGGAAGGCCGGATGCGGGGACTCCGGTATGGAACGAACCCGCACCAGAGAGGAGCATTGTATAGACCGAAGCAATCCAAGGGCGGGATCGGAAATGTCGATTGGGTAAAGTGGGGAAAGGATGGACCCTCGGCTACGAATATCGAAGATGGAAGTCATGGGTTACGGATCGTGAGCTACTTCAGGGAACCGGCCGTGGTGGTGATGAAACATCTCAATCCATCGGGGGTTTCAGTTTCTAGCGGACAGGAAAGTCTGAGTCAGGCTTACGTGCGCGCTAGGGACGCAGATAGCCGGGCTGCATTTGGAAGCGTCGTAGTATTCAACAGTCCTGTGGACCGGAAGACCGCAGAAGAAATCATGAAGACCTTCGTCGAAGTAGTCTATGCGCCTGGGTATGGTTCTGAAGCACTAGGGGTCTTCGACTCCAAGAAGGACATACGGGTTGGAGAGGTCCCCCCTCAACGAAGCGAAGACACGATCGCGCCTCCAGATATAGTCGTGCTGGAGGACGGATCAATGATCATCGAGGACCAATACCAAACTAGTATACTGTCTCTAGATTGGATGAAACAGCTCCCCGTGCCAACCAAGAAAAAGCCGTCAGACCAAGAGTACTTGGATCTGTTACACGCGTGGTGGGTGGCCTGCGAAGTGCGGTCCAACGCGGTGGTCTTCTGGAAAAACGGGACATCCCTAGCGATCGGGACCGGCCAGCAGGACAGGATCGGGGCAATCGAGAACTCTATCGACAAGGCACACAAGCTGGGCCACAGCTTGGACGGAAGCGTGATGGCTTCCGACGGATTTCTTCCAAAGCTAGACAATGTAGAGGCGCTAGCGAAGGAGAATGTTTCAGCGATCGTCCAGCCCGGTGGGTCAGTTGAAGACCAGGCCATCATCAAGGCCTGTGACGAACGGGGAATCAAAATGGTGCTTACGGGAGAGAGGTCGTTCAGGCACTTCTAAGAAGGAAGGGGCACGGGAAAATCGACCACCCCGGGGGGGTCGAGAAAAGAATTCTTGATTTCGATCTTTACGATTCCAGGTTTGCTAGTAATCTTTGTGGAATAGAGAAAATATTTATATCGGATATCCGATATCGCTATACCGATATCGAAGGTTCAGAAAAAGAGGCGAAATGTATGAGTCAACATGAATGGAATCGTCCTAGGCACTTCTTCGCCTGGGGCATATTCGCGCTCGTCGCAGTGATCGTAGCGTCAGTTGCTGTCTCAGCGTTCTTCTATGCGACCCGACCAGGACCAGTAGCCGGCACGTACTACCAGTACTTCTTCTTCCCCTTCCCATTATTCTTCATCTTCGGAATCTTCGCCTTCTTCTGGATCGTGAGATGGCTAGTGTTCCCGTGGAGATGGGGATGGGGCTACCGAGGAAGATACTGGCGGTATCAAGACCAGTCCTACTACATCATCCGCGAACGATACGCCAAAGGAGAGATCACCAAAGAACAATTCGACCAGATGATGCGCGACCTACAACAGAACGCCACCAACCAATTGTAGTGAACCGACAACAAACCGAACCTCGCCCTCTTTTCTTCGGGCTTATTCCATACTGAGAAGATCCAGATCCTTTCCTTTCTCTTTTTAAATAGAATCCTTTGAATCATCTCAATTATGCATACAGTAGAAATCAAGTCCACGGAAAACGGTCCGAACCTAGTCCACTTGGACGGCAAAGTCTTCACTGCATTGTGCAGATGCGGAGGTTCCAGCAACAAACCCTTCTGCGACGGTACCCATGCAAAGATCGGATTCCACGCGAAAACCGCAGAACCAAGTCCTCACGGAGCACTCCAAAGTAGAGGCCTAAGGTCAGAAGAACTCGAACACTCGTTTGGTTGCACCTAAATGCTCGGCAAGCTCGCCTAGTTCCCTCTGGAAATCGGGAGGGTGAGGCTCCAACGGTCCTTGCTTCTGGAAGAGGGCCGATGGTATTATTAGGTTCTTATATGTGTAGTAGATTGCCATGGCGAAACTCGGGTACTTAGCAGTTGCTCTCTCCATATTCCTAGTGCTCAGCTTAACTCCCGGACCTCTGTTGGAACCTATTGTTCCAAAGATTCCAAGAGCACAAGCAATCACTGACACCATTACTCTAAGGGGGTTCGCGTTAAGCGGATGGAATGGCTCTACGAGTCCTAACCCGACGATAACCGTTCACGCTTTCGACACGGTCAAGCTAAGCATAAGCAGCGCCGATACTGCGCCCCACCAGTTCTTACTGGACGTAGACCGAGATGGCAGCGAGGCTGCGGATTGTCCAGCAACAGATCCGTGCTCGGCGCAGGTTCCGCCGAGCACGATATACTCGTTTTCCGTTGGCGGCATCTCTGCCGGCTCATACACTTACTATTGTAGCTTCCATCCCACGACAATGCTCGGAAGTTTTGTTGTTGCCCCGGATTTCTCAATCAACGCCAACCCCTCAACTCTAGGCATTCCAGCGGGTAGTTTCGGAACCTCCCAGCTGACTTTAAGCAGCGATGGTTTTTCCGGAACGGTCTCCCTGTCTTCCACAGTCGTCCCTAGCACCCCCACGATTACTACCACGCTGAAGCCCCCATCCGTCACTCTCAACCCCGGAGGATCGGGAACCTCGACCCTTAACGTGACAACGACTCCGTTCACACCGTTAGGAACTTACAGTGTAAATGTAACAGGGACCAGCGGTGGTCTATCCCACTCAACCCAAGTAACTGTCACCGTTACCAGCGGCACTATCGGCGGGACGGCCAAAACGAACCCACAGGGATTGACCCTTCCGCTCATCGGAGTCGCAACCACGATCACGATCACAATCGGACTAATTGGCATCTATATCAGACGTGCTAGAAAAAAGAGAATCCCACAAGCCTAAGTAAATCCGCGAACAGAAAACTAGGCAACAACCCCAAGAGGTAGTGGACAGTCTTGAAATTAGGGAGAAATTTCGCCCCTATGATAATATTGATTCTAGTGCTCACAGGTTCGTTTCTCTTCCTTATCCGAAGTCCGCCGCTATACTCTCCAGTCGAACGAAGCCGCCCATTCAAAGCTGCCCTAGTAGATGAGGTTTCAGCGACGAACCCCGATCCCTACCTCACAGCGAACGTGACAAACGCGTTGACAAGAATTGGGTACACCGTTGACTATTATGGGCCGAAGGACGTCACCATTGACCTCTTCAAGAACCTGCCCTCCAAGGGATACGGGATTACTATTCTGAGAAATCACTCGACAGGGTTAACAGGAGACGTGATTGCCCTCGTCACTTCGGAACCATTCGACTCTGGGAAGTATGTGAACGAGCAACAGGCCGGATTGGTCGTGGAGGCCCGGTTAGGTTCAAGCAACACCACGTACTTCGGAATTACCCCAACTTTTGTCCGGGAAGCAATGCAGGGAACTTTTCCCAATACAGTTCTAGTTGTAACGGGTTGCGCAGGACTGGCGAACTCGGAGATGGCCCAGGCCTTCGTAGCTAGAGGGGCTGAAGTCTACGTAAGCTGGGACCAGATCGTCCTCGCAAACCAGAGCGACGGCGGCGCAATCCTTCTCATACAATCCATGGCAACCGGACACAGGGTCGATGAAGCGGTGACATCAGCGACCGAGAATGCTCCTTCTAGCCCTCTGTTTTCCAGCCAGCTAAGATACTATCCATTGGATAAAGGAGGAGTAGTTCTTAGCCTCGGAGTTTGAGGCAGGCTCAAACCTCCACTCGTACGCTTCCAATGGAAACATGGAGTAGCGACGAAAGACCGATAAGCCCTTCGTTATCGAAGAGAAACCGACGCTGTTGACAGGTCAGAGCCAAGTTGACCGACGAGGCGTGATCAAAAGACCCACGGCTGCGTTCCTGTTTTCCTTAGCAGCTGGAATCGCGATGGTCGCGTTCTCATCAGGCCTCGCCAGCTATACCCAGTATTATTTCATAACAACAGTCCTGGTTCAGAATTCATTCATCATCGGACTAGTCACCATCTTCGTTGGGGCTCTGACCTACGTTAGGCCCGACGAACATACTGTATGGAGTCTAGTTATGGTGTCAATGGGCATTAGCGAGCTAGTGCTAGTGACAAGCACTTCGTCCACAATTCCATTTCTACAGATTTCCCCCATAGGCCCTGCGGCCGGAGTACTGGGGCTAATTAGCGGCTTTCTCGGGCTCACATTCAAGCCAGAGATCATTAGATTCACCACCAGCTGATCATGAGAAAACCAACACGTACCTAGAGTAGGTGAACTGTGAGTTCCTTAGCCGACCTGCTCGTCCTCAATCCAGACCCCGCGCTTCTTCTGAACCTGTCCTAGTTCGAAGACCCAGTGCCCATGCTTCTTGAATAGGCGACCTACACGGGTCACCTCTTCTTCGGGGCAGACCAAGACAAACCCTACACCCATGTTGAAGGTCCGTCGCATTTCTAGATCTGTCACATGTCCTTTCTCTTGTATCAGCTGGAATATGGGCGGCGTCGGTGGCAGTTGATCAATTCTTGCCCCTAGCTTTGCCTTGCCGAGGACTCGCTCAAGCTTCCCAAAAGAACCGCCAGTAATGTGGGAAAGCCCGTGAATTTGCATCTTCGCGATCGCTTCCAGAACAGGTTTTACGTAGATTAAGGTAGGTTCGAGTAGTTCCTCGCCGACGCCGCGACCGAGTTCTGGAACTCTCTCCTGAAGCGTGTATTCCTTGAGGAGAATTTTCCTTGCGAGGGTCAGACCGTTCGAGTGAATTCCTGAACTGGCTACTCCGATCAGCGAGTCCCCGTTTTCGATCTTGTTTCCGAGAATCAGATCTTTATTTCTGCATATCCCAGCTGCCATTCCCACTAGGTCAATCCCGGGGTCACTGGAGAGAAGGTCCGGGACGATGGCGGTCTCGCCCCCAACTATTGCCATTCCTGCCTGTTTTGCCCCTTCTACTAGTCCAACTGCGATTTCGTCGACGATGCGACGATCGTGCTTGGCCATTGCAAGATAGTCGAGAAAGCTGATAGGTTCGGCACCCGTGCAAATCAGGTCATTCGCGCACATCGCGACACAGTCTATCCCGATGGTGTCGTACTTTCGCATCATCCTGGCAATGATGACCTTCGTCCCGACACTGTCAGTGTGGAGACTCAAAACCCGCCCATCATTGAGGTCGACGAGACCAGCGTAGTGGCCGATTGGAAAAACAGGATGCCCGACTTTCCCTTTACGAGTTTTGAATGTGGATTCAAGCCTTCGAGCGAGAGCCTCGTGAGATTTCCTGATTTGAGAAACGTCGACTCCCGCTCTTGCGTATGTCATGCGGGGTCGAGGCAAGCCTAGAGCTTCAGTCCCGTCAAGCGCTCGTAAGCGATGACGTACCGCTTACTCGTCTCATCGATCAGACTCTCGGGAAGACCAGGCGGTCTAGGAGTTGGCTGTCCAGCTTTCCGCGCCCTATCAAGAGTCTTCTTGAAACCAACCTTGGAAAGCCAGTCACGGATCAACTGCTTATCATAACTCTCCTGGTTCTTGCCTGGAGAATAGTTCTCTTTCGGCCAGAGTCGAAACTCGTCGGGCCCAATCGAGTCCGCTAGTACAATATTGCTTTCCTCGTCGAAACCAAATTCTAGTTTGAGATCAGCGAGGATGAAGCTGGCCTTGTCCGCGCGCTCCGACATTTTCTTGTAGATGTCGAGGCTTCTATCCTTGAGCGCGGTGATCTCTTCCGTATCCAACCAGCCCTCGTCCACAATCTGACCAACCGTGACAGGCTCATCCTTCACATCAGACTTGGTGGTCGGATCGAAATAGGGTTCGGGAAGCTTTGCAGCGTTGACCGGCTTTACCAGTAGATTGACGTCTCCCTTGACAAGTCTCTCGTAGAGGCTGCCGTAGAGATAACCTCGGACAACGCACTCTACCGGAATCATCTTCAGCTTCCGAACAACCATCCGGTTCGCGTTCTCCACACGGATCATATGATGTGGGACTTTTAGATAGTTGAACCAATAGGCCGCCAGCTTGCAAAGCACCTCCCCCTTCCGAGGAATGGTTGAGGGAAGGACGATGTCATAGGCGGATACTCGGTCGGTGAAGACGAACAAGAGTTGCTCGCTGTCGAGCTCGTAGATGTCCTTCACCTTGCCACGCTTGAACGGCGTGGCCGACAATTCGTTCTCAGGCTCGCTAAGGTGTTCCTGCATCTAAGCACGTCCACTACGATATTGTTGGAGACTCTTTGCGAGGTCTGTGTCGGAGAGCGCCAGAATCTCCGCTGCCAAGAGTGCCGCGTTTGTTCCATTGTCCAGGCCCACGGTACCGACTGGGACTCCGGATGGAAGCTGGACTATCGAGAGGATTGAGTCGAGGTTGAGCTTGCCTGAGACAGGGACTCCGATTACGGGCTTGTTGGTCAAGGACGCTACGAAACCAGGTAGGGCAGCGCTGAGGCCTGCGATAGCGATGAAGACATCAGACTTTGAGGCCTCGACGTACTTGTCGAGTTCTTTGTGGTTGCGGTGACTTGAGAGAACCTTCGTCTCGAAGGGAATGCCGAGCCTCTCAAATACGGTCTCGGCCTTCTTAGCGATCTCTCGGTCGCTCTCGGACCCCATGAGTATGCTGACGCTTCTGGTCAAGTGTGACACCGTACAACGCGAGATTCTGTCACTACCGTGTTCACTGGTAAATCAAATTGATCCCGAGGAACACGACTGACGAGCTGTAGATTGAACGAGAGACCGATCGAACGAACATGTTCCGGGAGCGTCTTGAGGACGCGGTCAAAGTATCCTCTGCCCCAGCCGAGGCGGTAGCCTTCCTTGTCCCATACTATCCCGGGAACGAACATTACGTCAACTGCATCAAGACTCTCAGGACGGAGATATTCCTCTCTGGGTTCGGGAATGTTGAAGCTTCCGGGGGCGAGCTCCTTCCCGAGGTCTTTGATCTCGGAGAAGAAGAGGTCAATGTCTCCTTTCTTTACAACCGGGACCAGAACTCGCTTGTTGCCATCCAAGGCTTTCCGAATAAGCGGACGAGTGTCAACCTCGCTTCCCTTGCTGACGTAGCAGGCAATGCCTCTCGCGCGGACATATTCGTGAAGATGGAGAATCTGATCCATGATCTCCATACTCTTCTGTTCAATGTCTCGACCTGACTGTCGATCCCTAAGTCGCAAAATGTATCGTCGGAATTGTTCCTTCTCGACAGCAGTCTTAGCTTCGGTCAAACTTTCAAGCCAATCTGGATACTTGAGGCCAGTATAGTGTTCTCCAGCAGACATGCCACCGTCATCGGTCCAACCCCTCCCGGAACCGGCGTAATGTAACCGGCTACTCTGTTGACCTTGTCGAATTCCACATCGCCCCTGAGCTTTCCGTTGACCCTTGTTAATCCGATGTCGACGACAGCTGAGTTGGGTTTCACATGATCTGCGCGAACCTGGAAGATTTCTTTTCCAACTGCGCTGACTAG
>Ga0209236_1001619_pt1 | contig 13586 bp, 13 predicted proteins | sample GraSoi013_1_40cm_FD_185819 | JGI IMG/M metagenome (GOLD analysis project Ga0209236, IMG submission 185819) | Grasslands soil microbial communities from the Angelo Coastal Reserve, California, USA - Sample 09_27_2013_1_40cm (SPAdes) (version 2) | ecosystem: Environmental > Terrestrial > Soil >... | reverse complement strand
GCTTCATGGGCGTACCTTACTGCAAGGGATTCTAACTCTTCTGAAGCTGAGATCAGCCTTTCCTCCATATGATCCTAAAGGGAGAGGGCGTTTGCTGGCCTCGCCCTAGTCCATGACTATCTTGCCGTCATCCTTCAGCTTCTGGAGAGACTCGCGAATGTCCTCAGCAGGAACCTCCAGCTCGGCTGAAGCCGAATTGAGGCTCAGCTCGCCATTGTGAGATTTGATGTAGCCTAGGACCCGATCTTCCAATGGCAACTCTGGCTCTTCTTCTACCCCGCCGGAAGTCACTGCGATTGGAATTCTGGGTTCCGGGGCTTGTGGCTTGGGGACAGCTGTCACTTGTCTCGGTTCAGGCGAAGGCAATTCTGGAAATCGCTCCTTCATTTGCTGCGAAGCGATGGCGCTGGACTCTTCGAGGACCCTTTTCGCCTCATCGCTAGAGGTTTGAACGTCAGCTCCCTGGTCCGGAATCTCTCCTGTCTCAAGTTCCATGTCGCTAAGCATGTTGTTCACTTCTCCGAGTTCGGTTGCGACTTCGGGGATGACTCCTGCGATTCTTCCTCTGGTTTCGCGAACTACTCCGATGACAGGCGCTATCTGGGCCATGATGTCTCCGAACTCTTCGATCGTCTGGAGTCTGAGAACGACCCTTTCAAGTGCGAGTTCGCTGCTTAGTGTGATGTGTGCCATCTTTCGAATCTCAGCACACTCGTTAGCGTAGAGGGCTGCGTGGGCGCTGTCCTTCGATAATTGGGCGCCTATGCAGCGCTGGAACATTTCTTTGTCTCGCTGCTGGAGCCTTGATGACATGTGCTCCAGTTTTTCTTTCTGGGTTGCGAGCCGATAGAGAGCCTGATCCACTCGCTCCTTTAGAGGAATTGGGTGGACTTTTTCCTCTAGGCTTCTAAACAGGCCACGGAACCCCCTAGGTTTCTCGTACATGAAGGACCATGACCTGGTCCTTCGTCTGGTTTGGAGCAGATGGAGCGGGGCTTGAGGCGGCTACGGGTGTCTGGATCGCGGGCGGTGGGACGTTGGAACCGGAGGAGTCTAGCTTTGAGAGGTATCCGAAGATTGAGTCGACCTCTTTCCGCTCGGCCATTGCTCTGACTAGGCCTGTGTCGATGGCGTCGCTGACGGCTTTGTAGCTCTGGTCGTCGAATTCTCCTGATGCGTGGAACATCTTGTTGCCTGCCAAGTGGGTCTGCAACTGTCGCAGTTGAGTGTTCAGCGTGCTGCTTCTCTGGCTGAGAGTGTCGAGAATCGATTTCCGTTTGGACTTGAGCTCGTTAATGGCGTCTTCGTGCTGTTTTCGCATGTCCTCGTAGACGTCCTTCTGGATGTCTCCGACGCTGAAGAGTTCGTCGAGGGCTCTAAGTCGGCGGGTGACGACGTCGAATTCTTTGCGGAACTCTTCGGCCTCAACCTTCCAGGTGGGTGATAGTACGAGTGTGTCGGCGCTGATTTTGACTCTGTCTCCAGGGCATTGTACGAATTCGCCGTTTCCGACTTCTATTCCTACGCCTGTGATCTCGTCTTTGAGGTTGGCGCTGATTCCTACGACTTTGCCGAAGGTTCTCCCGTAGGGGTCCTGTAGGCTTCGTCCCAGGAATCTCCTTATCTCTTCAAGGGTTATGGGCATGATCTTGATCCTCCAAAAAGATTGGACGGAGCTACCTCGGCAGCGTGCTCTCTAATGATGCGAGAGCGGGTGATGGTAACTCCGGGAATTTTTCGCGCATCCTTGTCTCTGCGATAGTGTTTGCTTCGGAGAGAATCTTCTGCGACTCTGCTCCGGACGCCTCAAAGTCGTATGACTGTCCTGTTGCTTCGCCGACTTCCATTACGACGCTGTTCAGTGACTCGGAGATCTCTCCTAGTTCGTAGCCGACTTGTGGAATGACGCCTGCGACTTGGTTCTTGATGGCTGCTACGACGCCCGCTATGGGGCCCATGGTTGCTGCGACGTCGCCGAATTCCTGAATTGTTTCTAGTCGGAGGCCTACTTGTTCGAGGGCGAGCTCGCTGCGGAGTGTGATCTTTGCCATTTTGCGGATTTCTGCGATCTCGTTAGCGTACATTGTGCTGCGTGCGGTGTCTTTGGCCATCTGCGCTTGTACGCACTTGTCGAAGAGAGTCTTGTCGTGCTGCTGTGTCTTCATGTTGGCTCCTTCGAGCCTGTTCTGTTGTACCTTAAGCCGGTAGATGACTTGGCTGATTCTTTCTTTGAGGGGTTCTTGGTGGTGGACGCGCTCGGTTATTTTTGAGAGCAGCGGTTCTCTGCTCCCGCGGTCCCAATTCTTCATGGACTTGTACGACATGTGGGAATTTCTTCCTCTTGATCGTCCGCTTGGCGGTGGGTTTCGCCAATTGAATTCTTGACATGTCGGGTGTGGTTTGAACAGGTTACAGGCCGGGTTTTCGCAGGCTAGGCAATAGAGAACGTGGCTGCGACAGTTATTGTCGGCGCTTGTTGTGGGGTCCACAGATCGGTTTTGGTTTATATGGGATCCTGAAAACGGCCGCGGAGTTTGTGTTTTGCACAATTGCGATTTATCTTTGCTAGCTTAGAATCATCCAGGATCTAGGAGATGATTGACACTGTTTTTGTTATCATGTATCGAAAATCGGACTCTTGACGCTGTTTTATCGGCTGTTTTTACGTTGGAACGCTTTTACCATTTTACCTCATAGATGTCGAACTCCTAGGTAGAAAAAATGGGTCTAAACGATCTGACCATAGAGAAACTGATCACTGAGATCAACGGCTACAAGGAAAAAATGCGGACAATACACGAAGAATACGGACGAGCCTCTTCAGACTTGCAAGACCGGATCAACGTACTCGGCTACACATTGAACGAGCACTTGAAACAGACAAAGGACCAGATGGCCACAACACCACAACGACTACTGAATCTAGAAATGAAATTCGTCACTGGCGACGTCAATGAGTCTGAGTATCGGACTCAGCGCACAGAGTTCAAAGGACTACTAGAGAACAATCTCAAGAGCATCGAAGAAATCAAACTGATGATCGACACTCTCTCGCACATTGAGACAAAACCCCTTGCCCCTGGAGAATTCAAACAGACATACCCAGAAAACAAGCCCGCGACTGTAAGCTGGGTCGGGATAGGCGCTATCGCTCAAGCGAAGCCCTCCCTTCCAATCCAACCACAATGGCCCGCGGCGCAAAGCCCAGCACAGGCAGTGCTTACTACTCCCAGCAATGTTGTCGAGGCGAATCCGGAACCAACAAGTCCAGCTCCGGCTATTCCACAGAGCAACGGCACCGGATCTCCTACTCCAGAAACAACTAATGCTCCCTCTGCTCCATTGAACGCTCTCGCAGCCAGCACAGCTCCAGTCAGTGCTCCAATAGCATCATCGGACATCGCATCCTCAAGCGCTCTCGACGAATCGTTCAACGTAGCTCCATCACAGGACGTTGCGGAGGATGTTGCTGACGCGCTTGTCGTCAAGGTTGTGGATGATATTCCCACGCTCGACGCTTCCGCACAAATAGCAACAACAGAAACATCACAAGTCCAACCAGCCATACCCGGAACAGAAGCTGTTCCAGGCATTCAAGGCTCACCGGATCTGTCCTCGGTCGGCCTCGCGCCTCCGAGCCAGTTCTACAAGGTCGTCTGTCCGAAATGCGGCGCTGATGTACCAAAGCCGGCGAAGGTCTGGGAGCTCAAGGGCGGCAAGTCGAAGAAGAACGTGCTAATCGGGCTCTTCCAGTGCCAGGACTGCAGGGTCAAGTTCAGAGAAGCTCTCACGCGCGAGATTCTCTAAACGGCCGTCTGTAAACCTCCCTCGTCTCCTCTTTTTTTTCTCTCCCTTACCTCTTTTTCTGGATTAGGGTAGCAAACCCTTAAGACGCGACGCTTAGCGTCGTGCTCGTTATTCGAGCATACTCGATTGACAACTGAGACTACAACAATGAGTGAGAAAGTAGAGCACAAGCCCGCTCGTGCGAGACATGAGCCCGTTAGCGAAACACGAGAGCCCCCTCAAGAGAGAACTGAACCCGTTCAGGAAAGACGCGAGGAGCGGAGAGAGCAGCGGCCACGTGGCCAGATTCCGCCTGATACCGTGTTTATCGGGAAAAAGCCGTTGATGGCGTATGCGACTGCTGTCATGATGCATTTCAACAGCGGCCAGAACACTCTAACCGTCAAGGCTCGAGGACAGTCGATCAGTCACGCGGTGGATGTTGTGGAAGTGGTCCGCCGCCGGTTCTTCCAGGGAAAACTCACCATCAAGGAAGTCAGAATCGCCTCGGAAGTTCTAGGAGAAGAAGGAGACACACGAAACGTCTCGACTATCGAGATTGTCCTAGAGAAGGCAGCATAGCAAACCCGTTTCTGAAGCGTTCTATTAGCAATCAGCGAACTGTAGAATCACACGCAGTTCTGCGTCGCGAGACTGGCCTGCATACCTTGTTTTCTAGACGCTCTATTGCTAGCCGGATCTTAACAGGGACCGAGCAAGAACCCTGTTCGCATCTTCTCATGAGTCATGCTGATCTTATCATTGACTCGCACCCTCAGCCGTTTTCCAGGCGACTTCCTTGGCACCCTCAGGCTCAGCAGCATACCCAACCTCACGGGTCCCGATATCTCTCCGCCACAGGAGATGGTAACGGCTCAATGGACAAATTCCAACTTGATTCTATCAGGGTCCTCGAAATAGACCGCATAGTAGCCCTTCCGATACTCGGGATATTCTTTCGGTCCACCGTAGAGGAACTTGATGCTCCTCGGGACAAGAAACTCCCTGTGAAGTCTGTCCACATCTGCTTTCGATTTCGCCTGAAAGGCAATGTGGTTCAATCCTACCCGTCTCCGATGGAATCCTGAATCCTTGTAGCGCTCCAAGTAGGTCACGAAAATCTTGGCTTCGCCATTGTCCCATCCAGCAAAATCCTTCTCATCCAGGATCCGCTTGTAGCCCAACCATTCCAATAAGTCTTGGTAGAAAGCGTTCGATTTTTGGAAGTTTGAGACATTAATCTCTATGTGTTGAATGTTGCCCCGCTTCGACACCATTGATTAGTCGTCACCTGTCAACCACGAGTTTGCTTTAAGACCAATTGCCAAAAATATCCCGACACGATATACGTGAAGCCCGAAACATGGTTCTTCGATTGCGACCCCTTATGCACTGCGTAGACAATCTAGGCGAATCCTGGACGGCGTCAGAGAAGGTGGCCCAGAGGAGGCTGCGTATGCGGTATACGGTATGCTTATCTATCTGACATACAATACTGGTACGATGAACATGGGAGTCTCAAGAGTCACCGACAAGTTTCAGGTGACCATTCCTAAAGACGTGCGGGAGTCAGTAGGCTTGAGACCCGGCGAAGAGGTCACCGTCGAAGGAGCGCCGGGAGGCGCGATCATCGTAAAGCGGTTCGAGACTGTCAAGGACCCTTTGACAGTGCTAATTGGCAAGAGGCCTCTCTTCCGGAAACCCCTCAGCTCCGAGAAGCTTGAGGAGCTGTCAGAAGAACGGTAGAGACCGGCTGTGGAGTATTTTCTCGACAGCAATATCTTCGTCAACGCCAAGATCAAGGATCGAAAATACGGATCCAGCTGCGCCAGGGTAATCACCGACCTCGCCGAAGGAAGACTCTCAGCCGCCACATCAACCCTGGCCCTGGTCGAAGTGAGTAACGCATTGAGAAAGATCGGGCTCGGCCAAGAAGTGGCTCTTGAGATCAATTCCATATACTCGACAGGAATCACTGTCAGTGAACTGCTCACTGTGGACATTAGACTCACCGTCGAACTGTTCAGGTCAAGCAGCGTCAGCCCCTACGACTGTGCTCATGCAGCAATAATGAAGAGAATAGGACTGAGTACGATCCTCTCAACAGATCCCCACTTCGAAGATATACCCGGCATCAACAGGCTCGACCCGCTCAAGTATCCACCGAGAAAGACTCAAGGCTAGAACGTTAGCCTAGACGGACGCTGCTATCAAGCAGTCTACCCAGCCTCGGATTACTGAGAAACGTCCAAACGATCCCGCCCTTGTCCAAGAGAATCTTGTTCAATTAACCAACCGGACCGGACACGCCTTCTTTGGCGCCCTCAGGGTCGTCAGCGTTGGAAGCCTCAGAGGTCTCCGCATTCTGCGCCTCCTCCGCATCCTCCGCTTTCCTCTCCTCTGGCTTGCGAAAGACTATTGTCTGATAATTCCTGGAGAGGCTCTGACGCTCTCTCTGCTCCTCCGACTCAATCATCCTCTTCTTTAGAGCCTCAAGCTCAATCGTCAGAGCCTCAAGACTGAAATTCTTCAGGATCTGATCCTTGTACCAGATCAACTGACCAGCCAGCTTAGTCCACCTAACACGCTGCGCATTAGGAGTATACTGTGACTTTGCATACTTGTGAGAAGTCTGGATTAGATCCTGTACGGTCTCGATCATGATCTTCCGCTCAGACTGGCGCCAAGCATTGATGCTCTTCTTAACCTCAGACTCCTCACGAACCTCATCCTCGTCCATTGTAACCCGTATGGTCCTACGATCTAGTGGGATCTGTCCGAGAGAGCAGAACGAAAAACACCAATAAGACTACGTGCAAACTACCCGAACATTTTCAGCAAACACTTTCACCTGAATATTCAGGGTCCTTCCTCGTCTTTCCATTAGGCCCATATCCCTTGCCCCATGCAGAGCGTGGATTACAGGGCCAAGTGTCGAGCTTGGTCCTTAGCGCACTGCTTTCTTCACGAGTGTGGCGATGAAAAAGAGAGGTTCCCAGAGTCGAATCTGCATCTCGACTGATAGACGGGAGAATCCAGAAGCTAGACCACTGGCGCGGAGAGATGCTATCCCGCCTCCACGCTCTGATCAAGCAAGCCGACCTTAAAATCGTCGAGGTGTGGAAGTGGAGGAAGCCAAAGTCGGCTGGGACAACCATGTGGTTCCACGACGGGTTGATCTGCACCGGCGAGACGTACAAGAATGTCGTAAAGCCGACATTCTCCAGGAGCGCCTCGCTGGATGAACCCTCAGGTCTCTTCAATCATAGTCAGGCTAGGCCTATTCCGTGGCTAGCTCACAGCTTCAACGGCACTTGTTATCGTCTCGGTGTACGCGATGCCCTCCGCAGTCGCGACGCTTATGCGAAGAGATATCCAGAAGAAATATCCGTGACCCGTCGCTGGAATATGAGCACTGACCAGCATTCCATCCCTGCCTAGATTAAGCACACGTGCGCTGGTCCAAGTCGACATCCCAGTTTGCGCTATCTCGGCGGAAGCTTGCACCGGTCTTATCTTTGCGCCGTCGGGCGCGAGCAGTGCGACTCTGACCTGGAGGGTTTCACTGTTGTCCAGCTGTGCTTGGTTCAGAAGATTGAGGCCCTTGACATCATAGTTGTACGTTGGAAGCTGAATTGGTCCTTGCTGGCCGTGGCTTGTGCGGAAAACTATGTCGCTGGTCCCGTTCGTGGCGAGCCCAGTCCAGTACCGGCTGGGCTGCAGTTGCATGACGACCTCAACGATCGCAGCGGTTCTCGGAAGTGAAACATTTACCGGGGGCAACGGAAATAGGTTATAGCTTGCGTCGTACCCGTACGAAATAAAGTTCCGCACTGTGCTCAGTTGCCCACCAACGTAAACTGACATCTGGAAATTCACTCCAAGATCAAGGATGTCGTTTCCGACGTGGCCATAGTTGTCCGTGACCTCGAACCCGCTCAGTAACAAGTTATCACCCTGTCTCTGCGCGAGCGTCAACCTGGGATGAACGGGCTGGGCAGCCCAGGTCTCATTGTGTGTTTCGCCCGGCGCGTCGACTCTCCCTAACTGGGACGAGCCGAACAGGGGGTACGCGAGGGAATAGTCGACGGGAAAGGGTGAGTCGAACCAGAAGGAAGGTTCGAAGAAGTCGACTGGGTAGTTACCCACGATTTTAGCCGGTGCGAAGAATTGGCGATAGCCGGCCTCTCTGGGCTGCTGATATTCGATGCGTTGGGAGGGAACGATACGGTAAAAAAAGGTGAAGGTGATGGTTTCATTGAAGGCCGTCGGGAAAGACCATCGCCCGAAGGCCTTTGCTTGAGGGGATTCGCCATGATAGGCCGCGAACGTCTTCGCGAAGGCTGAGAGATCATTGACGGTATGGGTGATGGGCTGTTGAGTGTGGTTTGTCATGGAAATGTCGTAGAGGACAGGACTGGTCTCGGCTGGACTACGTGTGACGAGCCATCGATCGAAAGTCCAAAATGTGCCTAGTTTGGCAGTCGCATTGTTTACTGCGTAGATCTTCCATGTTTGGGCGAATACGAAGGTTGCATCTTGGACGTAGGAGCCGTCGGGGCGGATGTAATCCGCGATGTCGTCCTGTTGTAAACCGTTGTTGGCGTTGGGATCTGCTTGAAGATTGAGGCTGACTGGCTGCGCCTTGGATGCGTCCAGGGTTACGTTCGCAGGGCTGCTCGTCACTGAGACTTCAAGCGCGACTATCCGGTAGTAGGAAAAATAGTAGTAGTAAAAGAGACCATCAGTATAACGTAGTTGGGCGATTATCGTATCCATTATGAAGTTGTAGCTGCTGGGGGGTAATCGTAGCGCGGCATGTCCATTGCTATCGACGTTCACGAAGAAGTTTTCGAAGCCAAGTGGGTCTAGGGCGTCATAGACGGAAAAGTCTTGGCCGGCGATTAGATAACTCCCAGCCGGGTTGATTCCAGTTAGCAGCGCCGTTTGGCGCGGTCCTTCCTTAGCAAAGCCGAAGATCGCGTGAGCAAGAGTGGTGTTACCACTGCTCGCGAAGATTCGTCCACTGAAGACGCTCCAAAGCTTCTTTGTCGGGGCATTGGCCAGGTTGATCGTGAGGGTGACTGATGCCAAACTTTCTGCGGCAATTGTGAGCTTGTTCTGGTCGAGGGAGACTAGACCGCTGTAGTTGGCCCCTGTATCAAAAATGCTCAGAGGCGTCTGGACATCCCGCATCTCGTACGAAAGGCTGACTGACATGGTGGTCGTGCCGAGGTTCATGACCTGAAAGGTACGCTGGATGCTAGGGGTTAGGAATGGCACATTTCCAAAACTGATTTCCGAAGAGTTGAAGATGAAATTAGCCTCGAGCGCATGGTCAATTCTGATCAGTCCTGCTCCCTGTTGATAGATGTCCACGTCTGGCTGTCCAGGGAGAGAGGGAGGAAGGACGATGCTGCTGCTCTGCAGAACATCTTTGATCTCGGCCGACGTGAGCGTGATTCCTCGCTGCCTAGCCTGTTGGAGAAGAAGAGCCACCGAGCCAGAGACATGAGGCGTCGCCATGCTGGTTCCTGAGAGCCTCACGTAGTGCGACCCTGGTGGGCACGGGATCGGGACGGCGGTCGAACTGCAACCTGCAACTACGCCCACACCCGGCGCGGCGACATCCGGCTTGACGTCGAAGTTGTCAACGCGAGGTCCACGGCTGCTAAACGGCGCAATACTCGGCAATCCGGGGCTTACAGCCTTTGTTGTAGCCGCAACCGTGATCGCATCGTCAGCAGCGCCAGGACTGGCAACGCAAAAGTCGCACCCGGAATTCCCCGCGGCTATCACAACGGGAATACCGTAGGTACTGACGATTTGATTTATCGCCTGTGAGAGTGGGTCTGAGCCGTCTGTTGGCCCTGCGCCCAGGCTCATCGAGATTACGTCCGCCTTGACGCCGTTGATTCCCTGCGCCGCTAGTTGTAGCGCGATTATGATCCAGCTGTCGAAGCCAAAACCCTGCCTGTTGAGGACTTTGATGCTCATGAGACTCGCACCGGGAGCAACACCGGTGTATCGGCCACCACTGGCGGCGCCTGTTCCGGCGGCGATGCTTGCTACGTGAGTTCCGTGACCGAACAGGTCCTTCGTAGTGTGATCGCAGTATAATATGGGCTGGGCGAGACAGGTCGCGTCAATCCTGACGATGACCTTGCTGGTACCGTTGGCGAAGAAGAAGTCTGGGTGAGTAGCATCTATGCCCGTATCGAGTATTGCGATATTGATGCCTGTGCCGTTGTACCCGAGAACGTTTCGAGCAACATCTCCCCCGATCATGGGTACGCTCTGGTCAAGAGCAGCCGTGGCAACTTTGTCGAGCCAAATCTTCTGAATTCCGTTCGGAAGAGAAAGAGGCCGGTTTATGATGTGGCGACCGAAGTCAGCTGCATTCTCTTTTGGGATAGAGATGGCTTGGCTGTTGACCATAGTGAGGTTCGTATACTGGACCGAGTTGTTGTCCCACTGGTTGGAGAGGGGCGAACCCGGCGCGTATTGAACAACGGCTCCAAGGACACTCGTGGACTCGTCATTCAGATGGTTCTCAGTAATGTATTCGACGTTGAATAGGTAGGGGTCGAGGAGGTTCGGGACCAGGGACACAACGTCGGCCGGTACTGCGTAGGTTCCTTTCTGGCTGTCAGAGAAGGTCTCGAAGGGAACAGTTCCATATTGTCTAGGCACTTCTCTTACTGCTACAGACCAGGCTCCCCCATCACTCTTAGAAACGTAGAGGATGTCCCCCGTGATGAGAGTGATAGTGTATTGGTGAATAGGTGGAGTGGCGTTGACATACGTCACCGGGACGGTGTCGTCAGCGGTCAGGGGAGCCTGTGAGGCGGTTTGAAGATTGGCATGAACTTGTGGAAGGGGAGTGCTCAAGAGCACTAGGACAACTAGCAGTATCGTGAAGACTAGTTTGGAAGAGTGGCGTTTCGCCTACAGACACCACCGCTCGACGTTTGCTCTAATTTCGATATAACCTTACCTGAAGAGACCATCCTGCATAGGGCGGTGGCCGGGTGGCGAGTTCGGTCCTTAGCTCACCGCTTTCTTCACGAGCGCGGCGATCCTTGCCTCTTCGGCGGCAGTCAACCCCTTCAATGCAAAGGCGGCGGGCCACATGTTGCCTTCGTCGAGGTTCGCCTTGTCGCTGAAGCCGAACGTCGCGTACCTCGTCTTGAACTTCGCTGCTGATTGGAAATGGCATACGACCTTGTCGTCCTTGGCATACGCGGGCATCCCGTACCAGAGTCTCGGCGAGAGGGCTGGCGCGCTTTCTCTGATGACAGTATGGAGGCGTTTGGCCATGGTGCGATCCGGTTCTCGCATCTCGGCGATCTTCGCCAGCACGGCACTCTCTCCCTCCCCCTTGCCAGCCTTCATCTCTTGGACTCGGTCCCTTATCGCGCCACGTTCCTCCTCAGTGAACGCCTTGCTATTCGCGGCAGAGCTCTTGGCCGACTTTTGCGTGCCCTTCTGTGCAGGTTTCATGGAATTCGATTCGTCTTTTCAGAGCTTAAGAATTTTTTCACGAGTTCATTGCTTGCGTTTCAATCAGCTTCGTTGGACCCTTGTTGCAGAGACTGCTCGCAACCGTCAGAGCCAGCATTCTCAATGGGATTCGAATCATCTTCCATTCGCCCCCCTTTCGGCCTATCCTAAACACATCCTTTAGTTACAAGAGTCCGAATTTCTCGAACCATCTTCCAACCGGAATTCTAAACCCATTCTAGCAGCAATATTCCGAAGATGGCGCGTCCCATTTCATAGGAACATCATTCATGAAGGTCTCGAAATCCATTTTCTGTTGGGCTTTTTGTACATCTCCTTCATTAAGCGAATCACGTCGAGATCGGGGCGAAGGAAGGCATCATGACCGAACTCAGCATCCGGCGGATTGGGGGGGGAGGTTATGAGGCTACGACGGAAGCTGGCATGGGACATGAGCAGACTGCAATAGTCTCGCGAGTGGGTCAGTCTCCTTCAGTGGTAATTCTCTATGCTGGTGCTGCGCCGGGTTTCTTCTGTCTCTTGAAGAAGCCTCGAGATTTGTTGAGTGTTAGCATTCATCGACTAAGATGTCTAGCCTTGCCTTTGTTTGCTAATTGTGCCTCTTGACTGAAACCATATGACTGCAGCGAGTGCAATTCCATAGACCGCAGAGTAGGCCAACGTCTCAAGAGTTGGGGTCCAGCGGGTCGCGGATGAATAGACGAGAAGCGCAACAGTGGGGATGCTAACGGCTATTCCTACTACGATCCCAATTGAGGCCGCAGCGAATATTCTCCAATAGAATCTATATGTGAAAGTCGGGTCAATGGCGAATTCAGTTTTCGAACTGCTGATGGGATTCCTAGATTGCGCTCTCTTGATTGAAGCGGTCGTGAGATAGTCCGTGATTGGGAAGCATGAGATCAGTGGAACAGCTGCCGTGTCTATTGCAATGCTCGTGTAGAAGTTGGCCTGTGATTGCTGCTGTCGGAGCTGATCGAGCAACCAGCTGTCTGTGCTCCCGCCAATCGACGACGTGATCGCCTGTATCTGTTCTTGGAGCGACTGGACCTTTGCAAGGGCTGCTCCATCATCGATACCGCTAAAGTCGGACTGCTTGACGTACACGAAGAGTTCAGTAATGAAGGTTGCCGCCTGGTCGGAGTTTTCAAAGTTAATCATAGGTGGAATGAGGTCGTCCCAGTTTGCGACAAGGGTGGGAAGCTGGAACAAGTTTCCCGAAGCCGATCCAATTTCCGAGTTCGTGAGGTACCCGAACCCGTTCACGGTTGAATCGGCAAACCCGGCGATTGTGAGGTTTCTGACAATGCTCACATACTTGTCCGAACCCATTGTTGAACCCGCGTAGAATGTGAAATTCGCCTGAATGACCTGACCCATACTGAGCCTGGAGGAGTTTTCGGAATTTCTGATGACGATCGCCTGGCCAGGGCCGGGAGTCTTGGCGCCAGAAACGTAATTGAGCCCATAGTAGGCAATCGATGCGTTAGGCACTGCGAAGACGTCCACGATGCGCAATCCTGCGCTGGGTACCGAAGCGATATCTTCGGAGCGAAGCTCGGCCCTAGCGATTCCGCTAAGGTTCCCTACCTGATTCCGGGTGCTATAGTACTGAGCGACGGCTACGTATCCGCCATATCCCCATCGAAAATGAGATGGCAGAGAGACAAGCGACTCTGTGCTGGCTCGAGTGAAGAGCGCTTCCCCTGACATGTTGATAACGGAAAACACCGTTAGGAATATGGTAACGATTGCTACTGTGGCGAGGTATATTGACCTCATAAGTCCTCGCGCCCTTAAGTTATGCACTCTGCTAGCCGCAGATAATTGTCTTGCGGGTCCTTGCTCAGAGTCCTGAGAATGATACTACGCCTGTCTATGAATTCAGGCTTTCCGATCGGTGAGGGCTTCGAAGGATAGTAGTTCAGCCGATGTCACAGACAACATGAACAAGGTTAGCTACCCGCGATATCCCATATAGGATCAATCCTAATAGCCATCAAAAGACGTCAGTGCTCACGGTGAATGCTGGCTGAAAAGTCTCGACCAGTATAGTATGTGTGAATCTCGATATCCCGAACCAAATGCAGGCCAGCCTTGAGACATCATGTCTGGATCTGAGTCTGACCTACAGAAGCGCTTGAAGGGCCTACAGTGGCAGAACGGGAATTGTCTATCCTGCATCTGGTTTGCCACGAAGGATCCGCTCAACGCTGATCTGCTTGACAGGGCAAAGTGCATTCATCCGAAGCTCAAGATCTACCAGCTCGTCGTCT
>Ga0209236_1001615_pt1 | contig 13600 bp, 9 predicted proteins | sample GraSoi013_1_40cm_FD_185819 | JGI IMG/M metagenome (GOLD analysis project Ga0209236, IMG submission 185819) | Grasslands soil microbial communities from the Angelo Coastal Reserve, California, USA - Sample 09_27_2013_1_40cm (SPAdes) (version 2) | ecosystem: Environmental > Terrestrial > Soil >... | reverse complement strand
CACATTCGAGATAACAAAGAGAAGGGGAAAAGCCCCAGGTCTGTTGCTGCCGGTCGTCCTTGGGACAATCCCGCTCATAATTGGGTTGTCACATATATGACCTCCGGTTCGGCAGCGTTCCATAATAGTGAAAATCGTGTTGCTCGTAAGAGGCTACAGCGATTTCTCAGCTATGTGAAAACACCGGTAATAGCGGCGTCTGTCATAGGCATGCTGGACTCTCTTACTTCGGTCCCAATGTTCGGATCAGTGTCTAAGGTCACATTGGTTCTTGTCCTGTTCCTCGAGGGCGCCGTAGGACTAATCGCAAGCACTGCAATAGCTCTGTCTTCAACTCCCTCGATATCAAAGTTCGGCGAGATCACACTTGGAACAGCACGATGGTCAAAAGAAGGAGAGAAAAATGCAGGAAGAGTGGCCGGCAAATGGATCATCGCATCAACTCTACTAATCCTAACGGGATTCGCGTTGTCTGCAATCTAAGCCGAAGAGCTACGGCCCGGAAAAAAAGCGGGAGATTTGGTCAGGATGTGGTCGTGGGAGATGGCGGTGGACTGGTCGGAGACGTAGAAACTGGACCCGTGACAGGCCTTCTTCTTGCTCGCAAGAGAAATGTTGCGGCTACTGCGACAGCAGCGACCACGATTGCACTGATCAGGTAGATTCCGTACTGGTTGAAGAAGCTCGTGGGTGAACTTGTCTGTTGGTAGCCCGCCTGCGCTAACAACTGTGCCGCTTTAGTCAGGTCATACGGATACGGTGAAAGATCCGTATTGAATCCGTCAGTTACGGCCGTTTTGGTGGCAGAATCTCCAATGATTGGGGTTGTGATTGCCGGACTACCGTAACCGTGAAGCAGGCTGCCGACTATCAGATCACGCGGAACAGCGTAGCTGATTGCTTGACGAATCCATCTAGCGGCATTCGCGGCCGCAGTGGAGTTCCCAGGGTACTGCTGAGCGTATGGCGTCGCGGTACCAGTTCCGAGGATGGGATGTTCCATGTTTACCCCCATCTCTTGTACTCCGTAGGCACCATAGGACGTTTGTTGGGAGGCGGGCCAACTGCTGAGGAAGCCTGTCTGGGTTTCCAAGTGGTATTGACTGTCGAGGAAGTTGACCTCCCCATTGCTCAAGGCTGTGACCGCTTGGGCGCCACCAATAATTGTTCTGACGTAGTAGTCCTTAATCTGGAATTGTCCCTTTGCCAACAGCGCGCTTCTGCCCCAGTCGCTGAAGTCGAAGTAAGCATCGTTACGCGCAAGGTGATTTGTCGTCGTAGCCGCAGTGTAGTCAGAGTATTTGTAAGGACCCGTGCCTATCGGTAAAGACCCAAAAGTACCGCTGTCAGGATGATTGAAGAGACTGTCCTTTATCGTTGAATAGTCTATCGTTCCGCCGGGGTAGAAAGTTGCGTTGTTGAGGATGTGTGCCGGCAAAATCGCTGTGGTCAGAATGTTCTGGACAAAATAGGCGTATGGAGCGGGGAGTTTGAACATGACAGACATCGGACCCGTGGTCGTTACGTTATTCTTGCCTCCGACAATACCCCTTACAAACCCTCCCGTCAGGGATCCGAACGTTGTATTCTGGTACAGGTCGAACGTGAACTTCACATCGTTAGCGGTGAAAGGCTTGCCATCCTGCCAAGTCACTCCAGGACGAACGGTGACGTTCCATGTCGTGCCATCCGGGCTAGAAGTCCAGCCGGGAGCCGATGGGGTCCCATCAGCTAGATCAGGGATCATCGTCTTGAAGATTGTATCATTTCTCAGAGCCAAACTACCGAATATCTCGCCAGAGACAGCCAGATCGTAATAGGAGGTGCTAAGCTCCGGAACTATTCCCTCACCGGGTGCCTGACCAGTTTCAGCTAGAATGAAAGATGAGGTGCCGGAAGCACTCAGGTGCTCAATGGGGGGCCATGCAGGAAAGTGGTACACGTTGAAAACTTGCTGAGCATTTGGATACTGGTTCCCAAACGCGACTATCTCCTTCGTGTAAAATATCGGAATTGATGGAAGCTCGTTGTTGGCAAGAACTTGCCATTGTTTGACATAACCTAGTCGAGTATTGCGATCAAGCGTCGTTTTGATGAGATTGGAAATCTGGTCATTCTGGGTACTATTCCACAGGTAGTAGTTCTGCCCGTTGGGGCAGACTGCTAGGGTACAGCTGAACTGACTGCTGTGATAAAGAGAATATGGGTCAGGGTCAATTTGAAGATTGTAGCCCACAAATAGTATGTCGAATCCGCCCTGATCATAGGTCTTCCCGACGTTAGATATGGACGGCTTCAAGGCACGGTCGTAAATATTTGGACTAAATGGCACCTGGGAACTAGCAACATCGACGCCGAGACATTGAAGGCTGTTCTGCACGATCGCCGCCCAAGCGATTCTAGCAGGATTCGAGGAAGGAACTAGTAACGTTAGGCGCAGGCTCGGATTTAGCCCTCCCGCACAGGTGGACGCATGAACGGTCACACCAGCAGGTACGAGGACCATCATGGCACTGATAGCAAGGACGATTACGGCCGGAACGCCATTCCTAATTCTGCATGACATTATGAACCTAGTAAGCGATTCTCCCAGTGTATATTGATTGTGGCGTTTCGTGATAATCACAGGAAAAGTGACTTCCTAGCCTTAAAAGGCACTGGGACAGTTACGTTTGCCGTCCCGTCTTCCACGGGCTATGCTTTTTACAGACACTGGCCCCTAAACCAGTGCAAGATGGATACACCGGGGATAATTCTCCAAGGAAGATCGCGTTGCGGGAGCGCTATGCTCGGGAGTGGAGCCTGAATCTCAATCCTCAAGTACGTTCTCAGACGGGTATTGTACCTTGTTCCCGTCTTTTTTGGGATCACACTACTGGTTTTCACAATCGAGAGACTTGCTGGCGATCCTGTAGAGCTCTATGGCGCGTTGAATCCAAATATCACTGAACAGCAGAGAGAACTCCTTCGCAAATCGCTTCACCTTGACCAGCCGATACAGGTTCAATATCTCAGCTGGCTGTCAGACCTTCTCCATCTCAATCTCGGAAGTTCTTTTAGCGGCGGCTCAGTGGCAACTCTCATCGCTCAGAGAATATGGGCCACTCTCGAGCTACAGCTTCTAGGGCTGACTCTGTCGCTCATAATTGCTATTCCGATCGGCATAACCTCAGCGAGAAAAAGATACTCCGCCCTCGATGTCACGATAACGAGTACGTCCTTGATCGGAACATCTATACCGATCTTCTTCTTGGGCGTGGCTGCAATTCTGATTTTCGGATACCATCTGCACTGGTTTCCATCAGGGGGGTTTCAGTCCACCTTACCATCCCAGTATCCGTACGGGAGTCTACTGCTAGACCAGCTGTGGCATCTCTTTCTGCCGGCAACAATCTACACTTTCGCCATCTTAGCACCAGTGGTTCTCCTTGTCAGATCTAGCATGCTGGAGGTCTTAAGACAAGACTACATCCTTGCAGCGAAGGCCAGTGGACTAAAGGATAGAACCGTGATTTACAAGCATGGGCTACGCAATGCACTCATTCCAATCGTCACGTATGTTGGACTCTATTTTGGCGGCCTGTTAGCCGGTGCTCCCGTGACGGAGACGGTTTTCAATTGGCCAGGCGTGGGACGAATGTTCGTCGATTATACCACTCAATTGGACTTCCCAGTGATCCAAGCCATCGTGGTAATAATTACCTTGATGACACTCATTGCGAATCTCATCACGGACGTCACTTATGCCTACATTGATCCTAGGATAAGATTGGAATAATACAGTTGATGAATCAAGAAGGAACATCCCAGACAGCAGAGCCTCAATCAGCCCGTCCCCATGGAGTCAGCCAATGGGCGCTGGCATGGCGACGCCTCAAGAAGAACAAGACTGCAATCGCCGGCCTAGCGATAGTGGGTGCGTTTGTTGTCATGGCAGCGTTCGACCGACTGGTAGCGCTTTATCCACCGCGATGCATTGTGGGACTTAGCCCTTCATGCCCTTCTCCAGACTTCGTTTCCAACGGACCGCCGACTCTTACTCATCCCTTCGGTACAAACATCGATGGCTATGATGTGTATAGTGAGATAATCTACGGGACGCGCGCGGCCTTCCTCATAGGTCTGGGTGCCACAGGCCTTGCCATACTCATTGCTGTCATAATTGGGCTAGCAGCGGGATATTTCGGAGGCTGGATGGAAAATCTCCTCATGCGTGTCACGGAGGTCTTTCTTGTCATTCCCTTCTTTCTCCTCCTCTTGGTGTTTCTCCAAGTCGCTCTGAAGTTCTCGCAGTTCTCGACTGGAGGCATATGGATCGTAGTGTTGGTGATAGGCGCCTTCTCGTGGCCGGGAGCTGCTAGAATAATACGTGGAGAGACACTGAAGGTTCGCGAATTTGAGTTCATTGCTGCTTCGCGTCAGATCGGGGCGTCCTCGTGGAGGATACTATTTCGTCATCTCTTCCCCAACGTACTACACATAGTGATAGTGCTCCTAACGCTACAGATTGCCGCGTCCATCTTGACGGAAGCGGCGGTAAGCTTCCTCGGGTTCGGTGCACCCGGCTCGAACACGTGGGGCCAGCAGATGTACACATCCGCTAACTTCATCGCTGATGCATGGTGGGCCACGTTATTCCCAGCATTATTCGTCACAGTGATGGTGATGGGCTTCAACCTTCTCGGAAACGGCCTGAGAGATGCGCTTGATCCTCGACTGAGGGAATAAGAGGCGATGTCATTCGATCAGATTCTTAGCGTCAGTGGGCTGAGGACATACTTCTACACATACGCTGGAGTAGTGAAGGCAGTTGATGGCATCGGTCTCCAAGTCAACAAAGGCGAGACGGTTGGTCTCGTGGGGGAATCCGGGTCTGGCAAGACAGTCACAGCCCAATCAATAATGAGAGTCGTTCCTACGCCGGGAAAAACAGTTGAAGGTGAGATAGAATTCCAGGGAAAGAACTTGCTGAAGCTAACCGAATCTGAGATGCAGCACATCAGAGGTAAAGAAATCGCCTACATACCTCAAGATCCGACGACGACACTCGATCCTGTATACTCGGTCGGGGACCAGCTCGCGGAGGTCATTATGCGGCACCAGCCTGTCTCCAAGAAATATGCAATCACAAAAGCGATCGAGCTTTTGCGCAACGTTGGAATAGCCGACCCTCAGGTAAGGATCAGTCAATACCCCCATGAATTGAGCGGCGGAACAAAGCAGAGGATCGCAATCGCTAGAGCTTTGTCCTGTGAGCCGAGCCTGATACTTGCCGATGAGCCCACGACTGCTCTTGATGTAACGATTCAGGCTCAAATTCTCGAGCTACTAACAGCCCTCAAAGATAAGTTCAACTTGGCGATGGTTCTGATCACGCATGACATGGGTATCGTGGCAGACACATGCGACAGAGTGACCGTCTTGTACGCCGGACAGGTATGTGAAACCGGAACGGCCGAACAAGTGTTTGGGAACCCCAAACATCCGTACACGGAAGCGCTCCTCTCGTCCGTTCCAAACTTGGCCTTGAGGAAGAAGCACTTGTCCGTGATCCCTGGAAATGTCCCGAACTTAATCCAGCCTCCATCAGGGTGCAGATTTCATCCGAGATGCTCCTACGCTAGGAAGGTCTGCATTGACAAAGATCCCGAGCTCGAGTCGATGGGAGATGGACGAATAGTACATTGCCATCGCTGGAAGGAACTCGACCTAAAATCCGCTGTGGCGAGCTGACTCAGAACGGACGAGATAGAGCTTGAAGTCAAAGAACTCACAAAACACTTTCCCGTTTATGAAAGAGGAGTGATCTTAAGACGTAGGATCGGAGACGTGCATGCCGTTGACCAAGTTTCTTTCCAGATCAGACGGAACGAGACTCTGGGCCTAGTTGGTGAGAGCGGTTGTGGGAAAACCACCATCGCCAAGTGCATGCTGTATCTTGAGCCTCCTTCATCCGGAGAAGTCTACTTCGAGGGGAAAAACATTACAGAGATGTTCAAGAAGGCGAACAGGACCCAAGTCCTCGCGCTTAGGCGGCAGATGCAGTACATTTTCCAGAATCCCTATGCGTCCCTCGACCCGAGAATGACGGTTGCCGACATCATAATGGAACCCTTCGTGGTGCACCACCACCTCCCCCGCGACCAGTGGCTTAACAGAATGTATGAATTGCTGAGAATGGTGGGACTCGAAGACTATCACGCGGAGAGATATCCTCACGAGTTCAGCGGTGGGCAGAGGCAGAGAATCTGCATAGCACGAGCGCTAGCGGTAAATCCGAAGTTTATTGCAGCTGACGAGCCGGTCGCGTCCCTCGATGTTTCGGTAAGAGCCCAAATCCTCAACCTCCTGCAGGAGCTTCAACAGAAGCTCGGCATAACATACCTCTACATTTCACATGACCTTAGTACAGTGAGACACATTTGTCATAGAGTTGCCGTCATGTACCTTGGGAAGATTGTAGAGATAGCCGAGACTGACGAACTCTTCGACAATCCTCTGCATCCTTACACGGTGGCCCTAATGTCAGCGATTCCAGTGCCTGACCCTAAACAGAAGAGACACCGGATCATTCTACCCGGGGAAGTACCGAGCTCCATCAACCCACCGTCAGGCTGCAGATTCCACACTCGCTGTCCTCGACGGATAGACATCTGCTCAAAAGAGGAACCACCACTAATCGAGGTTCGACCCGGACACTGGTTGGCCTGCTATAACCCATGGCCACCAAAACACGTCTTTGCGTAAGACCTCGACTTATCGATCACCCCAGCGACAGTCCCGGCCACAATTGCGAAATATACGTGACAACAGTTTGGGAGTATGTCGCGAGAATCCCTTGGGAGCCAATTCAGGCATGGACTTACCTTCATCGCAACCCTCACCTTCGTAGTCAGTTTCTTCGGCTCTAGACTATTCGCCACCCTGTTCCCCACGACTGTAGTAACTGCAAGTAGTTCGCAAGGAACTATCCATTTCCACCATTTCTGGTATGGTCTTGCTTTAATCAGTCTGGCAGGCTGGATGGGCATTGCTTGGAGGAATGAGAGGCTCTACCGGCTCTATGCTGTTCTTTACGGGCTCGGAGCAGGTTTTGTCGGAGACGAGGTCGGTTTGCTGTTGACCTTCAACAACTACCAGTCCGAGCTCACATACCTGTTCTTTATCGCAGCGATTTCTTTCGTAATAATCGCAACACTCTTTCTTCGGTACCGGGCCCAGTTGAAGGAAGAGCTTCTCAAGCTAAGCTTCCGCGAAAGAGTGGCGATGATCGGCGTTTATCTCACAGGGTTCTCCGTATTCTTCTTCTTCCTCTCATCGGGAGTTAGCCTCGTCGGCATCCCCTTGGCCCTAGGGGGTCTGGGGATCCTAATCTGGGTCTACGCAAGACGGAAAAAACCCAGGGCTACGGTTCAACACGCCCCGTGAGACAAGAGAAGCCTTCTGGTTCGACGTATGGACCCAGCTATCCGGTGGGTATAAAGCAAACAACCCGCGAAAATTCTAGACAGGAATCCCGTGCGCTCTTACGGTATGCTGTATGCCGCGAGTCATGCGGTAGCAGCCATCGCCCTAATTGTGATTCTCATTTCCATCCCGTCTTATGCTCATACTCTTGGCGACCGCGAAAAGGGCGTGAATTCAGCTACCTCGTCTACATCGTCGTCCACATCTCTTCCCAACCAGGCAGCGATTCTCTCCGGTTCTCTAACGATGCAAAGTGGCGGAGGATTGAGGCATCCGCAGAATGGTCCACTTCCAATTTCCACGACTTCTCAAGTATCTTCAATTCCTCCTGCGAATTATGACGAACAGCTCGGGACAACCTTCACCCAGAACTTCGTGAGCATTGCCTACAATGTTACAGCAGTTGCACAATCGGACACTAACGGCTATGGCCCTGCGTACCTCCTGAATGGCCTGGGATCCACTGGGTACTGGTACCAAGTCGGAATATCTTATGATTGGCCGTTTACAGCAGGCGGTTACAATCCCGGATTCGGGATGAATTATGAGGTGTTCGATTCGCAAGGCGTGTCTGTGTTTCCTTCGTCTGGGGGCGGACTGTCCAGCATTCAAGTAAACCCTGGAGATATGGTTCTGTTGAACCTCTATTTCTCGGGCCGAAACGTCGTCATGTTGGCGAGGGACTGGAACACGGGATCGACTGCATCTCAGACGTTCAGTGCGGCGAGAGCAACTTCCTTCCTCGGCCAAACGAGCGGTTTCGCTAATCAGAACGGTTTCTTCACGGGATTGATGACGGAATGGTACCATGTGGACCCGTATTACAGTAATGAGGAAGAGTCGACCTTTTCCAATTACAGCTACAGCCTGTCTTCAGCTTGGTTGTGGATGGATGAGTTCAACGTTGCCACAAGCCAATTATTATTCTCCAATGCAACTCAGATGCCTCTAGCATTCTCGTCTAGTCCGAGCCGGCTTCAACCCTTCAATTCGCATGGGGCCTACGAGGCCGTTGACGCCTACGAATTTGTAACAGGCTTCCAGCCTCCTCCTGTTCAAGTGTCAAGGCCGATTCTAAGAACGGTTTCAGTCGACGTGGGCCAACTTGCATCATTCACCTGTAACGCAACAGGAGGCATCCCCCCATTCACCTACTCGTGGACCTTCGGCGACGGTTCTGTTGCCACCGGGCAAAATGTTACTCACACATTCAGCTCGCCTGGGACTGTCGAGGTCCAATGCACCGTCATCGACAGTTTGCAGACTACATCACAAAATGCCACTTCCATCGTGGTCTTGTCGGACCCTTCGATCAATCTCCTCACGGTTAACCCGACTTCCGTTGACCTAGGACAAACGGTCACCCTCTCTGTAGACGCCACTGGAGGCTCAACCGATTACACCTATGAGTGGATGAATCTTCCCCCAGGCTGTAACTCAGGAAACACGGCCTCCATCTCATGCCAGCCAACGACAACAGGGACATTCGAAGTAGCTGTCAACATCACCGACTCGAACGAATTCTCTCTTATCAGTAGTAATCTATCAGTTAACGTGTTCCCAGACCCCTCATTGGCCTCTTTCACCGCGTCCCCCAGCAGCCTAGATGAAGGTCAGACGATCGAGTTTGCAACTTCACCATCCGGAGGCGTTGGATATCTGTCACTCGTGTACTACAACCTTCCCGCGGGCTGTGAGTCAGCCAACTCCACGTACCTCGCCTGCAGTCCGGCTGCCGCTGGAACCTATCAGGTGACTGTGACTGTAACCGATTCCAATGGATTCACTATTAGCAGCAGTCCGGTGACGATCACTGTTAATCCTGACCCAACCGCGAACATCATCGCTTCTCCCTCTTCCATCGACCTTGGCCAGACACTTGCAATCACCCTTTTGGTTCACGGAGGTACGGGACCCTTCTCCTATTCTTTCACAATGCTTCCTCCCGGTTGCGGAATCTCAACCTCCCCTGAACTCTCATGTACGCCATCAGCACTCGGGAATTACACAGTCGAGGGGTTCGTCTCTGACGCGACAGGGAAAACATCGATAGGCTACCTTGCTGTGACCGTCAATTCAGTCATTCGAATATCTATCTTCACTACATCTCTGAAAAGCGTCGACTCAGGCGAAGATGTTACCTTATCCGTCTCAACTACTGGTGGAGCTGGCCCGTTGACTTACTCCTATTCAGATCTGCCTATGGGTTGTTCATCAGCCGATTCCCCTATCCTGCATTGCACACCTTCAACCAGCGGCACATATCTTGTCAAGGCGACAGTGACTGACCACGCTGGCAAGAATGCGACTTCCTCGTTGAATATCACTGTGCTACCAGCAAAAGTCATTGGTCCATCTTTGAATCAAGGGGAACTATTGGTTGGAGGAATAATCACTTCACTTATTGCCATAATTCTAGTTATTACGGTCCTGTCGAAAAGGGCGGAAAGGACCATAGTCCCCAACTCTCAGCATGGAAATTAGATCTTTTCTGAATGCGACCGAATAAGTATCCCAGCATCGTAAATGCTCAATTCTACGTTTCCGGTCCCTTTCCGTGAGGAAGTAGCAGTGAAGATATTCGAAACGTGCTAGACGGTTACTGTCGCTTCTACAGGCTTGGCCATTTCGAGAGCTTTCTCTCTTGGAACTTCCATCTGATGGATGTCCCTAGCATGGAGTTGCACGTGCTGGACTAGCTCGTCGTCAGATTGGGCTCTTACCATGAAGCCGCAGTCGCAGTTTACTTGTTTCGCCATTTTCTCTTCGCCGGCAATTCGTGGTGGTGCCTAATAAAATGGCTAGCTACGCCGAGGCGTCGGGTAGACCCGGTTCTACATGTGCTCTGTATTGTGGAATCTAGGCGTTTTCTGTGCACTATTTTTTCACTAGGTTCTTCTGGACGGGCTGTGAGTTCTTGGTGCACGGCGTCGAGGCTCAGCGTCATATGGACCCTGGTGTGGGTCCGATACTATTGTTCGCAACCGTCGGATTCCGCGGCTGCATTAGTAAGAGTTCTCGACCATAAACTCAGGAGCACTTATCAGAGACGTAGCTGATAATGCGCAGGTGAAGGCGTCGAGCCTGGCATAGACGAGAATTGGGGCTCCTTCGTCGAATTGACTTTCTAGCGCTACTGGGTGCTGTTGTAGCACTGTTCCTGGGACCGGCGAGTGGTCCTTGGTGGACTGTTACTGGCGCTACGACGAGTAGGCTTCTGACCGTCCAAGTCTCCCCGTTTTATCTACAAGCTGACGCTACTGGGCTGTCCCCGAGCACTTTCTTCTCCGTTCCTTTAGGATCATTCACGAGCCTCTTGTTGATCCTGAGCTTGATAGCTCTAGGCGCTTCGAGCTTTCATCCCGGGGCATGGTGGAACAAGCTGGCGGTTTATTTCAGCCTCTGCTCCATGACAGAGCTCTATCTCAGTTTTCTCTTGATGTATCATAGCGCTCTGACTATGCTGCTTGGCGCGTATGGTATCCTGCCGCCATATTTGGGCACGAGCCCCCTACTGGCGAATATTGTGGGTCTCGACCTAAACAGCCACCCCAACCCACTCGTGACCGCAAGTTTCGGCCTCCCGTTCTACCTCGGCTTTCTGAGCCTCGGACTTATCATGACAAGTCTAATCGTCAACGGTTTTGTCGAAAGAAGAAAGACGCGCGAAAGGCGAGGCGTCGGCGCTATTTTCACAAATAGTTCATAATAGATCGTCCAAAATCCTTCTCTGCGGCTATGGTTTCCGAGGCATCAACCAGGACAAGCAACTCGTAATCGGAATGGACTCGAAGGAATGAATTCTAAGACTTCACTTAGGAGGTCGTTAAGGGGGGCGTTGGCGGGGCCGAGACGGGCGAAGGAGTTGCTTCGGGCATCGCGCGTTTGCGCTCTCTTCGTGTGAGCCAGAGGCTGAAGGCAATTATCGCTCCTGCAGCGACTCCGGCGACGCTTAGAGTCATCCAGGGGGTTGCGGTCATCGCCGCCAATATTGATGACATGTCAAGAGTAGATGCTGCGTTCCTCATCCTCTGGTCGAGGCTCAAGCTTGTTGAGGTCAAGTGTAGCGCTAGGGTCACCGTTAGTCGCATGTCTCGGGTCACTTGAACAGTCGTGTAGGTGCATGGGTAGCTGTAGCAGTAGCCGATGGTGGAAACTTGAGTGCTGCTGACGCTGTGCATCGTTATGGTCCCGTTTGCAAGACTCCTAACCAGTAGGTCACTGCCCCTGTCATAGCTCCAGAGAAAGTTCAGGTTCAACGCGGCCTGGGCGTTTGGACCGGACGGACCGAAGGGCGAACTGGGCACTGTGAGATTGACGCCTTGTGAGAACTGGGATGTAACAATCCACGCCTGAACATTGCCGAGACTGCCCAGATTCAGATCCTCGCTCCCTGTCACGCTAGCCCAGCCATCCATCACCTGGACCGGACTACCATTGGACAGTGGTCCGTTGACCCACCAGAGTGTGTAGGATGGATCAGAGGTGGCGGTGGCAGACATTTGTGAGATGATATTTCCGAAGCCGGAGTTGTAGCCGTAGGAGCTTGAGGAGGCAGATGCGTATGCGTCTAGCAAGTGTTCGATCAGGTCCGTGGCTGTGCCGGCAGATTCCACTCTAGTTGCTAGATCGATGGATTGCACAAGGGTGCCGGATTCTGTCACGGGAGTAATGGTCAGTCCTGGCAGTTGGGGTACTGAAATTGAGACTGCAAGATTGTGAGAGACGAGCAGGTTCGCCGTGCTACTGCTCAGCCCTTCAACCTTCCAGCCTACGTTACCGTTCAATCCAACCTGGAATGTAGACGGCATCGTGGTCGGGGGTACAGGTTGCGGACCAACATCTACCGTGCCCGTTAGGAACTGATAGTTGCCGTCGTAGTAGTGGTAGGTTCCCGGTTGAGCGAATACGTGACTGAATGATCCTCCCTGGTATAGAGGTCCCGAACTGAATGGATCAGAAACCAGATTGGCCGTGTCATTCGAAACGACCGAATGTGTGAGCCGGCCGGTATTCTCCCATACAACGGTAGTTCCAGCTGAAACGAACAACGACGGTTGACTGAACCCGCAGCTGAACTTTGTTGCTGTGCAGGTCAGGTTATCGTAAATTGTTATGAAGGAGGTGGACGGGTAGATGCCCAAGCAGGCCTCGTTGTAATAACTAGCGGGACTAGCAGAGCAGCTCTGCGTGGCTGATACAGACGATGCAAGACTGTAGGAGGCCGTTGAGCCTACTTTGAGATTAGGCGCCGCATAGACCGGCGCGATTGTTAGAATCAGCGTGAAAGCGGCCGCTAGTGTCGCATAGCGTATTCTGAACAATTCTAGACCCAACCTACCGGCGACGAACACGGATAAAACTATTGCTCTCAATCTCTATGAATGCTCCCCAGAAAAGGCACAATCCATCCGCCTAGGTAATCCGACAGAACTGTCCTAACTCGCCGAGAGCGTTTAGAAAAACTTCATCAACTCTTCGTTGAAACTTCGAACCCAGTCTGCGTGTACCGGATTGAAGATTCCTCGTCACGACAAGGAGTCCGTGAATCTCTTCCAGTCTCTTGTACCGAAAGACGATCGAGTGACGGTCCGGCCGATGTTCGGCAACATTTCCGCTTTCGTTAATGGGAACATGTTCTTCGGAGTATTCGGAACCGACCTATTCCTACGACTGTCAATTGAAGATCAGAAAGAACTTCTCAAGAACAAGGGAGCATCAATGCTTGAGCCGATGAAGGGAAAGCCCATGAAGGACTATGTCGTCGTACCCGGGACGTGGAGAGACCGGCCGGAGACCCTAAGCTCTTGGATTTCTAAGGCACTCCAATGGTCTGGCAAGCTACCTCCCAAGAAGCCGAAAAAAAAGAGTTCACTTAAGCCAGAAGAGAAATGGCAGAACGAATTGCGATGACTCAGACTGAACAGGAATTTCATCGAAAAATGGCGGTTGAATGCTTCAACAAGACATGGGACTACTTGAAGAAGAAGGATAGAACTCCGAACGACGAACAGTTGATGCTGAATCTGGCTCATTCCTCGCGGTACCATTGGAGTTTTGTTGGAAAGGCAAGTAACTTTGCAATTGGCGACTGGCAGATCTCTCGGGCCTACTCGGCTCTGAACCAGCCAGA
>Ga0209236_1001613_pt1 | contig 13608 bp, 8 predicted proteins | sample GraSoi013_1_40cm_FD_185819 | JGI IMG/M metagenome (GOLD analysis project Ga0209236, IMG submission 185819) | Grasslands soil microbial communities from the Angelo Coastal Reserve, California, USA - Sample 09_27_2013_1_40cm (SPAdes) (version 2) | ecosystem: Environmental > Terrestrial > Soil >... | reverse complement strand
CGGCCGGCAGGACACCGGGCCGGAACGCAAGCTCTCGGATCAACGCGTGCAGCTTGCGGCGGAGCGGTATGCCGGTCCGTGGCGTCTCGAGGCCCGCGGGCAGTATCAGCGGCATTCGCTGATCGAGGTGTCCGACGATACGGTGCCGGGCGGCGGCGGGGCGGTGGGGGAGTCCACGGCGTTCGACCTGCTACTGCAAACGACCGCCGTCGATCTTCTGGCGCAACACGCGGCGGGCGAGCGGCTGCGCGGCACACTCGGCATCTCGGGCCTCGCCCAGTGGAATGATGCGCGCGGGCGCATCCCGCTGGTGCCGGATGCGCGCGTGACCAGCGCCGCCGCCTTCGCCTTCGAGCAGTTGGCGCTCGGCAAGTGGAGCCTGCTGGCGGGCGCCCGCCTCGACGGCCGGCGGCTCGTTGCCGACAGCGACGCCGCGTTGGGCCGCTCGCCGGAGACGCGCCGGTACGGGGCCTGGGCGGCCGATGCCGGCATCGTGTGGCGCCCGGTCGCGGTGCTGGCAGTGAGCGGCAACGTGGGCCGCGCCTGGCGTGCCCCCACGCTGTTCGAGCTGTTCGCCAACGGGCCGCACCTCGGTGAGGCGCGCTACGAGCAGGGGGATCCCGGCTTGCGGCCGGAGGCGGGGACGAACCTGGATGTGGGCGTACGCTGGACCGGCACGCGGGTCCGCGCGGAGGTCGCCGGCTACCGCAATCGCATCGGCCGGTTCATCTACATCACGCCGACGGCGCGGTTCTACAGCACGCCGCCGGATTCGCTGCGCGTCTTCCAGTACGTTCAGGCGGATGCCGAGCTCCTGGGCGGCGAGCTGGCGGTCGAAGCGCAAGCGTCCCGCGCCCTCACGGTGCACGCGCGGGTCGACGGCGTCCGCGCCACGAACCTCGCGACCCACCAGTGGCTGCCGCTGACGCCGCCGCTGCGCGGGGGCGTCGGGGTGGAGTGGGAAGGCAAGGTCGGCGCGGACGTGGAGGCGTACGCGAAGCAGCGGCAGCTCAACCCCCTCGACGTCGCGACCGGTGGGTACACGCTGCTGCATCTCAACGCCGGCACGACGACGACGTTGCGGGGGCGTGCCGTGCGCATCGATGTGGCGCTGCGCAACGCGCTCAATACGCGTTACCGCAGCTTCCTCAGTCGCTACAAGGAGTTCGCGCTCGATCCCGGACGGAACCTGATCCTGCGGGTGTCGACCGGCGACGTCGAGTAACGCTCAGCGCGCTTCGCCGTAGATGATGCCGCGGCGCTCGGGCCCCAAAGCCGCGACGATCGCGCACAGCACGAACACCGTTCCCGCCGTCAGCGCCATGGCCCAGGCATAGGTGAGGTGGGCGGCGAACACCGCTTCGATCCACGCCACCGTCCCCGCGATCAGCACGCCGCACTGATAGGCGAACCCCGGCAGGAATCCGCGCACGGAATCGGGCGAGAGCTCGGTAATGTGCGCCGGGATGACGCCCCAGGCCCCTTGCACCATGAACTGCATGAGGAAGGCGCCGACGACGAGCAACGGGAGGGCGGGGGCGAACGCCCACAGGGGGATGACGAGGAACGCCCCGGTGAGCGCCAGGACGATCGTGCGCCGGCGGCCGAGCCGGTCGGAATAGAGGCCGCAGAGAACGCCCCCGGTGAGGGCGCCGACCATCGAGAGCGCGGTGAGCAGGGCGCGGCGCTGCGGGGTGAAGCCCCAGTCGCGCTGCAGGAACGTCGGGTAGAGGTCCTGCGTGCCGTGCGACACGAAGTTCATCATCGTCATCAACGCCACGAGGTACAGGAACAGCTTCCAGTAGGACGCGATGGCGCGGCCGAGCCCGCTCCAGGACTCGTGCCGCGTCTTCTTCCAAACGTCGGATTCCTTCACCCGGAACCGCACATACAGCGCGAGCAGGGCGGGGAGGCCGCCGATGAAGAACATCGGGCGCCAGCCCCAGCGCGGATACACGACGAAGTAGCAGAGGGCCGCGAGGAGATACCCCGCCGCGTACCCCTGCTGGAGCAGGCCCGAGAACACGCCGCGCAGCCGCGGCGGCACCTTCTCCATCACCAGCGACGCGCCCACGCCCCACTCCCCCCCCATCCCGATGCCGAACAGCGCGCGCAGCACGAGGAAGGAGACATAAGTCGGCGCCAGTCCCGACAAGACCTCGACCAGGGAATAGAAGACGAGGTCGAGCATCAGGGGCAGCCGGCGCCCGTAGCGGTCGGCGAGCAACCCGAAGATGAACGCACCCACCGGCCGGAAGGCGAGCGTGAGCGTCAGGGACAAAGCGATCTCGGCGTCGCTGCGGTGGAACTCCCGCGCGATCGCCGTGAGCGTCATCACGACGACGAAGAAATCGAACGCGTCGAGCGTCCAGCCGAGGAAGCCGGCCACGACGGCGGCGCGATGGTCGGAAGCGGCGGAGGCGGGGGCAGGGGGTGTTGTGTCGGCGCGACCTTGACCCCGGGCGGTGGGCTGTTCTCTTAGAGACTTCCGCCGTTCACGAGCCGATCTCCGGGAGGGTGTATGCGCCACGATTTCCGTTTCCCGATTCCCGTTCTGGTCGTCGCCGGGCTCCTGGCGGCCCCGCCCGCCCCGGCCCAGGAAACCGCTTCGGACTCCCTCCTCACCGTCGAGCATTACCTCGACTGGGAGCAGGTCGCCGACCCGCAGCTCTCGCCCGACGGCATGCAGGTCGTCTACACCCGCCGCTACGTCAACAAGATCGAGGACAAGTGGGAGTCGGCGCTCTGGATCATGAACGCCGACGGCTCCAAGAATCGCTTCCTCGTGAAAGGCTCCGGCGCCCGCTGGTCCCCCGACGGCGCACGGATCCTGTACCTCGCCGACGGGGAGCCCAAAGGGACGCAGCTGTTCGTGCGCTGGATGGACGCCGAAGGGGCGACCACGCAGATCACTCACGTCACTGAGACGCCGGCCAACCCGCAGTGGTCGCCCGACGGCAAAGCGATCGCGTTCGCGATGTTCGTCCCGGACCAGGAGCCCTGGAAGATCAGCATGCCCGCGCCGCCGGCCGGCGCCAAGTGGACGGAGGCTCCGCGTATCGTCGACCGGCTGCATTACCGCCAGGATCGCGTCGGATTTACCGAGGCCGGGTACACGCACCTCTTCCTCGTGACGGCCGACGCTGGCACGCCGCGGCAACTCACGCGCGGCAAGTGGAACGTCGGCGCCCGCTTCGACGGGCTGTCCGGAAACGTGGGCTTCGACTTCACCCCGGACGGCAAGACGATCGTCTTCGACGGACTGAAGGAAAGCGACTGGGACAATCATTACCAGGATGCGCAGGTGTACGCGCTCGACGTCGCCTCCGGGGCGATCCGCCAGCTGACCAGCCGGCCCGGCTACCACGCGAATCCTCAGGTGTCGCCCGACGGCAAGCTGGTGGCGTTCGCAGGCTACGACTCGACCTCGCACACCCATACGACGAGCGATCTCTGGGTGGCTGGCATCGACGGCTCCGGGATCCGCGATCTGACGCGCGATTTCGACCGTGACCCGAACGAGCTGCACTGGGCCCCCGACGGCAGCGGCGTCTACTTCGCCGCCGGGGACCGGGGGGCGATCAACGTGTACTTCGCAGCCCTGCGGGGCGGCGCGACGCCGGTCACGACCGGCGCCCAGGTGCTCTCACTCTCGTCAGTGGCGCGCGACCTCACGGCCGTCGGGCTGCGCAGCGACGCGAACACGCCGCCCGACGTGGTGCGCTACCACCTGCGCCGGCCGGGGGCGCCCGTGCGGCTGACGGCCGTCAACGACGACGTGCTGGCGGGCAAGCGGCTCGCGAAGGTGGAAGAGGTCTGGTACACCTCGAGCGGCGGCGCGCGCGTCCAGGCGTGGATCGTGAAGCCGCCGGCGTTCGATCCGTCCAAGAAGTACCCGCTGATTCTCGAGATCCACGGCGGGCCGTTCGCGATGTACAACGTCGGCTTCAGTTACATGTTCCAGAACTTCGCGGCCGACGGCTACGTGGTGCTGTTCGTCAATCCGCGGGGCAGCACCGGCTACGGCAGCGGGTTCTCCAACGGCATCGACCACAACTATCCCGGCCCGGACTACGACGATTTGATGGCGGGCGCAGATACGCTCATCGGCCGTGGCTACGTCGACACGCGGCGCATGTACGTGTCGGGGTGCAGCGGCGGCGGGGTACTGTCGAGCTGGGTGATCGGGCACACGACCCGGTTCGCCGCCGCGGCGGTGCGCTGCCCGGTGATCGACTGGATCGCCATGGCCGGGGAGACGGACATCCCGCTGTTCACCTACAGCTTCTACGACGCGCCGTTCTGGGAGAAGCCCGACCAGTGGCTGGCGCACTCGTCGTTGATGTATGTGGGGAAGGTGACGACCCCGACGCTGCTCATGACCGGGGAGCTCGATCGCCGCACGCCGATCCCGCAATCCGAGGAGTACTTTGCCGCTCTGAAGGTGCGGAAGGTCCCGACGGTGCTGCTGCGCTTCAGCGGCGAGTTCCACGGCACCGGATCTAAGCCGTCGAACTTCATCCGCACCCAGCTCTACATGATGAGCTGGTTCCAGAAGTACGGCGGGACGGCCGCGCCGGCGGTGACTAGCGGGTCGAACTGACGAACTGCTCCGCCTCGGTCGACCCCGCGAGCGCCGCCGTCGACGCCTCCCCACCCATGATGGCGGCGAGGACCTGGTCGAAGTAGCCGGCGCCCACCTCGCGCTGGTGCTTGGTGGCGGTGTACCCGTCGGCCTCGCGCGCGAGCTCCTCCTGCTGCAGCCGCACGTACGCGGGCATGCCCTCCGCCTGGTAGGCGTGGGCCAGCTCGAACGTGCGCAGCCCGATCACGTGCCAACCGGCCAGGGTGACGAACTGGAACTTGTAGCCCAGGCGCGCCAGCTCCGCCTGAAAGCCCGCGATCTCCCGCTCGTCCAGGTGCTGCCGCCAGTTGAAGGAGGGCGAGCAGTTATAGGCGAGCAGCTTGCCCGGGTAGCGCGCGTGAATCGCGTCGGCGAAGCGGCGCGCCTCCGTCAAGTCCGGCTTGGATGTCTCGAACCACAACAGGTCGGCGTACGGGGCGTAGGCCAAGGCCCGGACGATGACCGGCTGGGCGCCGTCGCGGACGCGGAAGTACCCCTCCGGCGTGCGCTCACCGGTGCAGAACTCCCGGTCCCGGGGATCGATGTCGGAGGTGAGCAGGGTGGCGCTCAGCGCATCGGTGCGGGCGACGATGAGGGCCGGGATGTCCAACACGTCGGCCGCCAGGCGCGCCGCGCTCAACACGCGAATGAAGTGCTGTGTGGGCACGAGGACTTTCCCGCCCAGGTGCCCGCATTTCTTTTCGGCGGCGAGCTGGTCCTCGAAATGGACCCCAGCCGCCCCGGCTTCGATCATCGCCTTCATCAGCTCGAAAGCGTGGAGCACGCCTCCGAATCCGGCCTCGGCGTCGGCGACGATCGGCGCGTACCAGTCGGTCGCCCGCCGGGATCCCCGCCCCTCCTCCCCCCCTCCCCCCCCTCCATCCTCGGCCCGCTCGATCTGGTCGGCCCGCAGCAATGCGTTGTTCAGGCGCCGGACCAGCGCCGGCACGCTGTTGCTCGGGTACAGGCTCTGGTCGGGGTAGGTCTGGCCGGCCAGGTTCGCGTCGGCCGCCACCTGCCAGCCGGAGAGGTAAATGGCCTTGAGTCCCGCCTTGACCATCTGCACCGCCTGCGCACCGGTAAGGGCGCCGAAGGTCGCCACGTACGGCTCCTGCTGCAGCAGGCTCCAGAGCCGGTCGGCTCCGTGCCGGGCCAGCGTATGCTCCACCGCGAGCGACGGCCGCAGGCGCACCACGTCGCCGGCCTGATAGTCGCGCCGAATCCCGTGCCAGCGCGGATCCTGCGCCCACCGCCGCGCCAGGGCATTTACCTCGCTCACAAAGTCGGGCTGCATGATCAACGCTCCTTGGTTGGGCCGGCGTCCAGCAGGCCGTAGGCCGGCAGCGTCAGGAACTCGACGAACTCGGCGGCCAGCACCAGCGCGTCCAGCAGCGCCGCCGCTTCGCGCCGGCGTCCTCCGGGTCCACCCAGCGCGGCCAGCTCCTGCTGCCGGACGACGAGATAGAGCTCGGAATCGACGAGACGCCCGTCGCCGAGCCGACAGCGGTGCCGCAGCCACTGCCAGAGCTGGGCGCGCGAGATTTCCGCCGTGGCGGCGTCTTCCATCAGGTTGGCGATCGCCACCGCCCCGGTGCCCTGGAGCCAGTTGTCCAGATACTCCAGCGCCACGCGCACGTTGGTGCGTACCCCGGCCTCCGTGATCACGCCGTCCGGGACGCGGATGTCGAGCAGGTCCCGTGCGGTGACACGGACGTCCTCGCGCTGCCGGTGTTTCTGGTGCGGGTGGGCGCCGAGCACGCTGGTGAACACCTCGGTCGCGAGCGGCACCAGGTCGGGATGTGCCACCCAGGTCCCGTCGAACCCATCGGCCGACTCGCGCTGTTTGTCCTCCCGCACCCGCGCCAGCGCCCGCGCATTCACCTCGGGGTCGCGCCGGCTGGGGATGAACGCGGCCATGCCGCCGATGGCGTGCGCGTCGCGCTGATGGCACGTCCGCACCAACAGCTCGGTGTACGCACGCATGAACGGCACCGTCATGACGACCTGCGCTCGGTCGGGCAGGACGAACTGGGCGCGGTTCCGGAACTTCTTGATGACGCTGAAGATGTAATCCCAGCGGCCGGCGTTCAGTCCCGCGCTGTGGTCCCGCAGCTCGTAGAGGATCTCCTCCATCTCGAACGCCGCGAGAATCGTCTCGATCAGCACCGTCGCGCGGATCGTCCCGCGGGGCAGGCCCAGCGCGTCTTGGGCGAAGCAGAACACGTCGTTCCACAACCGTGCCTCGAGGTGGGACTCGAGCTTCGGCAGATAGAAGTAGGCGCCCGAGCCCCGCTCCAGCAGCGCGCGCGCGTTGTGGAAGAAGTGGAGGCCGAAGTCGAACAGGCTCGCCGAGACGGGCTCGCCCGACCACAGCACATGCCGCTCGGGTAGGTGCCAGCCGCGCGGCCGGACCATCAGCGTAGCGGTGCGCTCGGCGAGCCGGTAGCGGCGCCCGTCAGGGCTCGCGTACTCCAGCGTGCGCCGCACCGCTTCCTGGAGGTTCGCCTGCCCCTGAATCACGTTCGCCCAGGTCGGCGACAGCGCGTCCTCGAAGTCCGCCATGAACACCCGGGCGCCGGAGTTCAAGGCGTTGATCATCATCTTGCGCTCGACGGGACCGGTGATCTCGACGCGGCGGTCCTGCAGATCAGCGGGGGGGGGAGCCACCTGCCAGGCGGCGCGGCGCACGCCGGCGGTGGCGGAGAGGAAGTCCGGCAGGGAGCCGGCGTCGAACTCCGCCTGGCGCTCAGCGCGGCGCTGCAGCAGGCCGGCGCGCGTGGGGCGAAACTCCTGCTCGAGGCGCCTGACGAATTCCAGCGCCTCCGGCGTCAGCACTTCCGCCGCCTCGGGCGGAGCGCTCGCCTTCACTTGCAGTTGTTCCTTCACCTGCACCCCCATGTCACCCCGGGGCTACAAGTTTCGAGCCAGGGGACGCGACCGGCCGTCGTGCCCTGCGCCGGGCGCGGCGACAACCGTTGTTGCGAATATGCTACACCTCTGTCTCTCCGGCCACGCGCACTCGCGACCCGTAGGCGGGCTACCCTGACCGGGCGATGCGTGCGGCCACGAGCCGCGAATCAACCCGGATGTTGTACAGCCCGCCGGTGGCGTCGTAGTTGTGCCCCACGAAGTACAGCTTCGGCTGGTCGGCACTGGTCACGCGGTCATCCCGGAGGGCGAACCCTTTAGCATCCCGCCGCACCGCGTCACCCAGGAACTCCAGCGCCGGGGCGAACCCGGTGGCCAGGATGACGTCGTCGAAGGGCGCGAACGCCCCGTCGGCGAAGCGCGCACCGTCTTCCGTGAACCCTGCGACGCCGCCCCGCACCCGGACCAGGCCGGCCTTGATCGCGTCCACGAGGTGGAAACCGATTACGGGGATCGCGTCGAGCGGACTGTAGCCGGGTCGGGGGAGTACCGGCGGCCCGCGGCGCAGGTCCGTCAGCTTGGCGACGCCGGCGACCAGCACTTCTTGCAGGCGGCGGGGGAGCTTGCGCACCCAGTAGGACACGTACTGGATCGGCAGTCCCAGCAGGGTGAGCGGCACCACGTTCGCGCCCGAGCGAACCGCGAGCGTCACCGTGCCGCCCGCACGCGCGATCTCGCTGGCGATCTCGGCCCCGGAGTTGCCGACCCCTACGACCAACACCCGGCGACCGACGAATGCATCCGGCCGTCGATACTCCACGCTGTGGAGCAGCCGGCCCGCGAAGCGCTCCATTCCGGGGAGATGGGGGCGGCGGGGATTGGCCACGATCCCGCTCGCTACGACGAGGGCGCCAGCCTCGAACTCGCGTCCGTCGCACTGCACCTGCCACACGCCTCCCTGATACCTGGCACCCGACACCTGACACCCTGTTTCGATCGGCAGCCCGAACCGCTGCGCGTAGTCCCGCAAGTACTCCCAGAACAGCGCGCGGGGGACGAACAAGGGGGCCGATCGCGGAAAGCCGAGCCCCGGCAGGCTCGACATGTGCTTGCCGGTGTGGAGCGTGAGGCTCTCATAGAGGTTCGCCCACGTGTAGCCGACGACCTCGCCCCCCTCGAGCACGTGGTGGGGAAGGCGACGGGCGGCGAGCTGTTGGGACGTGGCGAGGCCGGCCAGCCCGCCGCCGATGACGAGCGTCGGCAGGATGGCCATCAGCCGAGCAGCGCTGGGGCGTCCCGCAGCATCCCGTCGGCCACGCGATCGGCCAACGCCATGATCGTCACGTACGGATTGATCTCGAGCGAGTCGGGGAAGAGGGACGCGTCCGCGACGCGGAGCCAGGGCAGCCCGTGCACGACGCCCCAGGAATCCGTCACCGAGTCCGCCGCACTGCCCCCCATGCAGCAGCCGCCCATGAGGTGCGCCGCCGACAGAGAGACGCTGCCCTCGCGGAAGTACCGTTCGGAGATCCGCTCGTCGATCTGAGAGGCCTCGGCTTGCTCCAGGAGTGGCGGATCGGCGAAGGGGGTGTGCACCCGGACGGCGCCGGCCGCGAAGAAGATCCGCGCGGAGGCGCGGCTCCCGCCCACCAGGCCGCCCACGGTTCCCCGGGTGAAGTGGTAGTGCACCACGGGCTGTCCGGCGCGGTCCACGGCGATGCGGTTGCCCGGCGTCGCCCGGTCGCACGCCAGCAGCAGAATCATCTGCAGGCGCGGAAACGCGTGCATGATCGCGCTGTGGTCCGCGCCGAACCCCGAGAGCGCCTTCGCGGTAGTGAACGGGAAGTACATGCACGTCTCCAGGACGAAGGCCTCCTCGGCCGCCCGGTCCACGAAGTAACTCTTGGGGTGCCCGACGTCGTTGGTGATCGCCCGCGGATGCTCGGCCACCAGGATCAGAGCGGGATGGCAGGTGAAGCCGCTTCCGAGGGAGTGGGGAGTGGGGAGTGGGGAGCGGAGTAGGAGCGCTGTGCTGCCGATCGCGCCGCCCGCACACACGACCAGCTTCGCCGGCACGCGGTACTCGCCCGACTCCCATTCCGAGGGAAGTCCCTTGCCCCCGTCGGGCTTTTCCCGGACCCGTACGACCACGCTGCGGTCGGGCTCGATTCGTAGCGCTTCGGCGCGGGTCACGACTTCCACGCCGGCGCGCTCGGCCGCTGGGAGCTGCACCCGATTGGTCCCCTGCTTGGCCTGGTTAGGGCACCCCAGGTTGCAGAGGCTCGACCCGCGGCAGCCCGTCACGTTCACCGGGAACTGCTCGACCCGGTACCCGGCTCGTGCCCCCCCGTCCACGAACAACCGGTTGTTCTCGTTGATGCGCTCGGGTTCAAGCAGATGGACGTTGTTCTCCCGGAGATAGCGCTGCGAGCGGCGCAGCAGGTCGGCGTAGTCCAGTCCGGGAACACTCCAGCCCCGGATCACCCGCTCCGGCGCCGTCAGCGACGTGCCCGTGTACACCACCGTGGAGCCGCCGTAGGCGTGCGCGAACGCGAGCGTCATCGTCCCCTCGGCGGTGAGAAACCCGCCGCCGTCCGCGTACAGCTGGCTCGCCATCTCGAGCTCGCGTCCGGTGAACTCGTCGTCGGCGAGCCGTGGCCCTCGTTCCAGCACCAGGACCCGGCGGCCGCCCTTGACCAGAGGCGTGAGCGCCTGGGCCACTGTCCCGCCCCCCGCGCCGGACCCGATGATGACGACGTCGTACGTGTAGGTGCTCACCGCCGTGCCTCCCAGCCGCGTGAATCGGCGCGGTAGCCGATCTCCGCTGCGGCGCCGGGCCGCCCGTAGTAGCCCAGGAGAATCAGCGTCCGCAGTCCCCAGAATCCCCGCCGCACGAGGCGCAGCGGCGAATCCTGGATTCGCAGCAGGAATCGGTTGCGGCGCACGGGATCGAGCGCGGAGAAGCGCTTGCCATAATAGAGGAAGGGGAGCCACTCCAGCGCACGGATGAGCAGGCGGAGCTGGCGGCGCAGCGCCGGCGGGCGCGACGCCAGCGCTCGCTCGACGATCCCCTCCACCTCGGTCCACCCCGCGGCGTCGAGCCGAGACGCGTCCGGCACCACCGTCTGCGCCAGCGCGCGGAAACCGGGACGGAGATCCTCGAGCACGCGCGAAACCTAGGACCCCGCCTCACGTCCAGCAAGAAAGTGGCATATTCGTCGGGGGAGGCGAAACCATGAACGAGGAGCTGGCCGGATACCTGCAGCAGATCGAGGCGGTCAAGCGGGAGGCGGAGACGTTCCTCACCGGCCTGACGGACGCGCAGTTCAACTGGCGGCCCGGCCCCGATCGCTGGTCGATCGCCCAGTGCTTCGATCACCTCAACGTGTCCGTGCGGAAGACGATTCCGGCGTTCGACCGCGCGATCGCCGCCGCGCGCGCCCGAGGCCGCCTCGCGCCAGGTCCGTTCCGCTATGGATGGTTCGCCCGCTGGATGGTGGGGTCGATGGAGCCGCCGGTGAAGCGCCGGCAGGGGACGTTCAAGATCCTCCTTCCGGCACAGGAGGTCCCGCTCGCCCCCACTCTGGCCGAGTTCCGGATGGTGCGGGATCAGCTGGCCGAGCGGGTCCGCAGCGCGGACGGGCTCGACTTGAAGCGGGCGCGGGTGATCTCGCCGGTGAGCCGCCTGCTCCGCCTGCCGCTCGGCGCGTACTTCGCGTTTGTGGTTGCCCATGACCGCCGGCACCTCTGGCAGGCGGCCAACGTGCGCGCGGCGCCAGACTTCACCCACCGTGGAAGCTGAGGTTGTTGGCGGGCGCTGAAACCCGCCCCGTCCTGCAACGGTAGGGCCGTCGGCCGCGTCTAACTTGGCAACACCCTTCCCTCGCGAGGTCTGTTGTGTTCCGCTGGCCGTGCCTGGCATTGCTCTCCGCGACCGCGATCCCTCCGCGTCTCTGCGCCCAGACTGCCGCTGCGGGGATTGCCCCGCCGCGCAAGCAGGTTGTGGCGACGCGGGTGCCCGGCGACGCCGTTCGGGTCGACGGCCGTCTGGACGACGCGGTCTGGGCCGAGGCGCGCTGGATCCGGGACTTCGTTCAGAAGATGCCGCACGAGGGCGCCCCGCCGACCGACAGCATGCGCATCGCCATTCTGTACGATGACGGCGCGCTGTACGTGGGCGCGCGGATGTACAGCCGCGACCCATCCAAGATTCAGGCTCCGCTGGCACGGCGCGACGACACCTCCCAGATCGAGCATTTGTGGGTGTCGTTCGATACGTACCACGACCGCCGCACCGCCTACTCGTTTGGCGTGACGGCGTCGGGCGTCCGGATGGACTTCTACCACCCGCAGGACAACGAGTACAACGTCGATGGCGGCTTCAATCCGGTATGGGAGGCGAAGGCCATCATCGACTCCCTCGGCTGGACGGCGGAAATGCGGATTCCCTTTTCCCAGCTCCGGTTCAACGATCGGGCGGTGCAGGTGTGGGGCTTCAACGCCGATCACTGGATCCCGTCGCGCAATGAGGACGTGTTCTGGATCCCCGTGCCGACAAACCGGACCGGCTGGTCTTCCTGGATGGGCGACTTGGTGGGCATCCAAGGCCTCAAGCCGTCCCGGCGCCTCGAGCTGCTCCCGTACACCGCCGGCACCTCGACGCTCACCGGTGCGCGCGATCCCAAGAACCCGTTCGACGATGGCAAGAACCTGGGCGCGCGCGCCGGCGCCGACCTCAAGATGGGACTCGGGCCGAACCTGACCCTCGACGGTGCCGTGAACCCGGACTTCGGCCAAGTCGAAGCCGACCCGGCCGTGGTGAACCTCTCGGCGTTTGAGGTTTTTTTCGACGAGAAGCGGCCGTTTTTCACCGAGGGCCGCCAGCTGCTCCGCGGCAACGGGCCCAGTTACTTCTACTCGCGTCGGATCGGCGCGCCGCCGCGCGGGGCGGTGAGCGGCGACTTCGTGGACTACCCGCACAACAGCACCATTCTCGGTGCCGCCAAGGTGACCGGGCGTCTCGCCTCCGGGGTCTCCCTCGGGGTGCTGACGGCCGTGACCGGCCGGGAAAGCGCCCGCACGGTCGGGTACGACACCGTGAGCGGCGTCGGGACATTCGGACGGGTCGAGGTCGCCCCCGTCAGCGGCTACGGCGTTGCTCGCGTGCAACAGGAGTTCGGCACCAACGCGTCCGTGGTCGGCGTCACGCTGACCGGCGTGCACCGCGACGTTGCTCCGGGGACCGCGCTCGCTGCGCTCTACGACCGCGAAGCGCTCGCCGGTGGTGCCGACTGGATCCTCCGCTGGAACCGCGGCACTTACGAGCTGCAGGGCTGGCTGGGCTTCAGCCACCTCCGCGGCGACTCAGCCGCCATCAATCGGGTGCAACGCTCGGCCGTGCACTTCTTCCAGCGGCCCGACGCCGATTACCTCACGTACGACCCCACCCGGACCACGTTCACCGGCACGGTCGGCACCCTGCAGTTCAACAAGAACGGCGGGCGCCATTGGCTGTACGGGCTGGGGGCGGGGTGGGAATCCCCCGGCTTCGACCCGAACGACGCCGGCCGGCTGAGCAACGCCGACGGCCGGTTCGAGTACACGAGCCTGCGCTACCGCGAGACGCAGCCTGGGAAAGTGTTCCAGAATTACGGCGTGGGGCTGTACACCAACGCCGAATGGGACTTCGGCGGAGACCGACAGTTCCTCGTGGCGGAGCTGGCGGGTGATGTGACGCTCCGGAACTTCTGGACGATCAACACGTACGTCGACGTCCTGCCGCGATCCTTCGATCACTCCGCCACCCGCGGCGGCCCGACGGTGGCGACGCCGCGGACGTGGGACGCAGTGGCGCGCCTCGGAAACAGCTTCGGCGCCAAGACTTCCTGGAACGCTCGGATTTACTACGGGCGAGACGAGCTGGGCGGCGAGACCTACCGGCTGAGCGGCGGCCTGTCGATCAGACCCGGCGCGCGCTGGCAGCTCTCGCTCACGCCCAACTACCTCCGATCCATCAACCCGCGGCAGTACGTCGCCACTTTCGGCAACGGCGGGCTGGCGACCTATGGCGGGCGCTACGTGTTCGCCTTCGTGGACCAGAGCACGTTCCTGACCCA
>Ga0209236_1001607_pt1 | contig 13623 bp, 18 predicted proteins | sample GraSoi013_1_40cm_FD_185819 | JGI IMG/M metagenome (GOLD analysis project Ga0209236, IMG submission 185819) | Grasslands soil microbial communities from the Angelo Coastal Reserve, California, USA - Sample 09_27_2013_1_40cm (SPAdes) (version 2) | ecosystem: Environmental > Terrestrial > Soil >... | reverse complement strand
CGGCTGTCGGCACACTCAAATGAGGACGCGCGAGGGGCCGCACTCCAGACGGTATTCATGACCGCGTTTCTAGCGTCCGACAGCGTCCAGCGATGTCCGAGGCAGATTTGCACAGAAAGTTGGCTCCGGGACGGAGATTCGAACTCCGAACCTTGCGGTTAACAGATCGCTGCCGCCCGTTCAGAAATGACGCATTGAATTCGCTAAGTGCCGCTGAGTGCCGCCACGTGTCACGGTTTACCACCGACGTTGCTGTACGACGTAGCGCGGATTTGCGGCCGTGGGAATGCGGACTGCGGCCTTAGCACACCGCTGAAGTGAGCCAAATATGAGGATCTTCCTCGCCGGAGCCACAGGAGCGATCGGCCAGCACCTGGTGCCAGCCCTCGTCGCGGCTGGGCACTCGGTGGTAGCAATGATTCGCAGCCAGAGCAAGACCGACCTGGTCGGACTCATGGGCGCCAGCCCAGTCATCGCAGATGCATTCGACGCCAGCGCGGTCCTGGCTGCCGTGCGACAGGCGGAGCCGGAAATCGTGATTCACCAACTTACCGCAATCCCGCCCAACGCCAATTTCCGCACATTTGATCGCGACTTCGCGCTCACCAACCGCCTTCGCCGTGAGGGGCTCAACAATCTGCTTGCCGCAGCTCGCTCTGCTGGTGCGAGCCGCTTCATCGCTCAGAGCTTCGTAGGGTGGACATACGCGCGCGAGGGCGGGCCTGTGAAGACCGAGGAAGATCCTCTCGATCCGCATGCGAGCCGCGCGATGCGCACCACTCTGGACACGATCCGCTCACTGGAGACAACAGTGCTCGAGACGACTGACCTGGAGTGCCTCGCGCTGCGTTACGGCATCCTATACGGTCCCGGAAGTTCGATCGCGCGCGACGGCGGGTACCTTGTGAAGTTGGTTCGCCGCCGGCGGTTGCCCATCATCGGCCGCGGCACGGGCATCTGGTCGTTCATCCATCTGGACGATGTCGCCGCCGCGACTCTGCGGGCGCTCGACCACGGAGCGCCGGGGGTCTACAACGTCGTTGACGACGACCCGGCGGCGGTCATGCAGTGGCTGCCAGTGCTGGCCGAAGCAGTGGGGGCGAAACCTCCGTTTCGCGTTCCCGTTTTCGTCGGCCGGTTGGTCGCCGGCGAGGGAAGCGTCATTGTGATGAACGAAATCCGAGGGGCTTCCAATGCCAAAGCCAAGCGTGCACTGGATTGGCAGTTGATCTTCCCCAGTTGGCGCGATGGCTTCAGAAAGGGCCTGGCATAGTCCCTCCGCTGGGCGCAGAAAGGCCCGCTTGATCCCAGAGCCGTTCCGCGCGCATGCTGTTGGGTAGCGATCGACAAATCTGGGAGGCCAACCGATGGCGCACGGCAATGTCGGAGATCGCGTGGTCGTCGAATCTGAGCGGACGGGGCGCTCAGCGCGCGAGGGTGTGATCCTGGAGGTGCTTGACACCGGTGAGGGCATTCACTACCGCATCAAATGGGACGACGGCCACGAGAGCACATTCTTCCCCAGCGCCGGGAGCATCAGCATCATTCCTAAAGCGACAAAAGAAGCGGTTCCCTAGAGGTAGGTCACCTGACGCTGCCATCGCCAAGATCCGGTAGACCAGCGGGTTTCAAGATGACCAGCGAGAGTCCCGGCAGCCAGATGAGGTGCGGTGACTCTTCCTGCGGCCCGGAATCACCGAGAAATGTTGGCGAGGCGCTGATTGAAGGAGGCCCAGGTCAGCCAGCGGTTTTGATCCAAGAGCCGGGGTCTGAGGTTATCGTTCCTGACCAAAACTAACCAAATCTACCATCCGCCTGGATCGAGCTACTTCGTTAGCTGTCCCCTCCCTGCACCGCCAGGATGCGCGGTGGTGTGCACGTTCACGTAGTACTGCTCGGGATTCAGGACGATGTCCTTTAGCAGCCCCTGATCGACCTGCTTGCAGCCAGAAGACGATCCCGCCACCGGCGCGTTCAGCGGGATCACGGGTGGTGCAGCCACGCCTGCGGGGGCGTGGTGTATGTGAGCCGCGACCACAGTTTCGCTGGTTGTGAAGTCGATCACATAACAGAGCTCGCTCTGGCCCAGGTTGATCGTGATGGTGGCGGTCCCCTGTGAGCTCGCAGGTGCCGGAGGCACCTCATTGGGGCCCAACAGGGTGGCCGAAAGAGGTCGCCCGCCTTGGGTGGAGCCTGGTAACCGCTCGGCCTGTACGGTTCCGACTGAGATGAAAGTCACGACAAGCGCGAGCATGGTTCCCCGAAAGATCACATGACGCATAGGAGTCCTCCGCTAACCGATGTTTGCTGTTGTCTCGGCGTAGAACCTAGCCACCGAAGAACATCCCATTCGTCTCGTGCGCGATCTGGGCAAAGTTCACTTTGGTCACGGCCTCGGACGCGAAGCTACCAAGGCTGGAGCTTCCCGTCCAGCTGACCGAGGCCCCCGTCCTTACCAAGTTGAGCGAGAACCGGTTGCTGGTATCACTGGTGGTTGCTCGTTCAACCACACCCGACCACTCGACATCGAAGCTGACCACCCCCGGGACGGAGCTGCCGTCGCTGAGCGCGTTGCCGATGTTGCCGTAGTCCTCGATCGCGAAGTTGAACAGCCGGTATGAGGCGGTGCCGCGGCCGAGATTCAGCGCCACCGAGTCTTCCGGTATGGCGACCGTCCAGAACAGTCCGGCCGGGAAGGGGTCGATGCCTGGGTTGAAGTCGTGGACCTGATCGGTCCCCACGGGACCATTGAAGACGTCGAGTCAGATGAATCCGAAAGTTCCCCTGTGAATGCGGTCATCAGTGCCCTTGAAGGTTCCCGTTATGAAACGCAGATCAGCCCCAAAGGTGAGGCCACTGCCGCTCCCAGTCCCGGTGCCTTCGATATCGGCAATGGCGACAAAACCATTGAAGTCGGTGATGGCCGAGGGCTCCGCGCCGGCGCCCGGGAGCTTGATATGGAATGGTGCCCCTGGGAAGACCGTGCCCGGGATAGGTCTGGGCGTGCCCGCACCAGGAGCGGCGGCTTCCGCCAGACCTGGCACCCACAGGCTAGCCGTGACCGCCACACCACTGGCGGCCGCGGCCGTGCCCAGAAACTGGCGCCGCGATAACGCTTTCTCCCAGAAGTGCTGATGTCCGATTGCCCGGTCGTGCGCTGCCGATTGCCAGATCACTCGAAGCTGATCTTCGCTCAGTCTCATCGGCGCCCCTCCACCAGAACTGTCTGTAAGCGTTCTCCGCTCGACGGCTGAAGCTAGTCATAGCACCGCCAAGGCGGCCGGTCAACCTACGGCTTCATAGGCCACCCAACCTCGACCCAAGGCGACATCGGTCAGTAGCTCTACCGAGGTCGGGCTGCAATGGCACCAACGCCGGTGTCGCTACGTTGGTTTCGCAATGCTGGGCGACTGGGTGTTGGAGCCGATCTCTGGCGTTGCTGAGCCCGCGGCAATCCCATGTAGCTTCGCGAGCTGGCAGTGCCAGGGCGGGGTACCCAAGGGAGCCGCCGCACACGAACTCGGTCACACCTTCGGCCTGCATCACCCTCCTGAAGGCTTCCCCGGTCAGTCGCTCATGCGTTGGCATGGCGACTACCCAGACACCGGCCTGCTACCTCATGAGGTCATGATCCTGCGCCAGTCGCCCTTGTTCATCGGGCCCTCCGCCTTTGACACGAATGGTCCGTGGCTGGACTTTGAGGCCACGGATCTCGCCGAGTGGGGCCAGGAGCTGATCCTCGGCGGACATAGCTTCGCAGCCGGAGACGTTCTGGAGTTCCGCGATGCCAGCCACTCGATTTTCGTCACGCCGGAGATTCTTTCGACCACGAATCTTCGAGTCCAGGTCCCGGTGAACTTAAGCCCCGGCTACATGCGGCTCTGGCGAGGTCGGCTGCGCAGCAACGTCGTGCCGATCAACGTGGTGCCGCCCACCACCTAGCCCTGGTTTTGGCGTCCGAGCGGTAGCGGGCCGCGTGTTGCCCGGTCTGATCGCCGGGGTGGTCGACGTTCCCGTGTATGGATCGCGGATCATCCATGGCGCTTTGGAGGCGGCAGTGATTGAACCGCTCGACGCAGTCGACCGGGAGGTCCGGCAGCACACGGTTGTGTAGCGTGACAGACCTCGTTCACACTTGGGGCTCCGAATTTAACGAAAGTGGGCTATGGGCCCCGTTAAGGCCTAGCTCACCCCGGCGCCGCCGAGATCGCGGTCAGAACTCTCCCCAAAGGCCGGCCTTCCGGTAGCCGGAAAACATCGCCAGCGCTATCAGAAACTGGGCGAGGCCGATAGCGCCCTGCAGCGCCTCGTACCAAGTGGGGCCAGTCGCCGCCATCATGCCGGTGAGTTGAAGGATGGACGCCGGAAGGCGCAGGACGCCGAAGAAGAAAGCGACCAGGATCAGCCAGAAAGCCCATCGCCACCGGCGGAAAACCCCGAGCATCAGGAGGGCGATCAAGGCCGAAAGCGCAACCAGAAAGGCTGCCTCAATCGTGCGCATGTCACTGGGCGCTAGGCGAAGCGACTGCTCGTAGACATCAGGGGATAAGACCAGGATCAGCACGAGTGCGATCCAGACCAGGACGAAGAAGCCCAGCATCAGCAGCTGGGTCCGATTGAGAATCGTCCCCGGTAGGGCGCGATGGCCGGACATCTCAACGCACCTCCCCGATAAAGCCTGTGGGCACACAAACTCGTCCGAGCGGTGGCACCTGGTGGAGTAGCAGCAGGTCTTCGGTCTTAATTGTCGATTTCAACGACAGGCCCCTGCGAGCCGGTACGCCAGAGCAAAATCACTGAGCGGCCGACATCCTATCGGTTAGGCGGGCCTACTCCGAGTAGCCTGCTGCCGATGAATTTGCGACCCCGCACTCGCGGCAGCCGACAGATCAGAGGGAGAAGAGGCCGCTTAATCCAGGCTGAGGGGCGAAGAAAGCTCAGCAGGTCACGTGGAGTACTGCATTCGTATGCAAATCGCCGCGATTGAGGATGACGATCGCGTCTTTCGTCGGAAGAACTACCAGCTCGACTTCCCGACGCTGTGCGTCCTTTTCCACTTCGGGCATCACAGGCAGCCGGCCCTTTGCTCCGGTGCCTACCACCAGCCGGCGGCATCGCCACGGAATGTCTTCCTCGACCGATAGGGGCGTGTGGCCGTAGGCGTCCCGATACCGCTTGGAAGCCTTCTTCTTCCGGTTTCGAATCTCGCCTCGGTCAATGACCAGGTCGAAGTCATAGACTCGGCCGTCGATCTGCATAGAGCCGAACGAAAACTTCTCGAAGTGCATAGGCATCACGCCCCCACGTGAGATTACTCCCGACTTGACGCGCCAGCGGGTCGAGTGGGTACCCACGTCCCTCGTTGCGTGGGCTCGGTCGGCCACTCCAGGTGAGGTCTCTCATCCACCAGGGGTATCGGGGAGCGAGCTGGGCGACATACCGACCCACTTGGCCCAAGGGTCCTGCACGCTGGCAGTCAATCCCTTCCGTTTGAGTCAATACCGACTCGGTACCATGCTCTTTAACACAATCGAGATTCAGGGAGGTCCGACGATGGTTGAGGGCAAGGTCGGAGATCGGGTGGTTCTCGAGTCGCAGAGGACTGGGCAGGCCGCTCGTGAGGGAGAGATCCTTGAGGTACTGGGGGTCGGCGAAGGGGTCCATTACCGCGTACGTTGGGAGGACGGGCACGAGAGCACTTTCTTCCTCAGGGGCGGCAGCATCACCATCATTCGCAAGGCGAAAAAGGGGCGAGAACATTAGTGGCGCTGACACGACCTCGATGATGTCGAGATTTCCTGGCCGCGTCTCGTCGGAGCCAAACAACCGCACACCGATCAGCCGTGGGCCTTGAGAGAGGTAAAAGCAAATGGGGGTGCAACCCGAGGACGACCTGTTGTGACCACTATCTGAATCCATATCCTCAACGGATGTCGGCTCAGCTTCGCGTCAGGTGCCTTTTGTGTTCTCGGATTGCTCCCGCTTAATGTCTCGAGACGCTAGCCGCGGCCCTTTGGAAGAGCGCTAGCCTTGTCGGCTCCGCCGATCGCTATCCGCACCGGCTGGACCTTCGCCGCCTTCGGGACGCGAACTGTCAGAACGCCATTCTCGAATTGAGCGGCGATCTTCGCGGGGTCGATCTCTTTGGGCAGTTCCAGTTTGCGGCTCCAGTTGCCCCATGGTCGCTCTTGGCGAATGAACGTGCCCTGGGTCTCAAACGGGACTGCCTTCGCAGCGATGCTCAGCATGCCGCCCTCGAACGTCACCTCGACACCGTCCTCTGGAACGCCCGCGACGGTGGCGTGGAGCTCGTAGGCGTCTTCCGTTTCGAGGATATCGAGCGGGAGAGCATATGTGGGCGTGCCGTCCTCCCGAATCGCGGCTTCATAGCCTAAGAACTGCTCGAACAGACGGTCTATGGGGCGAGCGCCAGCCATAAGAGAGCCGGGCACCAGCATGCGTGCTGCTGTCATCATCAATACACCTCCTGATGTAGGATTAGATGTGAACTATATTTACAGGTTCTTTCCCTTCCTCAACAGGTCTGAAACCCGTGTCGTGGCAAACGAGAGCAAAGGGTGAGGTCTTTTGACTCCGTGCAAGCCAAGATCGCTCGGAGTGCTTCGTGAGTAGCCCGGCTACGGAAAAAAGACGCGTTCCCAGAACCCTTTAGAGGAGCACTGTGAATGGGTGGCCCCAAGGGACACGTTCAAACGGAGTCGGAGTTGGGCGGAAGACCGGTATCGGAGCCGGAGAGGCGGTCCGTCAGGGTCCTTTCTTTCCAGTTGATCGCTTGCTTAGACACTTGGCCCCAGCCAGTCGCCTGCGCACCGAGAAAATGACGATCCGAATTCACTCAGTGCCGTTGAGAACCGCCAAATCTCAGCGTTCGCTGTTGGCGTTGCTGTATAGCCGTCAGCCCTGGTTGAGCAACGCGGGCCTCATCGAAACGACGGTCGGCGCGCCGCAGGAACACCGATCTTGGGGCAAGCGTCACCCAGGTTGCCGGTATCGCACATCGGGCGCAAACTAGCGGCCTAGTGAGGCATCCAAGTTGGCAAGGTTTGGGGCGCCGTATGGAGCTCAAGTGGACTCAGATGGAGACGCGCAAATGGAGACAATCAACCCCAAGGTAGGCGCATTCGTCCGCGCCGCCAAAGCGGACCCTGACCGGTTCTGGGCCCAAGCCGCCGAGGCGCTTCCCTGGCATCGGCGCTGGGAGCGCGTGCTCGAGTGGGACCCGGAGCACCCGGACGACCGCGGGCGCTACTTCCGATGGTTCGTCGGCGGCGAGACCAGCCTCGCAGCCAACGCAGTCGATCGCCACGTGGACGCCGGCGATGGCGGCCGGGCCGCCCTCGTGTGCGAGGACGAGCGCGGTGGTCGAACCGTTCTGACCTACGCGCAACTGAGCCACGATGTCCGGATAACGGCGCAGGCCCTCCGCGGTCTAGGGATCCGAAAAGGCGACCGGGTCGGCATCTATATGCCCACCTGCCGAGAGGCGATCGTGCTCATGCTCGCATGCGTCAGGATCGGAGCCATCCACATCGCGGTCTTCGCGGGTTTCGGCTCGGGCGCTCTGGGCGACCGTCTGGAGATGGCCGGCGCGACGGCACTCTTCTGTTCCGACATCACATACCGGAAAGGCAAAGACGTGCCGCTGAAGGGGATCGTCGATGAAGCGCTGGGCGACCGCGGTAAGCACGTCCGGAGCGTCGTAGTGCATCGCCGCGGGGCCGAGGCCCCCACGATGACGGCGGGCCGCGATATTTATTGGGAGGAGTTCCTCGCCCTCGGCGCCGGGCAGAGTGACGAAGTCGAGTGGCTCGAGTCCAACGAACCCGCGTACATCCTGGCCACCTCAGGCACGACAGCCAAGCCCAAGCTCGCCGTGCATACTCATGGCGGGTATCAGGTCTACATCCACTCCATGGGCGCTTGGGTCTTTGGACTCAAGGAAAATGACGTCTGGTGGTCGACCTCGGACATCGGTTGGGTCGTCGGGCACAGCTACATCGTGTATGCACCGCTCATCGCAGGATGCACGACGATCGCATATGAAGGCGCTCTCGATCATCCGAACGCCGAAACCTTCTATCGGATCATCGAGGAGAACGCCGTTACGGGAATCTTCACTTCGCCGACCGCCGTGCGGATGCTTATGAAGCACGGCATCGAGCCTGCGCGCCAGCACAACCTCGGCTCCCTCACACGAATCGTTTGCGCAGGTGAAGTGCTCAACGCGCCGGCCTGGGAGTGGCTCCAGCTCGAGGTGCTCGAAAACAAAGTTCCGGTCATCGACCACATGTGGCAGACGGAAACGGGCGGGCCGATTTTCGGCAACCCATGGGGCCTAGGCCTTCTGCCCATCAAGCCCGGCTCGGGCGGCATCGCCCTGCCCGGCGTGGAGGCGATGGTGGTGTCGCCCGAGGGCGATGAGCTGCCGGCGAACGAGAAGGGGATGATGGTGATCAAGCGGCCCTTCCCGGGTCTGACCGCAACGCTTTGGGGCGAGGTTGAGCGCTACGCAAGTGACTATTGGCGGCGCATTCCCAGAAAGACCCTTTACCTCAGCGGAGACGCGTCCTCGTTCGACGAGGACGGATACGTGTGGTTCAGCGGGCGGGCCGACGAGATCATCAAGATCGCGGGCCACCGCATCGGCACGATCGAAGTGGAGACGGCTTTCCTCCGCCACGCGGGAGTGGCCGAAGCCGGCGTGACAGCGCGACCGGACCCGGTACGTATGGAGGTCATCGCGGCCTTCGTCGTCCTCAAGAAGGGCTACGATCCGTCAGACAAGCTCCGCAAAGAGCTGTTCGAAACTGTGCGGCGCGAGCTTGGCCCAGTGGCAGTGATCGGTGACCTGAATTTCGTGACGATGCTTCCCAAGACGCGCAGCGGCAAGATCATGCGCCGGGTATTGAAGGCAGTCACGCTCGACCAGGATCCGGGTGACATCTCCACGATCGAAGATGCGGGCTCGGTCCAGGACGCACGCGAGGCCTGGGAAGCGATGCGGAAAGAGGTGGCCGCCGGGCACTAGCCTCATGTCCTGCTGGGCTGAGGCGGGTTGCTACACGCGTGCGGTTGCCGGGTGCGATCGGTCGATGATTTGAGTTCAATTTGGCTCCGGGACACGGACTCGAACCCTCAACCTTGCATTAACAGTTCGGAGCGCCCGGTTCAGGAATCAGGCTTCGAATCCACCGGGTGCCGCGGAGTGCCGCCAAGTACCACGGCTTGCCATCGGCCTTGCTGCACGACGAGCACTCATAGGTGAACTGACGAACATCGGCGGAAAGAGGCCCACGATCCGGTTGGCCGTCGGTTCGAGTCAGCCGCCGATTGAATCAAGGAACGTGGTGGCGTTCTGACACTAGGTCAAAGTGGAACCGGTCGCCGCATAATCAGCATATGCCCGGTCAACAGTTTCAGCTGGACGCCGACGCCGGCGCGCGCCAGTGGCTCGACTCTCACCGCTCAGCCCACGGGCGTGTCATCGCCTACAACGTTCAGCGGTGCTGTGGCGGCGGCACGATATGCCAGGTAAGAATTCGCGAGCTATCGCGAAGGGACGATCCCGACGAATTCACATCTGGCACTCTGCCGGACGGCACCAGGTTCTTGATCGACCCGAGGGCGGCAGCCCGGCTGCCATCGCACTTCCGGCTCACTGTGCGAGGCGTCGGCCCATTCAAACACCTCGACCTGGACCTCGAGGGCGAGCAATGGGGAACGCTCCTCTACGACTGACTTCGGACGACCTGCCTGACCGGTAGGTCCCCTTGACGAGATGACTGGGCCGGCGTATGAATTTGCTTGATCTGTCGGTGGTGGTGTGGGGGCCGCGACGCGATGTTCTCGAAGGACCACAACTACGTTGGCTGGCAATGTCCTATCTCGCTCCGACTTCCGCTGCCTCGTGCCTCTCTTCTGCGTTGGCAGCACGCACCCTTTACGTGACGCATGCGCGCGACACCAACGGATCGTCGATGGCTGTCGAAATCAGGAGGACAAAGCAATGAAGGATGTGCGACTTAGTCGCCGGCAAGTTCTGAAAGGGGCTGGCGCCGTAGGAGTGCTGGGAGCGCTCGGGATTCCAATAACAGTATTCGCAGATGACAAGCGGGTCCGATGGGACATCATCAGCGTTGACTTCGCCACTGGCACGTTGTCGGCGGGAGGAATGGCGTCCGCACTCGCAAATGACGGCTCGAAGATCACGCTCACCGGATCCGGCACTTTTGGCGTGGGCGAAGATGACGGGGTGACCGGCGGAGGACACTGGACGACTTTTAATGAAACTGGCAGTCCAACCGGGAGCGGAACGTACAAGGTAACGCGACTTGTTAGCTGGGTGGCCGCGCCGGGCACTCCGCCTCTCCCGCATGACAACATCGGGAACCGCGCGGACGAAAGCGCGGGCCTGGCTGTGCTCAAGATTCGTTACTCGGACGGGAGGCGGGGCGTGCTGACGGTCAGCTGCGAGTTAGTCGGGTCGCCCCATGAAATGTTCGAGGGAGTCACCGTGACGAAGGGACCAATCGATTACTGGAACCGCGAGGCGCCGACGCCGGGTGTCGATGCCGACCGCACGAATTTCCACGTCATGTCGTCCGAGGATTAGCCGCAAAAGACCCAAGGCAACGAACAGGTGAATCGCAGGGGCCTGGACCACCTCAGGTCGGTCTAGGCCCCCCTGCCTCGGCATCGCGTGCGGGAGGGTAAACAGCCAAGTCGTTGGGCCATTCAATCTTTGGACGAAGTACTCCATCCCGCATTGACCCGTAATAGGCGAGTTTGGCTCCGTCGTGCTTGGGCCGAATCAGCACACCGATTTGGCTCCCTGTGTGGAAGATCTTGGAACTCTTCCCCCCGACGCCAGAGCTACGTGGAATCGTCGATCATGTTCGATTAGTCGGCACTGCTACTTTGGTGGTTTGAGCATCCGAACCAGTGATCCGGACGACGCCGCGGGCTTTGTTGCCGCTGTGCGATCCGGCGACGAGGCTGCGTTCGGCGCTCTGACGGAGCCGTATCGGCGACAGCTCCACGTCCACTGCTACCGGATGCTGGGCTCATTCGATGAGGCGGAAGACCTGGTCCAGGAAACGCTGCTCCGGGCATGGAGGGGCCGAGCTGGGTTCGAAGGACGCTCCATGGTCCGGACCTGGCTCTATCGCATCGCGACGAATGCCTGCCTCGACCATCTCGAGAGCGCCCAACGCCGACTCCAATCACTCGAAAGCCCTCAAGCCGGAGGCTCGAATGCAGTGGACTGGCTCCAGCCGTATCCGGACCGGTTGCTCGACCAGATTGCGTCCAGCGACTCTGAGCCCGATGCGGTGGTCATCGCCAAGGAAACCATCGAGCTCGCCTATCTGGCTGCCATCCAATATCTACCCCCTAGACAGCGGGCTGTGCTGATCCTTCGCGACGCGCTCGGCTGGTCGGCGAAGGAGGCCGCCAACCTGCTCGACGAGAGTGTGGCCTCAGTGAACAGCGCTCTGCACCGCGCCCGATCCTTGATGCGAAAGCGCCTGCCCAAGCACAGGGTAGAGTGGTCGACCGCGTCGACACCGACGACCGCGGAGCGGAAGCTGCTCGAGCGCTACATGGATGCCACCGACCGGGCAGACGTCACCGCGCTGACAGCACTCCTGCGCGAAGAAGTGCGCCTCACAATGCCGCCGTACCCGACGTGGTTCCAGGGGCGCGATGAGATCGCGAACGTCTTCGCGCTCGCGACAAACCCCAACTTGCCGACCTATCAGGGTCAGTTCAGGACCGTGGCGACCGCCGCGAACATGCAGCCGGCGGTCGCGGCCTATGTTCGCCGGCCAGGCGACTCCCAATACCGCGCGCTCGGCCTCGATGTCCTGCGGCTGGAGGGCGATCTGGTGATCGAGATCACACGGTTTGTGAACGCCGACTTGTTCGCGACGTTTGGGCTCCCACCGACCATCTGAAGTGACCGGAACCTCTGTGCCTTTGACGTCCGACATGGCAGCGCGCACTTTGCCCGGACATGAAGCGATCAGTTTTCGTCCCGTTTCCGTCCAAGCAGGCAGAGCACCTTGTTGGAGGGTTATGGATGAGAACAGTGCATTCGGCTGACGGGACCAAAATCGCCTTCGATCAGACGGGTCAGGGTCCACCCGTCATCCTGATCGTGGGGGCTTTCAACGATCGATCGACGGGCGCGCCGCTGGCTGAGGCCCTGGAGTCGCAGTTAACAGTGCTGAACTACGATCGGCGGGGCCGCGGCGCGAGTGGCGATACTCAGCCTTATGCGGTCGAGCGCGAGGTCGAGGATCTCGAGGCGCTAATCCGCCAAGCGGGAGGGGCGGCGCGAGTGTTCGGCTACTCATCGGGCGCCCACCTCGCACTTGCGGCAGCGGCTCATGGACTCAACATCACTAAGCTGGCTCTCTACGACGCACCGTTCATAGTCGGCGATGATGTCCCACGTCCGCCGAAGGATATTGCCGTTCAACTCGCGAAGCTGATCTCCTCGAACCGCCGTGGCGATGCGGTCGAGCTGTACCAAACGAGGTTGGTCGGAATTCCCGAACAGGTCGTTGTACAACTGCGACACGCGCCGTTCAGGCCTGCACTAGAGGCAATTGCGCACACTCTTGTGTACGACGCGACCTTGATCGGTGATCTCAGGCTGCCCATGGCTCAATTACGGTCCATACAGGCGCCTACTCTCGCCATCTATGGCAGTGAAAGCCCCGCCCTCATGGGCCCTGCGGCGAAGGCCCTGGCCGAAGCGCTCCCCGACTGTCACGTTCGCGCTCTGGATGGCCAATCCCATGACATCGTCCCGATGGCTTTGGCACCGGTGCTCCTGGAGTTCTTCGGCGAATGAAAGGCGGTATCAACGTGCGACCGGGAACGGACCTGACTTGCAGCCGATCTTGCTGGGACGTTCACTGACCTTCGACGCGGCGCTGAACAGCAAGTGCCCGCCAGCGGCCGGCAACGTCCACCCGCAGTCGTCCATGGTCGGCCAATCGCGCTTGGCCCGATAGCGAGCCGTACGTGCGCTGCGAGCAATGGCCCGACCTACCGTGTATGCGCTGACGGGCCATCGAAGTAGCTCTGCGCTTTGTCCCAGGCCATCTGGGCGACCAAACGCCCGGCGCGCCGGCCATCCAGGTCTCCCTGCTCGAAGTGGATGCCGCCGTAACGTCGTGAAATGCCGGCCTGGTCCGCCGCCTCGCTGAAGGTCGCCCAGCTCAGCGTCAGGTCATGTGCGGGAACTGCTCCCGGCTCAGTCCTCGAGCTCCCCGCAGGCAAGGTAACCGAGGCACCGAACCGGGTGCTTTTCGTAAACAGTCTCAGGATCTCGGCGCCCGCCGCGCTGAATGTGCTGTGCCCCGAGCTGTATTCAGGAAATGGCGGCGTCGGAAAAGTTGTTGGTTGGTATGGGAACCAGTCCTCGCCCGCGATCGCGCGAGTCCCGCGATAGGGGCCCGCCCATCCGAGCACTTGCTGTCCGTCAAACAGATAGCGGAGCGCGGTGATCGGGCGGACGGACGCAAACGCTTGCTTGCCGTCCCAGCAGCAGATGCTTGCGTCGAAGATCGCGTTCGTGAGAGCGAAGAAAAG
>Ga0209236_1001603_pt1 | contig 13635 bp, 10 predicted proteins | sample GraSoi013_1_40cm_FD_185819 | JGI IMG/M metagenome (GOLD analysis project Ga0209236, IMG submission 185819) | Grasslands soil microbial communities from the Angelo Coastal Reserve, California, USA - Sample 09_27_2013_1_40cm (SPAdes) (version 2) | ecosystem: Environmental > Terrestrial > Soil >... | reverse complement strand
CCCGGCTGCCCCACCCAGTCGATCAGCAGGTGCCGTTCCTTGAACGACGGCAGGTACGACTGGCCGAGCAGAGGCCAGACCGCTACGGCGACCACCACCAGGCCGACGGCAGTGACCAGCGCGGCCCGCGGAGCACGGATGGTCCGCGCCAGAAACGCGTCGTAGCCGCGCTGCACCGTGCGGACCAGTGGCCCTTCGCTCGCCTGGACAGCACCGTTACCCAGGAGCATCAGCGCCAGCGCGGGGGTGACGGTGAGGGCCACGACGAGCGAGGCGAGCACCGCGAGCACATACGAGACAGCCAGCGGCCTGAAGAAGGCGCCGGACACGCCCTCCATGAACAAGACCGGCACGACGGCGAGGACCACGATCAGGGTGGCGTAGAGAACAGGACGGCCCACGTCGAGCAAAGCGTCTCGAATGATGCTGGACGTCGAATCCTTGCTCCCCTCCTGACGCCGCCTCCTGAGCTCCCGGACGACCTGGTCGACCGCGACGATGGCATCATCGACGATGGCCCCCACGGCGATCACGAAGCCCGCCAGCACCATCGTATTGAGCGTGGCGCCCCGCATGTACAGGACGAGTGTTGCGGCCAGCAGCGACATCGGGATGGCGATCACGCTGATCACCGCAGTCCGCCACGAGGCGAGGAAGGCACCCAGCACGATGACCACGAGCAGCCCGCCGAGCAGCAGGGCGGTCGTGAGATTGTCGAAGGCCATCTCGATGAAGGTCGCTGCTCTGAAGATCCGGGAGTCGACGTCCACTCCCGGCAGGCCTGGCCGGAGCGCGTCCAGCGCTGCGTCGATGCCCCGCGTGACTTCCAGCGTGTTCGTCCCGGGGAATTTCTCGATGACCATCATGAGGCCGGCGCCGCCGGTATGAAACGCATCCCCGATGAGGAGTGGGTGTCCTTCCACCACGGTGGCCACGTCACCCAGGCGCACCTTCGCGCCGTCGACGGGCACACGGGCCAGGTCCTCCGGCGTCGAGATGGGGAGGACGTGCTGCACTCCGAGCCGCTGGTTGGGGGTGTCGATCCAGCCGCCGGTCCCTGGGAAGGACGCGTTCAAGAACGTGAGGGGCGACACCCACAAGGAGTCCCCGGTCGTCTTGATGATCTGCTCCTGGGTGATGCCGTGGGCGCGCAGCCGCTCCGGATCGATCTGCACCTGGAGCTGCCGCTCACGATGGCCCCAGACTGAGACGTTGGCCACGCCGGGGACGCCCATCAGGCGGGGCTTGATCGTCCAGCGGGCGAGCACGGACAGCTCGAGCGGCGACAGCTTCTTGGAGGACACGCCGATCATCATGGTGCGGCTCGTCGCCGACACCGGGTTGAGCATCACCGGACGTTGCGACACGTTCGGCAGCAAGTACGACAGGATCAGCCGCTCCTGCACGAGCTGCCGCGCCTGCATCAGATTGGTCCCGGGCTGGAAGATCAGCTGGACCGATGACATGCCCGGAACCGACCGCGAGCGCATGGTCTTCAGCCACGGGACCCCGGCGAGCAACTCCTCCGTGTTCAACGTGACCAGGTTCTCCACCTCGGCGGCGGAGAGCCCTAACGCCTCAGTCTGGATCTCCGCGGTCGGCGGCGCGAACTCGGGGAAGACGTCCACTGGCATGTGCCCGAGTCGAGTGATGCCGAAGACCATCATCGCCGCGGCAATGCCGACTACCAGAAATCGATACTGCAGGCTCGACCCGACGATCCAACGCATCATGAAAGGAGCCCTCCCTTGGCGGGGCATTCTCCGGTTTCAAGCTGTGTGGACAATCGGTGACGGAGCTATGGTGATGTAGGAGACCGGCCGGCGGCACTATAGGACTTCCGCCGACGGGCGATTTCCCGGTACGGAACTTCGTACGGGAAACCCTTTTCTCTACCAGGGAGAGGGTTCGGCGGCGCCCGTGATCCCTTCCCTCACACCGGCTCGGCCAGTCGCCGTTGCAAGACGTAGTGGACGAGCTGGGCGTTGCTCTGCATGTCCATCTTCTCGAGAATCCGCGCCCGATACGTACTGATCGTCTTGACGCTCCGCTCGAGCTCCTGGGCGATCCGGCCAACGCTCTTGCCGCTACCCAGGAGGCACAACACCTGGTATTCGCGGTCCGAAAGACGTTCGTGCGGCGCCTGGTCCAGGCCATTGCCGAGCGCGCCGATGAGCTCCTCGGCCGCGGCCGGGCTCATGTAACGCTGGCCCTGGGCGAGTCGGCGGACCGCCCGGACCAGCTCCTCGGGCGACGCGCTCTTGGTCACGTAGCCGGCCGCGCCCGCACGAAGCGCCCGCACCGCATAGTCTTCCTCGGGATAGGCGCTGAGGATGAGGATCGGAAGCTTCGGGCGCTCGCGTTTGATCTCCTTGAGCACGTCCAGGCCGCTCCGGTCGGGGAGGGTCACATCGAGCACGATCACGTCCCAGGCCTTCTGCTCGACGAGCTTGCACACCTCGGCGCCCGTCCCTGCCTCGCCCAGCACGACGATGTCGCGCTGCCGGGTCAGGATCTCGCGCAGACCGACTCGAACGACGGGATGATCGTCGGCGACGAGGACGCGGATCATTCGCCGTTGACCGGACGAAGAACGACAACTTCTCCGACAGCTTCACTCGTTCGCCGAGTCGCGCTCACGCGCTCACCCCTGCCTGCCCTGTCGCATGACCCTACTCACAGCACGGCAACCGTTGACGCCACGGTCCGGAGGGGCTGCATAGACTACACCAAGCTCGTCGGCCCCCCGGCACCGCTCGGTAACGCCGCGACATTGTGATGTCACCCGCCGCGTCGATCGCAACGCGGCCGTCGAGAATTCGGGTCGATCGAGCGAGCTGTAAACTCGAGCGAATAGATCGACTACCGGCGGGGCTGGCGGCACGCTCGCCGTGACGTCGCCGAGACGGGAGGATTCCGGGACTAGACGGTCTGCAGCTTCTTGAGCGCGCGAAGCCGGTCGCGCAATTCAGCGGCCTGCTCGAAGTCCAGGCGCCGGGCGGCCTCCTTCATCCGGCCTTCCAACTCGCTGATCCGCTCGGTCAACTGCGCCGGGGTCTCGAAGCGCTCCGGCCCGCGCTCCTCGACCTCGACCGTGACGTAGTCGCGCTCGTAGACGGTCTGGAGCAACTCGCGGATGGACGAGCGGATCGTCTCGGGCGTGATGCCGTGCTCCGCGTTGTAGGCGGCCTGCAAGACCCGCCGGCGCTCCGTCTCCTGGATGGTCGCCGCCATCGACTCGGTCACGTGGTCGGCGTACATGATGACCTCGCCGTTGACGTTGCGGGCCGCGCGTCCCGCCGTCTGGATCAGCGACGTCCCCGAGCGCAGGTAGCCTTCCTTGTCGGCGTCGAGGATGGCGACCAGCGAGACCTCGGGGATGTCGAGGCCCTCGCGAAGCAGATTGATGCCGATCAAGCAGTCGAACTTGCCGAGCCGGAGATCGCGGATGACGGCGACACGATCGAGCGTGTCGATGTCGGAGTGGAGGTAGCGCACGCGCAACCCCGCCTGCTGGTAGTACTCGGTGAGGTCCTCGGCCATGCGCTTGGTGAGCGTCGTCACCAGCACGCGCTCGTCGCGCTCGGCGCGGGCCCGCACCTCGGCCAGCAGATCGTCGACCTGCTCGCCCGCCGGCCGCACGGTGATCTTCGGATCGGTGAGGCCGGTCGGACGGATGACCTGGTCCACCACGGCCTCGGCGGCCAGCCCCAGCTCGTACGCGCTCGGTGTCGCCGACACGTAGACCGTCTGGGTGACGATGCGCGTGAACTCCTCGAACGTCAGCGGGCGGTTGTCGAACGCCGACGGCAGCCGGAAGCCGTACTCGACGAGCGCCTCCTTGCGCGAGCGGTCGCCGTAGTACATCCCGCGGATCTGCGGCACGGCCACGTGGCTCTCGTCGATGATCACGAGCGCGTCCTTGGGCAGATAGTCGATCAGCACCGGCGGCGGCTCACCGGCCCGACGCCCGGTCAAATGCCGCGAGTAGTTCTCGATGCCGTGGCAATACCCCAGCTCGCGCAGCATCTCCATGTCGAAGAGCGTGCGCTGCTCCAGGCGCTGGGCCTCCAGCAACCGATTGCGGGGACGCAGGAAGGCCAGGCGCTCGCCCAGCTCCTCCTGGATCGTGCCCAGCGCGCGCTCGAGCTGGGCGGCCGGCGTGACGTAGTGACTCGCCGGATACACGTGAACGCTGTCCAGGCGCTCGAGCACCTGGCCGCGCAACGGGTCGATCCGGTGGATGGCGTCCACCACGTCGCCGAAGAGCTCGATGCGCAGCGCGAACGTCTCCTCGTTGGCCGGAAAGATCTCCACGATGTCGCCGCGCACGCGAAACGTTCCCCGGTGGAAGTCGTAGTCGTTGCGCTCGTACTGCACGGCGATGAGCCGACGGATGATCTCGTCGCGGTCGATCTGCTCGCCCTCGCGCAGAGCCAGGTGCATCTCCTGGTACGTCTCCGGGGCGCCGATGCCGTAGATACAGGACACCGAGGCCACCACGACCACGTCGCGGCGTTCCATGAGCGAGCGCGTGGCCGAGTGGCGCATGCGATCGATCTCGTCGTTCACCAGGGCGTCTTTCTCGATGTAGGTGTCCGACTGGGGGATGTAGGCCTCGGGTTGGTAGTAGTCGTAGTACGAGACGAAGTACTCGACGGCGTTGTGCGGGAAGAACGCCTTGAACTCGCTGAAGAGCTGAGCGGCCAGGGTCTTGTTGGGCGACAGGACCAGGGTGGGCCGCCGAACGTTGGCGATCACGTTGGCCATCGTGTAGGTCTTGCCCGAGCCCGTCACGCCGCGCAGCACAGCGTGGCGCTGGCCCGAGCTCACCAGCTCGGTGAGGCGCTCGATGGCGCGTGGCTGGTCGCCGCGGGGCGGAAACTCCGAGGTGAGCCGAAACACTGACGCCCTAGGACGCCGGGACGGCGTCCGCCACGAGATACTTGCGCCAGGAATCGATCAGCGAATGCGCGTGCGGGTGCTTGAGCATGTGCGTCGAGAACACGAACTTGGGATGCACCGGCTCGCGGAGTAGTCGCATGCCCACCTCGTCGGGGAGGCGATTTCCCTTCTTGAGGTTGCAGCGAAGGCAGGCCGCGACGACGTTAATCCACGTCGTCTCGCCGCCGCGCGACCGCGGCATGACGTGGTCCACGGTGAGACGCTCGCCGCGGCGGTTGCAGTACTGGCAGGTGTAGCCGTCCCGTCGCAGGATGTTCTTCTTGTTGAAGGCCACCCTGTCGAGGAACGGCTTGCGTATGTATACAGCCAGGCGGATCACTGCCGGCAGCGCGAAGGCGCGCGACGGCGAGCGAACCACACGGGGCGAGTCCTCCACGGCTTCCGCCTTGCCGGCGAGCATGAGCGTGATGGCGCGACGGCCATTCGTGAAATGTAGAGGCTCAAAGCTGTAATTCAGGACCAGGACGGCAATCTCGTCCATGTCGGCCTAGGATAAGCGGCGCGAAAATCCGTGTCAAATTAGGCCTCAGGATCGAGCGACATTCTTGAGGAAGAAGAGGAGGTTGGCGGGACGCTCGGCCAGGCGCCGCATGAAGTACCCGTACCAGTCCTCGCCGAAGGGAACCAGCACGCGCACGGGCAGACCCTCGGCGGCGAGGCGCCCGGGCATCTCGGGTCGGATCCCGTAGAGCATCTGGATCTCCCAGCGCCCGGAGGCAAGGCGTCGCTCGCGGACGCGATCGCGGACGTGGGCCAGCATCTGATCGTCGTGGGTGGCAAAGCCCGTGTACGCGCCGCGGGCCAGCGCATCCGGCGCCAGCAGGCGATCGATCAAGCGGCGATAGGCTCGATCGACATCGTGCTTGTCGGGATAGGCGATCGCGGGCGGCTCGCGATAGGCGCCCTTGCACAGACGCACGGTGGCGCCGACGTCGATCAAGCGCTCGAGGTCGGCGGGCGTCCGGCGAAGGTAGGCCTGGACGACGCAGGCGAGGTGCGAGTGCTGGGGCCGGAGCCGTGCGTACAGCGCGAGCGTGCGGTCCGTGTAGACCGACGACTCCATGTCGACCCACACGCGCGTGCCCGCCGCGCGGGCGCGCTCGAGCACGGCGGTGAGATTCGTGACGCAGACCTGCTGGCCGAGGTCGAGACCCAGGTGGGTCAGTTTCAGCGACGGCAACACGTTCAGATTGCGTCGCTTGATCTCGTCGAGCAGATGCAGGTAGGTCTGGGTCGCGCGCTCGGCGTCCGCCGGGGTCGCGACGTTCTCGCCCAGGTACGTCACCGCCCCCATCAGGCCACGGGCGTTGAGCCCTTCGAGGACGGCCAGGGCATCCTCGGTCGTCGTCCCCGCGACGAAGCGGCGCACCAGCGCTCGGGTTGCCGGCACACGCTCCATCCATCTGCCGATGGCGGGCCGCGTCGAGAGCGCGAGGAGCACACGGCGCATCATGAGAGCCGCTCGATGGTTTCGGCCATGATACCTTCCCGCAATCCCCAGTCGCTCACCACGACCGCATCCGTCCGCGTGACGTCGAGGCTGGCGAGGACGATGGCGACGCCAGGCACGATGAGATCGGCGCGGCCCGGCTCGAGGCACGGCAGGCGCCCACGCTCGTCCTGGGTGAGCATGCAGAGGCGATCGCGAAGCTTCTCGATCGCCGCCCGGCTCAGCCGATGCCCCTGCACGCGCTCGGCGTCGTAGGATCGAAGGCCGAGGTCGAGCGCCGCCAGCGTCGTCACCGTTCCCGCCGTTCCCACCAGATCAGCAACACCCGAGGCGCGCACGGCGTGGGGAAGCTCCTGCTCGAGACCGTGGCGAATCTCCGACTCCATCGCGCGATAACGATCCACGTCCACGCGCATCGGACATGGGAAGCGCTCGCTGAGCGGCACCACGCCGAGCCGCAAGCTGATGGCCGTCTCGACTCGCCCGGCGTGCGCCAGGATGTACTCGGTGCTCCCGCCGCCGATGTCGAAGGCCAGCAGCCGTCCCTGCGCCGTACCGAGGCCGGCGACGATGCCGCGGATGGTCAACCGCGCCTCCTCTTCACCGCTCACGATCTCGACCGCCTGGCCACTCGCGCGCTCGACGGCGATCGCGAACTCACGCCCGTTGGCGGCGTCTCTCACCGCGCTCGTCGCGATGATCCTGAGCGCGCCGGCGCCTGCCTCCCTCGCCCGCCGCGCGTATTCGGTCACCGTCGCGGCCGTCCGATTCATCGGCGTCTCGGCGAGACGACCACTCGCGCGGAGGCCTTCGCCGAGTCGGGTGACGCGCTGATCCTGCACGACGGTCTTCCAGCGGCCAACTGCAGCAATGTCGGCGACGAGCAGGCGGACCGTGTTGGTGCCGAGGTCGATGGTGGCGAGTCGCATCTGACGACGACGCCCTGTCGGGAGGCCACGATCCTCCCGAACAGGGCGTCGAATGCTCGATCCGGGCGCGACGACTACTTTTGGAGACTGCGGATGTAGTTCACCAACGCCCAGCGATCCTTGTCCGGGAGATGCTTCCAGGGCGGCATGGCCCCGCGCCCGTTGGAGATCTTCCAGAAGATATCGCCGTCGGGTTCGCTCTTCACCTTGGCCGAGGTCCAGTCGGCGGGCTTGGGCGGCGGCAGCGCGGCGGCGGCAGGGCCGTTGCCCTTCCCTTCCGGGCCGTGACAGGTCGCGCAGTTCGTTTCTGCGAGCTTCTTGCCCTCGGCAATGGACTTGGGATCCTTGGGCGACGGATTCTTCATCGCCTTCGCGTCCGCTGGCGCCTTCCACTCGGGCTGCGCCGAGACCACGGCAGCGCCGGCCACGAACAGGGTCGCCGCTACGGCAACCACGCACTTCGCCCCCGTCCTCATGAGCCCTCCTCCGGGATAGTGATGGTGTTCACACACGCAATCGACGCCATTTACACACGTGCGACGTGAGGAATCAAGAACCTATTCACCGGCCGAGTGCTTTGAGCATCTCCTCGACCGTGCAGAACTTTACGCGTGGACGGCCGCTCGGACGGCCCCGCTCGACTTCGAGCCGATCGAGCATCTTCCAGTCGGGGTACGACACGCAACGGGGCTGACGCTCCCGGACCAACCGCTCGATCGCCGCGCGATCGGACGCCGGCGGATGCAGCGTCGACCCCGCCTTGGCATCCTCGAGCATGAGCGCGACGGTCTCGCCCGCATCCGGCTTGTTCGTTCCAATAACACCGCTCGGGCCGCGTTTGATCCAGCCCGCCGTGTATTCGCCGGCACGCGGGCGCTTCGTCGCCGGGTCCAGCACCCGGCCCTTGTCGTTGAGGATCACGCCGGACCGCTCGTCGAACGGCACGCCGGGGAGCGCGACGCCTCGGTAGCCGACGGAGCGAAACACGAGCCCGGCTGGGATCTCCTCGATCTCGCCGGTCGGCTTGGCTTGCGGACCGCGGTCGCTGGCCTCGAGACGGTTCTTCACGAGCCGAAGCGCCCGGACGTGACCCTTGGCGTCGCCGAGCACTTCTACCGGCGAGACGAGAAAACGCGCGAACAGGCGCTTGCGCTTCCCCGTCGGGGCACGGCGTGCGTACTCCTGCAGGATCTCCACTTTCTTGGTGGTGGCGCGGTCGGGCGACGCCTCGAGGGCGGCCCGCGACACGGGATCGAGCTCGACCTCCTCTGGCCGCACGATCAAATCGGCGTCGGGCAGCTCCCCCAGCTCCTTGATTTCGGGATTCGTGAAGGCCGCCTGGGCGGCGCCGCGACGCCCCAGCAGGTAGACCTCGCGGACACGGCTGTGGCGGAGCGCCTCCAGCGCGTGGTCGGCGATGTCGGTCGCCGCCAGCTCCTCGGGCGAGCGACACAAGATGCGCACCACGTCGACGGCGACGTTGCCCACGCCCACCACCATCGCGCGTTCCGCCGACAGGTCGAAGACATGATCACGGTAGTCGGGGTGGCCGTTGTACCAGGCGACGAACTCCGTCGCCGGGTGACTGCCGACCAGATCCTCGCCGGGAATGCCCATCCGACGATCGGTCTGGGCGCCCGTCGAATAGAGGATCTGGTGGTAGTGACGTCGCAGGTCGTCGACCGTGACGTGATGCCCGAGTTCCACGCCCCCGAAGAATCGGAAACGCGGATTGGCGGCGACCTTGTCGAATGCAGCCGTCACCGACTTGATCTTCTGGTGGTCGGGCGCGACGCCGAGACGAACGAGCCCGTACGGCGTCGGCAGGCGATCGAAGAGGTCCACTTCGACCGGCACGGCATCCTGGCGGAGAAGATGGTCGGCGGCGTAGTAGCCGGCGGGGCCGGCTCCGATGATGGCGACGCGGAGCGCGGTCACGCGGCCGTCGACCCGAGCTTCACATTGTGATCTTACCGCGTTGTCGCACCGCCGCCATCCAACAGATCGCGGCCGCCACCCCGTACGCACCGGCCAGCTGCACGGTGATCGGCCGTGGCGGCGACCAGGGCAGGAAGAGAGCGCCGCTGGGCAACGGCGAGTGGATGAGGCCGCAGAGCGCGGCGAGGCTTCCCGCAGCCAGCAGGGCCGCCGCCACGTATGTCCGGCCGTCCAAGATCGCCGTGAGTGTCCAGGCCCACAGCACTGCGGTGAGGATGAAGCCGTTCCCGAGCACGAGCAGCGCTTGCCACATGAGCGCCCCGTCCCCTGAGAAGTCGGCCGGCGATCGCCCAAGCGCCCCGAGCAGGCTGCCCGCCTCGATGACGACGACCGTCGCGGCCACCGGAACGAAGGCCAGCGCGACGGCGGGCCCGTGATGACGAGGCGACGCGTGAAATGCCTGGGCCGTGATCTCCAGGCCGATGAAGATCAGGATCGGCGCGACCGCGGCTTCCGGAAGCACGGCGACGAGCCTCGACAGCACGCCGAGGGCTGCGCCAACGCCGATGACGAGCCCGGTCACGAGCGTGTACCCCGCCCGCGCGCCCATCGCCTTGTAGGCTGGATGTCCGATGTAGGGAGTGTTCTGTACGACGCCGCCGCAGAGCCCCGCCACGATCGTCGCGAGGGCTTCGGTGAGCAGGATGTCGCGCGCGCGGTACTCGTCGCCGGCCGCCGCCGCCGATTCGGTGTTGTCGATCCCACCGATCACGGTCACGAGCGCGAACGGCAGCGCCACACTCAAGTACCCGGCCGTTTCGGGAAGCGCGTCGAGCCAGGCCAGTGTGGGCCAGGGCACCGCCAACCTCAGTGCGCCGAGCGCTGGGCCGTGAGTCTCCCCCGTCCATGCACCGCGCAGCCAGAAGATGGCCGCGCCCGCGACCACGGCGACGAACGCGCCGGGCAGACCCCAGGGCATCCTCACGCGACCGAGAAGCGCCACCAGCAGAATCGTCAGCGTCGGCAGGCCGACGAGCGGATCCCGCATGACCTTGAGCGCCGGAAGGAAGGCGATCAGCAGAATCGCAATCCCGGCGATGGAGCCGAGGAGCGCCGCCCGTGGGACGACGCGTCGGGCGAAATCCCCGGCGAAGCTCAGCACGGTCTTGACCAGGCCGATGGCGATGGTCACGCCCATGCCGACTTTCCACGCGAGCATGGCGTCTCCCGTGGCCATCTTCACGGGCCCCACCACCCCGAACACCATGGCGAACAACGTGGGCGTGTCGATGCCGAACGGCATCGCGGTCACGTCGTCACGCCCGGTCCGGGTCATCAGCTGGAGGGCCAGCCACGTATAGGCGAGGTCGCCCACGAGGACACCGAGCGCGGTGCCCGGGACCATGCGGTAGAGCACGAGGTCGGCCGGGAACTGAAAGACGCCGATGAGCACGCCCGCGAGGATGACGAGCTGGGTGATGTTGTCGAGGGCGAGTCCGAGAAATCCGTTGAGGTCCCCGCTGCGAATCCAGCGGGGCGGCGGCAGAATCGCGGTCCCGGCCGGGATCAGGAGCCGGTCAGCTCGCGCGCGAGCGCACGCGTGCGCTCGGCCATCGATCGGCCCCACGCCAGGCTGCCGCGGTTGTCGGCAACTTCTTTGTAATCGAACTCGATCGGCCTCGAGGTCTTGTCGCCGAATCGAAGGCGAGCCGCGTAGGACTTCCCTTCCCGCTCGTCACCCGACTCCAGTTCGACCTCGATCCGTGGATTCTCGCGCTTGGCGTGAGAGAGGAGGAAGTTGTGCAGCCACCTTGCGACCTCGTCGTAACTACCGCCCGAAAACATGCGTGGAGTCTAGCACTGGCTGTAGAAGTGATGTCGAAGCGTAGCGCAAACCAGGGGGGCAAACGGGGGGAGCGTCTCGCTCCCCCCGTTTTTCATAATCATAGGCGATAAGGAACTGTCGCTGCGTGTCGTTGGTGCCTCAGCACTCGTTGAAGCCGCAGCTCAGGCACTTCTTGCAGCCTTCCTCGTACACGAACGTCGCCTGGCCGCACTCCTTGCACAGATCGCCGATGGCCTTCTTGCCGTTGGCCGGTGTCGACGGCGCGGCCTCCGCCACCTTTACCTGACCGATGTGCTCGGCCAGCGTCCGGGCGATGGCATCGGGCAGCGAGAGAATCTTCGACGGCCCGAAGCCCGTCGGCTGGGCGCCGCCGATGCGCGAGAGCTGGCTGATGACCTCCTCGAGCCGGCGCTGAGCCGAAAGGGGCGAAGGGAGCCTCAACGTGAGCGAAATCAGCCGGCCGAGGGCTTCGGCAACGGCCATCGTTTCAGAGCCGCCCTTGCCGACCTGGGCGAAGACCTCGAAGGCCTCGCCTTCCTTCGTCTCGTTGATCGTGATGTACGCCGTCCCGATCGGTGTCTCCATCCGGTACGTCGTGCCCTTGAGGCTGTGCGGGCGGGGCTTGATCACCATGGCCGCCATCGGCGGCGCGGCGGGAGCCGCCTTGTCCTTCTTGGCGCCGACGCCGACGTTCAGCACCTGCTCGCCCTTGCAGCCGTCACGGAACACGGTGATGCCGAGACAGCCGAGCTCCCACGCCAGCCGATAGGCGCTGGCGACATCGGCTTCGCTGGCGCCGTTGGGCAGGTTGATCGTCTTCGACACGCCATTGTCGGTGGAACGCTGGAACGCGGCCTGGTGCCGGACGTGCCACTCGAAGCCGATCTCGTGCGAGGTCTTGAAGACCTGCTGGGCCGCTTCGGGGACGCCCGGAATGCCGTGGATGGTCCCGCGGCGGGCGATCTCCTGCATCAGTGCGTCGGAGAACCAGCCCTGGTCTCGCGCGATCGCCTCGAACGTCTCGTTGACGAAGGTCAGCACGCGCTCACCGTCGGACTGCTTGACTCGATGCTCGAAGGCCAGGGCGAAGATGGGCTCGACGCCCGACGAGCACCCGGCGATCATCGAGATCGTGCCGGTGGGCGCGATCGTGGTGACGGTGGAGTTCCGCATCGGCCGCGCGTCCTTGTAGATCGACTGCGCCCAGTTCGGAAACGGCCCGCGTTCCTCGGCCAGCTTGGCCGACTGATCGTGCGACTTCTCCTTGACGAAGGACATCAGGCGATCGGCGAGGTCGGTGGCTTCCTTGCTGTCGTACGGCACGCCGAGGAGGAACAGCACGTCGGCCCAGCCCATGATGCCGAGGCCGATCCGCCGGTTGTCCTTCACGGTCTTGTCGATCACCGCCAGCGGGTACGGGTTCATCTCGATGACGTCGTCCAGGAAACGCACGGCGAGCCGCACCACGCGCTCCATCTCGTCCCAGTCGATCGTCATCTCACCGTTCTCGGCCCGCCGCGCGAACTTGGAGACGTTGAGCGAGCCGAGATTGCACGCCTCGTTCGGCAGCAGGGGTTGCTCGCCACACGGATTGGTCGCCTCGATCTGGCCGATCTCCGGCGTCGGGTTGGCCGGGCTCGCGTTGATCCGATCGAGGAAGACCATCCCGGGATCGCCCGTGCGCCAGGCCGCCGAGACGATCCGCCCGAAGACCTCGCGCGCCGAGAGCTGGCGCACGATCGCGCCCGTGTGAGGATTGACCAGGTTGTAATCCTCGCCGCGCTCGAGGGCCTCCATGAAGCCGGTGGTGGCCGCGACCGAGATGTTGAAGTTGGTGATGCCACCGTCCAGCTTGCACTCGATGAACTCGAGGATGTCGGGGTGGTCGACCTTGAGGATCCCCATGTTGGCGCCGCGTCTGGTGCCGCCTTGCTTCACGGCCTCCGTCGCGCTGTTGAACACGCGCAGGAACGAGACGGGGCCGGACGCGCGACCGCCGGTCGAGGCGACGAGGTCGTCCTTCGGGCGCAAGCGGGAGAACGCGAATCCCGTCCCCCCGCCGCTCTTGTGAATGATCGCCGCGGCCTTCACGGAGTCGAAGATCTCCTCCATGGAGTCGCCCACGGGCAGCACGTAGCAGGCTGAGTACTGAAGCCCGTTGCCCTTACCCGCGTTCATGAGCGTGGGAGAGTTCGGCAGGAACTCGCCCTCCACCATCATGTCGTAGAAGGCCTCCGCGATCTCACGGACCGCTGCCGGGGTGCGTCCGTACCGCGCTTCGCCCGCCGCAATGGACGTCGCCACCCGCCAGCACATTTCCTCCGGCGTCTCCGTCACCTCGCCGTCCTTCCTGCTGAGGTAACGCTCGCGGAGCACTCGCCGCGCGGGCTCGGTCCACTTACCGACCTTCGACGGACGGGTTTCAGGCAGCATCCCGACTCCTTCCTCTCACGGGCTTTTCGAGGCAGCTTCGCCGTGGGCGGGCGAACCTGTTTCCCCGAGGCGGC
>Ga0209236_1001602_pt1 | contig 13637 bp, 14 predicted proteins | sample GraSoi013_1_40cm_FD_185819 | JGI IMG/M metagenome (GOLD analysis project Ga0209236, IMG submission 185819) | Grasslands soil microbial communities from the Angelo Coastal Reserve, California, USA - Sample 09_27_2013_1_40cm (SPAdes) (version 2) | ecosystem: Environmental > Terrestrial > Soil >... | reverse complement strand
CCTTTTTTCGCCGTTCTAATCTAGATGCCCCCTTTCCCTGTTTATATGGAATCCACGAAAGGAAAGTCATGTCTAGGGCAAAATCGCTCACGTCTCGGCTATTTTTTGAGTGTTTTTCACTCGGAGAGTTATGCTCCATTTTTCCTCGCGAAGCAAGGTTCACTATACCCTGTCGCAGACGTATGGAGAAGGAGAGGTAGTGAGTTTGGGTCTTCCAGAGAAGATTAAGCAGATAGAAGAGGAGATGAAGAAGACCCAGATCAACAAGAAGACTGAACACCACATCGGCCTTCTCAAAGCCAAGCTTGCCCGGTTGCACGAGGAGCTGGAAGCCTCTACCTCGAAGGGAGGAGGTCCGGCTTTCGAGATTCGCAAGGGTGGCGACGCGACAGTCGTTCTCATCGGCCTCCCTAGTGTTGGTAAATCGACTATTCTGAATCGGTTGACGAATGCTAAGTCGAAAGTTGCGGCATATGCCTTCACAACCCTCACGGTTGTTCCGGGGATTCTGCGTCTCAACGGAGCGGACATCCAGATCCTCGACCTTCCAGGAATCATCAGCGGCGCATCTTCGGGACGCGGGAGGGGAAGGAGAGTTCTTTCTGTTGCACGAAATGCAGACCTTGTCTTGCTAGTCTTGGATGTGTTTCAGCCGGGACAGGTACAGTTGTTGAAGAATGAGCTTCATGCGATGGGTATTCGGATCGACCAGAAGCCTCCCGATGTGGTCATCAATAGGGGCAGTAAGGGAGGGCTAGCTCTCACCACGAGTGTCAAGCTTACGAAACTGACCCCGGCAACTGTCAAGGGAATAGTCGAAGCTTACGGGATTAGTAATGGTGGCATTTTGGTACGCGAAGATGTTACAGACGAGCAATTGATTGACGTTTTGACCGGGAACCGGAGGTATGTTTCCTCCCTGGTCGTCTTGAACAAGGTGGACTTGGTAAATGAGCAATACCTTGCGGCTGCGAAGAAACAGATTGGAAGCGATTTTGTCCCCATATCCGCTGAGAAGGGATTGAACATGGACGTTCTCGCTGATAGAATATGGGAGACCCTCAATTTCATCCGAATCTATCTAAAACGTCCTGACGGTGACGCGGACTTCGAGAAACCACTCATTCTCCCTGCTGGCTCGTCGTTACGGGATGTTTGCAAGAAGATTAGTCCCAGATTTGTCGAGGGAGCCAAGTACGCTTTTGTCTCAGGGTCCAGCGTAAAATTCACGGGTCAGCGAGTGAGTCTCGACCATATCCCTGCTGACAAGGACGTCGTCACGATTATGCGATGAGCTGGACGGGAAACTCAGCTTAGATTGAATTCTTCGTGAATTGCCCTCACTGCTTCTGGGCCATCCTTGTGAGATAATACGAACGATACGTTGAACTCTGAGGAGCCTTGGGCGACCATTCGAACATTCACTTTTCGTTCCGCGACCGCCGTAAATATTCTGGCAACTACTCCCGGGTCCTTTTCATTCCCGATCCAACAACAGCGATAATACAAGCATCTTTCTCCTCAGCTATTCTGTCTACGTGTCCTTCCCGACAAAGCCCGGATTGTACCCTGATCAACCTGTCTCGCCTAGAAACCCTGCCAGACAGGAAATCAGCTCTGGAAAAGAGACGGGGGGATAAGAGCAGAGCATCTCGCGACGAGAGTGGCAGAACTGAAGGCGCGGCTGTCACATTCGTGACATTTGTGGTCATGACCAATAGACCATTTTCGTGACACATAACTGTGTACTTCTGCGAGATTCGCTTCGTAGCGAAGGTTACCTTTTCAGCCAAGCTCGCATGCCTCTAATCACGAAAACTACAATATGCCCAACCATCCGTTTTTCTCGCAGACGCTCAGATCATTTTGAAATCTGTCTGTGGAATATCCGCCCGCAGCACTGCTCCTGAGCTTCCGTCCAAGAGCGCGTTGTAGCTTCGTCCCTTGTACTCGTAGGTGCTGAACCAGATCGGTGCATGAATGTACGTCGGCCTATCAACCTTGAAACTAGTATTGAAGGAGGTTATCTGGTCCACCTCCTGTTTAGCCAAGAACCTCTGATTCGCCTCCACCTCATCCCTAGCACGTTGAATCGCCTCCTCGCTAGTCATCTCGCTATTGAGGAACCTCGCTCCAGAATCTATTCTCTTGAAATCGAAAGGAATCCTCCCAGTATTCGGGATACTGTACTCCCGTGTCGGAAACTGCGCTCCCTTTCTTCCCAAGACAAGCCAGTCGTAATCCCTGTCTATCACGCCTTTCCTCGGCGAAGGGGGAGAGACTCGCTCTAGTACCCCCTCGTAGTTGCTTGTCGCATCAACCAGGACGAGCCAGAACGGAAGATACCGCAACTCCAACGTCAAGATCTTGCTCTTCTTTGCGAGATCTCCGGGTTTCATGAATCCTTCTCGCATCCAGTCGTGAAGAGCGTTCTCGATACTCGCAGCGTTGTTATTGTTGAGGATGAGACTGTGTTCTAGCTGGAACGGTTGATCCGCCCCAACAACCGCAGTATAGCCACAGTAGCGGCAAGTCGAAACGATCTCTCCAGGGTTAATGCTGAGAGGCGCGCCACAATTCTCGCATTCTATTTCCGAAACAATGTTCACGTCTCTTCCCCGATTGTTCTAGGAATGAATTAATGAAGGCCGAATTAAGCTCTCTAGACCAAGGAAGCTGAATTGGCAGGACTCGGCGCGCTAAAGCGAACTATGGGTCTTACGATAATTCTAGTCTTCGCCATATTTCTCGGCCTCCTCTTCGTCATATCCGCCTTCTTCCTCGATCCTCTTACTGGACTAGTTCTCGGGCTAGTGGGAGCTTTCTTCATAATACTGCTTCAGTACCTGATCGGTCCTGTAATCGTCCGCGCTACAAGTCGTTTGCACTACTTGGCCCCTGGGGAGAATAGTTGGCTTGAAGCGAAAGTAAGCGAGCTCGCCTCGAAGTCGGGTATTCCCATGCCCCGACTCGCCGTCTCCGCTGATCCAACTCCCAACGCGTTCGTGTTTGGCCGGACCCCCAACAGCGCTACACTCGCGATTCACCAGGGTCTACTCCAACGTCTAGACGAGAATGAGATAGAGGGAGTCATTGCGCATGAGCTTGGCCATGTAAAGCATCGTGACTTCATCGTGGTGACGATGATTAGCGCGATTCCTCTGGTCGCGTATCTCATCGCTCGGTCTGTTCTCTGGGGCGGCCTCGCCAGCGGCTACAGCGGCCGCAGCAACAAGAATAACAGCGCCGGACTCCTGATTATCGTCGCGGTCGCCGCCTACGCAGTCTATATTCTCACCACCCTACTAGCACTCCGACTCACTCGTCTTCGGGAGAGCTACGCAGATGCATATTCTGCGTTTCTCACCCAGCAGCCGCGAGAGCTAGAAAGCGCCCTTACCAAGATCGCTTATGGACTGTCTCTCGCCCCCGGAGAGCCTCACGGAGCCCGAGCCTTCTTCATCGAGGACCCGGCTCAGGCAAAACAGGACGTTGCATCCATAATGGACCAGAAGTCGAAATATGATCTTGACAAGGATGGCGTTCTCGACGAACGAGAGCTAGAAGCGGCTATGGAGCAAGAAGCCAAGTCAAACTGGCGGAAGGCCGCAGAGCTCTTCATGACGCATCCGCCCACCTACAAGAGGATCCTTATGCTAAGAGAGATCGAGCAGGACATGCGCTCAGGAAACTTCGAGCAGAACAACGCGTACGATCACGTCTGACAACTGGCGATCTACCCAGCACTCATCTTGATGATTACAATAGAACTATAAACCGGAACGCCTGCCAGTTCGGCAAGATCAAAATGACTCGGGTTCCATGGGCTCCCCTGAACGGTGGAGCATTCCTAATAATCTTCGGAACCGTGATGCTCCTCTCCGTTGTCGGGGTCGCTGGGCTAAACCCGTTCTCTGGCATTCCGCTCGTCTTCTTAGCGTTCGGGATCTGGCTTGTCATAGCTGCGTACACATTCTCCGATGCTGAAGATCGTTACGCCCCGCCTCGATCCATGATTCTTGCCTGGGGCGCAATGGTCACTGTCCTTGGAGCCATTTGGTTTGTCGGGACAATCGCAATCTCTCTCGTGCCTGTGGTCCTCTTCGTAGTGCTAGTCGTGGCAGGCATAGGGGCGGTCGGCTACGCCTTAACTCGAGCAGAGGCTAAGAAAGTGCAGCCTGCAGTCGCGTAGACCGTGTACGATTCCAAAGCTCGTTATGTTCGCAGCCTCTTCTCCAAGGTTCCACTTGAATACGATTTGCTGCTTGGACTGCTTAGTTTCGGCCAGGACAGAAAATGGCGAGCTTTTGTTGTCGAGCAGGCTGAGCCTCTGCCCGACAGCGTGCTACTTGATGTAGCTACTGGCACCGGATTGTTGGCAGCCGACTTCGCAAACGCTGTCGCCAACAAGGGACTGGTGGTCGGCGTCGATTTGACCCTCTCCATGCTTGAGACCGCAAAGGAGAGGCTGAGACGGAAAGGGCTGACTGGAAGAACCGACTGGGTTCTAGCCAGAGCTGAGAACCTACCATTCAGGGACGACTGTTTCAGGTCGGCTTCGATCAGCCTTGCACTCAGAAACGTAACCGACGCGCGAATGACCTTTAGAGAAATGGCCAGAGCAACAATGCGGGGCGGTATCGTGATCTCTCTCGACTTCGCGCGGCCGCCGAACAGACTTTTTCGATTGTTCTATTACGACTACCTTTTGGGATTGTTTCCCATTTTTGGAAGAATTGTGTCACGAGCTTGGGGAAGAACCCTATCGTATCTCGGCCGTTCCATACTCAAATCTCGAACCGGAAGTCAGATCGCCGCACTAATGGTTGAGGAAGGGCTCCCAGATACGAGACCTGTTCCTCTGACACAGGGAATCGTCTACGCAGTCTACGGAAAGAAAAGGTAATGGGTACAAGCCAGAGTGAACATGCTTAGGACACGGCACAAGATCTTGGTGACAGTATAGAATGCATCAGACGGACGGTTATCCAGAACGATCTCGTTCACGTCTTACTCTCCCTGGATGGACGAGATGTCAGTCGCGAGTCGGACTTTGAATCTTGCGGTAGCGCAACAGCCTCTGATTCCATTGTTCGTTTCGACGGCAGGGATTCAGTGTTCTTTCGGAAGCTCACCCAGGCTAGGATTGCAAGGACTGTGAACGACGCCGACGTTGTATAGAAGATGCTTATTGGGTTTAGAGTGTAGAGTAAACCACCTAGGTAGGATCCAAATACAAACCCTAGGCTCTCCAACGTCAGGTAGAACCCGAACTGTCCGGCTCTCGAAGCTCCCTTCCGCACAGTTGAAAGAATGGAGTAGGCAACGAGGCTCGGCGCCCTGGCGCTTCCGATGAGGAAGACCATTGGAAACGCGAACAGGAGGTTTCTGGTCAGAAGAATTCCTACTAGACCTGTTGAAGATAGGAGAAGGCCCAGAGCCATGGTCCCGCCTTGGCTTTTCGCGTCCGCTCTCCTCCCGAGGAGAATGGCGAAGACAGCGGCACCCAGAGACTGTAGGGCACCGAGAAGTAGTATGATCGAAGGGCCTATGCTTAGCGCGTCTTGGAAATAGAGGGGTATGAAGGGCGAGGCCACACTCCAGGCAAACGCCGCTCCGGCTAGATAGAGAAGGAGGGATCCTTCTCGAGGCGACTTGGGAAATTCAAGTCGAGGAGACCGAGCATCGCTTTCCAGTGGAGGCTGCGGCTTCATGAAGAAGAGAACTATCGTTGAGATCGAGAAGAACACGAATGTAAGTATGAAGATGCTTCGTACAGGGATCCAATTGAGTAGAACGCTTCCGACCAAGGGTGAGAAGACCACTCCCAGTGGAGCTGATGCCCAGGTTATACCAAAGTTGGACGCGGACTTGGCTCTCTCAGCAGCTCCCGCGATGTACGCGTTGAACGCTGGAACATTGAACCCTGATACTTGAAACAGGACTATTCCAGGAATCACGTCGGTCCAAGTTCTCGCGGAGTAATACATGAGCGGAGGTGGAATGCTCATTGCCCAGCCTATGATCAACAACGTTTTCAGTTCGTACTTGTTCGCTAGTATTCCTCCGGGAATCATACTCAGGGCAAGGGCAAGGAAGCCGATGGAGAATACCAGGCCCACATCGCTAGGGGATGCTTGCAAGTCTCGCAAATACAATGGCCAGATGTAGTTGTAGAGTCCCAGGCCGAAGGTCCAGAGGAACAGTGACAGAAAGAGGAGCCGTAGGTCTCTGGGTAGGGCTTGGATTGAAGCTAGGAGATTTAGCCGGCTTGACGAAAGCAAATCTTATTGGCCTTTCTTACTCAGAGACTTAGGTGGAAGGTCGCAAAACGTCTCATGTCAGGAGATAACGCCTGTTGCGATTAGTATCCCTGAGATGAAAAAGTACGAACCGAAGGAGAGGAGGACTATGCCTGCGATGAGATCCAGTAGCCATCTTGGAACCTGCATTAGGTAGTCATAGGAGAACGCGCAAACCACGACGAGGAGGATAAGGCTCGCTAGTGCGCCTACAAGGGTCCATTCTATGTTGAAGGCTCCAGCTGCCGCGAGAATGAGGCTTGCTTCAAATCCCTCTGTCATTGTGATGCTGAATACCGGTAGGGAATTTCGGACGGAGAATGGTATTTGGCCTTCCGTGGTTGTGACGCCTTCGCTGTGCTTCCGGTCTTTCTCAACGACTTCGTCGCTCCATTTTTCCATCTTCGCCCTGAACGACTTTCCTCGGAAGTAATACTTGACGAATCCTCGCAGAAAACGATAGGAAAAGTAGAGGATGACAACCCCAGGTATCAAGTTGATGAGCGCTTCGGAGACCGTCTTGAGTGCAAGGAAGGCTTGTTCGACGATTAGAAACGTGACGACCGACCCGAGGCCTCCGAGGGCGACGCCGAAGAAGACGTTTCTCCGACCGATCTGTCTTATTGTGGCAAGAGAGAGAATCGCGACCTCGCTTCCTTCAATCAGGATGGCTTTGAAAGCCAGGAGGAATGATGCGATGATTACAACGTCTAGTCCAGCCAGCTGTTCTTCCATCCGATTATTGTGAGGTGCTCACTAGGTCTTCTCGAACAAATGCACGTTCATATCTCTAACGGTGGCTTGCACTAGATTCAATGCTCCGCAAGCTGCTCGCTGCAAGACGATGTGTGGATTATTCTTTGGGTTCTGCGGATGCGTTTTTCTCGTCAGTTTTCTTGAAGTTTAGGGAGAGTGAGTTGACACAGTACCGTAGTCCCGTAGGTTGGGGGCCGTCTTCGAAAACGTGGCCTAGATGACCGCCGCATTGCTTACATAGAATCTCAACCCTTTTCATGAAGAGGCTGCGGTCGGACTTTTCTTCAATATTCTCCTTTTCTGCCGGGGACCAAAAGCTGGGCCAGCCTGTTCCTGAGTTAAACTTTGTGTCGGATGAGAATAGTGGTGCTCCGCATCCAGAGCAGACATACATCCCCTTTTCTTTGTTGTGGAGGTATTTTCCGGTAAAGGGTCGTTCGGTTGCTTTCTTTCTCAAAACTTGGAAGGTTTCCGTGTCCAGTTGCTTCTTCCATTCTTCTTCGGATTTTTTCATACTAGCTAGAGGGCTATTGCGGTAGATAATCCTAATCGCTCTCAGGTGCATCTGTGACGTGACAACAATTCTGTCTAATTGACCAGGCTGTCTCTAGCCCGCGGTTGCCTTGAGATTGCTGCCGGACCTAGGGAATACCCTTGGCAACTTGTCCCACAAACGGGTTTGCGAGTTTTTCGTCGCCGATACTTGTCTCTGGACCGTGACCGGGATAGACGATGGTAGCGTCATCTAGGATGAACAAGCGCTGGGTTATCGAACGTATTAGCGTGTCGAGGTCTCCTCCTGGGAGGTCGGTTCGTCCAATGGACTGGTTGAACAAGGCGTCCCCGGTCAGGACGAAGCCTTGACCGGCTAGGCTGATGCTCCCCGGAGAATGCCCTGGGGTGTGAATCACTTTCACCTTGTCCTGTCCAAACTCTATCGATTGTCCGTCCTCGAGAAATTGATCAACCCTAGGTGGTGGCAGGACACTGAAACCCATGGTCTGGCGGACACGGCTCTGCATAGACTCGAGCATCGAGAGATCGTCATGGTGGATTAGAAATGGGATCTTGAGCTTGGCGCGAATAGTATCTACGCCGAGTACATGATCGAAGTGAGTATGAGTGGCAACAATGTGAGTAGGCTTGACAGCGATGTCTTCGAGGAAGCGAATAATTCTTTCCGGTTCATCTCCCGGGTCAATGACTAACGCTGTCGAGTCTGATCGTAGGACGTAGCAGTTGGTCTGTAAGCGTCCCACGACGATTGTCTCTATCTTGGCCATCTAATGCTCGTTCGTAACGTCTTTTGGGAAGAATATGAACTTGGATCGACGCGACGCCGGCTTGATATTTCCACCACAGAAGCCCGTGAAGATGGTGTGAAAATGACCGTGAAGGGAGCCGCCTAGCCCGATATTCGCAGCGAGTGCTTTAGTTCTGGAGTGTGTGGGGCGAAAAAGGTTCCACGAATTTCGAATTAGTTATTCCAAAAAGGCCTAGTTGCTATGAACTGTAGCTTAGCCTCCAGAAGGTCCCTATAGAATTCGTCATCGCTTTCATGCATCTTCGACAGAACTCTCGCAGCGGTCTGAGGTCCGATACCGTACACTGACTGGGCGATTATCGCTCTCCTCCCATAGGCGATTACGAGATCCGCTGAACGTCGTGCTCTGGTCAAAGCCTTCTGCTCGTTCTCGTCCAGTGACTGTTTGTCTCGCTTTTTGTGGAGAATGTTCGTTGCGTAGGCGCTGGACCAGAAAAGGGGAGCCAGAAGCTTGGAGCTGCAATCTTGGCAGACCGGATGTTCTGGAAGACTTGCTATACTAGCATCTCTCGTCAGCTTGCCACAGTCGAAGCACAGCATGTCGATGGATCGTCCTTCAATTGAGATCCGCAGTCGAGCCATGTTGTCCGTCGCAACGTTCTCCGGCGCGATAAGCTCGGGGATGTCGACATGTCGATAGAGGATGTGGTAGGCGAGTGGTGTGGGCTTGTCGTTCGATCTGAAGAATCTCAGCTCCATTTTTCCCTCTCTGATCTGCTTGAATATCTCTTTCACGCCATCGAAGTCAGAATGTTCCATCAGAGCTTCTCTTATCGTCTCGTCGTAGATGGGGGTGAGTCGAAATCTCAGCATCAGTTCCTTCATTGCATCTCCATACATGAGCCGTCCACGACTTAGTGCGCCAAACCTTTCAGCAACATGTTTCATATGAAGTTGCCATGGGAAGTGTCGATGAAGCACTCCGTGAGAAGCTCCGCTTAGTACAGGTTCCTCGACCCTGAAGACTTGGTTCAGGAACAGATCCTCGAGATCCAAGTCAGATGTGTCAGCAGTCATCTCAAAGAGAATTCGGTAAGGGTCCGACCACCATATTCGAACAAGGCCTTGGCGGCGGAAGAGTTCCTCGATAACTTCTCCGAGCGTGAAGTTGAGTACGTCTCCGAGATGGGTGTGAAGTATGATGTATCGGTCAAAGCCCTCGATGAGGACTCGTTGATCGGTCGGAACGGGTGCTCCAGTGGCCTTGTGGGTTTCTATTTCTTCGATTAGCCGTTTCATTCCGTAGGTGTCGCAAGGCCAACGTTGGGAGAGGGTCTCAACCGCTGTCGATGTCGTGTTGTTTTCATCAAGTAGTTTATCCACGATGGCTCGGTAGGCTCCGACCTTGGTGGCAAGGGCGCGGGGCACGGGGAGTATCTGGCCATCCCATCCTGGGATGGCGGCTGTGGGGTCGATAATGGGAAGAACGTAGACCTTCGCATCATCCGTGATCTGTTTGATCTGCCAGACGCGCCCCTTGACGATGAAGTTGAGTCCGACCCGTGCTTTGGTGATCATGAATTCTTCCCCGAGTATGCCGACGTTTTGCTGGCTGGTGAGGTCTACAACTAGGTAGCGGCGTTCGTCTGGAATCATGCTCAGGTTTTCGAAATAGTAGAACCGGGTTCTGGGGGTGCGGTAGAGTGCGGAGTCATCCTTCTTGAGGTATCCCATCTTGCGCATGAATTCGATGACCTTGTCAAGTGGGCCATCTTCTAGGTCTTGGTATGGGTAGGCTCTCTTGATGATGGTCTTGGCTTGTGAGATCTCAATGCTTCCGTCCGAGTCCATCAGCACTCCAGCAATCTGATGGGCGAGCACATCCAACGCTCCAACGTGGATACTGGTATGCTCTAGTCGCCCCTCTCTTGCGAGTTCGATTACTCCGACAGATTCTAGGATATCCTCTGTCGAGACTGAAACTAGAACTCCTTGGGACGTTCTGGTGAGAGTATGACCTGACCGCCCTACGCGTTGAACGAGACTGTTAACTTGTCTCGGGGACATGTACTGTACGACTAGATCAACGGACCCGATGTCTATTCCTAGTTCAAGAGTGGATGTGCACACGAGACCTTTGATTTCTCCGCCCTTGAATGCTTCCTCGGCTCGAACTCTTTCTTCTCTCGGGAGCGATCCGTGGTGGACCATTATTTTCCGGTCCATCATGTTGAACTTGGATCCGAGCAACTCAGCGTTGACCCGGCTGTTAACGAAGATGAGTGTGGAATCGTGAGCCTCTACCAGGTCGTCTACGAGTGTAAGCCGCGCCGCAGCCTCGGGCGTAGTGTATAGTCGTCGGGCGAGGTCTCGATCCTCCTCTCCTGGTGCCGGATACTCCACCTTGTACCTGGTCAGCTTGTTCAGTGGAATCTGTACTGTCTTGACAGGCTGATCGCCGCCGAGGAATAATGCGATCTCTTCGGGGTTTCCTACAGTAGCTGAGAGTCCCACCCTCTGGAAACCGTTGACGCAGATCTCTCTCAACCGTTCGAGACCGACGGTCAGTTGGACTCCTCTACGGTCGCCTGCCAGCTCGTGGATCTCATCGATTACTACGGATTTGACGTGACGAAGATGATCTCTCATGCGTTTGCCCGGCAGTACAGCTTGGAGGGTTTCCGGTGTTGTGATGAGAAGGTCGGGGGGCTTGACTGCCATTCGTCTTCTTTCTTTGGCCGGGGTATCCCCGTGTCGAACTTCGACCGAGAAGCCGAGCTTGCTGGACCATGATTGGAGTCGTTTGAGGAGGTCTCGGTTTAGCGCTCTGAGCGGTGTAATGTAGATGAGCGAGATGCCTTGTCTGTCCTGATTCCGGATCATTGCATCGATTAACGGCAGTAGTGCTGCCTCGGTCTTGCCTGAACCCGTGGGGGCGATTATGAGGACATTGTCGCCCTCCGCGATCAGTGGGATGGCTTCGACCTGTGGAGGGGTGGGTTTTGAGATTCCTGTCTCCTGTAACAGTCCTTTCAGTGGGGGAGAGAGGAGGGCGAAGGCTTCCTGGGCCATCAACAACACTAGTTAGGAATAAGATTGAAGAGTCTCGAAGATAAACTTCCTAGGCGACCAAAAGTATCGTCCCTCGGGTCTTATTTCTTCTCTGTTATTTTCTTCAAAAAGTCCTTGTAGTCGGGAGCTTTCATGAGACCGGGCAGTTCTCGCTTCAAATCCTCTGGCTGAATGATTGTAATCCAGCCATCTCCATACGGATTCTTGTTGACCAGTTCGGGGGCATCGGAGAGGGTGTTGTTGACGTCGACTATGGTGCCTGAGATTGGGGAGTAGACGTCAGCGACGGCTTTTACGGACTCGACTGTGCCGAGGCTTTGCATATGGGCTACTTTAGCGCCTATCTTTGGAAGGTCGACGTAGACGATTTCGTGCAACGAGTTCTGAGCATAGTCCGTTACACCGACCCTACACTTGTCCCCTTCAAGCCGGACCCATTCGTGCTCTTTCGTGTAATAGACATCTTCCGGAACCCTATACTCGCCTTTCATCGCAGGACCTTTCCCTGAAATCTATTGGAGGATATGATTCGGTATAAAGATTCCAAAGAAGATTATCTCGTAGCTCCCAAGCTTTTGCTTCCTCCTGTTAGAGCTTTGGACTGACTCAGGGACAACCGCTCGTTCTTAGGCGCTAGCTTTGTATTTGCCTGAAGAGTTTTGGGATCTCTGTCCAGCTTTCGACTCTGAACACTTGGCGTAGTTCTGGGACTGTTCTGTTCCAGGGTCGGCTGTATAGTATTCCCCACATTTTCGGGTTGCGTGAGATTAGGGGCATCAGTTCGGGAGCGTCGTCGATGTATACGTCGTAGTTGAGAAAGATCTTGTCTTTCCATCCAGGAACACGTACGAACCGCTGATACGGTATCTTTTGCTCGGCGAGCCAGCTCTTTGCCGATTTGACGCTTTCTTTGCTGCGTCCTGTCACAACATCGATTTGTCCCGAGCGGGCGATCTTACGGACCTTTTCTGCCAGCCTAGGCTCCGTAGGCGGGATGCTTTCCCAGTCGTCCCATGCCTCGTCTAAGAACTGGAAGAATTGTTCTCTGCTAATCCCGAGCTTGCGCCAAGACGCCCAGGTATCGAGATCGGCAAGCGTGAGATTCGTGCCCAGAAACTCGTTGGCGTGTTTGCACCATGCTTCCATTGTCTCAGCGAGGACCCCGTCGAGATCGACTGCGATTTTCAACCGCTCATTGCGAGAGCCTGACAACTGGGCGATTTCATGGTTAGCGCGAGAGTCTTTAACCTTAGGCGAGAATCCAGTTCGACATGCCGCGAGAGATGACCGTTCTAGAGGGAATCAACTCTCTTCGGTCTGTCCGGAAGTTCAAGTCTGACCCAGTTCCTGAGGACAAGTTGAGGATCATCCTCGAGTCCGCGTCCAAAGCCGCGTCTGGTAGCAATACTCAGCCATGGGAATTTGTCGTGGTTCGAGATGAGAAGATGAAAGCGCGTCTCAAGGAACCAATGCTGAGAACATGGCTCGAGAGGCTTGCGGGTGGTTCAGGAATGTCTCAGCGAATGCGTGATGTCTATGATGATGCGACTGAGATGCTTCGGAATACCGAGACGGTGCCCGTGATAATCTACTGCTGCGTTGACCTCGATCGTGTTGGGAAGAGTGAGGAGGTCCGGTACGCGAGCATCTATCCAGCAGTCCAGAACCTGATGCTCGCCGCCCACGCGCTCGGCCTCGCAACATGCCTGACAGTTCACGGGTCAACCCCGACTCGCGGAGAACCAGAAGTCAAGAAGCTGCTAGGGATTCCAGAACAGGTTAAGATCGCATGCCTAGTCTATCTAGGCTGTCCAGCTGTTAGACTCGCTCGTCCCAAGAGGAAGCCAATTGAGAAATTCACACACTACGACCACTGGTAAATCGCACCTTAATCGGGTCCCTTTCTAGCTTCTAAGCCCAAAGAGAAGCCAGATCGGGAATCTGGAATACCGTCAAATTCTCGCCCCTAAATTGTTCGGGAACTGACCTAAATTACACGTTAGCTTGCTTTGTGATCAAAGCCCGGATCCTGCCCTGAATCGTAATATTCGCTGATTATCAATGCCAGACAGAAAATTTTCCCATCAAAAAATAGGGGGGTATTGCACAGAGCATCTCACGACGCAAGTCCGGTCTATCCAGAGAGAGTGTCGCCGGGCTCGGTTTCAGAAGAGCTCTTAACCGCTTTCCGCCATTCTCTCGCCTTGTCCCCAAGCCTGCGAAGCAGCTTATCCTCTTCACGG
>Ga0209236_1001599_pt1 | contig 13644 bp, 14 predicted proteins | sample GraSoi013_1_40cm_FD_185819 | JGI IMG/M metagenome (GOLD analysis project Ga0209236, IMG submission 185819) | Grasslands soil microbial communities from the Angelo Coastal Reserve, California, USA - Sample 09_27_2013_1_40cm (SPAdes) (version 2) | ecosystem: Environmental > Terrestrial > Soil >... | reverse complement strand
GATAATCGGGGTCGCACTGCAGAGCACCTATGGAACATTGAGTGCAGGGTCCGGATTCAATCCCATAGACACAAACAACATAGGAGGTGGATACTCAGTCGAAGAATACGCAACCGTCAACTCCCCCGTCACAAACTTCCCTGTGACGTTCGCTGACGGTGCGAACTGGTACTGGGAAGTCATCGCGGACGCGGTTCAAGTATCGAACGCGGCACCGGCATCAGACTTCAATCTCACCACGAGTCCTGGTAGCCTCACTGTTACCGCAGGGTCTTCCCAGCAATCCACAATCAACGTGACTGGTGTCAACAACTTCAATGGGACAGTCGCCTTAGGGGCGACAGTAGTGCCCTCTGGACCAGGGCTCAGCCTGAGCACGTCGAGCGTACCTGTCTCACCCGGTCGGTCTGGAAGCTCTGTTCTAACCGTCTCAACAACCAACGCTACCGCGCAAGGCACTTACAAGGTCACGGTGACTGGTACTAATGGTGCTATTTCACACTCGACTACGATTAGTGTCACGGTGGCGCCCAATGCGCCTGGATCATTTGGCGTCGACGGCTCGGCTACCGCGGGCTGCGGTCATAATACCAACTCCTGCTCATTGACGTTCAGCACTCTGCACCCGTCCGACTTGATCATCGTCTACGCGATGGAGAGTCTCGATCTCCAGACGGTCTGCACCTTCTCCGTCAATGACACCGCCGGGCTCCACTGGACCTTGAGAGGAAGTGTCTCAGGCAGAAATGATGGGTACACCAACAGCAGCAGGGACCAGATCGCGGAGTTCTGGGCCACGAGTCCAAGCGTACTTTCCTCAGACCTGATTACGGAATCGATTTCAGGATGTGCAAGTGTCCAATATGGAGGCGAGTATAACAGCCTCTTGGTTGTCGCAATAGCCGGGGCCAACCTCAACAGTCCATTCGACCCTAACTCTTCCCTGCCAGGATCCGCAAACGGGGAGAGCAATACGCCCTCCACGACAATATCTACCAGCAACAGCCATGACCTGATAATTAGCGCAGCGCAGCAGTCGAGCTTTGGAACACTGACGCCGGGACCCGGGTTTACACAGATATTCTCGGCCGGGCCAGGAGGATCCGCAATAGAATATCAGATTGTCAACTCGCCACAAGTAAATCTCCCTGTTACTTATGTCGACGACACGGTCTGGTACTGGGAGGTAATGGCGGAAGCAGTTCAAGCAGCCATCACGACACCTGATTTTGCGCTCAGCTCGAATCCCAGCCGGCTCACGATCACCTCGAGGTCTTCCGAGACATCCAACGTCAACGTGACTAGTGTCCTCAATTTTGCTGGCACGGTCAACTTGCAAGCAACAATTGCTCCGGCTGGACCCGTCCTAACCCTCAGCCCATCGAGTGTAACGGTCTCCTCTGGTGGCTCTAGAGGATCTGTTCTAACCGTAACAACCACCAACGCTACAGCGCTGGGCTCTTACAAGGTGACGGTGACCGGTACGAGCGGTGCCAGTTCACACTCGACCACGATAGTGGTCTCGGTTGTCTCTTCAACACCAGGCCCACTTGCCATCGACAGCTCAGCTTCGGCAGGATGTGGTCACAATACCAATTCGTGCTCGGCAACTCTCAGTACATTCCATCCGTCCGACCTGATCATTGTTTACGCGATGGAGAGTCTTGACCTTCAAACGGTTTGCAACTTCTCTGTGAACGACGCTGCTGGCCTGCACTGGACATTCAGAGGAGGCGTTTCCGGCAGAAATGATGGGTACACCAACAGCAGCAGGGACCAGATCGCGGAGTTCTGGGCGGCGAGTCCCAACGTACTATCCTCGGATACTATCACCGAGTCTATCTCGGGCTGCGCGAGTATTGAGTATGGAGGGGAGTACAACGGCTTATTGGTTGTCGCTGTAGCTGGAGCTGATCTTGGCAGTCCTTTCGATCCTAATGTTTCCCTTCCGGCCTCTGCGAGCGGAGAGAGCAATACGCCCTCAGTTACGTTATCCACCAGCAACAGTCAGGACTTGATAATCAGCGCTGCCCAGCAGTCAAGCTTTGGAACGCTAACCGCAGGACCAGGGTTCACACAAATATTCTCGAGCGGACCAGGCGGGTCAGCGGAAGAGTATCGGATTGTTAACTCGCCGCAAACAAGTCTCCCTGTTACGTACGGTGACAATGCTAGCTGGTACTGGGAGATTATGGGTGATGCAGTCCAGGCAGCTCTAGTAGATCCTCTTGGCTCCGGCAGCGGAGGCGGCGGAAAAGCAATCCCAACCTGAAGCCCGAGAACACACCCTATGTTTTGATCCGAGCCTGTGCAGCCTGACGCCTGCGTCGCACGCAGGACAAATAGTCGAGGCGCCTGGATTCGCTTTGAGTCGAAGTTAGCCTTTTGTAATAGAAATCGTTCCTTTCGTTGCCATGATCGATCACGTTAACGCGGTAGTTCTTCCCGTACGCGATGTCGAGAAATGCGCGTCGTTCTATCGCGACAAATTGGGATTCAAGTTGAACCACAAAGATGACAAAAGCGCTTTCTTGGCTATTGGTGGCAAGGGCGGACTATTACTTGGTCTGGTCTCGGTCAATGAGGTCGCCAGGTTGATTTCGGAGGAACAAGTTCGACCGCGAGAGGAAACGATCCACCGAACCTATTATGCGGTCTTCGTTGAGGACGTGGACCGAGAATACGAAGAACTAAAGAAGAAAGGCGTCCACTTCGTGAAGCCCCCTACGACCCAGCCGTGGGGCCAGCGGATAGCATACTTCGAGGATCCCGAAGGAAACCTCTGGGAGATCTCTCACTTCCCTAAGAAATAGGGACATGAACAAGGTAGTCGGTACAAAGGCACATCACGGTTAGCGAGACCGGCGGGATCTGAAGCTGTGCCGAAATCAAACGGGGTGTCTGTTTGCGGTTGGCTTCAACTATCGCTTCTTGCCCGGACCAGGCTTGGGACGAATTACGACGGCGCCCTGCTCCTTGTCCCACTTGATCTCGACAACATCCCCTTCCTTGATCGTGAACGCTGAGTCCTGAGCCATCGCAGACGGGATCGTCACATACAAAGTCTGGGCCTTGCCATGTTTGAAGACTTTAGCCTCGCCTACCAGTAGCCCTAACGACAAAATTCGTTCGAAGCCATGTAGTGCAAACGCGTTAATTAGATTTACTGTTAGAATTACTGCCATTACTGTGTGTAAAATGGCTACAACACATAAATAGGACGCGCTCCGCACCGAAGACATGCAAACCCCGTTAGCCCTGGCGTTGCTCTTCGCGCAGTCGTTTGCCGTATACTCCCTCCTCCGATACTTTGACGAGAAGTCAACAAGGACGCTCGCAAAGAGACTCGATCTCCAGAAACATGAAGTCAACCCTCTGCTAACCTTCCTGGCCAGAAGATGGTCGCTCAACGCAGCCTTCCGAACTACCTGGTTGGTAATCGCTTCGGGGATTGCCGCTGCTGATACGTTCTTGGGAATTACGGTGAGTTGGGGAATACCTGCTGTTGCGTTCTTCTTCGGGACTGTCCACGTCCTTGCCGCAGCATCAAACATCCAACTAGATTATCGGACGAAAGACATGAGCAGAGAAGAGATAGACTCGGAAACATACAAGTTGGCGCGAAGTCTCAGCGCACTCGATTGGAAAGGACGATGGACCCTTTTTACGGGGAGATACGCTTTCACCTTTGTCATGACAATAATCTCGCTCTTCGCCATTTTCCTCTACCTTCTTTCTAATGCAATAGCCTCGACAACCGGGTTCTCAAACGTCGGAGCAGCAATGTCGAATATGGCTACCGTGGAAATAGGCGCGATACTCCTCTTCTTTCCTTCCGTATTCTTCGGCACTATCGCATGGTCGCGACGACTGACCAAGTCTTACCGCTCGGGAAAGCTAGTTGGGCCTACCGGCCCTGCTGGAAACTATATCGAGATCCCGGTTTCGGTCGCTGAAGAGGCACTGAATATCGCGAAATCGAAGCAAGCCTCAACTATTAGGCTCGAACGAAACGCCGTGCCTCCAACGCACTAGTCCCAAAGCTTTGTTACTGAGCGCGGAACACCCACCGTCCCAACACTGCGATGAGGAGAATTGAGACTCTCCATGAGGCACCGTCAAATTCTTCGATCCGCGAAGATCTCTTCGGCAAGAATCCAGAGAACGTGGGTGCTCAACATGTTGCTACCCTAAAGGGTGCTACAAAGGACCAACTAGGTTAGTTCCTGCAACGCGATGGGCTCTATTTTTCGATAGACTTGGCCTGGGTCCAAGATTTTTTCCCGAACAGTCAGGAGGTCCTTCTTCACTGATATTCCGAAGAGTTTCTCATTTTCTTGCAAAAATGGCAGAATCAACCCCCAGTCCTTCTCGGTGAACTCTGCTAGTTGACCGCCATTCAATTGCTCACTCGACACTTTCCGGGATGGATCTCGGATGAATATCGCTCCACCCGAAGCTAGCGAGAACAGGTTGCTCCCGGGATATGGATATTCCTGTTCGACGAATCGTCCGTCAAAGGATCGTTTCAATCCGTTAACGATGACGAACCCACCCCCATTGTAAGGGTCTCCGGCCATGAACGATTCTGCAAGATAATCAAGGCATGTCCCGTTGATTACCACTCTCGGTCTACCTACTGCGTTGATGAGTGGGCGTCCGGCCGCGTTGCCGAGGACATACACGTCACCGCCCTTGGCTGCGTACATGAACGCCTGGCCCACGTCACCGTGAACCACTAGTTTTCCGTATTTGAGAATCTGTGCGGCCTGGTCTTGAGCAGCCCCATGAACGGTGATCTCACAACCATCAATACCGGATGCAACGTAATCTCCCACATCCCCGTAACAATCAATCTTCAAACCATTCGTTCGGGGACCGAGGCCGCTTCCGATGAACCTGTGACCTCGCAAGTTGTAGAGTAGGATGTTCTTCCAGCCTTGAGAGTAGGCGTCAACCACGAACCGAGCAGCGCTCTCGTTCCCTTCAGCCGGAAACTCTAGAGCATCAACGACCAGCACCTGAGATCCGAGCAGTGGATGGATCAATCTCGAACGATTCTTCCAGTCCAGTCGAGTATACAGGTCATGGGTCGAGAGCGAGATGGAGGAGAAGACGTCGTTGAGTGCTTCATGGTATAGTTGTAGTAGTGAGCTGCGTTTCTTGTTTCCTGTGTCGTAGGTTCTGTCGTATAGTAGTGAGAGTGTTTTTATCGCGAATTGTCGGGACTCTTGTCCCTTCATAGCCAATCTTTTCAGTTCTTCAAGAATCTCCCCCACATACTGGAAACCAGCATCCCTCAACGCAGGACGAACATACTCGTAGAATCCCAACGGGTCCTGCCTGCCGGGACCCTTCTGCAACTGAATCGCAATACTAGCGTTCAAAGAGACCGAAGAGCCCGCATTCGGCAACCAGTCCTGCTTAGGAAGTTCGATCACTTGTCCAAACTTGTCAGCACACTCCAACACCTTGCCATTTACTCCATCTTTCACAGTAAAGAGAAACGCTCCACCGTCCGTGAAGCTTCCACCCCGCGCATTCCAGTAAGAATCCGCAAACCTGCTAGGTATCCTTTGGTCTTCCTGCAATTTTCCCAGTACAGCGTTGATCGCCTGCCTCTCCGAGGCGATTAACCCGATCTTGACCGGCCCCTGCTGTACCGCGAACACCTGCGGTCTCAGCATAGACGTATCAGTAATCCCGAGTAACTGCCACGCATTCTTTTCCACATCATTCCGTGCAACTATGAAGAACCATGGACCATCAGGCGACCCGTGAATATGCGTCGACTGGATCAACCGGTAGATCTTTTTCTTCTCCTCCGGCAGCATCTCAAAATCTCTCTCGGTTGTTGGCGCCAGAGCCTCGATCAAGTACTCCAGCGGATACTTGTAGACGCGGCTGAGGAGGTCGAAAAGTAAGACAGAGACCTCCGTATCAGTCAGGAATAGTGGGTGAATGCTTCGCTGGGCCAAATACTCCATTATCGAATGATAATTCGCAAAATCACCATTATGCACCAGCGCCTCGTGCAGTCCCACGAACGGGTGCGCGCCACCGGGATGCCAGACCCGGCCCTTCGTCGGATACCGATGATGCCCAATCCATAGGTGCGCCTTGAAATCTTCTAATTTGTAATATTTTACAACATCATCCCCATAACCCACCAGCTTCAATACGACCATGTTCTTTCCGTGGGAGACGACGAAGGCCTTCTTCTCGCCCAGCGACGAGTAATACTGCTGGTTTAATCGGTAGGAGTTCTGGTAGAGAAATTCGTCCCGAGCTTCAGTGTCCTTGAGACTTTCTAGATTGTTCTTTCGAGTAAACTCTGCAAGAGCATCTCTCTTGATCCTGACAAAATACCTGAAAACCTCAGGCGGTTCAACCTCAAGACCCGGAACTGATTGATAATCACCAACAGCCTCAACCCTCGATTCATAGTCGACCACAAAGAACGGTCGAATATGCTCTTCTTCGATCTGTTTTCTAACCGATCTATCCAGATACGCAACCTGTAAAATGTAATCCTCTTCCAGGATTTTCTTGGAGACCCCCAGCTGTTCCGGGACCAGCCCGACGGCCGCAATCCCACCACCCTTCCCGTTTCCCCGGTTCCGCATCTGAACGAGAGACTGGAGAAGATATTTTCCTTCAAGAGGGACGTTGCATGCTAATCCGACAACGCCGCATCCGCCCTCGGCCTCCTGTTTGCCAACCTGGACCCTTGTTACTAGCAGTGATCTTCTGGAATCGATAATCTGGTGTCCGGACAGTGTTCTCATCCTGTTACATTCTTTCCAGGATCGGTTGGAGATCTGGCGGCTTCCAGTTCCTTGCCTTTAGTATCTTACCGTTCGGGGCGCGGAGGACATCGGGATCTCCCTTGCTCATGTTCGACTCGTGAACCTCTTTGAAGATGGGTTCGAGATCGATTCCGTAAGAGACGCCGGTTCCGTAAGTGACATACAGGAGATCCGCGAGCGCATCGGCTATCTTTACCAGATTCTTATCGTTCGCCGCTTTCTCGAACTCTCCCAGTTCCTCCCGGATCAATTTTATCCTGAGTTCTTTGGTCGCCTCGTCCACGACACCAGGGGATGAACGGATGAAGACTCCGAACCTGTCATGGAACGCCTTGGCCATCCGTTGTTCTGAGTTCACTTGTACCTCACCAGCAGATCCTTTCTTCCCCGAAGGTCCCGGACATTCTCCAGCCCGAAACCAGCCAGTATAGCTCTCAACCGCTTAGACCATGCTGTGAACAGATTGACAATTCTCGTCTCTCCCCACTCAGGCTCGATAAACCGCGACAACTCAGGGTCCGTTGTCGTAATCCCGACCTGGCACCCGCGTCCCCTCTCACAATTACCACAATGAGTACAGCCAACAGCCACCGCCTCGGCCGTCGCCACCACACACCCATCCGCTCCGAGCGCGATCGCCTTCGCGATATCATCAGCCGTCCTGATGCCACCGCTCGCTATGAGCACGATTTCGTCCCGGACCCCCTCCGAAACGAGATAATCGTGGACCTTCGGAATCGCATACTCAACCGGCATCGCAATATTCTTCTTCGCAATTTCCGGCGCCGCCCCCGTCCCGCCATAGCCCCCGTCGATGTGGATGATGTTCGCTCCAGCATAGTAGCTGCCAATCGCCACCATGTCCACATCAGTCGGCGTAGACACTTTTACAGAAACAAGAGCACGTGGATTCACGGTCTTGATCCAGTCAACATGCTTCTTGTGATCCTCAACCGAATAGACACTATGAAATGGAAACGGCGAGTAAAGACTAGTAAACATCGATGACTCCCGCATCTTCGCAACCTCCGACGTCACTTTGTCCGCCAGCAAATGTCCCCCTAATCCTGGTTTTGCGCCTTGAGCGTACTTGAACTCGACAATCGGCGCGTACTGTATCGTCTCCTCCCGGACCCCGAACATACCCGTCGCCACCTGCGTGATCACATGATCCCGATACGGAACAATATCATCCGGATAACCACCCTCACCAGTAGACGTGTATGTCCCGATCTTTCTTGCAGCCCTACACCGCGCAACCATGAAGTTCAGACTGATAGAACCAAAAGACATACCCCCACCATAGATCGGCAACGGAATCTCGATCTTCCGACCATCCTCTCTCTTGTTCAACGAGATCGAGAGATCAACATTCTTATCATCGACTTTCGGCAAACCGTTATTCTTCCAGCCGAGAACATCAAAACCCCCACCCGAATTCCCCGTCTTGTACTCCAGACCATTTTGCGGAATTTCCCCAGTCAACGCCATCTCGTAAGTCGCGAGGATCAGTTCCGCGGTCCACCGCTTGTTCCCCAACCCCGTCGGCAACCCATGACGCAAGGTCGGAAGAACCTCTAGCCCATGATGAATTCTTTCCGAGTGTTTTTCGACGATCAGTTCTAGGTTGCCCATGCTATCCCCTTGAACGACTGTTCCCGCAACTCTGCGTCCATCATTGATCTGCCGATATCTCCGCGCAACCGCCTAACATCCCGCATCCCCATCGCGCTAAGAATCTCTATCAGCTGATCATGCCAGACACCAAAGAGATTCACAAGGCGCTGCGCACCCCACTCCGGATCAATCTCTCTCGGTTTTAGCCGACAGTTCGCTCTGTCCCGGGTCTCGCCCTTGAACTCCGCCTGCAAAGCCACCAGAACCGTTGTATCAATACCGACTAGATCCGCGCCGCAGATAATCGCCTTCGGAACATGCTCGGCCAGGGTTATCCCACCACTCGCGATAATCGTAACTTGGTCTCGCAATCCCTCCTTCACCAGTTGCTGGTGAACTTCCTTCAGAGCAGCAGAGACATGCCTCGACTCCTTAGAGTAGTCCTGGCCATGATAGTCAGCGTACAAGTGCAATCCATGCACTCCTTCCCGTGCCAGCTTGCACGCGATTATCGCAGACTCCTCTCGGAGAGGCGTTCTCGCGATAACTATCGAGGATGGAAGCCCACTCTTCAGCTTCTCAAACAAATCTGACTTGTCAGTGTCGTACTCCACTATCCTCGGCGGTCTCTCCATGAGGTCCTCGATGTTCTCTTCGTCAGCAATGGGGATCAGATTTCCCAGGCCGAAATCGAAAGTTGTTTTTGATTGAGAGATACAGAAGGTCCCAAGCTTCTCTGCTGCTATACCAACCGCCGACCGAGCAGCTCCGTTCCCCGCCGGTAGCTTGTCGAAGATTATCGGAACAGGAATCTCCACTGTGGATGGAGTCTGGTCGATCTTTTCGAAGTCGACACTGGTTGGTTTTCTTCCAATATCAACACTGGTCGAGATGTACTCGCGACCATATACACCATCACGAGTGGGACGAACAATCTCTGACATGTCCGTCCAGATCCCATCAAAACCCTCCCCACCAAACGCGCCCTTGTACCCCATCCCCTTGACCGGAATTTTCCCGGTCGACGCCTCATTCCATATAGTGAACACGGCCTCAGGGGTCCAGAACGAATCGCCCAGCCTCTTGTAACTATCAGAATGCTTCACCGTCATAATGTGCGGGTATTCCTGGACACACCTCATGCAGCCGACGCACTTGTGCTTCAACGGCTTGAACCCGCCAAATCTTCCTCCAAAGACCCCATAGATACATGGTCGACTGAGAACAACCTCTTTGTTCAGCTTGTACTCGAAAGCCTCATGCACCAACATCGCGGCGAGCCGCACCTTGCGCGCGCTCACATCGAACTTGTTCGGAATCTGATAGACATGCGGAGCAGGTATGGTTTCTATCTTGAAACGCTCATACTTGGAGGGCATTACATGTTCCGAGTCCAAGACCAAGCCTCACTTTTGCCCTCTACAAACGAACAGGAAGACGCGAATCCAGCGAACGAATATAAGCTCTCTGAGGCTCCAACCAAACATTCGTCCAGATTCCGCACTTGTTTGCTTAGGGAGTTTTTTGCCCGTCGCAAAACCCATACGTCAGAATTGCGAAAATCAAACTCGTCTTGCGCAGTTCAATAGTTCTGATTTTCCTTCTCGCAGTGCCCGTCGCATTTGGCATATCCGCTACCTTGGCCAGTCGCCCGTACAAGGTCGGTTTCACCTCTGTTTCTGAGGGGCCCCCTTGCATGGTGGAAACGGATACAACATGGTACGGCGTTCCAATTCCTTGGTTCTATACTTCGGACAGCAAAATCTTGGGGAACTGCTTTGGTCCGTTTCTCCACCCTATTAGTGGGGTCGACGAGGCCGCGTTTCTCCTTGACGTTCTAGTCTACATGGCCGTATACTATATCCCAATTCTAGGGTACATAGGGATACGAAGAGCTGTCCTCACAAGAATCCGTTTGCGATCCAGTGCCATGAAACCCGTCCCATGAAATCGAAAGTGCTCGAGAAAAAAGGGCGGAGATACTCATTGGAGTCATGAGCCGGACTTTTAGACGACACTCAACATATTCACTGAGCTCCAACTCATAAGCAGGCATTCTCCAGAAGCACATTCAAATGGAGACCTCTTACGTCGAGCTCCAAGAGATACCCGTCTTGCGCGTCAAGGCCGACATGAAAGGGAAGGGACCCTCGGCCGCGTTCAACCTGCTAGAGTCCAAGCTCCCCACTATCAAAGGTCGAAAGTTCTATGGCACCTTCCAGTTCAAGCTTGACGGAGAAGAGTACTATGCATGTGCCGCGCGGATCGATTCTGACGATCCCGGTGCGGAGTCAGCTCCCGATCGAAACAGAATAGAAGATAGAAAACGACGGCTAGAGAATTGGTACACCGATAACGTTACACTGTCTTCTGAACTTAGAATCACTCTATGAGCGGGAAGAAGAACGAGATGCTTGAAGTGGTCCTGGGCCTTCTTCTCGGATTACCCTCCCTATTCCTTGGCTTGAGGTTAATTGCCGGAACCTGCAATGTTGTATTTCCCACTCCTCCGACCAGTCCTAGCTGTTACGATAGTGCGTCGAATCTCTACGGCATTGTCGGCCTGACTCTGGCAGCGATAGGAGCGATAGCCATCATTGCCAGCATCGCAGTCCTGATAGGAAGAAAACGATAAGACCCCCCGGCCAAGGCTCGGAGAACTCCTCTTCGGGATACTTGTGAACGGCCGACTTAAGTGTCCAATAGGACACAATCTAGTATGGTTGAGGCAAGGAGGTAGTGGGCCTTCCGAAACGGTTTGGGCTCCAGAAGAGTCATTGTCGTACTATTGATGCTGATTATGCTCGGGGCCGTTGGTCTAACGAGACCTGTTCTCGCAGCAACCCCGGACTTCACCATATCCGCTAACCCGAGCAGGGTCACCATTCCATTAGGATATTGGGCTGAGACAATGCTCACTCTTACCAGTTTGAACGGTTTTGAGGGCACAATCCAGCTTGATGCTCCAGTTGGATCCAGCACGGGTCTTGCCGGAGCAGGATTCTCGACCGGGATGACGTTGGGCCCGAATGGCAGTGTGAGCACGGACCTCGAGTTAACTCCTGGAGAGATTCCAGGCAATTATAGTCTGAACGTTACTGCGACAATTGGTTCCGTCTCCCATTACCTCATGATACCAATCACAGTATCGCCCGTCTCAGGTCCCGACTTTACCACTCGACTCTGGGGATCATATGCGACCCTCCAAGGCTGGAACATCATGATACGGGAACAGGAACAGTTCGTCAGCCTCGGCGGCTTCACGGGCCAAGTGGGCATAACGGCCACAGTCACACCGAACGTCCCAGACGCTCCTAGCTTCTCTTTCCAGCCGAGCACCGTCGATCTCTCAACGAACACTGCAGCCTCGTACACCACAACGGTGTCAACAGCCAGGACGACCCCGGTCGGAAGCTACATCGTAACAATCACCGCGTCTAGCGGGACAATGTCTCATGATTACCGGGCGATCATGATGGTTGGAGACTACCGACCACAGGGAGAACAGCCCGGACCAGGCAACACGACTACAACCAGCAACGGCCAGCCATCGACTAGCTCCGCCACTAACACCCTATCACCGTTCTCAAATGCATCCTCGGCACTGTCTACGCTCCAGTCGTTCTGGTGGGTGCAAATAATAATCGGACTCTCCGTTGCAACCTTGGTAGCGCACCGGAGAAGACTGCCTCTCAAAGAACAGTGACAGACAGACGCCTAAGCCGCCCTCATCTGCTGGACGCTTCTGCTCTCTCAAGTATTGATCTTACGACTTCCGGACTTTGCGTCCGCGTAACTCTGCACGTACTTCCATTTCTTGCTCGCTAGGTCTCGTTTTGTGCGAGCGTAGAGTTCACGGTCGGTCTTGTTCGTCCGCAACCAGTCTCGAAGCAAGAGAGTTCTTCGAATCTCCTCCGACCCTTGCGTGAAGACGTGGAGGTTGATGTTGGTGTCAGGACCCTTGAAGAGACGATGCTGGTGCCAATCAGGCTCCTGGATCCGGAGAACATAACCTGCCGCCTCGAGCGCAGGCACGTATGACGTCTCGTCGGCGGAGTCAGCGACGACGAGCAGTATGTCGATAATCGGCTTGGCCATGAGACCAGGCACACTAGTTGAGCCAACGTGCTCCAGCCTAAGCGCGCGACCACCAAGAGCTGCTCTGATTCGTTTTGCTTCGCGAGCAAAGTTTCCGGGCCATGCCGAGTCGTGCTCCACAAGAGTGATCTGAGCGTTGAATGGCTTGAGCTCGCCAACGGTGGACTGCCGGAGTTGTTCTTCAGTCATCGGTGGAGAGGATTTCTTACGTTCTGCTATTTTCCCGCCACTCCAATCTCTAGAAGAGACTCGAACGATTAACAAACATATTCTTTTCTCAGACACCCAGCTACGACTCGCTGAAAGTTGAATGATCGTGGGACAGAATCAGTTAAGCGTGCTGGATAATCCGGTATGGAACGCTCTGTCCACGACCCACGCTTCCTTCGCGGAAGGAGATGAACTCGCCAAACGCTACCCAGTTGATGTCGCTCCATTCGCCGCCACACGTGACCAATCTACACAATCATATGATTCACTTGCCCAGGTGATAGGTCCGGGAGGAACAGCCGCTCTTCCGCTAGCGACAATGCCTGAGCTTCCTGCTGGATGGATAGTTCTTCGAAAAGCTGACGCAACCCAGATGGTGTGGAATGGCTCGGTGCTCCCGCCACCGAAACACGGCATTGAGGATCTGAATCTATCAGATATTGATGAGATGCTCGCGCTCGTCGAGTTAACCAAGCCAGGCCCCTTCCTCAGACGAACTCCCGAACTGGGAACATATCTCGGAATCCATGAAGCAGGCCAACTTGTGGCTATGGCCGGGGAACGAATCCGACCACTCGGATACACTGAAATCAGCGCTGTATGCACGCATCCTGAGTACCGCCGCAGAGAATACGCCAGCTCCCTTGTCTCGATGCTAATTCAGAAGATCACGAAAAGAGATGAGATTCCTTTCCTTCACGTCCGTACCGAGAATGTTGGAGCAATACGCGTGCATGAGAGACTCGGCTTCAAGACTAGGCGCGTCATTAATGTCGTGATTGTGAAAAGGGAGTAAGCTATAGGAGTGAGGGTGCGATCAGTTCGAATTTAGAGACGGCAAGTCTCGGTATGATATAGATTGAAACAGGGAGATGATGTTGTTAGGTGCCCGGGCTGCGGAGCAATCGTT